>ENA-ORUX01000461-ORUX01000461.1-human-gut-metagenome-genome-assembly--contig:-NODE-461-length-38338-cov-4.269389_pt1 | contig 38338 bp, 29 predicted proteins | sample MGYA00242087_ERZ509225 | MGnify/ENA primary metagenome ERZ509225 (study PRJEB26280, sample SAMEA2338864) | human gut metagenome | biome: human gut; feature: human-associated habitat; material: faeces... | reverse complement strand
AAGCCGCTTCCTTCAAACAGCTTAGTTATAATAACATCTTAATATCCTCTTGTCAACTACTTTTTCCGATATTTTTATAAATCTTTTAATTCTATTATTTTGGCTGCACCGTTTTCATACATAAACAGGTAATACTTTCTTGTTTTTTCGTAAGTAAACGGCGAAATGTCAAAATATTCTATGGCATATTTTTTCTGAATCTGCCGCCATGTTGCAAAATTATAATCAGGAAGATAACGCTGCACTCTTTCTGCATCACGCCAGAATGCCATGCTTTTTTCATTTAATTCTTCCGAATGCCAGTTTAAAAACTCCGGTTTCCAGCCGGGCTGGAACATTAAAACATCAAAACGCAGCAATTCGCAGATATCTGCCAGCTTTTCTGCATAACATTCAGCGGCAAATTCATACAAAAGCCTGCTTACGCCGCGCACATTATGCCCAAGCGGATATTCTCCGCGTTTTTGCCACCACAAAGCAAACTTTTTATAAAAAGCAAAGGCATTCCCTTCTGCTTCCGTTAAATATTTTAACGTATATACAAATCTTCCGCTGTTATAAGTATGTTCAAAAACATCTTCCAAAACCTTTAAAAACCGTAAAGCGCAATAGGGCATATATTTAGTCGACAGTATTTCATAAGGCGGCTCATCCATATACCGCAGCTCATGCTCAGGGCGCTGCTTTTCCATTTCCGTACCCGGAAGAACTTTTAAAAATCCCAGCTGCAGCATATCCGGCTGCAGGCCATATACGTCATTAAAAGATTTTTCAAATTCCGCCATTCCCTCGTACGGCAGCCCGGCAATTAAGTCAAGATGAAGATGAATATTCCCGTAGCTCAGCAATCTTTTTACATTGGCTGTAAGCTTCTCCCAATTATCGCGCCTGTTAATGGCTTTAAGAGTTGCTGCATTTGTTGTCTGCACACCTATTTCAAACTGAAAACGTCCTTTGGGAACTGTTTTTAAAAAGTTTAGCACATTTTCCGTCAGCAAATCGGCTTTTATTTCAAAATGAAAAGTTGCATCGGTTTCTGCATCTGCCAAATGCTGCATTATCGGCAGATAATAATTTTCGTCAAGATTATACGTGCGGTCTACAAATTTAACCAAAGCCACGCCTGCGGCAATCATCCTGTCCAAATCAGCGTAAACTTTGTCAAGGCTTCTTTTACGCACATTGCGCGATATTCCCGATAAGCAGTACGAACAATTAAACGGGCATCCGCGCGTGCTTTCGTAATAAACTATTTTTTTGCCTGCAATAACATCCGTTAAATCAGGATAAGCAAATTCCAGCACATCCAAATTGGCAACCACAGCCGTGCCGCCGCTGCTGATAATGCGCCCATCCTTTTTAAAGGCAACGTGTGCAGGCGGCTCGCTGTTTTGCTGCAAGGCGTTTATAAGGCTCACAAAAACTTCTTCGCACTCGCCCATTACAATATAATCAATCTGCGGACATTCGTTAAAAATGCGTTCCGGCTCAAACGAAACTTCCGGCCCGCCGGCAATTATTTTAAGCTGCGGCATTACTTTGCGCAAAAGCCTGATAAGGCTGTAAACATAATTTTTATTCCAAATATGCACTGAAAGCCCTACAACATCAGGCTCTTTCCCGGTTATTTCAGCCAGCACTGCCAACAGCGGCGTCTGCACGGTATCTTCAATAAGTTCCGTTTCAATTCCGTGCGCTTTTGCATATGCGCTGATGCTGCGCAGCCCCAATGCCGTATGTATGTATTTGCTTCCGATTGCCGTTAAAATTATTTTCATGTTTACCGCCTCTAACTTTAATATATCGTCTTGTGTTATAATAATAAAGTATTGAAATTTTTGCAAGGAGTGATTAAAAATATGACGCAAAATATTCCCGCGCACGGCAACAATATTGCCAGAAAAGATATAAATGAAATTTACAAATGGAAAATTGATGATTTATATGCAGACAAAGAAAGCTGGCAGGCTGCCGCCCAAAATTTAAAAGCAGAACTCAGCCGTTTTGAAGAATTTAAAGGCCGCCTTGGTGATGCGGAAGTTTTATTGCAGGCACTGCAAAAGCAGGCCCAACTTTCAGAAGAAATTTCCAAAATTTATGCCTATGCACGCCTGCAGCTTGATGCCGACAATACCGACCCGGCTTTACAGGCCATGTCCGGCGAAGCCGAAAGCCTGCTGGCTGATTTTAACAACGCGGTATCGTTTGTTGAACCGGAAATAATTTCACTGTCCAAAGATTATTTAGAGTCCTGCCTGGCAGAATCTTCTTTTAACGAATTTAAGTTTTATCTTGCCAACCTGCTGCGCCTTGCTCCGCATGTGCTGGCGCAGGAACAGGAAGCGCTGCTTTCGCAGGCTAGCCTTGCCATGTCATCACCTGCTGCTATCTTCCGCAGCCTTGTCAGCGCCGATATGGAATTTCCGCCCATTGCCGACGGCAAAGGCAATACCGCCAATGTAAGCGAAGGCAATTATTTGCTGAACATGACCAGCGCCGACCGTACATTGCGCAAAAATTCCTTCCGCACGCTTATGGGCACTTACCATAACTACCGCAACACGCTGGCCAACACTTTAACAGGACAGTGCCGCGTAAGCCGTTTTTATGCCACAGCTCACAAATATGAGGATACTTTAACGGCAAGCCTTGCCGAAGATAATATCCCGACGGAGCTTTACCACAAATTAATTGAAACAGTACATAATAATTTAGAACCGCTGCATGAATATATTGCCATAAAAAAAGCTGCCTTGAAGTTGGATGAACTGCACCCATACGACTTATACATGCCGCTTTCATCTGCCGGAGAAAGTTTTGCCTGCACATTTGAAGAAGCCTGCGAACGTGTTGCCGAAGCACTCGCTCCGCTTGGCGAAGATTACATCAGCACTTTAAAACATGCTTTTAAAAGCCGCTGGATTGACATTTACGAAAACAAAGGCAAACGCAGCGGTGCTTATTCCTGGGGTATTTACGGCGTACATCCTTATGTTCTGTTAAACTATCAGCCGCGCTACAACAGCATTTCCACTATCGCGCATGAGATGGGCCACGCCATGCACAGCTACCTTGCCAACCAGGCGCAAACCTATACCAACAGTGATTATTCCATTTTCTGTGCCGAAGTTGCCAGCACAACAAACGAAATTTTACTTTTGGAACACACACTTGCCAACGCTACCCCTGAGCAAAAAATTTATCTTATCAACCAGTTTCTGGAAGCAGTGCGCACCACGGTTTACCGCCAGGTACAATTTGCCGAATTTGAACTTTACACTCACGGAGAAATTAACGCCGGGCGCAGCCTGCAGGCAGAAAACCTTGAAAACTACTGGCTGGAAAGCAACAAAACCTATTACGGCCTGGCTCTTACCGCCGATAAAGAACTTGCCAGCGAATGGTCGCGCATTCCGCATTTTTACACACCGTTTTACGTTTATAAATACGCAACAGGTTACAGCGCCGCAACCGCTTTCGCCGAAGCAATACTCAGCGGCAAAGAAAACGCCGTTGAAAAATACCTCGGTTTCTTAAAAGCAGGCGGCAGCGATTATTCGCTGAACATTTTAAAAAATGCCGGTGTAGATTTAACCACGCCGCAGCCAGTTGCCGTAACCCTGCAAAAATTTGCGCAAAAAGTACAGGAATTAAAAACGCTTTTAAAATTATAATCATTATACAGCAAAAGAGACGGTTCATAACGAACCGCCTCTTTTTTTTATTTAAGCCTGAATTATAATTTTTGTTTTAATTCTTCAACTTTAGCTTTCTGCCCTGCAATAATTTCATCGCCGCGCACAAACTGTTTGTCGTTTTCTGTAAATGCCGGGCCGCCGTAAGAAGTACGTGCAGCCACGCAGTTTTCCGGTTTTAATGCGTCAAGCAAATCTGCTTCAAACAAATCGCTGAACTTTTTATATTCATCAAGCGAAATTTCCGGCAGGAACTTGCCTTCGGTAATGGCATAAGCCACGCATTTGCCGACAACTTCGTGTGCCATGCGGAAAGGCAGGCCTTTGCGCACAAGGTAATCTGCCAAATCGGTTGCATTGGAAAAATCCTTGCTTACGGCTTCACGCATTCTGTCCACATTAACGGTCATGGTTTTAACCATGTCGCTGTAAACGGCAAGCGTAAATTTCAGCGTGTCAATGGCGTCAAAGAAGCCTTCCTTATCTTCCTGCAAATCTTTGTTGTAGGTTAAAGGCAGGCCTTTAGCCGTAGTAAGCATTGCCATTAAATGCCCGTAAACACGGCCGGTTTTGCCGCGCACAAGTTCGGAAATATCCGGGTTTTTCTTCTGCGGCATCATGGAAGAACCTGTTGCAAAAGCATCGTCAAGTTCAATAAAGCCAAATTCCGTGCTGCTCCACAGGCAGAATTCCTCGCTCAAACGGCTCATATGCATCATCAACGTCGAAGCAAAGCTTAAAAATTCAATAATATAATCCCTGTCGCTTACCGCATCCATACTGTTGGCATAAACACTGCCGAAATTCAGCTGTTCTGCCACAAAGAAACGGTCAATCGGGAAAGTTGTGCCTGCAATGGCGCCGGCGCCGAGCGGCATAATGTCCGCACCTTCCCATACGCCCAGCAGGCGGCGGAAATCGCGCTGCAGCATGTTAAAATATGCCAGCAGATGATGTGCAAAAGTAATCGGCTGCGCACGCTGTAAATGCGTGTATCCGGGCATTAAGGTTTTATCGTGCTTTTTAGCAACGCTTAAAAGTGCTTCTTCAAACTGCACCAAAAGTTCTGCAATTTCCACAACTTCGCGTTTCATATACATGTGCATATCAAGCGCAACCTGGTCATTGCGGCTGCGTGCAGTGTGCAGCCTTGCACCGGCAGCACCGATACGTTCTGTAAGGCGTGCTTCGATATTCATATGAATATCTTCCAGTGCAATATCAAATTCAAAATTGCCTGCTTCAATATCTTTTAAAATATCTTTTAAGCCTGCAACAATTTTTTCTGCATCTTCTTCCGGAATGATTCCGCATTTGGCCAGCATTGTAGCATGAGCAATACTGCCGCGGATGTCCTCATGGTACAAGCGTTTATCAAACTCAATGGACGCATTGAATGCGTCCACGAGTTCATTGGTATTTTTGCTGAATCTTCCGCCCCAGAGTTTAGCCATTATTTAAGTTTGCCCTGTTTCATCAATGCACGTACGGTCAGCGGCAGGCCGAACAGTGTGATGAAGCCGGTAGCGTCAGCCTGGTTGTAAACTTCGTCGGCGCCGAAGGTTACATATTCCTTGCTGTACAGAGAATACGGAGATTTAGTGCCGGCGCTCATGATATTGCCTTTGTAAAGTTTCAGGCGAACGGTGCCGGTAACGGTTTTCTGGGTTTCGTCAACAAATGCTGCCAGTGCTTCACGCAGCGGGCTGAACCACATGCCGTCGTAAACCAGTTCCGCATATTTAATGGCAATCATTTCTTTGTAATGCATGGTAGCGCGGTCAAGGCACAGTCTTTCAAGTTCTTTATGTGCGTAAACAATAATTGCACCGCCTGGGTTTTCATATACACCGCGGGATTTCATGCCTACAAGGCGGTTTTCAACCATATCGCAGATGCCAACGCCGTTGCGGATGCCGATTTCGTTTAATTTTTCAAGCAGTGCTGCCGGAGAAAGTTTTTCGCCGTTAACGGCAACAGGCACGCCTGCTTCAAATTCCAGTTCAACATATTCATCTTTATCGGGAGCTTTTTCCGGAGTGCTGGTAACGATAAAGAGTTCGTCTTTCGGAGCATTCCAGGGGTCTTCAAGGTCGGAACCTTCATGGCTTAAATGCCACATGTTGCGGTCCATGGAATAATCGTGGTCTTTGGTTACAGGCACCGGAATGTTATGTGCTGCTGCAAAGTCGATGGCGTCTTCGCGGGAACGGATGTTCCATTCACGCCAGGGCACAATAACTGCCAGCTGCGGAGCAAGAGCTTTAACACCGAGTTCAAAACGAACCTGGTCGTTGCCTTTGCCGGTAGCGCCGTGGGCAACAGCGTCAGCGCCTTCTTTCAGTGCAATTTCAACCAGTTTTTTGGCAATCAGCGGACGCGCAAAAGAAGTGCCGAGCAGATATTTCTGTTCATAAATAGCACCTGCTTTAACAACAGGCCATACATAATCGGAAACGAATTCTTCTTTTAAATCAAGAATATAGCATTTGCTTGCGCCGGATTTTAAAGCCTTGTCATGAACGATATTCAGTTCGTCGCCCTGGCCAAGGTCTGCGGTGCAGGCAATAACTTCGCAGTTATTGTAGTTTTCTTTAAGCCAGGGAATAATAACGGAAGTATCAAGGCCGCCGGAATAAGCGAGCACTACTTTTTTAATTTTGCTTTTGTCAATTTTCATTAAAGTACAGCCTCCTGTTGTTTGCATAATATACAGCTTTTATGTATAAAAATATATAACGAATATGATTATACCACAAATTTTAAAAATTTCCAGTATTTTTATAAATATTTTGTGTATTTTTATTAGATGATATCATCAGTCATCAAAAGTGCCATAATGGCTTTCTGCACATGCAGGCGGGTTTCTGCCTGGTCAAAGACTTTGGACTGCGGCCCTTCCAGCACTTCCTCGGTAATTTCCTCACCGCGGTGTGCAGGCAGGCAGTGCAGAACCATAGCGTCCGGGCGTGCCACGCTCAGCAGTTCTTTGTTAATCTGGTAATCGCCAAGCGCTTCCTGACGGATGCTTTGTTCGGCTTCCTGTCCCATACTTGCCCAAACATCTGTATAAAGAACGTCTGCGCCTTTGGCGGCACGGAACAAATCTTCATCAACTTCAATGGTGCAGCCGGTAAGTGCGGCATCTTCCTGCGCGGTTCTTACAATTTCCGGGTCAGGCTGGTAGCCTTTCGGAGATGCGCAAACCATATTCATGCCTACTTTGGCACAGGCATACATCAGCGAATGTGCCATATTGTTGCCGTCGCCAACATAAACCAGCTTGCGGCCTTTTAATATTTCCTTATGTTCCATAATGGTAAACATATCGGTCAAGGCCTGGCAGGGATGCAGCAAATCGGTCAATCCGTTAATAACCGGCACGGTAGCGTATTTGGCAAGTTCAATAACGGAATCATGCGAGAATGTACGAATCATAATGCCGTCAACAAAACGGGAAAGCACCCTTGCCGTATCGCGCACCGGCTCGCCGCGGCCAATCTGCGAAGCGGAATCATTAAGATAAATAGGATGTCCGCCAAGCTGATAGAAACCGGTTTCAAAAGAAACCCTTGTTCTTGTGGAAGCTTTGGAAAAAATCATGGCCAGAGTTTTGCCTTCCAGATATCTGTGCGGCTCCCCTCTTTTTTGTTTGCGTTTTAATTTTTTGGCAACGTCCAAAATTGTGGCTACTTCACCAACAGACAAATCATGAATAGAAATTAAATCTTTGTTTCTTAAACCCATTTTATACCCTCACCAACCGATTAAAATTCTGCCAGGGCTGCGTCAAGAGCAGCAACAGCCGTGTCTATTTCTTTTTCCGTTACAATAAGCGGAGGAACAAGGCGTATTACATTGCCGGCAGTGCAGTTAACGATAACATGGTCTTTAAGGCAGTGTTCCACAACTGCTCCGCCCGGTTTGCAGAGTTCCATGCCCAAAATCAGGCCGCGTCCGCGTACTTCAGTAACTTTTTCCGGGTATTTTGCCTTAAGCTCCTGCAATTTGCCCATAAAGTATTTGCCTTTTTCTGCCGCAGCTTCAACAAGCCTTTCTTCCTTAATGGTTGTAAGAGCCGCTTCAATAGCCGCGCAGGCCAGCGCATTGCCGCCGAAGGTTCCGCCATGGTCGCCCGGTTTAAATACATGAGCCAGTTTTTCGTCAACGCAGAAGCCGCCTGTCGGGAAGCCGCCGCCAATGCCTTTGGCAAAGGTAAGCACGTCCGGTTTAATGCCGGTATGCATATAGGCAAACCACTGGCCGGTTCTGCCGACGCCGGACTGAATTTCGTCAAAAATCAGCAGTGCGTCATATTTATCGCACAAAGCGCGCGCACCCTGCAAATATTCGTCACTGGGCACATGCACGCCGCCTTCGCCCTGAATAGGCTCCAGCATTACACAGCATACATCTTCGTCCATTACTTCTTTCAGCGCTTCAAGGTCGCCGTAAGGAACATAGTCAAAACCTGCCGGCAGCGGTTCGTACCCCTGCTGGTATTTAGGCTGGCCGGTTGCAGTTACCGTCATCATGGTGCGCCCATGGAAAGAATGAACGGCAGTAATGATGCGGTATTTGCCGTCGTTTTTGCTGTGGCCGTATTTACGTGCCAGCTTAATTGCGCCTTCGTTGGCTTCCGCACCGCAGTTGGCTAAAAACACACGGTCAAAACCGGTTGCTTCGCTGATAAGCTTAACTGCGCGTGCCTGCACATCCGTATAAAATACGTTGGAGCAGTGCATAATTTTACCGGCCTGTTCGCTGATTGCCTTAACAAGCGCCGGATGGGCATAACCCAAAGAATTAACGGCAATACCTGCCAGAAAGTCAAGATAGCCATCGCCGTCGGCGTCATAAACCATGCAGCCCTTGCCATGGGTAAGCGCCAGCGGATAACGGCCGAATACCGGAAGGTAATATTTATCTGTCTGTTCTCTGATTTCTATATTATTCACCTTTTTGCCCCCTCAGAAAAATTTATAAAGTTTTTACAACCTCGGTGCCTACGCCTTCATCGCTGAATACTTCCATCAAAATGCTGTGTTCGGCACGGCCGTCAATAATCTGTGCTTTCTTGGCGCCGCCGCTGAGTGCGGTAATGCAGGCTTTAACTTTCGGAATCATGCCGCCGTCGATATTGCCTTTAATGATAAGTTCCTGTGCTTTTTCAAAAGTCATAGTGGAAAGGAAGGTGCTTTCATCGCGGTAATCGGCATAAATGCCTTTTACGTCGGTAAGTACCAGAAGTTTTTCTGCTTTTAATGCACCTGCAATTTCACCTGCAACGCTGTCTGCATTGATGTTGTAGGTTTCACCGGTTGCGCCAACGCCGGTCGGTGCAATAACGGGAATAAAGTCGTTATCCAGAAGTACGTTTAAAAGCTCGGTGTTAATGTGCTCAACAGTGCCTACATAACCAATATCAACCAGGTTTACTTCGCCGTTTTCATAAACGTCGGCAAGGTGTTTTCTTGCCTGAATGAGGTTGTCGTCCTTGCCGTTAAGGCCTACTGCTTTGCCGCCCAAACGGTTTAAACGGCCAACAAGGTCGGTATTAATTTTGCCAACCAGTGCCATTTCCGTAATGCCTACCGATTCTTCATCAGTTACACGCAGGCCGCCTACAAACTGGGTCTTTTTACCGGCCTTAACCATTTGTGCAGTAATTTCCGGGCCGCCGCCGTGAACAACAATCGGGCGCAGGCCTGCACATTTCAGGAAAATAATATCCTGCAGCACTTTATTTTTAATTTCATCATTCAGCATAGCATTGCCGCCATATTTTACAACAACGGTCTTGCCTTTAAAATCTCTCAGGTACGGAAGTGCTTCCACCAAAATTTTAATTTCTTCGTTACGTAACATTGATTATTCCTCCTGTAATCCGGCAAAAGCCGTTAATAAAATGTTGTTTAATATCAGGTGTGGTATTCACCGTTTATTTTAACATATTCATAGCTGAAATCACATGTCCAGACGGTAGCTTCTTCTTTGCCTGCGCCAAGGTCTATTTTCATGCTGATGTCGTGCTGTTCCATAATGTCTTTCAGGCTTTCAAGCGGAACATTGCAGTTCATGCCGTTTTCCACGAGCCTTACGCCGCCGATTTCAAGGTTTACCTTATCAGGCTCCATCTGCGCGCCGCTGTAACCGGCTGCACAAACAATGCGTCCCCAGTTGGGGTCTTTGCCAAAGAATGCCGTTTTTACAAGCGGGGATTTGGCAATGGCCATAGCAGCAGTTTTTGCTTCTTCCCAGGTTGCAGCACCGGCAACATTCACTTCCAAAAATTTGGTAGCGCCTTCGCCGTCGCGCGCAATCATTTTGGCAAGGTCCTGCGCACATGCCAGCAAGGCTTCAAAAAATGCCGGGTAATCCGGATGTTCTTCGCTTACAATAATTTCGTTTTCAGCAAGGCCGTTAGCCAGTACAATCATGCTGTCATTGGTGCTGGTATCGCCGTCAACAACAACCATATTAAAGGATTTATCGGCAGCAGCCTTAACCGCGCGTTTTAAAACATCCGGCGCAACGGCAGCATCGGTAGTTAAAAAGGTAAGCATGGTTGCCATATTGGGGTGAATCATGCCTGCGCCTTTGGCTATACCGGCAATTTTAACCGTTTTGCCGCCCAATTCAAACTCATAAGCCGCATGCTTGATAAAAGTATCCGTTGTCTGAATTGCCATGGCGCAGCTTTCGCCGCCGGTTTCGTCCATAGCGTCAACAGCGTCCGCAATGCCTTTTGCCAGTTTATCCATCGGCATAAAATGCCCGATAACGCCGGTGCTGCAAACATAAACAGCGTCGTTTTCAACGCCTAAAAGTTCTGCCGTCTGTGCCTGCATTGCTTCGGCGTCTTTTAAGCCCTGTTCGCCGGTGCAGGCGTTAGCGCAGCCGCTGTTTACCACAATAGCCTGCGCATAAGATTTTGCGGCAACCTTGCGGCTTACCAATACAGGTGCCGCGCACATTTTATTCTGCGTAAACACGGCGCCGGTTGCCGCCGGCACAGTGCTATAAATAACAGCTACATCATGGTTGCCGCTGGCTTTAATACCGGCTTTAACTCCGGCTGCCAAAAAGCCCTGCGGCGTTGTAACCCAACCGTCAATCTTTTTCATTAGCCAACCTCCTTAAGGATATACGGGCAGCTGACGCAGCCCGGTTGTTTCATCAAGGCCAAACATTACATTCATATTCTGCACGGCCTGCCCGGCAGCACCTTTTACAAGGTTATCGAGCGCGCTCATTACAATCACTCTGCCGGTGCGCGCATCCGTCTGCCAGCCTATATCAACATAATTGGATGCCCTGATATTTTTAATTTCGGGGCATGCTCCTTTGCCTAAAAGGCGGATAAAAAATTCGCCGCCGTACATTTCTTCAAAAGCATTTTCAATTTCTGCATCCGTAACGCCCGGTTTAAGCATAGCGTAGCAGGTTGCCAAAATGCCGCGGTCAACCGGCAGAAGGTGAGGAGTAAACTGAATTACAACATCTTCGCCTGCAAATTCAGAATAAATCTGCTCAATCTCAGGCGTATGCCTGTGCGTTGCCACGCCGTAAGCGTGGAAGTTTTCGTTGACAGAGCAGTACAGGCTGCCAAGTTTAAGCCCGCGCCCGGCTCCTGTTGTACCGGACTTGGCATCAACAACAATGCCCTTCGTTTCAATTAAACCTGCTTTCAGCAGAGGCACCAGTGCCAGAATACTGCAGGTTGTATAACATCCGGGGTTTGCCACCAGTTCAGCACCGGCAACATCTTTGCGGTACAATTCCGTTAACCCGTAAACAGCTTTTGCTTCAGGGTCAGCATGCGGAACTTTATACCATTTTTCAAACACCTTTACATCCCTGAAACGGTAATCACCGCCAAGGTCAATTATTTTAACGCCGCTGCCGCGCAGCATTTTGCCAATCTTCATGGCATGCCCGTGCGGAAGCGCGATAAATATTACATCACTGCCTTTTGCAATTTTTTCCAACTCATTCATGGAAATAAGCTGTTTGTCTATTCTTCCGCGCAAATGCGGATACATTGCGGCTATATCTTCACCGGTACTGCTTTCAGAAGTAATATAAGCCAGTTCTGCCTGCGGATGCCCGTCCAGAAGCCTTAAAAGCTCAGCACCGGCAAACCCGGTTGCACCGATAACACTTGCTCTCATACCGAACCTCCCTTGAATTTATGATTTTATAATTATACAACTATTATGTATAATTAATCAATAGTATTTTTTAATTTTTTCGCAGTTGTTTCCAGTTTTTGCAAAAAGAAAACACTATGCCATTATCATGTATATTGTACTACTTTAGTATCCCTTTTTCAAAATTTTTTCGGTAAAAAATAAAAATAAAATTTAAATTTTACCTTGGCGCAATTTTTGGTACAATATTATATAAGAAAACAGGTGAGGTAATTATGGGAAAAATCATTAAACTATTAATTATACTGGCAGCTGTAACAGGCCTTTTTATGTACTACCCCAATATAGCAGGCTACGAAACAGACCCACAGCCGGCGCAGCAGGCAGAAACAGCACAAATGCAGGAACAGGCAAAACCCGTCAGCGAATATCAGCAGACAGAAAGTACGCTGATGACAATTTTGCCCTATCTGCCAGAGCGTAATACCTGGCCTGACCCGCTGCAAAAAATGTTTATGCTCTTTACTATCGAAAACACGGTTAAGGAACGTACTGCCGGTATGGAATGGACGGCACTGCCCGAGATACCGACGGCTATGCAGCAGGCACTGGTAGCCATAGAGGACCACGATTTTTACCGCCATGGTGCTGTTGATATGGGAGGCATACTGCGTGCAACGTTTGTAAATATTTCTGCCGGCGAAATTGTGCAGGGCGGCAGCACGCTTACGCAGCAGCTTGCCAAAAATATGTTTTTAAGCCAGGAACAAACCATGAGCCGCAAAGTTTATGAGGTAATGTTCTCGCTGATGCTGGAAGATAAATTCAGCAAAGACCAGATTCTGGAAATGTATTTTAACACTACCTACTTCGGCAACGGAGCAACCGGCATCACTGCCGCTGCACGCAGTTACTTCGGCAAAACGCCTGCCGAAATGAACCTCGCCGAATGTGCGGTTATCGCTTCACTGCCGTACGCACCGTCCGCACTTAACCCGTACGAAAATCCCGAAGGCTGCAAAAAACGCCAGCATTTAGTGCTTGATACCATGGTTAAACGCGGCTTTATCGGCGAAACAGTTGCCAACGCCGCCAAAGAAAAAACTATCTATCTGGCAGACGGCACAGAATTATAAAAACTATACGTGATATAAAAAGATATAGGAAGTATCAATGTGAAGCGCAGATCAAAATCGCGACGGCTAAATAATTGTTGTAGCCCCCATGCGCCGGACCGCTCATCCGGTTCGGCGAACGCAAATAGGAGCGACGTTTTTGACAAGCTAAACAGAGATACTTCCTATATTTTTAACTAACTTTTATAAAATTATCAATCAGTTTATCCTGAAAACAAAACAGGCCCCATACTTAATTAAAAGTACGAAGCCTGTTTTTTATTTTCTTATTGTTCGCTGAACTGGTCTTTGCCTACGCCGCAGAGGGGGCAAACCCAGTCTTCCGGTACATCTTCCCAAGCGGTGCCTGCTGCAACGCCGTTATCAGGGTCACCTACTTCGGGGTCATAAATGTAACCGCAGATATTGCATACCCATTTTGCCATAAATTCCATCTCCTTTTATTTCATTTTAAATCTTTTCAAGCCGTTACTGCTTATGTGCCTATTATAGCACACTTTATTCTAAAAGAAAATAATTATTGAAAATGTTTCAATTTTTTAACACTTCAGCCTTTTCCGGCAAATCCATGCGGAAAAAGTCATATATTTTCTGCGCCGCAGGATAATTCATGCTTTCCGTATCCGCAAGTTCTTCCACGCTGGCTGCTTTAATAGCATCAATAGACTTAAATTTAAGCCACAAAGCCTGCCGCCGTTTGGGGCCAATGCCTTCGATATGGTCCAGCACCGAACGCAGATTGCGTTTGCCGCGCAGCTTGCGGTGATAGGTTATTGCAAAGCGGTGCGCTTCGTCGCGGATACGCTGAATTAAATGCAGCGATGCCGATTCCCTGTCCAGCATAATGCTTTCGTGGCTGCCTTCGGTAAAAATTTCTTCTTCGCGCTTGGCAAGGCCTATTACCGGCAGTTCGTGCAGCCCCAGCCCGCGGATAACCTCCAGTGCGCTGCTCAGCTGCCCTTTGCCGCCGTCAATAACAACCAAACTCGGCAAATCCTCGTAATCCTTATAACGGCGGTACACAACCTCCTGCATGGATTTAAAATCGTCGGGCTTGCCTTCGGCGCTGACAATTTTATATTTGCGGTAATCTTTTTTGCTCGGTTTTCCGTTGCGGAACACAACCATGGATGCAACCGTTTCCGAACCCTGCGTATGCGAAATATCAAAGCAGTCCATGCGTTCCAGCGGGTCAGGCAGGTTCAGTGCCCTTTGCAATTCTTCCGCAGCTTCTTCGTCTGTTTTTAAACTGATTTTACCTTTGCGCAGGCGTTCTTCCAGAAGTTTGCCCGCATTTTCATCAGCCAGCTGTAAAAGGTCACGCTTGGTTCCGCGCTGCGGGCGGATAAATTCAACCTTGTGCCCGGCTTTTTCCGTCAGCCAGGTAGTAAGCACCGCAGTTTCATCTTCTTCCGGCAAATCCTGCAGAATTATCTCGCGCGGTATAAACGAAGCATCATTGTAATACTGCTTGATAAACGCCGTTACCACTTCCTGCCTGCTGTCGCCGCCGTCGGGCAGAAAGAAATTCTCACGTCCAATCAGCTTGCCGCTGCGCACAAAAAATATTTGCAGGCAAATGCCTGTATCGTCTTTGGCATAACCGACTACATCCATATCACCGCCGCCGGTAACTGCCTTCTGCGATTCGTCCAGACGTTTTACAGCCGCCAGCTGGTCGCGCAGGCGAGCCGCTTCTTCAAAAGCATAATTTTCGGCAGCATTTTGCATACGCTGCTTTAAGTCTTTTTCCAGCTCGCTCGTACGCCCGTCAAGCACCATACATACGCTGCGTATCATTGCCCCATATTCTTCCCTGCTTACAAGCCCTGCGCACGGAGCAAGGCAGCGTTTAATATGATATTGCAGGCACGGGCGCTCCTGATTCATTTTGCGGCAGGTACGCAGCGGAAACATCATCCGTAAAAGTTTTACCGTGGCGTGCATCGCACCGGCATCGGCATAAGGGCCGTAATATTTGCTGCCGTCGCGGATAAGCCGCCGCGTAACATAAATACGCGGAAAATCTTCTGCCATTGTTACCTTTAAATAAGGGTAGGTTTTATCGTCCTTCAGCATAATGTTGTAGCGCGGACGGTATTTTTTGATGAGATTGCACTCCAGAATCAGCGCTTCCACTTCACTGTCGGTAACAATGGTTTCAATTTCCGCAACCTTGCTGACCAGCGCTTTAACCTTAACCGTATGCGAGGCCAGATTGCGGAAATAACTGCGCACACGGTTTTTAAGCACAACGGCCTTGCCGACATAAATTACTTTGCCGTGTTCGTCGTGCATCAGGTATACGCCTGGCTTATCGGGCAGTACCGCCAGTGCTTTGGCTATATTTTCGTTCATTGGTACCACCCGTTGTCTTTAGCCTGTTTTAAAACCTGTTTTACATACTGGCCGGTGTAGGATTTTTTTACTTTAGCCAGTTCTTCCGGCGTGCCGCAGGCAACAAGCGTGCCGCCTTTATCGCCGCCTTCGGGGCCGAGGTCAATCAAATAATCGGCAGTTTTTATAACATCAAGGTTGTGTTCAATAACAACAACGCTGTCGCCTGCTTCCACAAGGCGCTGCAAAACATCCAGCAGCTTGTGTACGTCGGCAATATGCAGGCCGGTTGTAGGCTCGTCCAAAATATACAGCGTTTTGCCTGTGCTGCGGCGGCTGAGCTCCGTTGCCAGTTTTACGCGTTGCGCTTCGCCGCCGCTAAGTGTTGTTGCCGCCTGCCCCAGGTGGATATAGCCCAGCCCGACGTCTTCCAACACCTGCAGCTTGCGCGCAATGCGCGGCAGGTTCTTAAAAAATTCGCAGGCTTCCGTTACCGTCATGTCCAGCACTTCGGCAATGCTTTTGCCTTTATAATGCACTTCCAGCGTATCGCGGTTATAGCGTGCACCGTGGCACACTTCGCACGGCACATACACATCCGGCAGAAAGTTCATTTCAATCTTGTTCATACCGTCGCCGCGGCAGGCTTCACAGCGCCCGCCCTTAACGTTAAAGCTGAAACGCCCCGGCTTATAGCCGCGCATTTTGGCCTCGTTGGTCTGGCTGAACAGTTCGCGTATAAAATCAAACACACCCGTATATGTTGCCGGGTTGCTGCGCGGTGTACGCCCAATCGGCGACTGGTCGATATTAATAATTTTGTCGATATTTTCCAGCCCGCGTATTTCCTTATGTTCCGAAGGGCGCAGACGAGCACCGTGCAGTTTTGCCGCCAGCGCGTTGTACAAAATATCGTTAATCAGCGTGGATTTGCCGCTGCCGCTGACACCGGTAACAACGGTAAACACACCCAGCGGAATTTTTACATCTATGTTTTTAAGGTTGTTGGCCTTAGCACCGATAATTTCTATATAGCGTCCGTCACATTCGCGGCGTTTTTTAGGCACCGGTATAAACTTGCGGCCGCTTAAATACTGGCCGGTAACGGAGTTTTCCACCAGCTTGATTTCTTCTGCCGTGCCCTGTGCAACCACGTTACCGCCGTGTTCACCAGCACCGGGGCCGATATCAATAATCTGGTCTGCAGCATACATTGTTTCCTCGTCATGTTCAACAACTAGAAGTGTATTGCCCAAATCGCGCAAATGCTGCAATGTTGCCAGAAGTTTACTGTTGTCACGCTGATGCAGGCCGATAGAAGGCTCGTCCAGAATGTACAGCACGCCGACAAGCCCGCTGCCAATCTGCGTGGCAAGGCGTATGCGCTGCGCTTCGCCGCCGCTTAACGTACCTGCGGCACGGTCAAGCGTTAAATAATCAAGCCCTACATCATTTAAAAAACGTAAGCGTGCCAAAATTTCCTTTAAAATCTGGCGGGCAATAAACTGCTGGCGTTCCGTAAGATTCAGTGTTTCAAAAAAGTTTATCGCATCGCGCACAGTCAGCGCTGTAACTTCACAAATATTTTTGCCGCCGACGAGTATCGAAAGCACTTCCGGTTTCAAGCGCGCGCCATGGCACACCGGGCAGGGCGTGCTCGTCATAAAGCTTTCAATATCAAGGCGCATACGTTCGCTAAAAGCTTCGCGGTGACGGCGGCGCAAAAGCGGAATTATGCCTTCAAACGGCGTAGTATGTTTTTTTACTTCGCCCTGCAAATTTTCATACATAAACGAAAATTTCTGCTCGCCGCTGCCGTACCACAAAATTTCCTGCATATCTTTGGGCAGGTCGTTCCATACGGTATCAAGCGAATAACCGTAATAACTTAAAACAGCTGCCAGCTGCTTCATATGGTAGGCTTCCTGGTTTGTTGAAAGCGCGGCAATAACGCCTTCGGCAAAGGTTTTGCTGCCGTCAGGAATAATCAGCGATTTATCCAGTTCCATATTCATGCCAAGGCCGGTACAGGCCGGGCAGGCACCCATAGGGTTGTTAAACGAAAACAGGCGCGGCTCAATTTCCGGCAGGCTGATGCCGCAGTCGCTGCACGCAAAATTTTCGCTGTACATCTGCGTTTCGCCGCCGATAACATTAATTTCAACAAGCCCTTCCGCCAGTTTCAGCGCCGTTTCCACGGAATCTGTAAGGCGCTGGGTAATGCCGTCGCGCACAGCAAGTCGGTCGATAACGACGGACAGCGTATGCTTTTTATTTTTTTCCAACTTAATTTCTTCATCAAGGGTACGCACTTCGCCGTCAACAAACATGCGCACGTAGCCCGCTTTGCGCATCTGGTCCATGATTTTGGCATGTTCGCCTTTGCGACCGCGCACCAGCGGCGCCATTACCATAAACCTTGTTCCCTGTGGCATGGCCAGTACATGGTCAACAATCTGCTGCACGGTCTGGCGTTCAATCAATTTGCCGCATTTAGGGCAGTGCGGCTCGCCGATACGCGCAAACAGCAGCCTTAAATAATCGTAAATTTCCGTAACGGTGCCAACGGTAGAACGCGGGTTGCGGCTGGTTGTTTTCTGGTCGATGGAAATTGCAGGGCTTAACCCTTCAATATAATCAACATCAGGCTTGTCCATCTGCCCCAAAAACTGGCGGGCATAAGCCGAAAGCGATTCCACATAGCGGCGCTGCCCTTCGGCATAAATCGTATCAAACGCCAGCGACGATTTGCCGCTGCCGCTTAAACCCGTAATTACCACCAGTTTGTCGCGCGGTATTTCCACGGTAATATTTTTTAAATTATGCTGTCTTGCTCCTTTTACAATAATCTGGTCTTTCATGTTTTCCTCTATTTTTTACGTTTCTTAGGCACTAATTTTTCGCCCAGCAGCCCTTTGGTTACAATCAAACGGTCGCGCAGTTCGGCGGCGCGTTCAAAGTCAAGCGCTTTGGCGGCTTCCGTCATTTCTTTTTCCAGCATGCGCGCCAGTTTTTCAATTTCTTTAATGCTGCGTTTTTTCAGTGCCTTTTCGCTGTAATCATCAATGCCGGTTTCTTCGGCAACCTTGGTCAGCTTAATCAGCTGGCGCTGCTCTTTGTAAACCGTTTTCGGCGTAATGCCGTGTTCTTTATTGTAAGCCGCCTGTTTTTCGCGGCGGCGTTCTGTTTCGTCAATGGCGCGCTGCATCGAATCCGTTATGCGGTCGGCGTACATAATTACGCGCCCGTGCTCGTTGCGGGCCGCACGCCCGATAGTCTGAATCATGGAAGTATCGCTGCGCAGGAAGCCTTCCTTATCGGCATCCAGAATGGCTATCAGCGAAACTTCCGGCAAATCAAGCCCTTCGCGCAGAAGGTTAATGCCTACCAGCACGTCAAACTTGCCGATGCGCAGGTCATCAATAATCGCACCGCGCTCAATCGTGGCAATTTCCGAATGCAGGTAACGCACGCGCACACCGGCAGTTTTTAAGTAATCCGTCAAATCCTCCGCCATGCGCTTGGTCAGCGTTGTTACCAGCGTGCGCTCACCGGCGGCGGTTACTTTATTTATTTCCGTCAGCAAATCGTCAATCTGCCCCTTAATCGGGCGTATTTCAATTTTGGGGTCCAAAAGCCCTGTCGGGCGGATAATCTGCTCCACCACTTTATCGGCGTGTTCCAGTTCATATTTGGCAGGCGTTGCCGATACGTAAATAGCCTGCTTTATCTGCGACTGAAACTCGTCAAAAGTCAGCGGGCGGTTATCAAACGCCGACGGCAGGCGGAAACCATGCTCCACAAGCATTTCCTTGCGCGAACGGTCACCGGCGTACATAGCGCGTATCTGCGGCAGCGTAACATGCGATTCGTCAACAACCAGCAAGAAATCATCCGGGAAATAATTTACCAGCGTAAACGGCGCTTCGCCCGCCTTACGCCCTGCCAGATGGCGCGAATAGTTTTCGATGCCGGAGCAGTAGCCCATTTCGTTCATCATTTCCAAATCGTAGTTTGTACGCTGCTCAAGGCGCTGCGCCTCCAGCAGCTTGTTATGCTCATTCAGGTATTCCAGCCGTTCTTTCAGCTCAACCTTTATGTCCTCCATCGCGCGTTCCAGATTCTCGCGCGAAGTTACATAGTGCGACGCCGGAAAAATTGCCACATGTGTGCGCTGCGCCAGCACTTCACCGGTCAGCACATCAATTTCCAGTATGCGGTCTACTTCATCATCAAACATTTCTATGCGCACGGCTTTTTCGTTGTAACCGGCAGGAATAACTTCAATAACATCACCGCGTACGCGGAATGTGCCGCGCTGAAAAGCAATATCGTTGCGGTCATACTGAATTTCCACCAGCTTGCGCAAAATAGCCTGGCGGTCAATAATCTGCCCCGTCCTCAGCGAAAGCACCATATCGTAGTATTCCTGAGGCGCACCTAAGCCATAAATGCACGACACACTGGCAACAATAATTACGTCGCGGCGTTCAAACAGCGCGCTGGTGGCAGAGTGGCGCAGTTTATCAATCTCGTCATTAATGGAAGCGTCCTTCTCAATATAAGTATCGCTCTGCGGAATATAGGCTTCAGGCTGATAATAATCGTAGTAAGATACAAAATATTCAACCGCATTATCCGGGAAAAACGCCTTTAACTCACTGGCAAGCTGGGCAGCAAGTGTTTTGTTGTGCGCAATAACAAGCGTAGGTTTGCGCACGCGGTTAATAACCTGCGCAATGGTATAGGTTTTGCCAGTGCCGGTTGCACCCAGAAGCACCTGCGTATGCAGCCCTTTGTTTACACCGTCAACAAGTTCTTCTATGGCCTGCGGCTGGTCACCGGCAGGTTCAAACGGTGCTTTTATGTTAAAATCCATAATTAACGCCTCACAGCATTATTTTAAAATCAAACCTACGGGGCAGTGGTCGCTGCCCATAATCTCGGGGTAAATCAATGCGTCCTCAATTTCGTCCTGCATTTTCTGTGATACAAGGAAGTAGTCAATACGCCATCCCACGTTCTTTTCGCGTGCTTTAAACATGTAGGACCACCATGTATAAGCGCCCTCCTTATCCGGATATAAATGGCGGTAAGAATCCACAAAGCCGGACTGCAAAAGTTCTTCCATCTTTGCACGTTCTTCGTTGGTAAAACCGGCATTGCCGACATTGTTTTTGGCGTTTTTAATATCAATAAAATTACGCGCCACATTCATATCGCCGCAGATAAGCACCGGTTTCCTGGCATTCAGTTCGCCGACATAATTGCGGAAAGCATCTTCCCACGTTACGCGGTACGGCAAACGTGCCAAATCACGCTGGGCGTTGGGCACATATACGTTTACAAGGTAAAACTTATCGTATTCCGCACAAATAATGCGCCCTTCCTTATCATGTTCTTCAATGCCCATATCGTAAGTTACACTGATTGGTTCCGTTTTACTGAAAATTGCCGTGCCGGAATAACCTTTTTTCTCGGCGCTGTTCCAATATTCAAAATAACCCGGAAACTCAAAATTGGCCTGTTCACGCTGCATCTTGGTTTCCTGCACGCAGAAAACATCGGCGTCAACGCTGTCCATAAAATTTTTAAAGCCCTTATTCATGCAGGCTCTTAAACCATTTACATTCCATGAAACTAATTTCATTAATCAATCCACATCCTGTTCTATATAAAATATAAAAATTATCTAATAGTATAATTATATCATTTTCGTTTTTGCTTTTAAAGCCATAACGGCAAACACCCGTTGACAAATTTGTAAACAATTATTCCACCAGCACCATGCCGTAAATATCCAGTTTGGTTATCGGCCCGGTTACTACATCCATGTCAAAACCGTTGTCACGCGCCAGCGCGAACACATCTATGCCGCAGGCTTCCAGCGAGGGGCGTGCTTTGGTTGGATGCACGCAATGCTCCAGATTACATTTTTCACACAAACGGCAGCGCCCCGCTTTAAGCGCGAATGCCTTATAATGGTTAAGCAAAAACGCTTCGCGTTCCAGTTCCAGCAAAATGCGCAGAAGTTCGTTGCTCAGCTGCAAATCAGCACGCTCAAAATCAGCCGGGCCGGTAGGGTCAAGCTGCATGGTATACTGCACAATAATGCCTTTTTTGTATTCGCTCAAAAAACGCTGCGTAGCTTCATAATCCGGAGAATACGGCGGGCAGCACAAAGTTTTGCCGTAATTAGGGCAGCCGTACTGGCATTTCCAGCGTGTCCACGAACCTGTTTTTATCGTGTTTACATCCACAACTCTGGCTGCGGAAGCTCCCGCCGCCACTGCCTTTTCTATTAAAACCTGCAAATCTTTTTCCATTATAACCCCTCCTGTTTAATTATCGTCAAGCAGAGCTTCCAAGCCCTGCTGCCCAAGCTGCCTGCAAAAACCGGTAAACCCGGTAAATTCTTTGCTTAAAACTTTATCCTTATGGTAAATAATGCCAAAACGCCGCGTAAAAACCTTGCTGCAAAGATTAATGCAGCCAAGTTTATGCTCTTTAAGCTCACGCTTAACCAAAAAACGCGAAATAAAGGCTATGCCCATTTTATTTTTTACAGCAAGCTTTACAGAAGCCGCACTGTTGCAGACACAGTTAATCTTCAGCGGCAGCCCGTTTTTGGCAAATACATTTTTTAAAAGCAGGTCTGTCGCACTGCCGCTTTCCCTGCCTACAAAAACTTCTCCGGCAATTTCTTCAAGCGCTGCCGTACGACCTTCCAGCAGATGCCCCGGCCAGCATATAACAACTATGTCATCATCAAAAAACGGCAGATACTCAAAAGAATCCTGCTGCACCATTTCCGGAACTATCGCCAGATCGAGGCTGCTGTTTAAAATTTTCTCCGTTAAGGTTTGGGTATTGCTTATCTCGGCGCTGATATGAATATCCGGGCTGAGCTTTTTAAATTCCGCCAGCAGCGGATACAGAAAACTTGCTCCCACTGTATTGCACGAACCGATATTAAGCGATACCGGCGCATTATGCATGGCAGAATTCAAGCGCCCGATGCTTTTTAAAACCTGCGTTGCAAGGTACAGCATCTTCTCTCCGGCGTCGGTTAAATAAAGATTGTGGTTCAGGCGTTCAAACAAAAGCACATTATATTCTTTTTCCAGAGCCTTAACCGCCTGGCTGACGGACGATTGCGAAATCATCAGCGACTGCGCCGCTCTGCTCATGTTCATGTATTTACATACTTCCACAAAAATTTCCAGATAACGGATTGTCATTTTATTTTCCTCGTTATTAGTATTTACTTATTATCTTACTACTATATTCATATTTTTCAATAGCCTGAAAACGTGTTAAACTTTCTTCATAAATAAAAAAGGTGGTTAAATTATGAATATTTTTGTAATTTTAATTTCAGCACTTTTGATTATTATTGTACTGCTGCGCCGCCGCGTGCCAATAGGGCCGGCAATTTTAACGGCAGGCATTTTTATTTGGGCAGCTGCCGCCCCGCAGCCGCATTATTTGTGGAACGCCTGGATAGAAACCTTCAGCGCTTACCGCACTTACGATTTAATTTTTGCCTTGTACTTTGTTATGTGCCTGGAAATTGAACTGCGCACCGGCGGCATTTTGGATGACCTTGTGCGTTCACTGCACCGCCTGCTTAAAAGCCCGCGCCTTACGCTTGCCATTATGCCGGCATTTTTAGGGCTGCTGCCTTCGCTTGGCGGAGCGCGCTTTTCTGCCCCTATTGTTGAAATAACAGCCAAAGGTTTAAACCTGACGGCAGAACACAAAGCCAATATTAATTTCTGGTTCCGCCATATTTTTGAATTTTCTAGCCCTATTATTCCCGGCATGCTGATGGCATGCAGTATTGCAGCCATCCCTTTCAGCAGCCTGCTGCTGCATTTGGCATGGGTTACGCCGCTGTTTTTCCTGGTGGGCTGGCTTATTTTAATGCGCCCGTTAAAACTTCCGCCGCACATTCTTACAGAAACCGGAAAAGTAAACTTTACAAAAGAATTAAAAACCCTTTGCTTTGCCGTTGCCCCTGTTGCCGCCAACTTTATTTTAATAACCACTTTTAATTTTACGGCGGCTGCCGCTATGGCGCTGGTTGTTTTTGCAATGATATTTGTACTGCGCTTTACCAACCATACATTAAATATTAAAGAAGTTTTTGCAGGTGCGTGCGACAGGAAAATGCTGCTTAATATCGTCTGCATTTTCTACTTTATACAAATTTTAACCGATACCGGCATCCTGCACCTTATAGTAAGCGAATTTCAAAAATCGCCGCTGCCGGTACCTGCCATTGTTGCCGCCGTATCATTTATTATCGGCATACTTACGGGTATGTCGCAGGGGCATGTTGCCATAGTAATGCCAATTATCGCCGCTATGGCACCGGGAGACTTAACGCTTGCGGGCATTGCCATGGTTTTTGGCGTTGCCGGACAGATGCTCACGCCGACGCACATGTGCCTGCTTGTAACGCTAGATTATTTTAAAGCCGATTACTTTAAATGCCTAAAAACGCTTGTACCGATGTCGGCACTTTTGCTTGCCGTTTTCAGCGCAGTAACATATATAGCAGGCTAAGTAAAACCTGCCGGATATACAAAAAGACGCAGACCGAAATCTGCGTCTTGTTTTTGGATTGGTGGGCCCAGTAGGATTCGAACCTACGACCAATCGGTTATGAGCCGATGGCTCTACCACTGAGCTATAGGCCCAAGCTGATGGCAATTAGCCAACAGTAATATTTTACTAAAGTTAGTATATATTGTCAACTATTCAAGAAAATCTTTCAGGCGTTTGCTGCGGCTCGGATGTCTTAATTTTCTCAGAGCCTTGGCTTCAATCTGGCGGATACGTTCACGTGTTACGCCAAAGTGCTGCCCTACTTCTTCCAGGGTACGGCTGCGGCCGTCCTCAAGGCCAAAACGCAGTTCCAGTACTTTCTTCTCGCGTACCGTCAATGTTTCCAGCACTTCGTCAAGCTGCTCGCGCAGAAGCGTAAACGAAGCTGCATCGGCAGGTGCCGGCGCGTCATGGTCTTCAATAAAATCGCCCAAATGCGAATCTTCTTCTTCACCGATAGGAGTTTCCAGCGATACCGGCTCCTGGGCAATTTTCATAATTTCACGCACGCGGTCAACGGAAGTGTCCATTTCCTTGGCAATTTCTTCCGGCTGCGGCTCACGGCCCAGTTCCTGCAAAAGCTGGCGCGATACGCGGATAAGTTTATTAATGGTTTCCACCATATGCACAGGAATGCGGATAGTACGCGCCTGGTCAGCAATAGCCCTTGTAATGGCCTGGCGTATCCACCATGTTGCATAGGTACTGAATTTAAAGCCTTTATTATAATCGAATTTTTCAACTGCTTTAATAAGGCCGAGGTTGCCTTCCTGAATCAGGTCAAGGAACAGCATGCCGCGCCCTACATAACGTTTGGCAATACTTACAACAAGGCGCAGGTTTGCTTCCGACAGGCAGCGTTTTGCTTCTTCGCCCTGCTCATAAACTTCTTCCAGCAGTTTTTTGTAATCGTCCTCAATTTCAAGGTAAGCATCAAAAACAGCCGTATCTTTTTCTTCCGGCAGGCGGCGCTTAACTTCTTCCAGAATGGTTTTTAAATCAAACAGCGAATGAATTTCTTTATCACTGGTATGTGCATCGGGAGTTACTTTTTCGCTGCCGCTTATGGTTATATGCTCATCCTGCAAAAGTTTGTGCAGGCGCATGCATTCGTCGCGGGTAAAATCGGCAACCAGTGCTTTATATTCTTCTATTGTGCAGGGGTTACCGCTTTTTTCTCTCGCTTCAATAAATTGCAGCGCTTTGGTTATGCTGCGCAAATCGCAGATTGTTTTCTCGTCTTTAATAAGCTCGCGCGCTTTGGCAATAAGTTCCTGCGTGGAATCTTTGCCGGTATATACGGGCGCAACCACGCCGTGCCTTGTGCCGTGCAAAAGCCTGTAAGCCTGTTTGCCCTTGTCCATGCGTTTGGCCAGTTTAACTTCGTCTTCGCCAACCAAAAGAGGCACGCGGCCTATTTCTTTCAGGTACATGCGCACCGGGTCGTCAATGCTTACGCCTTCGGGCACGCTCATATTGGCAAGCTCGGCCTCGTTAATTTCGTCGGCTTCACTTACTGCTTCCGGCTCCAGGTCAAGTTCGTCGTTAGCGTCGTCAACAACATCAATGCCTTTCTGGGCAATCAGTTCATACATATTGTCCATATCATCGGCGCTCATGTCTTCAGCGTTCTGCATGGAGTCCATAATTTCACGATAAGTGAGAACACCGCCATGTGATTTTCCTTTAGATAATAATTCCTCAACCTGCTCGGACGGTATTTTTGTATTAGCCATGGTGTTCCCTCCCTTCGTGATAAACTGCTTTAACCATTTTAATACAAATTTTTAATAGCATCTTTTATCTTCTGGCTTTCTGCAAGTTCCTGCAAAAAGCGGCTGTCCCCCAAACGTTCATATTCATCCGCAAGCAGCCGGTGCTTTTCATATAAAGCCTCCAGCCTGCTTTTATTCATCATACGTATGCAGTCGGCAATAAGTTTTTCTTCATCGCCGGGCTGCACATTTTTCGCCATTATCGCTGCAAAAGCCGTTGAGGCCTCTGGGCTTAATACCCTGAAAAGCTCAGCCGTAACATCCTGCGGCATATTTTCCAGCATTCCCGTCAGCGATGAATAAATTTCCTGATGTTCCGGTGACTTAAATCCGGCTTTGGCTATTTCATCCCTGTATACGGGAAGAAGGCTGATATTTTTTGCAAGTATGTTCAACAGCTGCTGTTCCGCTTCGTCATCCGGCGCGGCCGCACGCACTGCTTTTGGCTGAACCGGCAGAGGCACATGCCCCTGGCTGCCGCTTTTGCGGCTCATTTTGCGGTATTCGCTTATGATAAGGCTTTCATCTATTGTCAGCAGCTGGGCTAATTTGCGTATATCCCCTGCCACTTCTATATCATTTTTACATTCTAACAGGAATGGTAGTATATTCGACACCGCTTCCACTTTTCCTGCTAAATTTGAAACATTATTTTGCGCTATTACCTGCCGCATCTGAAAGTCAATGCCGTCGGCAGCGTTTTTAACTAATTCAAGATAGGCCTCTGTGCCGTGCCTGCGCACAAATTCATCCGGGTCTTTGCCGTCCGGCACTGCCAGCACTTTAACCCGCAGCCCCGCCGCGCGTGCTATGCTTACGGCCCTCATATCGGCGCGCTGCCCGGCTTCGTCGCTGTCGTACGAAAAAACAACTTCATCACATACGCGCGCCAGAAGTTTTGCCTGCTCTGCCGAAAATGCCGTGCCCATTGAAGCCACAGCCCAGCCGATACCGGCGGCATGAAGGCTTATTGCGTCCATATAGCCTTCAACAATAATTGCCTGACGCCTGCTTTTTATTTCTTTAATTGCCGCGTGCAGGCCAAACAACAATGTACGTTTATTAAACCATTCGGTTTCGGCGGTATTCATATATTTGGCGGCTTCGGCATTATTTTGCAGAATGCGCCCGCCAAAACCAACCACATGCCCGCGTGCATCTTCAATGGGTATCATAACCCTGCCGCGGAATTTATCGTAAGCGCCGTTACGCCCTTTAACGGCAAGCCCCGCCTTTATCAGCAGCTCCTCGCGGCAGCCGCGTTTGCCAAGCGCTTTTACAAGCGAAGTATAACCCGGCAGCGACACGCCGATAGAAAATTTTTCGATAATTTCCGGCGTAATGCCCCTGCCTGCAAGATAACGCTGCGCCAGTTTGCCAAATTCGCTTTTGGTAAGGCAGGCCTGATAAAACCGTGTTGCCAGTTCGTTGGCGGCAATAATTTCCTTTGTTTCTTTTTCGCGTTCAATTTCCTGCCGTGTTTTTTCACGCTCCGGAACCGGTATGCCAAGTTTATTGGCCAGAATTTTTAATGCTTCCTGAAAGGTACAGTTTTCTTCCTTCATTATAAAAGTAAAAACGTCGCCGCCTGCATGGCAGCCAAAGCAATAAAAAAAATTCTTATCCGGCGATACGGAAAAAGACGGAGTTTTTTCGCCATGAAAAGGACAGCAGCCCCAATAGCTGCTGCCGCGTTTTTTCAGCGGTACATATTCCGATACTATTTCGACGATATTTGCCTGTGAGCGGACCTGCTCTTTAAAATCATCAAACATACTGCTCATTTGCCTTGCTCCCGTCACTTTAAATATCATCTGTTTTATTTATATTCAATATATAAACAGAAAATCCTCTTTTTTTATTGACGATAATTTATTTTTCGCTACATTAAATAATAACAGGCAAATAATGCCTGCTGAACTGCTGTACGGCAGCCGCGTCCGTCAGGCTGGCAATATAATCAACCACAACCTGCTGCAAACCGTGCCTTTCCACGTTAACGGCATATTCCTGCGGCAGCATTTCCGGGCGGTGCATATACAAATCCAAAAGCGTGGTTACAACATGTTCTGCCTTGCGGTGTTCATTTTTCAGCGGCGGCGAAAGATAAACATAGTCAAACATAAAGCAGCGGAATTCATCCATTGCTTCTTCATAATATTTGTCCATGCTGACAATCTGTTTGCCTGCCGAACTTTCCACCACATTGCGTACAAGAATGTCAAGAATCTGGCTCGGTTTTGTGCCGAGGCGCATTGCAACAATGCCCGGCAGTTTATCGGGCCCTATAATCCCAACTTTGCAGCCGTCGTCAAAATCATGGCATAAATAGGCTATACGGTCGCAGCGGCGTACTATCTGTCCTTCCAGCGTTTTCGGCAAAGTATCGCCCGTATGGTTAACAATGGCATCACATACATCCAAAGTTAAATTCAGCCCGCGCCCTTCGCGGCCGTAATAGTTTACCACCCGCAGGCTTTGCTCGTTATGCTTAAAATGCCCCGTATAAGCGTTAATGGCGCGCTCGCCCGCATGCCCGAAGGGCGTATGCCCCAAATCGTGCCCCAGCGCCGCCGCTTCCGTTAAATCTTCATTTAAGCGCAGCGCACGGGCTATTGTCCTTGCAATCTGCGATACCTCCATGCTGTGCGTAAGCCGCGTACGGTAATGGTCACCCGGGTTTAAATAAACCTGCGTTTTATGCTTTAATTTTCTAAAAGCCATGCTGTGAATAATTCTGTCCCTGTCGCGCTGATAAGCAGTGCGCAGGTCATCCGGTTCTTCTTCATGCTCACGCACGGCAGCAGCACTTTTTTGTGCCCATGGCGCCAAAATCTTTTCTTCTGTTGCTTCTATCAACTTTCTTATAACCATTTCTTTCACCTTTATTTCACTTAATCTGCCTTGCCGCCCGGCGCGCCAAAGTCTATAATAATAGTATATTCATAAAATAAAGAGGTTTTTACAATGAAAAGAATTTTTGCAGTTTTATTTATGTTGATGTTTTTGTTTATACCTTCGGCTTTTGCTGCCCAGCCGGATATTTCCAGCGACAGCCAGACTTTTAACCCCTTTACGGGAGTTTACGATTTAAAAGGGCACGTACACGTGGATTTAGGCGACCGCGTTATTGACGGCGATGCTGCGCAGGTTTACCTGTATCAGCTGGAGGTTCATGCACAGGGCAATATCAGCCTTACCGACAAGCCCACCGGAATACATTTTGACTGCGATTCCGTTGAAGTTAAGGGCAATGAACGCACCGCTTATGTAAACGGCAGCATGGTTTTTACCCAGGATAACCTGCGCATTACCGCCGATAACGGCAGTTTTAACTGGAAAACCAAAAACGCTGTTTTCTCCGGGAACGTTACCGTTAACGGCACGCCTCATGCAGGCGATTTAACCTATAACGTACGCGATAAAAAATTTTTATAACGCCAGCCTAAATAACCCCCGTTAAAACGGGGGTTATTTTTATATGTGCCTGTCTCTGTTTTTCTGTACGTAATCAAGTATGATGCCGGCTGTTTCTTCAATAGCACGGTTCGATACATTAATGATTTTGCAGTGTACGCGGCGCATAATGGCTTTGGCGTATTCCAGTTCTTCACTGATACGCCTTACATCCGCGTAATTTGCGCCGTCGCTCAGCCCCATGGTTTTTAAACGCTCGCTGCGTATTTCGTTTAATTTAAACGGGTCAATCAAAAGGCCGATAATTTTATGGGGAGGAACTTTAAAAAGTTCTTCCGGCGGAGCAATTTCCGGCACCAGAGGCACGTTGGCAACTTTCAGCTGTTTGTGCGCAAGGTACATGCTAAGCGGCGTTTTACTGGTACGGCTTACGCCAATCAGCACAACGTCTGCCTTTAAAAGTCCCAGAGGGTTCTTGCCGTCGTCATATTTAACGGCAAACTCAATTGCTTCAACACGTTTAAAATATTCGTGGTCCAAAGCATGGATAAGGCCTGCCTGGTTTTTAGGCAAAAGCCCGGAAGTTTTTTCAATGGCCTTCAGCATTGGCCCCAAAACGTCAATAACTTCAACGTCAAGTTCCATTGCCTTCTGCATAATATGCTCGCGCAGTTCCGGCGATACGATAGTATAGCAAACAATACCGCCGCTTTCTTTGGCTTCTTCAAGTATTTTTTCAACCTGCTGAGCATCTTTAATATAAGGAACGCGGATAACGTCAAATTTTTCCTGTACAAACTGGCTGGTTGTAGCCTTTACAACCGATTCGGCAGTTTCGCCGATAGAATCGGACACAGCATAAATAACCGGTGTCTTAGCTATGATAATTGCCCCCTTTGCCCTCTGCCAAATCTACAAGCAGACGCGTAAAATTAGTTTTTGTAATTCTGCCCACAACCTCGTAGCTGCGGCTGCCTTCTTCTATACAGCGCACAACCGGCAGGCAGTCAATTTCATTATCAATAATCTTCCGGGCAGCAGCTGCCACGGAATCTTCCGGAGTTACAACAATTAATTTGGAAAGCGGCGTCATTACCATAACAACCGGTACTTCGCGCAGGTTATAATTATTATTGATAGCAGCCTTCAACAAATCTTTACGCGAAACAACACCGGCCAGCAGCCCGGCATCGTCAATAACAAATACCGTTCCCACATCTTCCAGAAACATTGTTATAACCGCTTCGTAAGCACTCTTATCGTGGTTGACGGCAACCGGCACAGACTGCAAATCGCGCACGCAGATACCGGAAATTTCTTCCATCAGCATACCGAGGGTATTTTTCCCGGTGTAAAAATACCCTACTTTAGGCCTTGCGTCCAAAATACCGCCCATCACCAAAATGGCCAAATCACTGCGCAAGGCAGCGCGCGTAACATTAAGTCTTTCTGCAATATGTTCGCCGGTAATCGGTCCGTCCTGTCTTACAATCTCAGCTATACGCTTTTGCCTTGTACTTAAAGAAATTGTTCTCATCCCCTTCTGCCGCTTTAATTTAACCCATAAAATACCATATATATTATTAGTATACTCTATATCTTTCAAAAATCCTCTTTTTGGTAATATATTTTTTAACTCTTATCACAAATTTTACACTTTTGCAAACTCTTTGCAACATACTGGAACAGGAAGGCGTATACATGCTATAATATTTTTAGTTTATACATTAAAGGAGCTGCATAAAATGAAAAAAATGCTTATAGCGGCACTGTGCCTGCTTACGTTAAGCGGCAGTGCTATGGCGGCGCAGAATGTGCCGAAGGAACTGCAAATGTCCGGAACCGTAACGGAAAATACCGGCAGCATGATTACCGTAAAAAACAACAATAAACCGTTCGACAGCGTTGCCCTGCATATTACGGACAACACCTATATACTGCAAAGCGGCACCGGCTATTATCTTGGCGCCAATGATGTAAAAAAAGACGGGCATGTCAGCGCCTGGTACGGCCCTGCTTTAACACGCAGCCTGCCGCCGCAGGGAAAAGCTGATGCCATTATTTCCGGCCTGGAAGACAGCCGCCCTACCTTTACCTATTTTAATATCGGCAAAGTAGAACCGCGTGAAGACGGCAGCGTGCGCGTGCTTAACGTTAACGAAACACAGTATGTTACCCTGTTGCCGGAAGTTTATCCGGAAGCTGCCGAACTTAAACCTGGCGACAAAATGCTGTTATGGTATGAAATTTCTACCTTAAGTTTGCCCGGCCAGGCTACTGCAACCAAAGCAGTTTTATTGCAGCAGGGCCTTGCTGATATTAATATCAGCACAACGGCCGGAGTAATTGCTTTAAACGGCAAAGAGCTTGCAGACGTTAAACTTGTAAACAAAAATAACACTTTATATGTTCCTCTGCGCGCCGTTGCAGAAGCACTTGGCTATACCGTAACATGGAATCAGGACGCACAAACCGCAGTTGTTTATGACGGCCCGCGCAGTGCAGTATGCACAATTAACAGCAATGAGTACGGTAAACAACGTATGCGCATTAAACTGCAAAACAAACCGGAACTTATCGATGGCGTAACCATGGTGCCGGTAGAGATGCTGGATTATGTTATGGGCTACAGCGTAAAAGTGAGTGCGGCGCATATTTAAAATTAAATATTAAGTTATGATAAAAAATGGCGGATAAAATCCGCCATTTTTTTGTAAAGAAAAAGCGGATGGCATAAAGCCATCCGCTTTAGTTCTAACTATTTGTATTTTGCTTAATACTAAGATTAGAAAGTGAATACAACTTCGGACCAGATTGCCTGACCATCGAGATCGCCTTCACGGGATTCAAGGTCATAATATTTAACTGCTGCTACAATGTTTTTAGCAAGAGCTACATTAGCACCTACTTCATAACCTTTGAAACCGTCAGTAACTTCATCATTACCAAATTTTGCATATTTCCAATCATTCATAACGCCATTGTATCCATCATTGGTGTTATCAAGATAAGTCATACCAGGCATATCATAGTAGTTAGCGTATACGCCCCAGCTACCAGGCTGAGATGCTTTAGCTCCTTTATATGCTAAACCTGCTACCCAACCGTTGTTATCCATGCCTTCATCTTCATCAGAAGAACCATAAAGCCATTCAGCAGAAAGCTTCAAGTCTTTAGCAATCGGAAGAGCTGCACCCACATTGTAAATATCCTGATTTAATTTATTATCTACTTTGTAGTAAGATACATAAGCATCAACTACACCAAGTTTAGCAGTTACATCAGCAACATACAGACGATCTTCAGAAATACCAGTTACATCATCGCCTTCGCCTTTACCTGCAAAACCAGTGATTTTTACTTTATCTCCATAAACAAATTTAGCGCCATCAAATTCAGCATCAACTACATTACCGGTGTGAAGTTTAAGATTCTGACGGCCAAGATCGGTTTTAACGCCACCAATACGGCCAGATACATAAGCCCAGTTAAGTACAACATCATCTTCTGCTTTGTCGCCACGATGAACTTTGTTACCTTGTGCATCAGTAGTTTCGCCATCAAAATACTGACTGTTTTCAAAACGTCCGGTGTAGCTCCAGTCTTCGTTAATCTGACCATTCAGGAACAAACGGGTACGGAGACGGCCTTCAGCCGGGCCATTATCTCTGTCACGATAGGAAGCACGGATCTGACCGGTGATTTTTACATTGTCAGCTTTCTTTTCAAGGTTAGCTACGCGTACGCCGAGGCTGTCCAGTTCGTCAGCAAATTCTGCTGCCAGTTTGTCTACGTTTGCGCCTTTAGCCATAGCTTTTGCTACAATCTGTGCCATTTCATAACGGGTCATCAGTTTGTCGCCGCCGTAGGTGCCATCAGGATAACCGTCTACTACGCCTTCTGCTGCCAGTTTGTTAACTGCGTCATAAGCCCAGTGGCCAGCCGGTACATCGCTGAACGGGTTAGCTGCATATGCGGATGCAGTTACGCCGAGAGCCATAGCCATTGCAAGTACTAAAGATTTTTTCATTTTGTTTTCCTCCCTTTAGAAAAACACATTTTATTTTTATAAAACGCTTGGGGAAGAAATTTCTGCTTTCGGCATCTGCCCTGAGTGCGAGTCTCCTGGTTTCCTCTACCGTTGCAAACGCTTAATTACATTTTTTCTTCCTGCTGCGGTTTATAAACCCCAGTGAAGGCCTGCCCCTGAGGAAACGGCAAGCCTTATTGTATAAAGTATTGAGTAAACCTGAAAAACGTTCCTGAGGAGAAGGTTTTTTGACTACCCAGTCTTTTATACAGCCTCATTATAACACGTTTGCCCCCCCTGTAAAGACCACTTTTAAAGATAAATCTGAATTTTTCGCTTTTTCACCGTCTGCGCAGCAATACCCCGAACTCCCGCCGCGCTAAGGTAGAAACTTATAAAAGGTTTCAATACGCATTTTTTCAAAGTATTGCTTAACCGAAATTTTACATTACGCGCCTCGTTTTTAACTAATCTGACAAGGCTTTGTTCTGCTCTGCCCGCAATTTGGGCAATAAAAAAAGAGCCGGAAGTTATCCGGCCCTGCCATAGCAATTTTAAGTTTTAAACGAAAATATATTTCAAAACAAACAAAAATGCCAGTATATACATAATACCGCTGATATTCTTTTTACCGGCCGCGCCGGAAAGGACATTAATAACCACATAAGAAATTATGCCAAGCGCAATGCCTTCGGAAATTGAATACATAAACGGCATGGCAATAATGGCAATAAACCCGGGCACTGCTTCGCCCATATCGTTAAAATCAATGTTCAAAACGGTAGCCAGCATTAAAAAGCCTACAATAATAAGCGCCGGTGCCGTTGCAAATGCAGGTATTGCCAGAAATACCGGTGCAAACAGCAAAGAAGCCAAAAAGAGTATTGCCACGGTAACAGCAGTAAGGCCTGTGCGGCCGCCAGCCATAACGCCGGAAGAACTTTCGACAAAAGTTGTTACCGTAGATGTGCCGAGCACAGCACCCGCCGATGTTGCAACAGAGTCAGCCAGCAGCGCGCCTCTGATTCTGGGCAGTCGGCCCTGCTTGTCGAGCATATTGGCTTTGGAAGCAACACCGATTAAAGTACCCAGAGTGTCAAACAAATCTACAAACATAAATGACAGCATTATGGTAACAAAATTAAAGGTAAAAATATAGCTGAAATCCATCTGCATAAAGCTCGGCATCAGGCTCGGTATATATAAGCCGTTAGAAAAATCCGGCATTACCGAAAATGCGCCTTTAGCCGGGTCGGGAATATAAATGCCTGTTACTTCCGCAATTATGCCAAGACCCCAGGTAATAAGTATGCCGAGCAAAATTGCGCCGCGCACATTTTTTATCATTAAAACAGCCGTTAAAATTACGCCTATCAGCGCCAGCAGCGCGCCGATACCGGTTGTATAAAACTCTCCGCTTGCAAGCGATGCTTTAAACGGATAAATGCTTACCAGCGTTGCGCCGTCTACAACAAGGTGCGAGTTTTGCAGGCCGATAAAAGCAATGAACAAACCTATACCGCCGGTAACGCCATATTTAAGCGAAAAAGGTATGCAGTTAAAAATTGCTTCACGCACTTTTGTAAGCGACAGGATGAAAAACAAAATGCCTTCAACAAATACGGCAGCCAGTGCCACCCGCCACCAAAACCCCATTTGCCCTACGACAGTATAGGCAAAAAATGCGTTCAGGCCCATGCCGGGCGCCAGCGCAAACGGATAATTGGCAAAAAACGCCATAAACAGCGTGCCGATGCAGGAGGCAATGGCAGTTGCCGTAAATACGGCGCCGGAATCCATACCGGATGCGGATAAAATAGCGGGGTTTACAGCCAGAATATAAGCCATAGTCATAAAAGTTGTAATCCCGGCCATCATTTCCGTTTTGGCATTGGTACCGTTTTCTTTAAGTTTGAACAGATTTTCCAGCAAAATATCAACGCCTTTCAAAAATAATGAGCCGCTTGTAAAAAGCGGCTTAAACATTAAATACACATATAAATTTTATTCGATATGATTATAAATGTCAATTTTAAATTCTGAAATCGCGTTCGCCTTCTTCAATATCCTTCAAATGGCGTTCCACAAGTTCGCGTACTTTTTCGTTGGGAATATTATGAATTTCCTTAGCAATAAGCTCGTCCCCCAGTTCTTTTACATGCGGAGAAGCGTAATCTACCAGATATTCTTTTAAGGTCATCAGCGCATTGGGATGGCAGCAGTTTTGAATCTGCCCGCTCTTGCAGAGGCTCATAAAGCGGTCGCCGGTACGCCCTGCGCGGTAGCAGGCAGTGCAGAAGCTCGGAATATAGCCAAGTTCCATCAGCCAGCCTACAACTTCATCCAGTGTACGGTTATCGCTTACATCAAACTGGGCAGAGTCATTTTCTTTTTCCGGTTCGGCATAGCCGCCAACGCTGGTGCGGGAACCGCCGCTGATTTGCGAAATGCCGAGGTGCAGCACTCTTTCGCGGGCGCGCTGGCTTTCACGGGTTGATACAATCATGCCGGTGTAAGGCACGCTGATGCGGATGCAGGCAACAAGTTTTTCAAAAATATCGTCGCTGATGCTGTTATCGAAAGCAGACGGGTCAATATCATCTGCCGGGCAGATGCGCGGCACGCTGATGGTATGCGGGCCAACACCGTGAACAGCTTCCAGATGTTCTGCGTGCATCAAAAGCCCCGCAAATTCATAACGATAAAGCTCCAGTCCAAACAGCACACCAAGACCCACATCATCGATACCACCTTCCATCGCACGATCCATAGCTTCGGTATGATATGCATAGTTGTGTTTCGGTCCCTTCGGATGCAGTTCTTCGTAGCTCTTTTTGTGATATGTTTCCTGGAACAGAATATAAGTTCCGATTCCGGCTTCTTTTAATTTTCGATAATTTTCCACGGTGGTCGCCGCAATATTTACGTTCACACGGCGGATGGCTCCGTTTTTATGTTTGATACTGTAAATCGTTTTGATAGATTCCAGAATATATTCTATCGGATTCAGGGTGGGATGTTCTCCTGCTTCGAGTGCCAGGCGCTTGTGCCCCATATCCTGTAAGGCAATCACTTCCTGACGGATCTCTTCCTGTGTCAGTTTCTTGCGGGCAATCGTTTTGTTTTTGGCATGATCCGGGCGGTAGGTACAGCCGTTGACGCAATAGTTCGAGAGGTACAGCGGTGCAAACATTACGATACGGTTGCCGTAAAACTTTTGTTTGATTTCTTTGGCGAGATGAAAGATGTGTTCTATCAGATCGGGCTGGTCACATTCCAATAGGACGGCTGCTTCCCGATGTGTCAGTCCTTTACATAGAGCAGCTTTTTCAATCAGTTGTTCAATCAGTGCACGGTTGTCTTTGTTGGTCCGTGCATATTCCAGTGTTTCCAGAATTTCTTCATGGTGGATGAATTCTTCTGCTTCAGGTGAATCTACTTTGTATGTCATAATCTATTCTAAACTTCTAAGTTCCAACTAACTGACTTCTAACTGTCAACCGTTTTAAAATCTCCTCTGGAGAAAGAAATCTCGTAGCCGATGTTATGTAATTGTTGTTGCAATATCCTGATTCCTTCTGCCGATTCAGCTCCGAGGGAGGCTTTGTTATTATATAAGGTATACTTTTTCCGTTCCTCCTGTGGCGACAGATTGGGCATGACTACATTTGCTCCTGCCAATATCCCCCGTTCCCGTCCGTCGGGAGTCAGTGTAGCCAGAGCTGTTGTCGATGGAATCAGTGCCGAAGGGTGCATCAGGCGGAAGATAGACAATAAGAGCAGTGTCTGTTCGAGCGTTCCGCTGGAATATCGGGCAAAAGGCGTATCCTGATGAGGCAGAAAAGGACCGATGCCGATCATTTCAGGACGGAGTTTTTCGATAAACAGAATGTCTTGAATCAGATGTTCTACAGTCTGTCCCGGACTACCGACCATAATTCCCGTTCCGGTTTGATACCCTGTTTCTTTTAAGTTTTGCAGGCATTGCAGGCGTTGCTTGCCGGACATTCCGGCAGGGTGCAGTTGGCTGTAATGCGTCGCGTCGTAAGTTTCGTGCCGTAACAGGTAGCGATTGGCTCCGGCGTGAAAGAAACGTTCATACGCTTCGCGTGACTTTTCGCCGAGTGATAGCGTAATGGCACAGTCCGGATAATGCCACCGTATGGCGGCAACGATTGTCTCTATGCGGTCGTCCGTCAGTGCAGGATCTTCTCCCCCTTGCAGGACAAAAGTCCGGAATCCCAGTGCGTATCCTTGTTTGCAGCAATCCAGAATACTTTCCGGACTCAGCCGGTAACGTGCTACGTGCGGATTACCTTTCCGGATGCCGCAGTAATAGCAGTTGTTCCGGCAGCAATTACTTATTTCAATCAGTCCACGGATATAAATCCGGTTTCCGAAATGCCGGAGGCTGACCTCCCGTGCCTGTTCGTTAATGATTCGCAGGGAGTCCGCGTCACATCCGGTCAACAGTTGCCGGAATTCTTCGGGTCGAAGAGTTCTTTCCTGCCGTAGTTTATCTATCCATTGTTTCATAGCTCTCTTTTCGTTTGAGCAGCTCTTGTGCCAGTTGGCGACGTCCCGAAACAATGTCGTTATGCGTACTCGGTCCGGTGATACATCCTCCTTCGCATGCCATGACTTCAATAAATTGTCCGGCTGCCTTTCCGGTCTTGGCACAGGCACGCAGCAGGGCTATGTTCTTCTTATTGATATCCGACACTTGGATCGCGTTTATCTTTTCCGCTTCTTCTTTCAGGTATGCTTTGACAGCTCCCATTACACCGCCGGCTTGTGCGAAACCGTGTGCTTCGCGGACGGAAGTATGCAATATGGAGAAAGCCTGTGTCTGCTCCAGTTGGATGTCCAACCCGTCAAGAATGGAACCCACCTCTTCGAATGTCAGGATATAATCTACGGCCTCGTCGCGGCGCACCTCTTTACGTTTGGCTACACATGGACCTACGAATACGATTTTTGCATCCGGGTGCTTCTCCTTGGCGATCCGTGCCGTGTAATACATCGGCGAACCGGTGGTGGAAACGTATGGTTTCATCCCCGGAATATGTTTTTCTACCAGTTCGATGTAAGAAGGGCAGCAGGAAGTAGTCATGAAACTTTGTCCTTTTTCCAACTTCTCCAGTAACTCGTGTGCTTCGTTGCTGGTAGTCGACATTGCTCC
>ENA-ORUX01000456-ORUX01000456.1-human-gut-metagenome-genome-assembly--contig:-NODE-456-length-38522-cov-91.264824_pt1 | contig 38522 bp, 26 predicted proteins | sample MGYA00242087_ERZ509225 | MGnify/ENA primary metagenome ERZ509225 (study PRJEB26280, sample SAMEA2338864) | human gut metagenome | biome: human gut; feature: human-associated habitat; material: faeces... | reverse complement strand
TGAACAAGCCTTGGGCATCGAGTGAACAAGCCTTGGGCATCGAGTGAACAAGCCTTGGGCATCGAGTGAACAAGCCTTGGGCATAAGTTGCCAAAACGGCGGCTTGTTTTTTACGTCATGAACTTGACTTTTATATGTTTCTTTAACCATTTTAGCCTAATATACGCCTCAAATTCTACCCATAAAATTCATACATTTGCTTCTTTTTTATCCCCTTAAACTCAGCTCCAAAAACTTGTCACATAATTGGTAAACGCCTTCATCTTGCGTGATAAAGTCTCTGTCCAGTAAGGTCTTGACCGCTCCTTGCACGGTGCTTGCCCCAAGATGATACTTCTGCAAAAACTCTTGAGACATCAGAGAAGAGGGTTTTCCTTCCAAAGCGATAGCCGTGAGCACCTGCTTCTGCTTGGCTGTCAACTGGTATATCAACGTTTGATAGGCAAAGCGATGCTGGGCAAGTATACCATCAATCGCAAACTTAACATCATCTTCTTCCAACAACGGCTTGTCGGTGATGAAAGTATAAAGCATATTGAGAACATACTGGACGTACCATGTAATACCATCGAAACGATGATATAAATAAGCAAAAGCCTCAGCACTAATCTCCTTGTGATTTTTGGAAAGATGATGATTGGCAAAAGCCAAGTAAGTCTGCTCATTGATAGCCTCCAGTCCCATGATGCTCGAACTATGATAGAAAGGACGAGACAGAGACGTAAACATCAAAGCCATCATGTGACGCTTGGAACCAGAAAACACGAAGTTGGCGTTATGACAATTCTGTATTCGCTTACGCAAACTCGCCTCAACGGTTTTCTCAGGATAGTTGGCTATCGTCTGAAACTCATCTATCGCTATCAAGCAAGGCTTATCTGCCTGTTCGAGATAAGCGAAGATCTCGTCCAAGGTAATTTCTGGTGTCTGTATATCACCAATACCCACACTCCACTCCGGATTTCCATTGATATCAAAGGAGATGGTGGATTTCAAAGACTGGAGCGTATTCAGGAAAAATTCCCACACTTTCCTGCCCTTTGGCTTGAGTGCCGTCAGGATTCCCTTGCCCAGCGCATAGACGAATTCGTTCAAATTCTTCGTATCATAAATATCCAAATAGATGCAATGATACTGCTCACGGATGTTTTCCTGCTGAAAACAATTATAAATCAGTCCCGACTTACCCAGACGTCTTGGCGCAATCAACGCGACATTGCACCGATTGGTCAAATGGCGGGTAAGAAGAGCAGTTTCCTCTACCCTATCACAGAAATATTCCGGCGAAAGATAGCCTTCAATAATAAAAGGATTTACCTGTACCATAAGCATTTACGTTATTATGTGTTTTACGTAACGAAGATTTCATAATACAAAGATACGATGAATATTTGTAAACGGCAAACATTTATCGGAAAAAAGTATCAGACATTCAACAAAAAAGTATCTCAAGATACTTTTCTATACAGTATCATGTATCTATGAAGCCTATTCGTGACCACTTTGGGAAGCTGCTACTTTTTCAAGTATAAGACAGTTTGAAGGACGGAAATATGCATTTTAGCAAAGTTTGAAGGATAAAAACATGCATTTTAGCAAAGTTTAGAGGATAAAAATATGCATTTTAGCTAAGTACAAGGACGGTAACCGGCTGGTATTAAAGGCTTTATTGCATTTTTCAATCAAAATAAGAAATAATCCTCAAATAGAGCAACTATGGTAGATGAAAAAGTGATAAAAAAAGTATCTTAGGATACTTGCTCATGTATCTTAAGATACTTGGCAATGTATCCTAAGATACTTGCAATATAGGTTCATGTGCCAACGAAGCCTGCTTCATTGACCAACGAAGCCCGTTTCATCTTAAGATGAAGCCTACTTCTTGCACATATCCAGAAAATACTTGTGTATCTCTAAACTTTCGTTTAATTCAGGATGGAAGGCGGTTACCAGCTGCTTGCCCTGCCGGGCTGCCACGATCTTGCCATCTACCTCGGCAAGAACCTCGGCATCGCCCCACACCTCTTTAATATAAGGAGCACGGATAAAGGTCATGGGGATATTACCCTCGATGCCTTTCATCGGAGCCTCGATGTAGAAACTGCCCAACTGGCGACCATAGGCATTTCTCAAAGCCGTGATATCCATGGAAGCAATGCGATGACTTGGCTCACCCTCTATCTTCTTGGCAAGAAGAATCAAACCAGCACAAGTACCATAAACAGGCAAGCCTGCTGCAATGGCCTCCTTCACAGGTTCCATCAATCCGAGTTCATTCAAGAGTTTTGCCTGGGTAGTACTCTCGCCACCAGGAATTATCAAGCCATCCTTGGGCTGCTCCCAATCCTTCAACTGGCGCACCTCAAAACTATCCACACCCAACTGAGCCAACTTCTGTCTGTGCTCAGCAAAAGCACCTTGTAAAGCTAATACTGCTATTCTCATAAAACCATTTTCCCCATAAGAAGAAATTAAGGAGTTAATGGAGTTAAGGAGTTAAGACAACAGTATTCTTTTACTGAGTTTCTGCCTATAAGCATTTGTCTTAACTCCTTTAACTTCTTAACTCCTTGACTTCCCAATATCCTTACTTACCTCTTTCAGCCATGAGGAGCGCAATCTCCTGCTCGTTGATACCAACCATCGCCTCACCGAGATCCTCGCTCAACTCAGCCAACATCTTAGGGTCGTTGTAGTTGGTAACTGCCTTCACGATAGCCTGAGCACGCTTAGCAGGGTTACCGCTCTTGAAGATACCAGAGCCTACGAATACACCCTCGGCACCGAGCTGCATCATCAGGGCAGCATCAGCAGGAGTAGCCACACCACCTGCTGCAAAGTTAACTACTGGCAACTTACCATTCTCGTGAACATACTTTACCAACTCGTAAGGAGCCTGCAACTGCTTGGCTGCCTCGAAGAGTTCATCCTCGCTCATAGAAACCAAACGGCGGATTTCACTCTGCATCATACGCATGTGGGTAACAGCCTGTACTACATCACCAGTTCCTGGCTCACCCTTGGTACGAATCATGGTAGCACCTTCAGCGATACGGCGGAGCGCCTCGCCCAAGTTCTTGGCACCACAAACGAATGGTACGTCAAACTGAGTCTTGTCGATGTGATAAACATTATCTGCAGGAGAGAGCACCTCGCTCTCGTCGATATAGTCGATTTCGATAGCCTGAAGAATCTGAGCCTCAGCGAAGTGACCGATGCGGCACTTAGCCATTACAGGGATAGAGACAGCCTCCTGAATGCCCTTGATCATCTTAGGATCACTCATACGAGACACGCCACCTGCTGCACGAATGTCGGCTGGAATACGTTCCAAAGCCATTACTGCGCAGGCACCTGCTGCCTCTGCGATTCTTGCCTGTTCTGGAGTTGTTACGTCCATAATCACACCACCCTTGAGCATCTGAGCCAAGTTGCGGTTCAATTCTTGTCTATTTTCTGCCATAATTTTATTTATTTTCTTAATTACGGCTACAAAGGAAACACTTTTCGATGAAACAGCAGAAAAATGTTCCAAATTCTGCAAACATTGAGTCATTTTGTATAAAGGATGATTCGCAAAAGTATAAGCCATATTCCGAAATATGCAAAGCTCTACACAGATTGAGCGGCAAAGAGCAATCTACAGGAAGCTTTCCTTTAAAACTTATATAATAGGTAAAACCTTGACCTTCTATCCGAAAACTATTAAACAATAATAATTTAAGGGGTTTATCATCTGAGCATCTTTATTTTTTCGTATCTTTGCGAAAAGTTTCGTTACGAAAAAATTCGATTATGGAAAATCCGTTTAAATTTGTCTCATTGGTTGATACCCCATACTTTACAGACAGAGTGAAAGAAGTGGACTACATCGTACAGTTTCTCAAGAGCGAGAACCACCTTGTTCTTATGTCACCACGACGTTTTGGCAAATCAAGTCTCGTAAAAAAGGCTGTTACTCAAACCCAGCGACCATACCTATGGCTCAATATGCAAGCCGTGCTCAGCAAAGAAGATTTTGCGGCAAAGCTTCTGAAGGAACTGCTCAATCAATTCAAACAGGAAAAGATGAAGCACTATCTTCGTAACTTCCGCATCATTCCTTCTATCAACATGAACCCGATGACAGACGAGCTATCGGTTTCATTCCAACCATCAACCGATAATGGAACAACTGCAATAGAAGATGTTTTAAATACAATTCAGAAGGTTTCTACACCTCAAAACAAACTGATTGTTGTCTTTGACGAGTTTCAAAGCATCCTGGAAATCGATAAAAACATGGATAAGCTGCTCCGTTCCATCATGCAGGAACAGACAGGCATCAATTACATCTTTCTGGGCAGCCAGGAATCGATGATGACAGATATCTTTGAACGTGTGAAGTCTCCGTTCTATCATTTTGGAATGCTGATGAGACTCAACAAGATTCCATACGAAGATTTCAAATCATATATTGCAGACAGATTGAAAGATGTATCAGAGCAGCCTACTCAAATTGCAGACGAGATACTGGCATTTACAAATTGCCATCCATACTACACGCAACAGCTTTCATTCGCAGTTTGGAACAACCTGGTAGCTGGCAAAAACGAGGATGTACTCCAACTCGCCATAGAAGACATCATAACAACTCATGATTTAGACTACGAACGTTTATGGTTGAATTTCAATAAGACAGACAAATATGTAATGGTCAGTATCTGCGAGGGCAACAATCCTGCACAAGACAGGAACCAACCTACCAGCACGATGACCAGTGCCTTATTGCGTTTAAGCAAGAAAGGCTACATCTTCCGAAGTGACAGATATGAAATAGAAGACCCATTCTTCAGGAAATGGATACTCAAGAATATGATTGAGTAAGATTATATATAGAGAAATCGCCAACGAAGTCTTTCTACAGCTTCACTGGCGATTTTGCAAGAGAGATTTATCTATGTGTTAACAAAACAAACTCGCTCCAAATTGGACTTTGATTGGATATCAATTAGAGCGAGTGCTTATCCAGTGAAATCCCAATATTCTTGCAGCCTCATTGATGCCCAACATGGAGACACCTTCCGTTGTTGCAAAACAAATCTTCGACAGAGAGTCCAAGAAGTACTCCCTGCCGAAAAATCTACATATCATCTGCAAGCAAGTGATACCGCATTGCATGCTATCATGTTGGTGAACAACCTTAATATTACGCATAAACAATTACAATACTGACGTTTTTGTCGTTCCGTTAAATTTCAAATTGCTCCCATGATTAATCTTCTTGCCATAATCTAAAGTATAACTTGCAGATAATGACACATAGCGTCTATCCCATGGACGGCTTTGATAAGAATAACTATCAATATAATCAGAGATAAGCCAACTCTTCGTATTACCATTTTTAAGTATAAGGGAATTAACCTGTAATTTAACAAATAAATTTCCCTTGGTATATTGTAATCCTAACTTCAAATTATCTGAGAAGCGAGTAAGGTTGGAACTTCCACGCATATATCCTTCTCCAGAACTATAAGCGTAATTGAGATTTACAGCCCAGAATTTTCCTAGTCTGCAATACAAGGTAGGATATAGTCCCCAATAACCGTTGTTTATATGAAACAGACCGGAATGCCATTCATGCACATACGAAATATTAGAACTCAAACGAATCTTACCATGCGCAAGGTTCTAAGATGGAGTCACATTGATATATATTGGATTGAACGAGACACTATTAATCATCTCCTTTACCATCAGTCCATTTATTTCATGCCAATAAGGTACGATATCATTGATGATATTATCCCAACTAAAGGATGAATTAAGAGAGAACAAATTAGAAGGCATCCATGTATTACTTCTTCTGAAAGACAAATCAAGAATCTTGCCAATACCATCAAGACGATGCTAATTACCTCTAAGGCCAGTGAAAGCAAGTTGGTTATCAACAAAGAGCAAGTTGATATCATCGAGCTGACGCAACAAGCGCAAGAACAAATAGACACCAACTATGCCAGCAAGCCACATGCCATCGGAATCCACGACCATCGTGAAGAGAATGCTTTGGTGTATGCAGATAAGTACCTGATAGAAAATGTGATGCACAATCTGATAGTTTGGAGAGGTGCACACTGTAGCGAAGAAAGTCTCAATAATGTGATGTACAACTTGCGCCGATATTTCGCCAAGGATGCCTCCCCCACCTGGAGACATTGCGCGGTGAAGGATTCAAGATGTGGATGGATGAATAGTTTAATGCACATCAGCAACAGCTCACCCCATAAAGGAAAAATTGTTTTGATTGGTGATATTTTGAGAAAATATTCTTGTTTTAATAGAGAAGTTTCGGAGAAAAATAGTATCTTTGCAGCGGCTGAAACTTGGAAAAGTGGCAAAAAACGCCCCAAAAAGGGTTGGAAAAGTTCCATTTCTAGTCTAAAATAGGTTGGAAAAGTTCCGTAAAATCTATAATATACGGTTGAAAAAAGTAATATAGATATGCTTAATAGAAAGATATACAGTTATTTACACAATTTCTTCAAAACAGAAAAGAAAGCACTTCTCGTTTCAGGTGCTCGTCAGGTAGGTAAGACTTTTGCAATCCGAAAAGTTGGAGAGGAATGCTTTGCGAATGTAGTGGAGTTCAATTTCCTCAATAATTCTAAGTATAGGGAGGCATTTAAATCTCCTTCTGATGCTAAGGAAATCCTCTTGCGCCTTTCCGCCTTGGCAGAGAAGAAACTTACTCCAGGCAACACTCTTGTTTTCTTTGATGAGGTGCAGGAATGTCCGGAGATAGTTACTGCCATCAAATTCTTGGTAGAAGAAGGTAGCTATCGCTATGTGATGAGTGGTTCGTTGTTAGGGGTAGAATTGAAAGACATCCGCAGTGTACCTGTTGGCTATATGGCAGAGAAAGAGATGTTTCCTCTCGATTTTGAGGAATTCGCAGAAGCAGTAGGCATGAGCACAGGAGTAATGGCCCATGTCAAGGAGTGCTATGAGCAATGCAAGGTGGTGGACGAGGTTGTACATAATAAGCTGAATGATCTCATTCAGCTTTATCTCATCATAGGAGGAATGCCTGAGGCAGTCCAAAAGTATATCAATACGAATAATTTACAAATAGTACGTGAAGCACAGAGAGAAATCATGTACCTCTACGGAAAGGATATAGCCAAGTATGACCCAAAGAACAAGCTGTATATCAAAGATATATTTGACTTGATACCTTCAGAACTGAATGCCAAGAACAAACGTTTTATTTTGAAGGCATTAAATGAAAAGGCAAAGTTTGAGCGTTACAGAAATTCTTTCTTATGGCTAGCTGATGCTGGCGTGGCTCTCCCTACTTATAATGTAGAAGAACCTCGCTTGCCTTTAAAACTTGGTGAACAGCGCAATTTATTTAAGTTGTTCATGAGCGATGTGGGGTTGTTGGCAAGCCAGTATGCTGTCAATATAGCGATCGATTTACTTACGGGTACAACAGAAATCAACTATGGAGCCATTTATGAGAATTTTGCAGCGCAAGAATTACGTGCTCACGGATACAATCTTTATTATTTCAATAATAAGAAGCAGGGTGAACTGGACTTTGTAATAGAAGACAGAGGTAAGATCTTGCCGATAGAAATCAAGTCGGGCAAGGATTATAAACGTCATAATGCACTCTCCAATGTGATGAACAATGAGGAGTACGCAATTTCTCGTGCCATAGTTTTTTCTAATGGCAATGTTCAGGTTGTGGACAAGATACTCTATTACCCTATCTATATGTTGATGTATCTTCAACCCGAAATGATAAAGAAACCTATATTCAGGTTTGATCCAATATAGTTTTTTTATGCAAAATCAGCTAGGAATCTTTAAGTTTTTCACCAAAGGCTGCAGCAATGTGGGTAAAAAAGTTATTGTACAGTCTATTATATAAAGTGTGATGGTACTTACGAGGTGCCGGAAAGCCTCCGGGAAGTCGTCATGATAGTCCTGACGAGTAAAAAGAGCCTCATTCCATTTATTGCCTAACTATGGCACAATATTGCCCTCTACCGGGGCAACTTTTTGCCATTTCCGGGCACAAAGTGATGCGTCGGGAGAAAATTTTCGGGAGGTCTACCATACTACTTTTTTCGATATTTCCTCAGTTGGCTGAATTTCATTATTTCTTTTGGCTATACTCATTTTAATTAACAAGCTTTGGTTGCCTGAAAGCAGAAGGAGTGACCCCCTTCATCTTCTTGAAGAACTTGGTGAGATGAGCCTGGGATGAGAAGCCGAAGGTGTTGGCTATCTCCTGCACCGTATGCGTGGTGGTTGAGAGCTCGCGCTCTATCTCCTTCACGATGTATTCATCAATGATTGCCTTCGGCGTCTTGCCAGAGATGCGGCGGGTAACCTGCGCAAGATAGCGGCCACTCACATTCAGCTGGTCGGCATAGAAATGCACATCGCTATAGGTGCGGCAGAAGTTATTCACCTGCGAGATAAACTGGTTGTAAAGCTCGGAACTCCTGCCCTGCAGATTGCTCTCCCGTGCCAATTCTATATTGATGAAATCCTGCGCCATCGCCAACGCCTCCTCCATCTTCTTGCCTTGGTTCAGATATACGGCAAGGGCAGAAGAGAAACGGTTGGTAAGACCATGTGAATTGGCATTGTCGAGCAGGAACACCTGCATTCCGTTACCCTCAGCCATGCGCAGCAACTTGGTGTCTTGCAGAATAATATCATTTTCTTTCTTTCGGGCAACAACGACCGAACAGAGTGGCAGCAAACGATACCTGATCTGGCTCACCACATCCTCCGTCATCAATGCATCGCCATTGCTCGACCAGATGGCAGGGGCATAAATGATATAATCCGGACGATACTTCGTCAGGGCATCGATCACAACCTCAAGCGTCTCCACTCTACGAATCATACCCACCTTCACGATGCTCGGTTGAATATCATTCATGATAGCCTCTATCTGACCCGAAACAATCTCGGCTGGAACATCAAAGAATGCCTGAATACCTAAAGTGTTCTGCACAGTAATGGAAGTAATGGCTGAAACAGCATAGCCTCCCAACTCAGAGATGGTCCTGATGTCTGCCTGGACACCAGAGCCTCCGGTACTGTCAGAACCCGTAATGGTCAATATAGGTTGTATCGTCTTCATGTTTACCTGTTTCTGTTCGATAAAAACAATATTATTATAAATCTAATAATGTACCAAAAAAATGCCGATGCTAATGATAAGCATCGGCAAAATTACTATTTTTCTTTGAGAAATTTCTACTTTTTAGTAAAAATCAGACTGTTTTCAGTATCAAAGTCTTCTTCAAGTTCCTTTTTGCATCCTTCACCTTGATGGTAATGTCGCCTTTTTGCTTCTTGCTCTGCACAATGACAACCAACTTGCCGCTAAAGAGCCTCATCTGTGGCTGAGTAAAAGGTTCGAGCGAAGTAGCATCGCCATTGCAAGCAGCCTTGAATGTTCCAGCACCCGATACCTCAAAGATCAGTTCGTCATCAGCCAGCGGACACTCATTGCCATCCTGGTCCAAGAGACTCACCGTGATGAAAGCCAGGTCATTGCCATCAGCCTTCAGATGGGTGCCATGCTCCACTTCGCAACCTTCGACCATACAACCGATGCCCGTATTTTCATTATCCGGACATTCGACTACCATACTCAGTTGGGCAGGCTCACCTGCTGTTCTTCTGATGTCTTCGCCCACTTTGTCACCATATTGATTATAGGTGACTACACGAATCTCACCCGGTTCATACTGCACATTGTTCCAACGCAAGCGATAACGGTCCAGGCGGCTTGACTTGTCCTTATGGACTCTGCCCTGGCTCTTTCCGTTGACAAAAAGTTCTCCTTCCACACCATCGGTATAACAATAAACAGGCGTCACCTCACCCTCACGCCCCTTCCAGTTCCAATGAGGCAGCAGATGAGTGGTATGTTGCTTATCGTTCCAACGGGCGCGATACATATAATATCTGTCTTTAGGAAGACCGGCAAGGTCGCAGATACCGAAATAGCTGCTGCGGCTTGGCCAGTAGGTATCGTACGGAGTAGGCTCGCCGAGATAGTCATAACCCGTCCAAACGAACTCTCCTATTACCCAACTGTAGTCGTCCTGCATCTTCCAGTCATCATCGGGAAGATTGCTCCATGAACAATATTCCGTATCATAGCTTGAGCACTGACCGTCAGGATAGGTAGCCTTATCGCTTACCATTACCGGGAACTTATATACACCACGTGAACTTACCGTAGAGGCTGTCTCAGAACCGAGGAGAAATCCCTGCGGCAACTGTTCGATATTCTTGAAGTACTTATGCACACGATAGTTGAACCCTGGCACATCCATCACTTGTGCAAACCCGCTCTTCAAGGCATCCTCCGCCTTGTCCATACCCTGAGTGACAGGACGTGAGGGATCCAACTGATGACAGATCTCCTGCAAATGCCTGCTAATCTCCACTCCCTCCTGACTCCATTGCTCAGGAATCTCATTGCCGATGCTCCACATGATGATGCTGGGGTGATTACGATGGTGCTTCACCAAGTTGGTGATGTCCTTGTCGCTCCACTCCTTGAAGAACTTGGCATAGCCATTCTTGCACTTGGGATAAATCCACATATCAAAACTCTCAGCCATGACCATCATTCCCAAGGAGTCACAAAGTTCCATCTGCAGGGTGGACGGCATATTATGGGCTGTACGGATGGCATCGCAGCCCATCTGCTTCATCATCTTGATTTGGCGGATAAGAGCAGCCTTGTTCTCGGCAGCTCCAAGCGGACCAAGGTCATGATGCAGACATACGCCTTTTATCTTTCGGGTTACGCCATTGAGCTGGAATCCTTCCTGCTTGGATACAGAGATAGTGCGGATACCAGTCTTCACCATCTGCACATCGGCCACTTTCTTGCCCTCGTATCGAATGAGGCTTACCTTATATAAAAAAGGTGACTCAGGCGACCAGAGCTGTGGGGTTGCCACCTTCAAGGTAGTCTTGATGGCAGGAGTTGCGCCATTGATGGTTTGCTCTGCCACCTTCTTGCCATTTGCATCGGTCAAGGCGATGACAGTCTTTCCACCCTTACCGAGTTTTCCCTGTAAGAGTGCATTCACCTCCAGTTCGGCTTCCTCCTTCGAAGCTTTCAAGGTACGAACATAGGTATCCCAGGTAGAGAAATTCTCTTTGCCATAGAGTTCTACAGTAACGGGGCGATAAAGACCACCACCAGGATACCAACGGCTACTCTCCTCCACATTGTTCAGATGCACATCTATCACATTGCTTTTCCCAAACCGTATATAGGGTGTGATGTCTATGCGGAAGGCATTGTAGCCGTAAGCCCACTTGCCCGCTTCCTTTCCATTTACTGTGACTACAGGCTGGCTCATAGCTCCATCGAATATCAGGACGGCACGCTGATAGCCTTTAGGAGCTGTCCAGTTCAACTTGTACATACCCTCGCCTATCCATGGGAGTGCACCCGAGCGACCAGACTTCTCAGTCTTCTCGGTCTCTCCATTCTGTTCGATAGCCACCTTCTGCAGGTCCCATTTCTTATCGAAAGGACCAGATATTGCCCAGTCGTGAGGCACTGAGACCTGAGACCATGACTTGCCATCACGAGAGAAATCCCACGACTGCAAATTGATGATTTTTCGACTCTGCGCCTGACACAGTGTAGAGAATACCAAGGCAAGAGTCATGATAGTAATGCTTTTCTTTACCATAACGCTATTTAATGTTCTTATTTAAAACAAAAGTGCTGAAGCCAGCAATATGCCCTTATTGAACATTTTCCTCATTTGTTTTTTATTGTTTTTAGGTTTATTAGTATTCACATTCATTCATAATTTGCAAAAATACAAAAAAAGATGATATTATCAAAATAATATTTGTATATTTGCACCAAACTTAAAAACTAAACACAAACTATTGACATATGAAAGCATTTTATCTTTCCATCCTGATGGCGTTGGCCCTCTTGCCAGCCCATGCCCAGCGCAGGTACAATGCGATGAGGGAAACTAAAAAGGAGTTTTTCAAAACAGAGCAAGCCCGACTCATCGGCGACCAGATTCTCGACTACCAGAGAGTGACAGGCGGATGGCCAAAGAACATCGACATGGCTAAGCCCATGACTCATGAGGAGCGGCAGCAAGTACTCAATGACAAAAGCCGGCGCGACGACTCCACCACCGACAACGATGCCACCAATATGCAGATGACATATCTGGCTCGGCTCTATCAGACCACCAAGAGCAAGAAGTATCGTGAGGCTTTCTGCCAGGGTGTGGAATATCTGCTGAGCGGACAGTACGACAATGGCGGATGGCCACAGTTCTGGCCCGGGATGCGTGGCTATCAGGTTCATATCACCTTCAACGATGATGCCATGGTCAACACCATGGAAATGCTGCGCGACATCTATCTGCAGAAGGCTCCCTTCGATGGCAAGCTGACCGACAAGGCGCTGCGCCAAAAGGCCATCAAGGCTTTCAACAAGGGTGTGGAGTGCATACTGAAGTGCCAGATAGTCAAGGACGGAAAGCCAACCATTTGGTGCCAGCAGCACGACCGCGTAACCTTCGAGCCTCGTCCGGCACGTGCCTTCGAGCTCTCGTCCTACAGTTCTAACGAGAGTGCACGCATCGTGGCTATGCTGATGGAGATTCCTAACCCAAGCGAAGAGATAAAACGCGCCATTCGTGGAGCCATGCAGTGGTTTGACACCTATAAACTGACGGGGCTGAAAGTAGTACGCAAGGGCAAGTTTGGTTCTCCTTTCAGAACAACCGAACTCGTTAAAGACCCCGATGCCACCACACCTCTGTGGGCAAGATACTACGACTTAGAGCACTGTGAGCCATTCGTGTGCGACCGCGACGGTGTGCCACGCCGGCATCTTTGGGAGATAGGTACAGAGCGTCGCAACGGTTATTCATGGTACAGCGACCGTACTGCTTTCATCTATCCTCTCTACGAAAAGTGGGCCGACAAGTATGATACGGCCAACAAGCTGAACCTCAGCCTCAACTCGCCCGGTGCCAACGAGCGTGGACTCATCAACATGAACCGCTTCTCAAAGCCAGAGCTGTCATGTTTCGATGCAATAGTCAATGCCGGCGAGCGCATACAGGATGCCATAGAGAAGGCTCCCGAGAACCCAGCGAAGCCTTTCAAGATACTCATCCGCAACGGAGTGTATCACGAGAAGGTCATTATCGACCGTCCCAACATCGTGCTCGTAGGCGAAGACCGCGACAGTGTCATCATCCAATATGCCGAGACCACAGCCTCACAAACCATTAAGGAATACAAGGGAAAGCCTGTACACATGGGTGTCATCGTACTGCAGGACAATGCCAACGACTGTATCATCAGCGGCATCACCGTATATAATAATTATGGTAGCACGGTGGAGAAGACCACCACACACCAGATGGCCATCTATGGCAAGGCAACACGCACCATCGTCATCAACAGCAATATCTTTGCCGACGGCAACGATGCCCTCTCACTATGGTGTCAGAATGGAGGAATGTACTATCATGCCGACCTCTACCTGCGCTGTCCGGGAGTCGACTTTATGTGTCCTCGTGGCAGATGCTATGCCACACGCTGCAAGTTTGTCGGCGACAGCAGAGCCATCCTCTGGCACGACGGCAGAGGCGACATCAACAACAAGTTTGTCGTGACTTGCTCTTCCTTCGATGCCCTCTCGCCCACCAAGTTGGGACGCTACCACCACGACCACCAGTTCTATCTGGCCCACTGCCGTATGTCGAAAAACATCCTCGACAGTAACATCAGCTATGCCTATAGCGACAAGGTGCTCGACCCTTGCCCCTGGGGATTGCGCGTATATTATTATGGTTGCGAACGCGAGGGAGGCGACAGCGGATGGCTGCGCGACAATCTCGACCAGGCTCCTGGCCATCCAGCCTTCCATGGCCTTACTGCCCTTTGGACCTTTGATGGCAAATGGGATCCCGAAGCACGCATCAGAGACCTGTGGTATGTTCTGAAATACCAAACAAAATAAGAACTTTTAGCAGTATTTAGCGTTAAATGCGTTAAATACTGCTAATTTTACATCCAACTTATCTACTTTATAAAAGATTATTGCTACTTTTGGCAGCAACAAACGAAGTTATCTACTGACGATAAACAAAAAAGAAAACAAACATTTCTTAATGTATAACTAAAAACAAACCATTTATGTATCAACAAATCAAGAAGGGAGCTTTGGCTCTGTCTCTTAGCTTGTGTTGCGTCGGTGCATTTGCACAAAAGACCATCACAGGTAATGTGAAGGATGCTACAGGTGAACCATTAATTGGTGTAACTATCCAAGCCGGAAAGGGTGGAACAGTTACCGATATCGATGGTAACTTCAGTCTCCAAAACCTAAAGCCTGGTGACAAGATCACCATTTCCTATTTAGGATGTAAAACACAAACCATCACCGTGGGCAACCAGTCGGCGCTGAACATCGTCATGCAGTCTACCGACAAGAGCCTCGATGAGGTGGTAGTTATCGGTTATGGCACGATGAAGCGTCGCGACCTGACGGGTGCTGTAGCCTCAGTTACAGGTGACAAGTTGGCTCAAAACCCTGTATCCAACATCGCTGAGGCACTGCAAGGCCAGTTGCCAGGTGTATCAGTAACCTCTCAGGATGGCCGTCCTGGCGGTTCAATGAGTATCCGTGTACGTGGTGGTGGTTCCATCACCCAAAGCAACGACCCTCTCTTCATCGTCGACGGTGTGCAGGTATCACGTATTGATGATATCCCTGCCGACAACATCGAGAGCATTGACGTGCTCAAGGATGCCGCCTCAACAGCCATCTATGGTGCGCGTGGTGCCAATGGTGTCATCATGATCACCACCAAGAGCGCCAAGGAAGGCAAGGCACAGGTGAAGTACAACATGTACTACTCTGTAAAAGAGAAGCCTACTACCTACGACACTGAAAGCGCCTACGACTACGTACTGCGCAACTGGAGCTATGCCACCTCTTATGGTGACAAGTATGGCACCAACGTTGCCAAGTATTTTGGTTTGGGCAGCGAGAACGGCAACCACTTGGAGGAATACCGCAACATGGGTACCCACAACTATCAGGACGACCTGCTCAGCAGTTCTCACGCATGGAACCACGATCTGAGCGTCAGTGGCGGTACTGAGCATACCAAGTACTATGCTTCTGTCAACTATACCAATGACAAGGGTTCACTGAAAGACACAGGTTTCCGCCGTTGGAATGTAAACCTCAAGTTGGCACAGGACATCACCAAGAACCTGAAGTGGAACATCGATGCCCGCTACAGCGAGATGCGCTTCCAAGGCAGCCAGTTCCAGTATGCCACTTCTTCATATGCTTACCGACCCATCGACACTCCTTTAGGTGTGGACGACCCATCATTATTGGGTATGGGCGATGCCAACGTTGATCCTAAATACAACCCTGTCAGCATCTATGACAGCTATACCCAATACAACACCCACTACCGTCTGCGTGCCACCAACTCGCTCACCTGGACTCCTATCAAGGGACTGACAGGTAAGACCGAGCTTACCCTTGCCCGCAACTGGCGTGAACAGCAGACCTGGGACGACGGCTACGAGAAGGGCTACAACCATGCCACCCAGGTAAAGAGCAATGGCTACAACGTGCGTTGGACCACCACTGCCAACTATGCCGTACAGGGATTGGGCGAAGACCATAGCCTCGACTTCCTCTTGGGTAACGAGGTTCTTGCCAGCAAGAGCAACTCCACTACTTTCAATGGCTATGGCTATCCTTTAGGATGGGACATGGACACAGCCTTCGGTCAGCTCAACATGAGCCACATGGAGTCTACTTCTCTGAAAGATACCAACAAGTCGGAGATCGGCACACCTAACCACACCCTTTCTTGGTTCGGACGTGTCAACTACTCTTACCTGAGCCGTTACCTCTTCACCGCTACTTTCCGTGCTGATGGTAGCTCTAAGTTCGCACCCAACAACCACTGGGGTTACTTCCCTGCTGCAGCTGCCGCATGGCGTATCTCTGACGAACCTTGGATGAAGGGCACACAAGACTGGCTGAGCAACTTGAAGCTCCGTCTCTCTTTCGGTACTTCCGGTAACGATAATATCGACGCTTCGCTATGGAAGGCTACATGGATAAGCGAAACTACTGAGGTTGACGGCCAACTTGTCAACACCTTCCGTCCTGGCACCATGATGGCCAACCCCGACCTGAAGTGGGAAACTACCATCTCTCGCAACATCGGTCTCGACTTTGGTTTCTGGGACGGTCGTCTGCGCGGTACATTAGACTTCTACTGGAACACCACCAAGAACATCTTGATGATGGTTCCTATTGACACTTCTACTGGTTACACCTACCAGTTCCAGAACGTAGGTAAGACCTCTAACAAGGGTGTCGAGCTTGCCTTGAGTTACAACATCGTCAACAAGAAAGACTGGGGCTTGACATTCGGCATGACCTACAACTTCAACCACAACAATGTAGACGAACTCTTCGACAACGTATTGGCAGATACCCATACCAACTGGGGATCACAGATGCGTATGCCATACTACGACTACGTCATCCGCAAGGACAATCCTGTAGGTTTGGTTCAGGGTTACAAGTCATTGGGCTTCTACACTGTTGACGACTTCAACGTAAGCGCCGATGGTGTATGGACACTGAAGGATGGCATTCCAGACAATACAGCCTGCAACTATTCTGCAGGATGCGCCAAGGCTTACAAGCTTCCTGCTGGTCAGAAGGCATTCCCTGGCATGTACAAGTTTGCCGATGTAGATAATGACGGCACCGTGGCTTCTAACGACGTAACTATCATCGGTAAGACCAAGCCAGAGCATACTGGTGGTTTCAACATCTCTGGACGTTATAAGAACTTCGATCTCAACGCCAACTTTGCTTATCAGATTGGTGGCGACGTTTACAACGCCAATGCTCTCCACGACATGATGGGTAACAAGGATACAGGCTTCGGCTCTGCACGTGTTTCCGAACTGGCAGACTGCTGGAAGATGTATAATGTAGACAACAATGGCAACCTCTATGCCGTTACCAACCCTGACGAGCTCCGCACCCTGAATGCAGGTGCCAAGTATGCCTTGCCATACTGCGAGTACGGTCTGGTAACCAGCGAGTTCATCGAGGACGCTTCTTATCTGCGCCTCCAGAACCTCTCTGTAGGCTACACCTTCCCTAAGACATGGATGAAGCCACTCGGCATCAGCAACCTGCGCATCTATGCCACTGTTACCAATCTCTTCTGCATCAAGGGTTACAGCGGAATCGATCCTGATGTCAACACAGACTTCAACGCTGGTGGCAACGGATTCCCTACCCCTAACTACGATTACCAGGCTTATCCAAAGACACGCTCTTGGACATTCGGCCTCAACTTAGCATTCTAATCTATTAAAACTGAATATTGACATGAAAAATAGATATTTATATATAGCTTTATGTGCGGCAGGCCTCCTCTCTGGTGCCACCTCATGTAACGATTATCTGGAGACAAGTTCACCATCCACTGTTGATAAAGAATTTGTATTCTCCACCACAACAACAAAATGGGCAGCCTTGGAAGGTGCCAAAAAGTCCATGATGAATGCCTATACCCTGCAGGTTTTTGGTAGCGGACTTTATTATGCTGCTGATATAGCAGGTTCCGACATCATGCGCCACCCAGAGGCTCACAACAACCAGTTGGGACGCCATATTCCTGAAGGCCTTTATAGAAATGGTACCGAAGTAGGCAACTACAACCTCCTCATTTATCAGAAAGAGGGAACTGACGGAGCATACGGTGCGCTGTTTGATGTCATCGGTAAGTGCAACGCCATAACCTCAGCCTTCGAGGCGGAAGAAGGATTCAACGAGATGATGGCACAGACAAAACCTACCGACGAGAGTCAAATTTATGGTGAGGCTGTAGCACTGCGTGCCACCTGCTACCGCGAACTCATCAAGTACTTTGGCGATGTGCCTTGCCCTGCCGAGTTTGGCAAACCTGCTGGCGGTATTGCCTCACGCGACTCTATCTATGATGTCTGCATCGAGCAGCTCAAGAAGGTGGAGCCGCTGATGTACGTACTGGGTGCTTGCCCTCACTACACCACCAATGCCAAGAATTATTATTCACGTACCTACGTAGACGGACTCATTGGCCGCATGGCTCTTGAAGCAGGAGGCTATCAGACTCGCCGTGGCGACATCAAGCGAGTAGACGGTCAGGGCAATCCTCTCACCTTCGAGACCATGGGAACAGCCAACGCCGGTGCAGAATATGGCCGCCGTTCAGACTGGCAGAACCTTTACAACACAGCCAAGACCTACTTCAAGAAAGCCATTGATAATTCAGGAACAGCCATATTCCACGATACCGACCCACGTGAGAAAGACAATAAGGGACGCGTATTCGGCAACCCTTACCAGTATTTCTTCCAGCAGATGCACGAGGCTGATGTTACTTATGCTGACGAAAGTATCTTCGAGGTTCCATACACCCAGGGCTCTGATGGTGGTGTGACCACACAGAGTGAGCGTTCTTATTGTTTGGGACGTGGTTCAAGCGGTGGCGGTAAGAACGCATATCCTTGCAAAGCTTATGGTCAGGGACGTGCCAACCCAGCCTTCTACTATGGCGAGTTCGACCCCAAGGACTTGCGTCGTGACGTATGCTTCACGGTTACAGGTAGTACAGGTAAGGGTACGGAGACCCTGATACCTCTCGTACCTAACTCTAAAGCTGCTGGCGGTGGTATCTGCTGCAACAAGTTTGATGAGAATCGCCAGACAAAGGTATGGACCAAAAACCAGCGCCGTTCAGGTATCAATAGTCCTTACATGCGCCTGTCTGAAATGTACTTAGGCTATGCAGAGGCTTGTGCCGCACTCGATGCCAACAGTGCCGAAGCCAAGACATACCTTACCAAGATACGCAACCGTGCTTTCCGCACACCTGCAGAGGCCAATGTGGATGGTTTTATCGCTAAGGAAGGCTCTCTGCTCAAGGCTGTCATCGATGAGCGCGGCTTCGAGTTTGCAGGAGAGGGCGACCGTCGTTTCACTTTGATTCGTACAGGTCTGTTGCCTGAAAAGATTCGTGAAATCAAGGAACTCACCCGCAGAATGTTGGATGGTCTGGAGTCTAATGGTTATTACACCTTCGAGAATGGCAACACCATCTCAAGCTATATCTATACCAAGAGCGTGGATGCCAAGACTGAGAAAGGTTACCGACTGACCGCACAGTGTCCAGAAGGAAAGGAAAACGACCCAGTACTCTATCCTTCATGGCGCGGCCAGAACGACAAATGGGAGGCTTACGGCTTGGATTACAAGACAGAGACTCCTTTGACCAACGTCGCCATCAAGGGCTTGTTCAACAAGCTTTCTGCAGAAGAGGAGACAGCTCTTGTAGCAGACGGTTACAAGAAGGTAAACTGGGGTAAGGACCTTGCAAACTATGATGACGAGTACTACAAGTATCTCTTCTGGGATTACGACTATGTAAAGGCTCCTATCTATCTCTGGCCTCTCACTCCTAACACCTTATCTTCTGGTGGCTTCGAGAATGGCTACGGCTTTAAGAACAAATAATACGAGCATTCACGAAAGAATAAACTTAGAGTTTTAAAAAATCATCAGGCGGGAGGACGCAACAGGCGTCTTCCCGCTTTTCTTTTGTATCTGTCAATACTTGGACATTACTATAGGAAGCCTCTGTCAATTATAAATGCGCTTCATTATCTCCTAAAGAAGCGCATCGTCAGCTATCAGTAAATAAGGTACTCCGCAGAGCATCACACTTGCGAACAAAGGTATTAAACTGAAACCAATTTTGGTATGCTTAATAACGGCAAAGAAAAAAAGTTCCAACCTCATTAGGATGTCAAACTAATGACACCAAACGGAGTTGGAACACCATACAATCTTTTTATAAATTCACAACTTAAAGTTCAATTAAACTTTCCCCAGTATGTTCCACACGCCCTGAAGGGGCAGAAGCTCTTAGCCCAGGGCAACACCCTGGGTTGTTACGGGCGTTAGCCTATCGCCCTGTAAGGGCAAAAGCTTTATGCAGTGCCTGAAGTTTTAAAGCTTTTGCCCTTTCAGGGCGCCTTGCCGATTACTATTAGACCCAGGGCGCTGCCCTGGGCTAAGAGCTTTTGGGCTTTCAGCCCGTACTTAAAGCACTTTGTGAAAGTTCAATTACATATTCACAACCTTCTTGCCGGATACATGACCTTGAGCGTCGGTAGCCTTAACGATGGTAACACCATGACCGGGAGCAGACAGACGCTTGCCAGAGAGGTCGAAGTACTCGGCCATGGCTGTCTGAGCAGCAGCATAATCAAAAATCTCGATGCCAGTAGTAGAGGCACCAGACATCTCCTTTCCATTAGCATCATAGGTCTTGGCAGTACAGTAGTTCTTGATGGCATGATCGAACTCGGCTATATCTGCTGTAGGAAGTACATCGGTATAAGCCTTCCATATTTCTACCTTGCCTGCGCCAGAATACTTCTCGCAGATGGCAGGAACATCCACAGTCTTGTCGAGATAATGCTGGGTGTAAGAAGGAGCAGTCTGAGTAGGCACCCAATCGGAAGATGCCAAAGTAACATGACCGTTAATCTTTGCTCCATCAATATTGTCATATCCAGTCAACAAGTTGGAGCATCCCTTGAATATCACATCATAACCATCTGTCTTGTTGACATGGAGACCCTTTTCACCCTTTGACATGATAGGAGACTTAGTATCTTCAAAATAACAAGCCTCTATGTAACCTGTTGCCTGGTCATTAAGGCGATAACCATCCTGACACCCTTTCATATAATTATTATAATAATGCATATGACCACCTCGCTGTTGAGGGAGACGAGAACCTTGGATGTTGTAGAAGAAATTGTGGTGGAAAGAAATAGTACGACAACCATCATAAATGTCGCTATTACCTTTACCAAAAAGACAGCTCTTGTCATGGTCGTGGAAATAGTTATAGCTGAAAGTCATCCACTGCACATTGTTTTTACAGTCGAGCAAACCATCATAGCGGTCTTTATTGGCTGCACCACCATTGAAGAACTCACAGTGGTCAACCCAGATATGTCCACCCCAGTTGGTCTTGGCACTTACCTTATCAGCCTGGATTCCGATGCAGTCAGGGTCGCCCACTTCTACTTGCGCACCATTACGCCAAGCCACAATCTTATTCTCACCGGTTCTGAGCACAGGAACACCCTTCATGGTGAAACGACAGTTACGGATGATGATGTTATCAACCGACTGCATCACAAAGGTGATATGAGAAAAGAGAGGAGCCTTGCCTGTTGCAGGGTCCACCACACCAATCAAAGTCTTGTTAGGAGCAACCATAATGCGCTCGCCATATGTTGTTTCCACGCCAGATTTTCCACTCTGGTCGTCAAGCAAACGACCTGTACTCAGATCATCCACATAGCACTTGATGCCTGTAGTAATATCATGATCTACGATAACGATATATGGGTCAGTTGCTTGGAGATAGGCCTGCAGTTGAGAGAAGTTGTCTGCCTTTACCACCTTGCCACCAACACCACCGGTAGTTCCTCCGACACGATACCAGTTGGTACCAGGAGTACCTTCATAGGCAGCGAAGCCATCCAAAGAGAAGTCACGACCATCCTGGGTCTGTGCATTGACCATCATAGAGAAGCCACAGAGCAAAGCAGAAGCCAAGAGAGTTTTACGACAAACAGCCTTAAGCTGTGCAGAAACGATAGAGTTAATTTGTTTCATTATAGGATTAGTTTTTGTTTAATTTGTTCCTTTGAGAAAAAAGGGCTGTCCTCGTCAAGAAGAGACAGCCCTTAGTTTGTTTCATTTTATATATCTTTCCTCATTGAGGAAAACATGTTTATTATTCTGTTACAGGTACAAGTTTGATGAGAGCGATTGCGGAACTATCACCCTTTGTAATCTTATGAGCACCTGCCTCAAGCACAACTGTTGTAGGAGCACCAGTCTTCTTTACACCATCTACCTTTACATTAGTTTTTGTACCAGAAACGCCATAATATACATACAGAGTCATCTTCTGAGATGTGGTGAAAGATACTTCTGTACCTTCTTCCATCTTAAGACTTGCGGAATAAGTAACACCTTCTATTGTGGTACTCTCCTTTCTTACATTTTTCTCTGTACCTGTCAAAGCAAATGCACTATTAGAAGGAACAGCCTCTTTTCCGTTTGCTGTAAAGCTGCAAGTTACTGTACCCTCAATAGGAGTCACTGTGCTGCCACCTTCTGAACCACCAGTAGAGCCGCCTGTGCTACCACCTTCGCCAGAACCAGTACCTGAGCCAGAGCCACCTGTCTCGCCACTTGATGCACTCTCATCACCGAAGATATTTACAAGACCTGTCTTGTAAGAAGAAAGAACATTATCGAGACCTGCGCAACGACCATAGTCTGCATCATCTGTAGCATTGTTGAATGTATAATGAATATCACCCTGATTCAAACGACCAGCGCCATAGAAACCAGTAACCTTAGCAGGTACATCAACAGCTGCATCAGGAGTGTAAGCATACATCTTAGAAGCATCAGTATCGAAGTTGTTGTAAGAAGTGCCACCAGCCTTGGCTACAACAGAAGAAGGAACTGTCTCTGAAGGAGAATCTACCTCGTAAGCATCGAAATCGGTGTTAGAGTTCTTCCAGGTGATATAGCTAAAGTATTTGCTCTTTTCTGCAAAGATATTACCATAAGCTTTCAATACACCACCATTCTCACCAGAGAATGTACCATCGCCCTTGGCATCTGTACCCTGCTTAGAAATCATCATAGGATACTTGGTGTTACGGAAGTAGTTTGACTCAACAAAAACACTTGCGCCCATTGTCACACCTACACCATACTTAGCAACGCCATCATAGTAGTTGTTCCAGATATGAACAGAAGATGTACGTACACGTGGGTGACGAGAGTCTGAGTGGTCGAACCAGTTGTGGTGGTAGCAAATCAGGTTATCAACAGTTTCCTTCTTCATACCACAGAGGTTTGACTTACCTGTGTCGTGATAGTGGTTGTAAGAGAATGTGCAGAAAGAAGCACCATCCTTAGAGTCCAAAGAGCCATCACCCTTACCATGGTCACCGCTACCCTTCTCACCATAGAAATAGTCGTTGTTGTGAACCCAGATGTGCTGAGTTCCCTTAATCTCCATGTTGTCGTTGCTTGAGCCCTGGTTGAAGAAGGCCATATTACGAACCTCAACATTTGTACCATTGATGATTCCCAAGCCGAAGCCATTGAAACAAGCATCATCACCGATACCCTCGATGGTAACATTCATGACTGTGGTTGCACTATTACCTTTCAACAAGAGACCCTTCTGGTCAGTCTTAAGCTGATCGCCAGCATTAGCAGTCTTAATCTCACCAATGACACGAACAGCAAGAGGAGTCTCATCCTTACCCTTCTGCTTGGCAAGAAGGATATTACCAATACCTGTATATTCTTCACCGTTCAAAGAAGCCTTGATAGTAGTGAAAGTATTCTTTGTAACATAGAGAACCTTAGCACCAGCCTTCAAAGTACCGTCATTGTTGTAAGCACCGACACCATCGCTGATACCCTTATGAGCAAAACCCTGACGATCGTAGTTGACAACCTTCAAATTGTCGGCAATACCGTAAGCTGAAGTCTCTGCACCATTAGCATCGACAGCAACAACCTTCAAAGAATAGTTGCCAGCCTTCAAACCAACAACATCCACACGACCATAAGAACCGTAGTTACGAACAAGCTGCTGGTCTACCTTGGTATAGTCAGCATACTGACCACCCTTTACATATACATTGTAGCTCTTAGCATCAGAAAGTAGAGTCCACTTAGCGTAAGCACTCTCCTGCCAGCCTTTGCTCTCAGTGATAGTGATACCTTTCTCGGTTACCTCACCACTCTCACCACGCTCTGCAGCCTTGGCAAAGCTCAACTCCTTTACAGTAGCATTGAACACATCATTCTCTGCACCTGTCTTAGCAGGAACTACGATGGTCTTGTCACCCTCAAAAGTTACCTTGCTCAAATCCTCTGTATTGTAATACTTTACAGAACCACTGTTTGTAGTTACAAACATCTGATTCTTATAAGTATCACGGCTAACTGCATTGTTTACCTTATTGCCTGCATCTGGGTCAACAGGCTCTGGCTCAACGGCACTTGGGTCTTTCACAGAGATGCTGTAAATCAACAAACCACCATCAGTAGTAGTCAAAGTTACATTACCTGCCTCTGTAACAGTACCTGTACAAGTCATAAGACTCGTAGACTTTGTACCGAAACCTGTAGTTCCACCAACATTGGCACTTGCATAAAGTCCACGAGATGTTTTGCTACTTGCCGTCTTGCAAACAACAGTCACCACCCGGTCTTTCTGAACATTAGGAATGGTAACGACAAGATTAGTACCATTCAATTCCAAATACTCACCCGTATAGTTCAAGCGGATTTTACCACATTGATTAGCAGGAGTCTTGCCATCACTTGATGCAACAGCAACACCACACTTAAAAAGCAAGCCCTTGGCAAAGTAGAGTTCTGTACCATTGGCTGTCAAAGCTGCATTATCCAAAGCTGCAAGGAAATTGTAACGACCCTTGGTTGCATCATTGTACCAATTGGTAGCATCTGCATTAATCAATTCCTCATCAGCATCACCGATGAATGGATCACGGCCTGCAAAATCCCATGTCTGTGCCATGGCAGCACTCAAGCTCATCAAGAGGAGTGCCAGAGTAAATACCATTTTCTTCATTTTACGTTCCTCCTTTTTTACTTGATGATTACTTTCTTACCATTCACGATGTAGATACCCTTGTTCAGGTTCTGGGTAGAAGTACCCACAAGCTGACCATTAAGATTGAACACCTTGCCTGCGAGAACCTTGTTGCTTGTCTCAATGTTGCTGATGCCTGTGGTGATATAAGCAAAAGAAAGTTTCACAAGCGACATGTCCTGAGTCTCAGTAGTCTCATCGTCGTAAGTAAGATTGACATTGTCACCATCGAAGGTGATTTCTTTGACGGTCTTGCCAACCTGCGAGCCGTCGATTGTTACGGTTTGCTTGTTGTCTGCCATCACAGCAGTAGACAAAAGCACTCCTAACAACATGAAGTACACTTTTTTCATTGTTTTTAGCGTTTTAGTAGATTGTTGTTTTGAGTTTCTGCTGCAAAATTAAAACAAAATAATAAAGGACGGATATGTTTTCGTCAAAAAAACTACGCAAACGTTTGCATAAGTGGTGTTCTGACAATTTATCATTCACCAAGGAAAAAGACTATCAAAATGGCACAAAAAGGAACAAAATCAACCAAAAGGAAAACTTCGGGTAACAACTCAGCACCCACACGGAGAACTGACAGCGACAAATGCGATACTTGGGTTATCAGCCTTACGACCCAAAGAAACTGCCGCTTAATACTGGAGAAATTCGACCTGTACGGTTGGTACGCCCTGAAAGGCACAAAAGCAGCACGCCCTGAAAGGGCAGAAGCTTTAAAACTCCAGACAATTAATAAAGCTTTTGCCCTTACAGGGCGCCTTACCAATTGCCATTATACCCAGGGCGCTGCCCTGGGCTAAGAGCTTCTGCCCTTTCAGGGCGTGCTGCTTATAGAAGTTTTGGGACTTTCCAACCGTACAGGTCGAAATTTTACTCTCAAACTATAAAAATGTTTTCTTTAGCCTACAAAAATCTCCGTTCCGTGATACGGAACCGCCATTCCGTGATTCGGAACGGCCATTCCAAAGCACGGAATGCACATTCCGTATCACGGAACGGAGATTTATCTACAAGAGACAAAACAAATTCATAATGAACAGAAAACAATTTGTATAGTATTAAAGTAACTACTTATGGCTAAGGGGGGCTGAGTTGTTACAACTTCCGAAGAAGACCAACAAAAGGAGCGTAAGAAATCTTTTGAGCACTTTACTTGAAGAGAAACAAAAAAAGCTGACTCTCGTAAGAAAGTCAGCCTTTTGTGTGGTACCACCAGGAATCGAACCGGGGACACAAGGATTTTCAGTCCTTTGCTCTACCAACTGAGCTATGGCACCATTATAATTTATGCCTCACAAGGCGGGAAGCCTTATTTGCGGGTGCAAAGGTAACATTTTATTTTGGTTCTTGCAAATATTTCAGCAACTTTCTTTCAAAAAAGCAAAAAAAAGACAAATTACTTGGACTTTTCATCCTATTTTCTTACCTTTGCATGAGGTTTTAGAATAAACCTATCGGGATTTAGCGCAGTTGGTAGCGCACTACGTTCGGGACGTAGGGGTCGGGCGTTCGAGTCGCCTAATCCCGACTTTTATGAGAAGTCTATTTTATCTTCAACGCAACGATCGAAACGCAATTATCGTCATATTGATGATAATAGCTATCATTTGCTCACTTATTATCTTCATCGGAGGCGAGGACGACGGTTCCCGCCAGGGAGTTGCCGACTCTACCCTCACCCAGCACCCGGAACGCGTAGACAAGGAACATCCTTTATATTATAAGGTAGACGAAGAGATACACGAAGTTTTCGCCTTCGATCCCAATACAGCCGACAGCACCGACCTGCTCAGGCTGGGGTTGCAGGAATGGCAGGTGAGAAGCATCTACCGTTACCGTGCCAAGGGTGGTATCTACAGACGACCCGAAGACTTTGCCCGTCTTTATGGTCTCACCAAGAAACAATACGAGACCTTACGCCCCTATATAATAATAGGTGAAGACTACCGACCGGCATCCGACTACTACGGACAGCAAAAAGACTACGCTTACAACCGACAAGCGAGAAAAGAAGGGAAAACGGAGAAAGGCCAAGCCACTGGCGAGAAGACCGAAGAGAAGATTTACAGTTATCCACAGAAGTTGAAAGCCGGCGAGCATGTCAGCCTGAACTCTGCCGACACCACCGAGCTGAAGAAGATTCCAGGTATCGGAAGCGCATACTCGCGTGCCATCGTGAGATACCGGGAACGCTTGGGTGGATACGTCAATGCCAACCAACTGATGGAGATAGAAGGTTTCCCAGAAGAGGCGCTGTCATTCATGCAAGTAGAGAAAGACAAGATAACGAAACTGAAGATCAACAAGCTCTCGATGAGTCAGCTTCGCCGACATCCCTATCTCAACTTCTATCAGGCACGCGATATCTGCGACTATCGCCGACTGCATGGTCCCATTAAGAGTCTGCACCAATTATCGCTCCTCAAGACTTTTCCTCCTGCACAGATAGAACGTCTTGAACCTTACGTGTCGTACGAATAAGATGCGGATTGGGTTCACGTAAAATGCGAAGATTGACGAATGACAGACGAAGCGTTAAAGTACGCCCAACTGATGCAAGAAAATAATGAGGATGCAAAGAGGGCAGACGAAACGAACCATGAAAAGATAAACGCCAAAGAACCTGCCACGAAGGGTTGACCAATTGGTAAACTCGTCATGCACTACCTTCTTAGGAATATACCATCCCACAAAGATACAGGTGAAGAAAGAAGCCATCGGCATGAGCCATTGTGCCGTAAAATTGTCGCAACAGTTGAGAAACGACTTGCCAAAGAAGGTGAGTTCAGGAACCGCACCACAAGACAAGGCACAGAAGATACCTATCACACAACAAGCCACCGTCTCTATCCAGGCTCCACCACGGCGGGAGATATGCATCTCCTCATAGAAGAAAGCCGTACCTATCTCGTGCATGGAGATGGTAGAGGTAAGCGCCGCCAACACAAGCAGGGCATAGAAAAGCACCGAGATGACATAACCCACCACAGGCATGGAAGCAAAAGCCTCATTGAACACATTGGGCAGGGTGATGAAGATAAGCGACGGACCGCTGTCGGGCTGCACGCCCACGGAGAAGGCTGCAGGAAAAATCATCAGTCCTGCCAGGATGGCTATCAGCGTATCGAGGAAAGCTATCTGTGTGGCAGTCTTGAGAAGATTGGTCTGACGGCTGAAGTAGGAGGCATAGGTACAAAGGCAGGCCGTGCCCAGACTCAGCGAGAAGAAAGCCTGTCCCAAAGCCTCTATCATCACATTCGGGTCTACCTTAGAGAAATCGGGCTTCAGCAAGAACTCCACACCCTTCCAGGCTCCCTGCAAAGAGCAGGAAGCAACTACCAGCACCACCAACAGCACAAAGAGCAGCGGCATCAGTATCTTGGAAGCACGCTCTATACCATTGCGTACACCCTTGACCACGACCACATGAGTCAGCAGGATAAAGGCGATGGTCCACAAAGTGGGCCGCACCGCATCCGAAGAGAAAGAGGCAAAGTACTCCTTTACGAAATTGGCATCGCCCTGCACCTCGGCCATGATGCTGGCATAGAGATACTGTAGGCACCAGCCAGCCACCACCGCATAGAAGCCCAGGATAATCATGGAAGTAAAGACACCCATGTAGCCGACAACGCCCCAGGGCTTGCCGTTGGAAAGGTTCTTGTACGACCGCGCAGCATTGGCAGCAGAATGACGACCGATGATAAACTCAGCCACCATGCCGGGAATGCCCAACATAAAGATACATACCAGATAGATAAGAATGAAGGCTGCGCCACCATTCTGCCCTGTCATATAGGGAAAGCGCCATATATTGCCCAAGCCCACTGCCGATCCTGCCGTAGCAAGGATCACGCCCAACTTGCTGCCAAAGCTGCCTCTGCTGTTTTCCATTTTTTCTTTTTTTTATATGGTTGATATGATTGATTTACCCCCTTACAGAATGCCTTCGAGAAGTCCCAACTGATTGAGGAATACCAAAAGGATGAGTACTGGGCACACGAAACGCACCAAGAACAGATAGACGAAGAAGAGATTTCCCTTCAATGTTCCCCAGTTGGTAAACTCGTCCCTGACCAGCTTCTTGGGCACATACCAACCAATGAACAGACAGGTAAGGAAACCTGCTACAGGCAGGAACACCTGCCCCGTGACAAAGTCGAACCAGTCGAACAACGACTTGCCGGCAAACGTGAGCGCATCTGTAGCCCCTAAAGACAGCGAGCAGAAAGCACCTATCACCGCACAAGACACGCTGACAATCAAAGCGCCACTCTTGCGGCCTATCTTCAGCTCCTCATAGAAGAAAGAGGTGTTGACCTCATGGAGTGACATGAGCGATGTAAGAGCCGCCAAGGACAAAAGAACATAAAACAACAGCGAGATAATCCAGCCCAAGACAGGTACTGCGACAAAAGCCTCATTAAACACATTGGGCAGGGTGATGAAGATGAGCGACGGGCCACTGTCGGGCGAAACTCCCACAGAGAAAGCCGCAGGGAAGATCATCAGTCCGGCAAGTATAGCCACCATGAAGTCGATGACCGATATCTGCAGAGCTGTCTTGAACAGATTGGTCTGTCGGCTGAAATAGGAAGCATAGGTACAGATACACCCCATACCGATGCTGAGCGAATAGAACGACTGCCCCAAGGCACCCAAGAAAACGCCGTTGTCCACCTTGGAGAAGTCGGGCTTCAGCAAGAACTCAACGCCCTTTCCGGCATTAGGCAACAGGCAGGCTGCCACCACGATGATAAGCAGGAGGATGAACAAGACGGGCATCATAATCTTTGACGCCTTCTCAATACCTCCACGAACACCATGGATAATCACAAAATGACAAATCAGAAAGATGACTACCGTCCACATGACAGGCCGTATAGGATCGGCAGAGAACTCCTTGAAGTACTCTGCCACAAAGGTTGGGTCGCCTTGCAGCTCGCCCATGATGCTGGCATACACATACTGTAGGCACCAGCCCGACACGACGGCATAATAGCCCGTAATAAGGAAACCGGTAAGCACCTCCAAGTAGCCCACCCACTTCCAGGCCTTTCCTTTCGACAGCTTGGTATAGGCACGGGCTGTGTTCGAAGCACCATGACGACCTATGATAAACTCGGAAATCATACAGGGAATGCCCAAAAGGAGCACACACCCTATATAAACCAAGATGAAGGCAGCACCACCTTCCTGGCCTGCCATATAAGGAAAGCGCCATACATTGCCTAAACCTACAGCACCACCTGCAGTAGCAAGAATCAATCCTATCTTGCTACCAAAACTACCTCTATCTAATTCTGTCATTTTTATCCTTTCTCCATAATACGACTGCAAAATTATAAAATATTTCGCATATAAACGTATAAATTGAAAGTAAAAATACAAATTAACTGCAAAAAGGCAACTTGACGCTAATAGAGCAAGGTTACTTAATCAGTAAAAACTATTCTTCCGGCAGACTGTCACGCCACTTGCTGAAGGGATTGACAAGCAAATGAGAATTGTAAAAACGTTTGTCGCCCGTCACCTCACGACCTATGAAGTCGGGCTTCTCGTAGGCCTCATCCTCACTGCCCAGTTCCACCTCTGCCATGACCAGTCCCAGGTTGTCGCCATAGAACTCGTCGACCTCAAAGACATGATTGCCACTCTTTACCAGATAGCGGCGCTTGTCGATGACGCCACCCTGGCACAACTGCAGCAGATGCTGTGCCTCGTCGAGCGTGATTTCTTTTTCAAACTCATAACGCGTCATGCCACCATTCACCGACTTACCCTTGATGGTAAGGTAAGCCTTGTCGTCGCGTGTGCGCACTCTCACCGTAGCTCCCTGCGCAGGGATATAGCCCTGCTGAATATGACTATCAGAAAAGGCGGCGCTCTTGTATGCGTCGCCTTTCTTGACAAGGAACTTTCTCTCTATTTCCAGTCCACTCATTTTTTATTTCTGTTATGTCAGGATATGATCCGTTACACGATAGTAGCCGAATAGATGGCAAAACAAATGGCCAATGCTATCAGCACGAAAAATATCCACTTGATGATTCTCTCACCCTTTTCAGCCTGCTTCTTCTCGTAAGCAGCATGCTTTGACTTTCTTAATTCTTTATTACTACTCATAGTCGTTCTATATTATTAGGTTATTACTATTCTTCATTCTCAGAGGGGAACTCCATCAGGTAAGCCTTGATGAATCCGTCTATCTTGCCATCCATCACGCCATCGACATCGGATGTCTGATAGTTGGTGCGATGGTCTTTGACACGACGGTCATCGAACACATAACTGCGAATCTGGCTTCCCCACTCTATCTTCTTCTTGCCTGCCTCTATCTTCGCCTTCGCCTCAAGGCGCTTCTTCATTGCGCGATCGTAGAGTTGACTTTTCAAGAGAAGCAGAGCCTTGGCACGGTTCTTAGGCTGGTCGCGCGTCTCGGTATTCTCGATGAGGATTTCCTCTTCCTCGCCTGTGTCGGGATCAGTATACCAATAACGCAGACGCACACCCGACTCCACCTTGTTGACATTCTGACCTCCGGCACCACTGGAGCGGAAGGTATCCCATGACAACTTGGCTGGGTCTACATATACCTCAATAGTCTCGTCGACCAACGGCGTAACGAAGACACTTGCGAAACTGGTCATACGCTTGCCCTGAGCATTGAAAGGCGACACACGCACCAGACGATGCACACCATTCTCGCTCTTCAGATAACCATAGGCATACTCGTTGCCTTCTATCGTCATGGTAACACTCTTGATACCTGCCTCATCGCCTTCCTGTATATCGGTAATGGTCACTTTGTAGCCATGAGCCTCAGCCCAGCGCATATACATACGCATCAGCATGGAAGCCCAATCCTGGCTCTCGGTACCACCGGCACCAGAGTTGATCTTCAGCACACAGTCCATCGGATCTTCCTTCTGGCGCAGCATGTTCTTCAACTCCAAGTCCTCTATGGCCTTGATGGCCTTATCGTAGTCGGCGTCCACCTCTTCCTCGGTCACCATTTCGTCTTTGTAGAAGTCGAAAGCCAACTGCAGCTCGTCTGCATACTGGCGCACGGTCTTGTAGCCGTCTATCCACTTCTGTATACCCTTCACTTTCTTCATCTGTTCCTGGGCATACTTTGGGTCCTCCCAGAAATCGGGAGCCTGTGTGCGGAGTTGTTCTTCCTCGAACTCCACCTGTTTCTGGTCTATATTGAGATAGCGATGCAGGGCGTCAGCGCGCTCCATCACATCCTTCAATTGGTCAGCTGTTATCATTAATTTATTATAAATTATTGAAGTTATAGCAGTCAAATCCGTTACCGCTTCTTTCTTCAGTATCAAAGGAGTTTTTAGCCAATAGCCTTATGCTGCATATTACTCCTCATACATTTTGTCAATCTCTGCCTGATAGTTCTTATTGATAATAGGTCGGCGGATCTTCAGCGTATTGGTCAACTCGCCCGACTCCATAGAGAAGTGATGAGGCAAGAGTGTGATACGCTTGATCTGCTCGTAATAGGCCAACTGTTGTTGCAAAGTATTGATGCGCTCCTGCAGCATCTTCTTCACCTGTTCGTTGGCACAAAGATCCTCACGACTGCTAAAGGCGATATGATGCTCGCGTGCCCAGTCCTCAACAAGTCGGAACTCCGGTACGATGAGTGCAGACACAAACTTGCGCTGGTCAGCAATGACAGCCACCTGGTCGATAAACTTGTCAACAAGCAACAGCGACTCCACCTGCTGGGGAGCGATATACTTGCCATTAGATGTCTTGAACAAGTCCTTGATGCGCTCGGTGAGGAACAGCTCGCCATCCTTCATATATCCAGCATCGCCAGTATGGAAGAAACCTTCCTCATCGAACACCTTGGCATTGGTGGTGTCGCGATGATAATACCCCTTTGTAATGGTAGGACCCTTGAGCAATATCTCGTTGTCCTCGCCTATCTTGATCTGGATGCTGGAGATTGGGCGACCAACAGAACCGATGGTAAACTTCTTGTCAAGATGCACGCACGATACCGTGGCAAGACTCTCGGTCAAGCCATAGCCTACGACCATACCGATACCGACAGAGAGAATAAACTCCTCGACTTCCGGACTCACATAGGCACCTGCTGTGGGGAATATATTAGGATGGTCCAAGCCCAACTGCTTACGCACCATGCTCAGGATGGTCTTGTTGATAATCTTATATTCCAACTCGAGTGTCAAAGGAGGACGCTTGCCGTTGGCAATATACTCTATGTTGCGCTTGCGACCTACAGCAAGGGCATGATAGAAAAGTTTCTTCTGTACAGAACCTGCCTCATCCATCTTGGCCTTTACGGCAATATACACCTTCTCCCAGAAGCGGGGAACGCTGCACATACAGGTAGGATGTACCTGGCGCATGCTCTCCTGAATCTCGTGCGGATAAGTGTTGATAAACAACTGTGCTCCCTCGCTCAAACAGAGGTAAGCCCATCCACGCTCAAAGATATGGGTAAATGGCAGGAAATTGATGACACGGTCTTTCTCGGAAACAGGCACTACCTCGTCGTTGGCTCTCAGGGCAGCATCATACTGTCCATAGGTCAGCATGACTCCCTTGCTGTCACCGGTAGTACCACTGGTATAAAGGATGTTAGCCATATCATCCATGCTTGCCGACTGATACAAAGCCTCCACCTCAGTCTGTCGAGGCAGGTTCTCGCCCAACTTGATGAAGTCCTTGAAGTAAAGGGCAGCCGGGTCGTGAGTACTGATGCGCACGCTGGAGTCGAAGATGATGATACGCTCCAACGAAGGACAGAGAGCAAAGACACGATGTGCCTTGTCGTACTGTTCCTGCTCGCCTACAAAGAGGAAGCGCACCTGTCCGTCGTTAATCATATATTGTATCTGCTGCTCGCTGCTGGTAGCATAAAAGGGAATCGAGCACACCTTGATGCCATAAGCACCAAAGTCGGTATAGAGATAATGCACGCAATTCTGGGAGAAAACAGCAATCTTGTCATGCGGCTTTGCACCGATGTTCAGCAAAGCATTGCTCACTTGTTTCACTCTCAGCGAAAACTGATTCCATGACACAGACTGCCATTTGTCGCTGCCAAACTTCTTGAACGTAAGTGCAGTTTTATCGCCATATTTATTGGCCAAATCGTGAATCAGTACCGAAAGATGACTTTTGACTTGCATAAGCATAATGTTTAATTATTGGATGCAAAGATAATAGAAAACATTAAGAAAACAAAATAAATCGGAATTTTATTTTGTCCTTATCCCGTTTTAGCTTAACTTTGCATCACAAATAAGACTAAGAGAGACAGATATGATGACACAAGAGGAATATGTAAGAGACGCCATCGGGTTGCTCAGCCAGCTGATTGCTACCCCTTCGACAAGTCGCAACGAGAAGGATGCCGCCGACATCATGGAAAAAGCCCTTCGCAACTATGGTTTCACGCCACATCGTGAAGCCAACAATGTATGGGTGATTGACCCACACTTCGACGAGCAGAAGCCCACTTTGCTACTCAATGCCCATATAGACACCGTGAAGCCTGTCGATTCATGGAGGCGCGATCCCTTTGCTCCTACAATAGAGGGTGACACGCTTTATGGTCTGGGCAGCAACGACTGTGGAGGCGGTCTGTGCTCACTGTTGCAGACATTCCGGATGCTGACAGAGAAAACACAGAACTACAACCTTATCTATTTAGCATCGGCCGAAGAGGAAGTGTCTGGAAAAGACGGCATCAGCCGAGCCTTGCCTCTCTTGCCAAAAATCGACCTGGCTATTGTGGGTGAGCCTACGGGCATGCAGCCTGCCGTGGCAGAGAAGGGACTGATGGTATTAGACGTGATAGCGCACGGCAAAAGCGGACATGCAGCCCGAAACGAAGGCGTGAATGCCATCTACGAGGCATTGGACGACATGCGCTGGATTCGTGATTACAAGTTTGAAAAGGTGAGTCCTTTCTTAGGTCCTACCAAGATGACACTTACCGTAGTCAACGCAGGAACCCAGCACAATGTGATTCCCGATAAGTGTACGATGCTGGTAGATATCCGCACCAATGAATTTTATGACAATGAGGAAGTTTATCACTTTATCTGCCAGCACTTGAAGAGTGAAGTAAAGGCTCATAGTTTCCGTCTAAAATCATCCCGTATTGATCCTGAGCATCCTCTTATTAAGAAATGTGTAGCCATGGGAATGAAGCCTTTCGGTAGTCCTACTCTTAGCGACCAGGCTCTGATGCCATTTCCTTCCTTCAAGTTGGGACCAGGCGAATCCTCCCGCTCCCATTCCGCAGATGAGTTTATCAGAATAAGCGAAATAGCTGATGCTATTGCCAAATACAAAGAGCTCTTAGATGGCGCTGCCATCTAAGAGCTCTGCTCTATTCATCTATTATACCTTAATATATATGACATTACAAGGTCTTACCGATATAAGCGAAAGGAACGGTGATATTGTCGTCATCTTCCTTCTCTTTTGTAGTAGAAGGATCTCTTGAATAAGACTGATCGGCATTGTCGCTCATACTTGTGTCGTAAGGCAGACAGTCCATACCACTTGTACCAAAGGTAGCTACTAACATCACACCCAATCCCTTGCTTGCCACATCGGCAGCTGTAACACCAAGCTTAGCTAAAGGAATCGAGATTTCGTAATGAAAATCGTATTGGGAAGACTTGTGTCCTAAGGTATTGAAATCTACATAAGTAGATGTACCCTTTGTCATATCACCTACAAGACGACCCTGTGACTCTCCATAACATTCTTTAATACCCTTTATCGTTTTGCTGAGAATACCCATACCATACTTCACAACAACACCTGTCTCTTTATAGGCTACCTCTTCCAAAGCATTCAGTCCTGCGCTGCTTCCACCATAAATGAATGGACCATTGGTGTTATTGGTTGAGAATACCACTACCTTGTTGACTGGGCTTTCGCAAGTAATGCCACTATCCCATAGAGTTCCACCTGCTGTAGTCTTACAATGATTGCCTATTCTTGTAGAGGCATTATTGGTGTTGATGCCGATAAAGATTGGCATATTGTAATTTTTGAACAGCACACCATTACTGAGTGGAAAATCAGCTTCTGGAGCTACCACATCTTGAACGTTGGTCATCTCCCACATCAGATAGAGGTTATTATCGTCATAGCAACCATAAAGTGCATAGAGATCGACAGGATTCTCGTGCATGGCAGCATCCATATATACACGTGGATCGTCATTGGCAGCACCCTGTGCTATAATCATACTCTCATCCCAATCGCTGATATCACCATCTACAGTAATGGTTTTCTTAACACCTGCACCATTTGGATTGGTCTGATACTGAGCATCCAGATTCTGTGGATCAGGGGTAGGTGTTGGAGTTGGCTCTGGTTCTGGTGTTGGTTCTGGAGTTGGCTCTGGCTCAGGAGTTGGAGTTGGCTCTGGTTCTGGAGTTGGAGTTGGTGCCACTACAGCACCTTCGTTTACTACCTTTTCAGCAGAAGCATTTGCGCCATTGATAGCAGTACCAGGAGTACCATCGTTGATAAAGAACTTAGCATTGAGGTATGCTGTAGGAATCGTTGCCTTATACCATCCTGTCTTACCATTATGAGAAGCAGAAGCATCGTAAGTCATCTTTACACCTGGCCATGCAGAAGAAGATGTTTTGCCATTATAGAAGTAGCAATAAACATTCTCCCAGTTGGAAGCATTATCGAAGTAAACATACTCTGGATCAACGATCTCATCTTCATGCACCTTGGTCACAGTAGTGCTGTATGTTCCGTCAACATAATAGCCGTGGTTGACAAACTCCACGTCAGCAGTTATCTTATTTCCATTACCATCCAAGAAAATGATTTGAGTAGGAGTAGTTGTCTCGGTGCCATCATAAGTCCACTTGAAGACATACTTTCCAGAAACACTCTTACCTACAAGAGGCAACTTTTTATTGATAGCATCTTTCCATGCACCAACATACTCAATTACAGGACTAACCTTGCCATTCCATACATATACGGCTGCTGCCGCATTGGATGTCTCCAAGAAACAGGAGATTTCATCAGCCTTGCCCAATTCAGGAACGTAAGCCTTCACCTTCTTGTAAGTGACCGAACCTGTTTCTGTCTTGCCTTCCTTGTCGGTTGCACCCCAAGTGATAGTGACATTCTTACCATAGGCAACATCAGCACCTACAGTAAACTGCTTGGCTGCAGTAAAAGTCTGTTTAGCACCATCATTCACCTGAATCCAGGCAGAAACAGCATTCAAAGGAGTAGCTGTCACCGTGAGAGACTCTTCTGAGAAGGCTGTGCCATCAACTGGATTGAAAATCACCTCAGGAGTCAGCACGATAGGACCAGCATTATAGATGACAGCAATACCAGACTCGCCAACATGGCCAGAGATTGTAGAAGCATTGACGGTGAAAGCACCACCGCCTACCATATCCTTATAAATACCAGACTTGAGCCACTTGCCGTCGCCAGCACCATTGGCTACAGTCACGTCACGGTCAGAACCACTTCCCAACACGATAATAGCACCACTCTTACGAACCTGAGCACAAACGCCATTACCTTTTACATAATAGTTTGGCTCGCCGGCACAAACGTTGTGCATGTGGTTTACCTGAGCTACTTCAGCATCTTTGAAGTGAACGCTTCCCTTATCACCAAATTTGATATCATCCTTTGCCTTCTGGAAAGGACGGGAGAAATAAAGAGCTGTAGCACCATTATTACCAGCTACGACTGCATACGCACGGTCGATAACATTCTGGCTTTTATTCTTTGACTCACCACCATCGTTGGCATAAGTATCATGGCTTTCACCCCAATATTTTTTGAATTGAATATTCTCATCATAAATTTTAGACTTCTCCCATACACTATGATTTTTTGCATCGTATCTTAGTACAGTTGTACCTCCCCATTCGTCTTTTTTACTTTCACCATTGAGCTTCATATATTTGAATTTTACTGTGACTCTTTTGCCACTTTTCTTCCATTCAAAATAGGCCGTTGATTCTCCAGTTACAAATGTTCCTGTATGGTCTTTGTTGAATGTATATGTTTCATTTGTTTTATCACTTTTATATTCGCCTTCAAATTTGTCGAGATTAGCCAATCTTATGGAATCTTCCTGTTTGATTTGACGATCGATATCGGCATCGAAGGCTTTCATAGCTGAGTCTATGGAGTCATAATAAGACGTGGAATCAACATTTTCTTTTGCAGAGTTGTTCTGTCCTAAGTTATTGCATGAACAAATCGCTATAAAAGCAAAGATGATAAGTGGTAATTTTTTCATTGTATCTTTATTTATCTATTCCCTTTGGATCTGTTGTGTGTCTTGCAGAGCATCTGGCAATTTGCCTTGTCCGTTGCTCCGCCTTTGCTCCAGGCTGTCACATGGTCTGCATCCATCTCACTGAGCTTATAGATCCGAGTCCGTTGGCGGTCGTCATCGCTCATGGCACAGTAAGGGCAGTTGGATTTTCAGTATAGTTCAGAGTGGCTTCCTAGACGAAGCAGCTTGATGACAGGCTTTGTCTTGTCGAACCATATTAGCAAAAAGTGGTTCATGTCCATGCCGCCGTTGCACAGTTCGATCACTTGGGTGGCGAAAGCCGT
>ENA-ORUX01000448-ORUX01000448.1-human-gut-metagenome-genome-assembly--contig:-NODE-448-length-39285-cov-3.981672_pt1 | contig 39285 bp, 30 predicted proteins | sample MGYA00242087_ERZ509225 | MGnify/ENA primary metagenome ERZ509225 (study PRJEB26280, sample SAMEA2338864) | human gut metagenome | biome: human gut; feature: human-associated habitat; material: faeces... | reverse complement strand
ACGACAGCGACATGCCAAGAACGTAACGGCAGAAAACCTGAACTCCCATGATCAGCGTCATGGCGATCAGACCGATCACAAGAAGAAATTCTTCGAGATTTTCATCCAGCCAGTGAAATATTCTCTTCATAAAAGGCATACCTCCGTTAAATTTATAACAGAACAATAATACAAAAGGGACATCGGCATCAACAGCAAAGCTAAAAATACCGGTGTCCCTAAAGAAAAAACGGTTACATGGCTTTGTGAAGCAGATCCAGAACGGTGCTCAGATCATTGACTCCCATCTGACCCGGTGCGGATGCTTTCTTTGCCGCGCCGAAGGTCATGGAAGAGCCAAACACCTCACCGCAGAGACGGCTGATTACACCGGTCCCTGCCATGGACATGGTGATGATCGGTCTGTCCGCATAATTGGTGGCCATTTCCTCTGTTGCTGCAAGCAGGGTCAGAACGTCTTTCTTATTCTGCGGCATAACAGCGATCTTCGGAATATCTGCGTTCATATCCTGCATTTTGCGCAGTCTGTAGATGATGTCTGCTTTTGCAGGAGTTTTGAAGAAATCATGGTTGGAAGCGATGACCTTTACGCCATAGCTGTGTGCTTCCTGGATCATGCTTTTTACGATCTCCTCACCTGTGAAGGCTTCTACATCAATGAGATCTACATAGCCGCTTTTTGCGACAGCCATGTTGAGTGCTTTGTAAGCTTCGTTGGAGATCGCTTTTTCTCCGCCTTCTTTTGCAGTACGGAAGGTGAAGAGGATCGGAGTGTCCTTTAAAACGGTCTGGAGATCTTTTGCCACATCCAGAACCTTGTCTGTGTCAAAAACGTCCTCAAACCAGTCAACACGCCATTCCACAACGTCTACGGGGATCCTTGCGAAGGTCCCTGCCTCAAGGAGGATATCATCCTTTGTCTGTCCCACGATCGGGACACAGATCTTCGGTCTTCCCTCTCCGAGTGTGATATTTCTTACCTGAACTGTTTTCATAATGGTCCTTTCTGATACGACAGGAACAGATAGCAGTTTAGTCGTCGTATCTGATGTTAAGAATCTCTTTCATATGTTCGATAGGCATTGGTTCGCCTGTCCATAACTCAAATGCAGCGGAACCCTGGAATAACATCATTCCCAGACCATTCATAGTCTTACATCCAACTTCCTTGGCCATGGAACGCATTTTTGTTTCCAGAGGAGAGTAAGGAACATCTATAACGATCAGCTCAGGACGGAAGTAAGACTTGTCCGGAACAACGGACTGTCCTTCCAGTGGTTTCATTCCCACACCTGTAGCATTGACAAAGATAAAACTGTCATCCATCTCAGCTTTCAGTTTATCAAGATCTGCCAGATCATAAAGAACTGCATGGCAGGATGTCTTTGTATTGATCTTCTCTACTGTGGATACTGCACGATCCCAGAATTCATCCTTGCGGTTAAAGATTGTGATCTCGGCAACGCCGTCCAAAGCAGCCTGGATCTCGATGGCAGTGGCAGCACCGCCTGCACCGACGATAGTCATTTTCTTTCCGATCACATCAATATCATTATCTTTCAGGGCAGACATAAATCCGATACCGTCAGTGATATGACCTGTAAGATGACCGTTGTCATTTACAATCGTGTTAACTGCACCGCATAATTCTGCTGCAGGAGAAAGCTCATCCAGGTATTTTCCAACCAGAGTTTTGTTTGGCATGGAAACATTGGATCCTCTCATTTTCAGAGTACGGATTGCTTTTACTGCATCCTCAATTTCATCTGCGCCAACCTCGAAAGCAAGGTAAGCGTAGTCATACCCGAGTTTTGCAAAAGCCTCATTCTGCATTGCAGGAGAGCTGGAGTGACGGATCGGGTAAGCCATCAGACCGATTAATTCAGTATGTCCGGTAATTCTTTCAGCCATTATAATATCCCCTTTCGTATTTTGTTGTAAAGGTTTTTATTAAAGGTATCCCATCTGAGTCAGTGTATTAAGGATATTTCTTCCTTCCAGAGTTCCGTCGATGATTCTTCTTGCACGTTTGCTGTCTCCGATGTTCAGGATCTCAACATCATCAGAAACAAAAGCATCGGAAAGCTCTGCGAAAAGCTGTCCCTGAGCTCTCATACCAAGACATACGAATCCGTAGTCAAATGGAAGCTCACGTTCACCTTCTGCATCTTTTACAAGGAAAGAGCTGTCTTTTACTTCCTGAAGAGCTGTCTTTGTAAGCTGAGCCACATGATGTTTCTTCATCTGGTCTTTCATGTCATTCTTTGTAACAGGATCCAGGTCACGTCCGATCTGATCCATCATCTCCACGATAGAGATCTCTGCATTTCTTGCTGCAAAGAATTCCACAACATCAAGACCAACAGCACCGCCGCCCACAACAACAACCTTCTTGCCTGTCATATCTTCCGGATAGTCATTGATGTGATTGATCATTCCCAGGATAGAAGCAACCTTACTGCCTTCTTTGTCAATGCGGTCGTGAAGTCCCCTGATCGGAGGAAGCAGTGGTGCGGAACCTGTGGAGCTTACGATCAGGTTCGGATGGAACTTGCGGATATTTTCCGGTGTTCCTTCTGTGTTTGTGAAGATATAAAGATTCTCAAGCTGCTCTGCTCTGTGAATCAGATAGTTCGGGAAATCAGCCAGACGCTTCTTTGCAGGAATCTTAGAGATCACAGAAGCAAGACCGCCAAGAGTCTCACCTTTTTCCAGGAGGAAGGTATTACAGCCTACTTCTGCGGCTGTACAGGCAGCTTCCAGTCCGGCAGTACCGCCTCCGATTACTACAACATTACAGTTTTTGTTCACTTTCTGATTCTTATAAACATCACCTTCCAGAACAGCCGGGTTTACAGTACAGCGGATCGGACGGTTAAAGCCGATTCTGTTTCCTGCACATCCGATGTTACAGGAGATACATTTGCGAAGGTCACATTCTCTGCCTGTAGCTACTTTGTTCACCCATGCAGGTTCTGCGATAAGACCACGTCCCATACCGATCAGGTCTGCATCGCCGTCAGCGAGGATCTGCTCAGCAACCTTCGGGTTACGGATATTTCCCATGGAGATACATGGCTTGCCGAATTTCTCTCTGACAGCTTTAGGCATATAGGAACGCCATCCGTCTTTCATGTAGTTGGCATCGATCTGATACTGGATAGAACCGTTTAAACCGCAGGAAACATCGAAGATATCAACTTCATCCTGAACATATTCCAGATATTCAAGAGTATCCTCAAGAGTGTTGCCGCCTTCCATCAGCTCATCTGCGCTGAGACGGAGCATGATCGGGAAGGAAGGTCCGACCTGTTTTCTTACTTCTTCAATGACCATACGGCAGAAACGTGTTCTGTTTTCCACAGATCCGCCGAACTCATCTGTACGTTTGTTTGTAAGAGGAGAGAGGAACTGGCTGATCAGATAGGAATGTCCCGCATGGATCTCTACTGCGTCAAAACCTGCAGCCTGGGCTCTTTTTGCAGCCTCGCCGTATTTCTTTACAATGTGATGGATTTCTTCCACTGATAACGGACGCGGGATCTCTCCGCCTTCTTTGGACGGAACATCAGATGCGGAAACCGGCTGCATATTTGTACGTGCGGAAACAGCGGAAGCACCTGCGTGGTTGATCTGGATCGCAATACAGGTACCATATTTGTGGATCTCTTCACAGAATTTGTACAGACGCGGTAGATAGTTGTCGTGGTCAATACGAAGCTGAGTAGTTCCGTTGGAACCCTGCGGAGAATCTACGCTTGCATTCTCTACGATGATCAGACCTGTGCCGCCTTTGGCACGCTCTTTATAATAATTAATGTGAAGAAAACTCATTTCGCCGTTCTGTTCCCCGTAATTGGTTCCCATAGGCATCATAACGATACGGTTTTTGATAGTCATATTTTTTACTGTGAGTGGTGTGAAAATATGCTGGTAATTGCTTTTCATTACGTCTTTCCTCCTGAAATTTTCTGTTGTATCTATAGCTGTTCAGTGCTTTAGCTGTGGCCTGAATTTCTTTGATGTGTTAATTATATAACGGGATAATCCGTAAATCTAATTGATAATTCGTGCTATATAATAAAAAACATCTATGGTTTTCCGTGCACTGTCCGCGTACTGAATGAAAGCATTCGCAACTGCATCCACAGCATGGGAAAATCCTGCTGAACCTGTATGACTATAGCATTTTTTCACCGAGCTGCGCTGAGACTTTTATACTTGTGCAGTCGGATTCTCAGACAAGTGAGTGGTATAGTCACCTCAAACACGCTCTGGTGTGCCGGCAAGTTGATTCTTGAAACAATCTTGCAGGATAGAAATAAGAAATTCAGACGCAGGATTGTTCGAGAAATCAACTTGTCGACACACTGGTTTGCGGGAGAGGGTGAAATACAGGACAATACAAAATAACCGTAATACCCTCTATTAAAATAGGAAGAAATGCTCAAAAAAACAAAATTTGGAGAAACCTGACAAATTTTTCTGCTATATTTTTAACGAAAATGACAAATAAATGTTGAAATTTTCTGCTGAAAAAGGTAAAATTAAAATCGGCTAAATTTTTGGGTTAACTTTTAAATATTCTCATAAAGATGGAGGGCAAACAAGAATGAGTAATGCAACACAAAGCTTAGCAGGCACAAGAATTACTTCTTTGCTTGACGCAAACAGTTTTGTCGAAATCGGACAGGGTGTAACAGCCAGATCCACAGATTTCAACATGACTGCAAACAAGGCACCATCTGACGGTGTTATCACCGGATATGGTGTGATCGATGACAAACTGGTTTATGTATACAGCCAGGATGCATCTGTATTAAACGGTACTGTTGGTGAAATGCATGCAAAGAAGATCACAAGACTTTATGATCTTGCCATGAAAACAGGCGCTCCGGTTATCGGACTTGTTGACTGTGCAGGTATCCGTCTTCAGGAAGCAACAGACGCACTGGAAGCTTTCGGACAGATCTATCTGAAACAGACACTGGCATCCGGTGTGATCCCGCAGATCACAGCAATCTTCGGAACATGCGGCGGTGGTATGGCAGTTATCCCGTCCCTGACAGATTTCACATTCATGGAATCCAAAAAAGGAAAAATGTTCGTCAACACACCAAACGCACTGGAAGGAAACAACACAGACAAATGTGACACAGCAGCTGCTGATTTCCAGAGCAAAGAGACAGGTGTGATCGATGGCGTTGGTACAGAGGATGAGATTCTTGGCCAGATCCGTTCCTTAGTATCACTTCTTCCTTCTAATAATGAAGACACAGACAATTACACAGAGTGTACAGATGATCTTAACCGTGTATGCGCAGATCTTGCAAACTGTGCAGGTGACACAGCAATCGCACTTTCCCAGATCGCTGACAACGGTGAATTCTTCGAGACAAAAGCAGACTATGCAAAAGACATGGTTACAGGCTTTATCCGTTTAAACGGTGCTACAGTAGGTGCTGTTGCAAACAGAAGCGAAGTATATGACGCAGAAGGTAAGAAAGTAGAAACATTTGACGGAAGCATCTCTGCAAGAGGCGCAAGAAAAGCAGCAGATTTCGTGAAATTCTGCGACGCTTTTGATATTCCGGTACTTACACTTACAAACGCAACAGGCTTCATGGCAACCTTATGCAGCGAGAAGATGATGGCGAAATCCGTAGGTGAACTGGTAGCTGCATTCGCAGACGCAACAGTTCCGAAGGTAAACGTGATCATCGGCAAAGCTTACGGTACAGCTTACGTGGCAATGAACAGCAAATCTATCGGTGCAGACCTTGTATATGCATGGGATAACGCAGAGATCGGTATGATGGATGCTTCCCTGGCAGCCAAGATCATGTACGCAGATGCAGATGCTGCTGAACTGAATGAAAAAGCTGCTCAGTACAGAGAGCTTCAGAATGGTGTTGCTTCCGCAGCAGCAAGAGGCTATGTTGACACTGTGATCAGCCCGGCTGACACAAGAAAATATGTAATCGGTGCATTTGAGATGCTGTTCACAAAGAGAGAAGATCGTCCGTCTAAGAAACATGGAACGGTCTAAGCGGGGTGACGCATATGAAAATGATCAAAAAAATAACTTCTGTATTCATGACATTTCTCGTAATGGCTGCGCTGGTGATCGGCAGCACCTCTGCGGTATTTGCCGCAGATAAGGTTGATGATACTGTTAAGTCCACACTGGTAACTACAGCAGAAGGACTGACAGATGCCATTGTCCAGCTTAAAGATGAAGAAATCGAGAATTACATGAGTTCAGGAGATGACTTTACAACAAGTGCCATGCAGTCCTGGCAGACATCCAAGGATGAACTTGGCGCAAAGAAGGACAGCAATGGTGAAACCACTGTAACTTTCAAAGATGATCAGTACACAGTTACTGTTCCTCTTAAATTTGAGAAAGCAGATGCAAACTTTGTATATGTCTTTGACTCACAGGGAACACCGACTTCCATGTCTGTAGATGTACAGTATGGTATGGGCAAGACTCTTCAGAGAGCAGGCCTTAATACTTTGATGGGTATTGGAACTGTATTCGTAATGCTGATTTTATTAAGCCTTCTGATTTCTCTGTTCAGATTTATTCCGAATCCGGAAGCAAAGAAAGCAGCAGAAGCAAAAGCAGCCAAAGCTGCAAAAGAGGCAGAGGCAGCAGCCATCGCACAGACAGCACCTGCACAGGCAGAAGAGAACCTTGCAGATGACGGAGAGCTGGTAGCTGTTATCGCAGCAGCCATCGCAGCAGCAGAAGGAACTACAACAGACGGCTTCGTAGTTCGTTCCATCCGTAAAGTAAAAAGAAATAGAAGATAATTGTCATTTATTTAGGAGGATTTTAAAATGAAAAGCTATACAATTACAGTAAATGGTACAGCATATGAAGTAACTGTTGAAGAAACAGGAAGCGTATCCGCTCCTGCAGCAGCTCCAAAAGCAGCACCTGCAGCAGCTCCGAAAGCAGCAGCTCCTGCAGCAGGCGCCGGCGCAGTAAAAGTAACTGCTTCCGTACCTGGCAAAGTTGTCAAAGTAGCAGCAAGCGTTGGACAGGCAGTAAAAGCCGGAGACAGCGTAGTTATTCTTGAATCCATGAAAATGGAAATCCCTGTAGTAGCTCCTCAGGATGGTACTATCGCAAGCATTGATGTTGCAGAAGGTGCCTCTGTAGAAAACGGAGATACTTTAGCAACAATGAACTAAGACGGGAGGTAGTCAAATGTCTTATGTAACAGAAACATTGTCCAACCTGATTCATCAGACAGCATTCTTCAGTTTGACATGGGGCAATTACCTGATGATCGCAGTAGCCTGCGTATTCCTTTACCTTGCTATCAAGAAGGGATTCGAGCCGCTTCTGCTTGTTCCTATCGCATTCGGTATGCTGCTTGTAAATATCTATCCGGACATTATGGCAAACCCGGAAGATATGTCTAATGGTGTAGGTGGACTTCTTCATTATTTCTACATCCTTGATGAGTGGAGTATCTTACCATCCCTGATCTTCATGGGTGTAGGTGCCATGACAGACTTCGGTCCGCTGATTGCAAACCCGATCAGCTTCCTGATGGGTGCTGCAGCACAGCTTGGTATCTATGCAGCTTACTTCCTTGCAATCTTCCTTGGATTCAACGGAAAAGCAGCGGCAGCTATCTCCATCATCGGTGGTGCTGACGGCCCGACTTCCATTTTCCTTGCAGGTAAACTTGGACAGTCTGCACTGATGGGACCGATCGCAGTGGCAGCATATTCCTATATGTCACTGGTTCCGATCATCCAGCCGCCTATCATGAAACTCTGCACAACAGAGAAAGAACGTAAGATCAAAATGGATCAGCTTCGCCCGGTTTCCAAACTGGAGAAGATCCTGTTCCCGATCGTTATCACAATCGTTGTCTGCCTGATCCTGCCTACAACAGCTCCGCTGGTTGGTATGCTCATGCTTGGTAACCTGTTCAGAGAGTGCGGTGTTGTAAAACAGCTGACAGAAACAGCATCCAATGCCCTGATGTATATCGTAGTTATCCTTCTGGGTACATCCGTAGGTGCTTCCACAAGTGCAGAAGCATTCTTAAACGCAGATACTCTGAAGATCGTAGTTTTAGGTCTTGTTGCATTCGCAATCGGTACATTCGGCGGATGTATGCTTGGTAAACTGCTCTGCAAACTGACTCATGGAAAGATCAACCCGCTGATCGGTTCCGCAGGTGTATCCGCAGTACCTATGGCAGCCCGTGTATCCCAGAAAGTGGGTGCAGAGGCAGATCCTACAAACTTCCTTCTGATGCACGCAATGGGCCCGAACGTTGCCGGTGTTATCGGTACAGCCGTAGCAGCCGGAACATTCATGGCTATTTTCGGAGTATAACCAAATCAAGCAAGCTATCTTGCTTGTATCAGGAGGAGTGCAACTCCTTCTGATAAGCTGCGGAGCAGCTATTTGGTTATGAGCAAGTAGCGAAGCGGATTGCGAATATCCGATTAAACAGAACTATAAAGGAGATTTAATAATGGCAGAATTAGAGAAAAAACCTGTTAAAATTGTGGAAACCATTCTCCGTGATGCTCATCAGTCCCAGATCGCAACACGTATGACCACAGAACAGATGCTTCCGATCGTAGATAAACTTGATAAAGTCGGCTATCACGCAGTAGAGTGCTGGGGTGGTGCAACATTCGATGCATCCCTTCGTTTCCTGCATGAAGATCCATGGGAAAGACTCCGTAAATTACGTGACGGCTTCAAGAACACAAAACTTCAGATGCTCTTCCGTGGACAGAACATCCTTGGATATCGTCCATACGCAGATGACGTTGTAGAATACTTCGTACAGAAATCTGCTGCAAACGGAATCGACATCATCCGTATTTTTGACTGTCTCAATGACCTTCGTAACCTTCAGACAGCTGTAAGCGCTGCAAACAAAGAGAAGGCTCATGCACAGGTAGCTCTTTCCTATACATTAGGAGATGCTTACACACTGGAATACTGGACAGACATTGCAAAACGTATTGAAGATATGGGCGCTGATTCCATCTGTATCAAAGATATGGCAGGTCTTCTCCTTCCAAACAAAGCTACAGAGCTTGTTACAGCATTAAAAGAAACAGTTAAGATCCCGATCGACCTTCATACACATTACACCTCAGGTGTAGCTTCCATGACTTACTTAAAAGCAGTAGAAGCAGGTGTGGATATCATCGATACAGCAATGTCTCCATTTGCACTGGGAACATCCCAGCCTGCAACAGAGGTTATGGTTGAGACATTCAAAGATACACCATACGACACAGGATTTGATCAGAAGCTTCTCTCCGAGATCGCTGACTACTTCCGTCCGATCCGTGACGAAGCTCTTGACAGCGGACTGCTCAATCCGAAGAACCTTGGTGTTAATATCAAGACTCTTCTGTATCAGGTACCGGGAGGAATGCTTTCCAACCTGACATCCCAGCTGAAAGAGCAGGGAGCAGAAGATAAGTTCTACGAAGTACTTGAAGAGGTACCGCGTGTACGTAAAGATCTTGGTGAGCCACCGCTTGTTACACCATCTTCACAGATCGTTGGAACACAGGCTGTATTCAACGTACTGATGGGTGAGCGTTATAAGATGATCACAAAAGAGACAAAGGATGTGCTTGCAGGTAAATACGGTAAGACAACAAAACCGGTTGATCCAGAACTTCAGAAGAAGGCTCTTGGAGATGAAGAACCGATCACTTGCCGTCCGGCAGATCTTATCCCGGATGAGCTTGATACACTTCGTAAAGAGTGTGCACAGTGGATCCAGCAGGATGAGGATGTACTGACATATGCACTGTTCCCACAGGTTGCTGTTGACTTCTTCAAATACAGACAGGCTCAGCAGACAAAAGTAGATGCTACAGTAGCAGATACAGAGAACGGATCTTATCCGGTATAATCCTGACTGATTTAGTTAGGTTATGAATTGAATAGAAAGACCAGAAGATAACAGATTGAAAGATTTGTGTTTTCTGGTCTTTTTCATTTGTAAGGAAATTTATTTGGTGGTATCATAGATGTGTACAATTTTGAATAATCAAGTTTTTTGTAATATGAGTTTGATTGTTGGAATATATGGAGGCAGATATGAGTGTTTTAGACAGAATAGAGCGATTACGAAATGTAATGGAACAGCAGAAAATAGACTGCTATATCATCCCTACAGATGACTATCATCACAGTGAATACGTCGGTGATTATTTTAAATTCCGCGAATATATAACTGGCTTTACAGGATCAGCAGGCACCGCAGTTTTTACAAAGGATAAAGCGGGACTCTGGACAGATGGAAGATATTTTATTCAGGCAGAAGTTCAGTTGAAGGGGAGCGGGATCACGCTCTATAAATCAGGAGAATCTGATGTTCCAACGATAGAAGAATTTTTAAAAAGTGAGCTGAAAGAAGGGGATGTTCTGGGATTTGATGGTCGTACAGTGACTTATGCACAAGGAAAACGATATTGTCATATCGCAGACGAGAATGGCGCATCATTGAAATACAGCTTAGATTTTGCACAGAATATCTGGAAGGAAAGACCTGAAATGTCTATGGAATCTGTATTTTCTCTAGAAGATGAATATACAGGCGAAAAAATTGGATCCAAATTAGAACGAGTCAGAGAAGTGATGAAAGAAAATGGATGCAATGCACATGTTTTATCGAGTCTTGATGATATTGCATGGCTTTTAAATATAAGAGGAAATGATATTGCATATTGTCCACTTGTTCTTTCTTACGCAATCGTTTATAATAATTCAGTTGAGCTGTTTGCTGACATTAGAAAATTCTCTGACGATATTATAAATTTGTTAGCAGAAAATCAAGTGAAGATTTATCCGTATGAGGATATTTATCGCAAAGTTTCAGAAATGACATCGGAAGATAAGCTTCTTCTGGATTCTGCAATCATGAATTATAGTCTTTATCAGGCTATTTCCAAAGAGACGGTGATTGTTGATAAGCAGAACCCGGAAATCCTGATGAAGTCAGTTAAAAATGAAACACAGGCAGAGAATTTGAGAAAAGCGCATTTGAAGGATGCTGTTGCACATACAAAGTTTATGTACTGGTTAAAGAAGAATATTGGCAGAGTGGAGATTACAGAGTTGTCTGCTTCTGCCAGGCTGGAAGGATTACGTGCAGAGCAGGAGCATTTCCTCGGACCAAGTTTTGGCCCGATCAGTGCATATGGAGAACATGGGGCAATTGTTCATTATAGTGCGGATGAGAAAAGCAATGTCCCTTTAAAAGAAGGAAAGCTTTTCATGACAGATACAGGAGGTCATTACCTGGAAGGGTCTACCGACATTACGCGTACGGTTGCACTTGGAGAAGTGGGGAATATTGAAAAAGAACATTTCACACTGGTAGCAAGAGCAATGCTGCGTCTGGCAAACACTGTATTTCTCTATGGATGCAGTGGTGCGAATCTGGATTGTATTGCAAGAGAGGTCTTTTGGAAAGAAGGATTAAACTTTAATCATGGGACGGGGCATGGTGTTGGTTATTTATTGAATATCCATGAAGGACCGATCAATTTCCGTTGGAAAGAGGGAGAGAGACCGGCTCCGGCATTGGAAGAAAATATGGTGATTACAGATGAACCGGGGATCTATATTGAGGGTTCCCATGGAATTCGTCTGGAAAATGAGCTGCTTGTCAGAAAAACAGTTAAGAATGAGTATGGACAGTTTATGAATTTTGAAATTCTTACTTATGTACCAATTGATCTGGATGCAATCTTGCCGGAGAAAATGAGTACAGAAGAGAAAGAAATGCTGAATCATTATCATAAGCAGGTTTATGAAAAAGTGTCCCCTTACCTTTCAGAGGAAGAACGAATCTGGCTGAAAGAGTACACGCGGGCTGTGAAGTAATCAGCAATGCAGAGGTATGACAGAACTCTTATGTATCTGTTGAAGCTGCTGGACGGATAATGAAATATTTAGGGATTAGGAATAGTGTAAAAGAATGGAAACATCAGAACGCAATATTGAAGCGAATATGAATGAGCTGATCGGAAGGATCGAAGCAAAATATGAGAAGATGAGCAAGGGGCAGAAGCGCCTTGCAGAATATGTGAAAGAAAATTATGATAAGGCTGTATTTCTGACAGCGGCGCGTCTTGGAGAGATTGTGGGTGTCAGTGAATCTACGGTTGTACGATTTGCAACCCAGCTTGGATATAGGGGATACCCGGAATTTCAGAAAGCATTGGAAGAACTTGTCCGTAATAAGTTGAATTCAATCCAGCGTATGGAAGTGACCTATGGACGAATTACACAGAGTGAGATCCTTGAAACAGTTCTTCAGTCAGACATTGAGAAAATCAAGATGACCTTGTCTGCAATCGATCATAAGGCATTTAACTGGGCGATTGATACCCTTTTAGAAGCAAAGAGAATCTATGTTGTGGGAATCAGAAGCTGTGCACCACTTGCTTCTTTTATGGGATTTTATCTGAATCTTGTATGCGACAATGTAATTACAGTAAATACAAACAGTTCCAGTGAGATTTTTGAACAGATCATTCGAATCGGGGAAGGAGATGTGATTATAGGAATCAGTTTCCCAAGATATTCGATGAGAACATTGAAAGCATTGGAATTTGCGAGCAATAGAAAGGCAAAAGTAATCACACTTACTGACAGTATCCATTCACCTATGAATCAGTATTCTTCCTGCAATCTGATCGCAAGAAGTGATATGGCATCTATTGTCGATTCGCTTGTTGCACCATTGAGTGTGATTAATGCTCTGATTGTTGCAATCTGTATGAAAAAACAGAAAGAAGTTGTCTCGACATTAGAGACTCTGGAGAAAATCTGGGGTGAATATCAGGTTTACAGCGGAGAAGAAAGCAGCCAGGAAGGTGGCAGCGCAGGAACGAACGAGTCTTACAGACAGAATAAAGGAGAAGAATAGAGCATGAGTAATGTGATCGTAGTGGGCGGCGGGGCTGCCGGGATGATGGCGGCAGTTTTCGCTGCAAGAAATGGTCAGAATGTTCAGTTGCTTGAGAAGAATGAAAAGCTTGGGAAGAAGCTGTTCATTACAGGAAAAGGACGTTGCAATATAACGAATGCCGCTGATATAGAAGATTTATTTACGGCGGTGACAAGTAATCCGAAATTTTTATACAGTGGATTTTACAGTTTTACAAATCAGCAGGTGATCGATTTCTTTGAAGAACTTGGTGTGAAGACGAAAATTGAACGTGGAGAACGAGTTTTCCCTGTTTCAGATCATTCTTCTGATGTGATCGCAGCATTTTCAAGAGAGTTAAAATCATTAGGAGTAGCTGTTTCTCTTCACACAGAGGTGAGAGAACTGCTTTGTGAACAGGATAAAGTGTGCGGGGTTTTATTAACTAATGGAAAGAAAATGAAGGCAGATGCTGTGATTGTTGCGACAGGTGGTATTTCCTATCCTTCTACGGGTTCTACAGGCGATGGATATCGTTTCGCGAAAGAAACAGGGCATAGAGTGACAGAACTCCTTCCATCACTTGTACCGATGGAAGTCAGACAATGGTATGCGAAAGAATTGCAGGGATTATCTCTTCGAAATATAGAAATTTGTATCACAGATGGGAAGAAAAAACTCTACGAAGAATTCGGAGAAATGCTTTTTACACATTATGGTGTAACAGGACCGGTTATTCTGAGCGCGAGCAGTGTGGTGGGAAAAACTTTAAGAAAAAAAGAACTTACACTTCATATAGACTTAAAACCGGCATTGAGTGAGGAGCAACTTGATAAAAGAATCCTCAGAGAGTTTGATGCAAACCATAATAAACAGTATAAAAATTCAATCGATTCACTCTTTCCGGCAAAATTAAAGCCTGTTATGATAGAACTCTCGGAGATTGAACCTGAGAAAAAAGTGAATGAGATTACAAAAGAAGAACGACAGAGACTGGTTCATCTGATCAAGGATTTTACAATGACATTGACAGGACTTCGCGGTTATAATGAAGCAATCATTACAAAAGGCGGAGTATCTGTAAAAGAGATTGATCCAGGAACAATGGAATCAAAAAAAATGAAAGGATTATATTTCGCCGGAGAGGTGCTTGATCTTGATGCAGTGACCGGAGGATATAATCTTCAGATCGCATGGTCAACAGGATATCTTGCCGGAATTAACGCAGGATGTGATTGAAATTTTACTGGGGAATTTCTGAATCCTGTGACAGGAAGAATAGATGTTACTGTTAGATTTGAAAATGGAATGTAGAAAGAAAAGATGGAGGAATAAAAATGGGATATAATGTAGCAATCGATGGACCGGCAGGGGCAGGGAAAAGTACAATTGCAAAGCAGGTTGCAAAAGAAAACGGATATATTTATGTAGATACCGGCGCAATGTACCGTGGATTGGCCATTCACTTTCTGAATCTTGGAATTGATCCAAAAGATACAGAAAAGATTATAGAGGCCTGCAAAGATGTGGAAGTAACGATTGGTTATGAAAGCGGAATCCAGCAGATCTATGTAAATGGAGAGAATGTTACAGCAAAGCTTCGTACAGAAGAAGTTGGAAATATGGCTTCTATGACATCTGCGATTCCGGAAGTCAGAGGAAAACTCCTGGAACTTCAGAGAACGCTTGCAAGAGAGAAGGATGTGATCATGGATGGAAGAGACATTGGTACCCATGTGCTTCCAGATGCAGATGTAAAAATCTATCTTACAGCAAGCGTAGAAATCAGAGCAAAGAGAAGATATAAAGAGCTTGTTGAAAAGGGAGTACAGTGCGATCTGAAAGAGATAGAGAAAGATATTGAAGAAAGAGACTACCGTGATATGACAAGAAAGATCGCGCCACTGAAAAAAGCAGAGGATGCGATACTTGTTGACAGTTCGGATATGACACTGAAAGAAGTTGTAAACACGATTTCCAGATATTGTCATAGATAAATTTGCAGGAGTTGGATAGAATGAAAGTAATAAAGGCGAAATCAGCTGGATTTTGTTTCGGCGTTAAGCGTGCAGTGGATACAGTTTACGAACAGGTGAAAGAGAATCAGAATCTTCCGATCTATACGTATGGTCCGATTATCCATAATGAAGAAGTGGTGAAAGATCTGGAGCAGAAAGGTGTGATCGTCCTTCGCAGCGAAGAAGAGCTGGATACACTGGAAAGGGGAACTGTTATTATCCGCTCTCACGGGGTGGCAAAAGATGTGTATGACAGATTGGAAAGTAAGAAAATCCAGATTGTAGATGCTACGTGTCCATTTGTTAAGAAGATCCATAATATCGTGCAGAAACACAGTGAGATGGGCGAGAATATTATTATCATTGGAAATCCGGAACATCCGGAGGTTCAGGGAATTAAGGGCTGGGCAGGAGACCATGTAGAGGTCTTTCAGACAAAGGAAGAAGCAGAAAATTATTCTTGTGAGCAGGGAAAAAAGATTTGTATTGTTGCCCAGACGACATTTAATTACAATAAATTTAAAGAATTAGTTGAAATTCTTGAAAAAAAGAGTTATGATGTAAGTGTTTTAAATACAATCTGTAATGCTACGAAGGAGCGCCAGACAGAAGCGCAGAGCATAGCAGAGACGGTGGATGCTATGATCGTTATTGGTGACAAACATAGTTCCAATACCCAGAAGTTATTTGAAATATGCCGCAAAGCATGTAACAATACGTACTATATACAGACACTTGGCGATTTGGATTTGAATCAATTAGGGTCAGTGGAAACGGTAGGTATTACAGCAGGGGCATCCACGCCCAACAATATAATTGAGGAGGTTCAAAATAATGTCAGAATTATCTTTTGAACAGATGTTAGAAGAGTCATTTAAAACAATTCACAATGGAGAGGTTGTCGAAGGTACAGTAATCGACGTGAAACCGGATGAGATTATCCTGAACATTGGATATAAAGCAGACGGTATCATCACAAAGAGCGAATATTCCAACGATCAGTCTCTTGACCTTACAACAGTTGTATCCGTAGGTGATACAATGACAGTTAAGGTACTGAAAGTAAATGACGGAGAGGGTCAGGTTCTTCTTACATATAAGAGACTGGCTGCAGAAAAAGGAAATGAGAGACTGCGCGAAGCATATGAAAACCACGAAGTGCTGAAAGCTACAGTTACACAGATTCTTGGCGGCGGTATTTGTACAACAGTTGATGAAGTAAGAGTATTTATCCCGGCAAGCCTTGTTTCCGATTCTTATGAGAAAGATCTCAGCAAGTATGAAGGACAGGAAATCGAATTCGTAATCAGCGAGTTCAACCCGAGAAGAAACCGTGTGATCGGTGATAGAAGACAGCTTCTTGTAGCAGAGCGTGCTGAGAAGCAGAAAGAGCTGTTCGCGAAACTCAATGTTGGTGATACAGTAGAAGGAACTGTTAAGAATGTAACAGATTTCGGAGCATTCGTTGACCTTGGTGGTGTTGACGGACTTCTTCACATTTCAGAGATGTCATGGGGAAGAGTTGACAATCCGAAGAAAGTATTCCATGTAGGAGATACACTGAAAGTTCTTGTAAAAGACATTCATGATACAAAGATTGCGCTCAGCCTGAAATTCCCAGAGACAAATCCATGGGTAAATGCAGCAGAAGATTTCGCTGTAGGTACAGTAGTTACAGGAAAAGTTGCACGTATGACAGACTTTGGTGCATTCGTAGAACTTGCACCGGGAGTTGACGCACTTCTTCATGTATCCCAGATTTCAAGAGCTCATGTTGAGAAACCATCTGATGTTCTTGCAATCGGACAGGAAATCACAGCTAAGATCGTTGATCTTAACGAAGCAGAGAAGAAGATCAGCCTGAGCATGAAAGCTCTTGAGGCTGACAACACTGGAGAGACAGAGGAATAAGATATAAATTATTTTTTAGAAGACCCTGCCATTGGCAGGTTCTTTTTCTGTTAAAAATTCGACAAGATGTATAGCGAAAGATACAAGAATTATTACATATTTGCTAGATTTTCAGAGCGCATTCTAGTAAAATAAGTATTACAAAATTAAAATATTATTGTTGTAATGACAATGATAAAAGAAAGGAAGGAAATGAGATGGGGCTTTTGACATTTAAAGGCGGAATCCATCCAGATGATGGAAAACGTTTTTCAAAGGATCAGCCGATCAGACCTGTAGTACCTCAGGGTGAACTGGTCTATCCACTTTCACAGCATATAGGAGCACCGGCTAAACCGGTAGTTAAGAAAGGCGATTGTGTGCTGAAAGGACAGTTGATTGCTGAAGCGGGAGGATTTGTATCTTCTCCGATCTATTCATCTGTCTCCGGTAAAGTGAAAGGATTGGAACAACGTTTTAATCCAACTGGATCCCAGGTGGAGTGCATTGTTGTAGAAAACGATGGAGAGTATAAGGAAGTTGAATATGAACCGGTAAAGCCTTTGGAAGAGATGACAAGGGAAGAAATCATTAATAAGATTGGAGATGCCGGAATCGTAGGAATGGGTGGTGCAGGATTCCCTACAAAGGTAAAGCTTTCTCCGAAGGAACCGGATAAGATAGAATATATTATTGCAAACTGTGCTGAGTGTGAACCTTATATCACTGCAGATTACAGAAGAATGCTCGAGTATACAGAAGATCTTGTCAGCGGAATGAAGGTCATCCTTTCTTTATTCCCAAATGCAAGAGGTGTTTTTGCTGTAGAGGATAACAAGAAAGATTGTATTGAAAAGTTACAGAAAGCAGTTTCCGGCGATCCAAGAATTGATGTGAAAGCATTGATGACAAAATATCCACAGGGGGCAGAACGTCAGTTGATCTATGCAGTGACAAAACGAGCAATCAATTCTACCATGCTTCCGGCAGATGCAGGATGTATTGTTGATAACGTGGAGACTTTGATTGGAATCCACAATGCGGTAATCAAAGGAAAACCGTTGATGGAACGTGTTGTTACAGTGAGCGGCGATGCAGTTGAAAAACCAGGAAACTTTATGGCTCCTTTTGGAATAAACCACAGAGAGCTGGTTGAGGCAGCAGGAGGTTTGAAAGCGGAACCGCAGAAACTGATCTCCGGAGGACCGATGATGGGATTTGCCATGGTGACAATGGATGCACCGGTTACAAAGACTTCTTCCTCTATTCTGCTTTTTAAAGAAGACGTTGTGGCAAAGAGTCTTGAGACTGCATGTATTAACTGTGGAAGATGTGTGGAGATCTGTCCAAGCAGAATTATTCCATCCAGACTTGCAGACTTTTCAAAGAGAAAAGATGAGGCATCTTTTGTTGCATGGAATGGATTGGAATGTGTGGAATGTGGTTCCTGCAGTTATGTCTGTCCGGCGAAACGTCAGCTGAAACAGGCAATTGGTTCAATGCGTAAGACAGCATTGGCGAATAGAAAGAAGAAATAAGAGAGGTTGAAGTAAAGTGAACGAGAAATATAACGTATCTTCTTCGCCGCATATCCGTGATAAAGTGACAAGCAGCAACATTATGCTTTATGTTGTGATCGCACTTCTTCCGGCTACATTTTTCGGAATCTGGAATTTCCGTCATGAGAATGCCTGGATTCTTGTAGTTGTTACAACGGCAGCGGCTGTTTTATCTGAGTATCTTTATGAAAAATTAATGCATAAGCCAATTACGATCAATGATTTCAGTGCGGTTGTAACAGGACTTCTGCTCGCATTGAATCTTCCTCCGACACTCCCGTGGTGGATGGGTGTGCTTGGTGCAGTATTTGCTATCATTGTTGTGAAACAGTTGTTTGGAGGACTTGGACAGAACTTCATGAACCCTGCATTGGGAGCACGTTGTTTTCTGCTGATCTGTTTTGCAGGAAAGATGACTTATTTTGTTTACGACGGAGTGACAGGACCGACTCCTCTGGCAGAACTGAAAGCAGGAGAAACAGTGAATACATTGTCTATGCTTCTCGGAAATATCAGAGGAACAATCGGAGAGACTTCTGTAGTTGCAATTATGATCGGTGCAATGTTCCTGATTCTTATGGGTGTAATTGATCTTAGAATTCCTGGAACTTACATTGTGACATTTGTGATTTTTATCACATTGTTTGGAGGACATGGATTCGATCCTCAGTACATCACAGCGCATCTTTGTGGTGGTGGTCTGATGCTTGGAGCATGGTTTATGGCAACAGATTATGTAACATCTCCGATCACGAGCAAAGGAAAGATCCTTTTTGGAATCTGTCTTGGATGTCTGACGGGTCTGTTCCGTCTTTTTGGTGGATCAGCAGAAGGAGTTTCCTATGCGATCATCATCAGTAACCTTTTAGTTCCATTGATCGAGAAGGTTACTCTTCCAAAACCATTTGGTAAAGGAGGAGAGAAGTAATGAATAAAATTGTTAAAAACACGTTGATTCTGACAGCAATCACTGTTGTTGCAGGTCTTCTTCTCGGAGTTGTATATGGTGTGACAAAAGATCCGATCGCGAAAGCACAGGAGGAGGCAAAACAGGAAGCATTTCGTTCTGTTCTTTCAGATGCAGAGACATTTGAATCGGATACAGAATTTGATGCTGATGCAGCTTCTGCTCTTCTGAAAGAAAATGGATACACTTCAGATGATATTTCTGAGGTGGCTGAGGGAAAAGACGCTTCCGGTGAGACGGTTGGTTATGTCGTAAATGTTACATCACATGAAGGATACGGCGGAGACATTGATATTTCTGTAGGTATCAGGGAAGATGGAACAGTAACAGGTATTGAAATGCTCAGTATCAGCGAGACAGCAGGTCTCGGAATGAAAGCTAAGGAAGCAGATTTCAAAGATCAGTTTAAAGATAAGAATGTAGAAAAGTTTACATATACAAAGACAGGAGAGTCAGGAGATGACATGATCGACGCCATCAGTGGTGCTACGATCACAACTAACGCTGTGACAAATGCAGTAGACTCTGCACTTGTATATTTTCAAAATGAGTTAGGAGGCGGAAGTAATGAATAAATGTACAGAACGGCTGTATAACGGCCTTGTAAAAGAAAATCCGACCTTCGTTCTTATGCTTGGTATGTGTCCGACACTTGCGGTTACAACATCTGCAATCAACGGTGTTGGTATGGGACTTTCTACAACAGTTGTATTGATCATGTCTAACATGTTGATTTCTATGTTGAGAAAGATTATTCCGGATTCTGTCAGAATGCCGGCATTCATCGTTATTGTTGCTTCTTTCGTAACAATTGTACAGTTCTTGATGGAAGGATTTGTTCCAAGCCTTTATGATTCACTTGGACTTTATATTCCTTTGATCGTTGTAAACTGTATCATTCTCGGAAGAGCAGAGAGCTATGCTTCAAAGAATCCGGTTCTTCCTTCTATCTTTGATGGAATCGGTATGGGACTTGGATTTACTGTGGGTCTTACAGCAATCGGTATTGTCAGAGAACTGATCGGTGCTGGTAAGATCTTTGATATCCGTGTTATGCCGGAATCTTACGAGCCACTGACAATCTTCATCCTTGCACCGGGAGCATTCTTTGTCCTTGCAGGTCTTGTTGCTTTACAGAATAAAGTAAAGAACAATATGGCAAAGAAAGGAAAGAAGGTTCCGGAGACAGTCGGATGCGGAGAAGGCTGTGCAAGCTGCGGGAATGCTTCATCCTGCAGTGGAAAGATCTTCCCGACAGGCGAAGAAGACGCAAAGAACGAATAAAGGAGGGGACAGAAAGTGAAAGAATTATTATTAATTGCAGTTGGTTCAGCATTTGTAAATAATGTTGTCCTGAGCCAGTTTCTTGGTATATGTCCGTTCCTCGGTGTATCCAAGAATGTGAAGACTGCTGCCGGAATGGGCGGAGCGGTTGTATTCGTTATTACGATCGCATCTTTTGTAACTGGATTGATCTATAAGTTTATTCTCGGAAATCCAAATATCATGGGAGGAGAATTATCTTACCTGAATACGATTGTATTTATTCTTGTTATCGCAGCACTTGTACAGTTTGTAGAGATGTTCTTAAAGAAAGCGATGCCATCATTATACAATGCGCTCGGTGTATATCTTCCGCTGATCACAACGAACTGTGCAGTTCTCGGAGTAGCACTGACAAACGTACAGAATGGCTACTATGATGACATGAGTGCAGGTATTGGACTTCTCACAGGTGTCGTAAATGGATTTGCTACAGCTGTCGGATTCCTTGTATCAATTGTGCTAATGGCCGGAATTCGCGAGAAGATTGAATACAATGATATCAGTGAGTCATTTCAGGGGACTCCGATCGTGCTTGTTACAGCAGGACTGATGGCAATTGCATTTTTCGGATTCTCGGGATTAATTTAGGAGGAAGAGCAAATGAGTATGACAGGAATTATTTTGGCGGCAGTAGTCGTCGGTGGAACCGGTTTATTCATCGGTGTTTTCCTCGGAATCGCAGGTAAGAAGTTTGCTGTAAAAGTAGATGAACGTGAAGAAGCGATTTTAGGCGTTCTCCCGGGAAATAACTGTGGTGGATGCGGTTATGCAGGTTGTTCAGGACTTGCAGCTGCAATCGTAAAAGGTGAAGCAGAAGTCAGTGGATGTCCGGTTGGTGGGGCACCTGTTGCTGCAAAGATCGGTGATATCATGGGTGTTGCAGCAGGCACACAGGAGAGACAGACCGCTTTTGTAAAATGTGCCGGAACCTGCGAAAAAGCAATTTTAGATTATGATTACACAGGTATTCAGGATTGTACGATGGCAAGCATGATGCAGAATGGAGGAGCAAAGGGATGTAATTCAGGATGTCTTGGATTCGGTTCTTGTGTTGCTGCCTGTCCATTTGATGCAATTCATGTAGTAGATGGAATTGCTGTTGTTGACAAAGAAGCATGTAAAGCATGTGGAAAATGTATTGCAGCATGTCCAAAACACCTGATCGAGCTGATTCCATATGAGCAGAAGACATTTGTACGCTGTAATTCCAATGCAAAAGGAAAAGTACAGTTGACAATCTGTCAGGCCGGATGTATCGGATGTCGTCTCTGTGAGAAGAACTGTGAAGCAGGAGCAATCACTGTAACGAATTTCCTTGCACATATCGATGCAGATAAATGTACAGAGTGTGGTGTTTGTGTAGAAAAATGCCCGAGAAAGATTATTACGTTACGTTAATAATACGACAGGATTTTATTGAAAAAAGAGATCAGAAAAGGAAGCTGAAGATTTAAAATGATCAGCTTCCTTTTCTTTAGTTATCAATATCAGTGATTAAATTGACAGAGTCACTGCTTTTATAAATCGTATTGTCATCAGTAATAAATACAGCCTCTATATTATCCATACTTCGGATAAGTTTTAATCCTTCATCCAGTCCAAGTGCATAACAGGTTGTGCTTAAGGCGTCCCCGTCAACCGATTTGTCAGAGATGATCGTGACCTGGTTTAAGTTATTTTCTATTGGATATCCTGTAGAAGGGTCAAGGATATGATGGTAAATCTTTCCGTCTTTTTTAAAGTACCGTTCGTAATTTCCGGAAGATACGATGGACTTATCAGATACCGGAAGAACAGCCATCACTGTCCCGTCTTCTGCAAATGGTTTCTGGATACCGATCCGGAAGTTGGAACCATCCGTTTTTCCACCGAGTGTCAGTATGTTACCACCGAGATTGATATAGGCATGTTCTATTCCTTCTTCTACAAGATAATTCTTTACCTGATCTGCAATATAGCCTTTGGCGATACCACCTAGATCAATCTTTGCATAAGGATCTGATATTGTTACCGTTGTTCCGTTGACCTCTATAGTTTTATAATTGATATGAGTAACTGCTTCGGACAGCTGCTCTGCGTCAGGGATGCTATGATCCGCATTATCGTGAAAATTCCAAAGATCACTGGCAGAAGCGATTGTGATATCAAATTTTCCTCCGGAAAGATCCCCATAATATTTTCCCAGTTCAATTAAATCAGCAGTTTCTTTCGATACAGAAACGGAGGCACCTTGTGCCTGATTGATCTGACTGATTTCACTGGAATCGATCGTAGGACTTAAGAGTTGTTCATATTTCTCACAGATATCTTTGCAGCCATCCATGATCTTAGAATCTGCTCCCCAGACTTCAATCTTAACAACGGTGTCGAAATAGGTTCCTGTCATAGAAAGCGACTGTGACTGATCTTTTGTGGAACATCCGGTCAGCAGAAAAGAAAATGCAAGGAAACAAGCCAGTATTTTTTTGTGTTTCATAAAATCTCCGTTCTTAATATAAATGAATGATGTGTTTATTATAACGAGGTTTGAATAAAAATACAATCGAACATGTGGTTGCATTCAAAATATGGTTGTGCTATGATGAATTAGCAAAACCATTATGGAAGAAAGATGGTGCGGAATGAAGAAGAATGACTGGATACTTGCAGCAGCTATTTTTTTTGTAGCTGTTTTAACGATTGGTTTACAGCTCTTAAAAACTACAGATGAATACAGTGAAGTAGAGATTCAGGTAAATGGCGAGTTGTATGGAAGATACCGCTTGGAACAGGATCAGGAAATTGATGTAAATGATAAGAATAAAGTACTCATAAAGGACAGAAAGGTTCGTATGGAAGATGCTGACTGTCCGGATCAGATTTGTGTAAACCACAGAGCAATTTCAAGAGATGGGGAAAGTATAATCTGCCTGCCGAATCAGACTATAGTAACGATCCGTGGCGGAGAGGAACCGGAGGTGGATGAGATTGCACGGTAGAAAAGTAGCGATATTTGGCGTATTTACAGCATTGGCATTGATTTTTAGCTATGTGGAACTTTTGATTCCGATTAATTTCGGAATACCGGGAGCAAAACTTGGTCTGGCGAACCTTATGACAGTTCTTGTTCTGTACAAGATGGGGATAAAAGAGGCACTGGCACTTTCCGTGACAAGGATTATTTTATCGGGCTTCATGTTCGGAAATCTGTTTGGTATTCTATATAGTTTATCAGGAGGACTTTTGAGTTTCCTTGTTATGGTTCTCCTTAAGAAATCAGACAGGTTCAGTGTTGCCGGAGTCAGTATTGGTGGAGGTACAGCACATAATATCGGGCAGCTTCTTGTTGCAATGGTTGTTGTACAGACATATCAGGTGGGGTATTATCTGCCGGTTTTGTTAGTGGCAGGAGAAGTGACCGGGCTGCTGATCGGACTTGTGGCAAAAGAAGTTTTAAAAAGGATCCAGGGAATTTCTCTGGTATAATTATTATGGAAGCGTTGCGGTTTTGGTGCAGCGGGAAAAGGATAGAGGAAGATGATATCATATATTAGAGGTGAACTGGCAGCAGTCCAGGAGCAGAAAGCGATTGTGGAAGCGGGTGGAATCGGATACGGAATTTATATGTCACAGCAGACATTATCCATGCTTCCGGCAGTTGGGGAAGAAGTGAAAATTCATACATATCTCAACGTGCGTGAGGATGCAATGCAATTATATGGATTTCTAACAGGCGAAGATCTTCAGGTTTTCAGACTGTTGATCGGTGTCAGCGGGATCGGACCGAAAGCCGGGTTGAATATTCTTTCCTGCCTTTCTCCGGATGAACTTCGTTTTGCCGTGCTGGCCGGAGATGTAAAAACAATTTCATCAGCTCCTGGAATTGGGAAGAAGACCGCGGAAAAGCTGATTCTGGAGTTGAAAGATAAGATGAGCATTGAGGATGTTCTGGAACAGGCAGCACATGGCAGTGAACAGTCAAAAGAAATTGAGGCGACAGATACCGGAATGCAGGCGGAAGCGGTACAGGCACTGACAGCACTTGGTTATGGAAGTGCAGAGAGTTTACGTGCAGTGAAGAAGGTATCTGTTGATTGTGCGAGTGTAGAAGATCTTTTGAGAGAAGCGTTAAAGAATCTGCTCTGAACAGTTACAAAATTTGAAGTAAAGAGTTATGAAATGAGAGGTCGGTTATGGCGAAGAGAATTATAACGACAGAGAATCTGGAAGAAGACAGTAAGATAGAGGGACAGTTAAGGCCGCAGCTTTTATCAGAATATATCGGACAGGAGAAAGCAAAGAAGACACTTAGTATTTATATAGAAGCAGCGAAAGCAAGGGGCGAAGCACTGGATCATGTGCTATTTTACGGACCGCCGGGGCTTGGTAAGACAACACTGGCAGGAATCATAGCGAATGAGATGGGTGTAAATATGAAGATTACTTCAGGACCGGCAATAGAGAAACCAGGCGAGATGGCTGCAATTCTGAATGGTCTGCAGGAACATGACGTATTATTCGTGGATGAGATTCACAGACTTAACCGTCAGGTGGAAGAAGTGCTTTACCCGGCAATGGAAGATTATGCGATCGACATTATGATCGGAAAGGGACCGGGAGCAAGGTCTGTTCGTCTGAATCTTCCCAAATTTACGCTGGTTGGGGCAACAACAAGAGCAGGAATGCTTACAGCACCGCTCAGAGACCGTTTTGGTGTAGTGCATCATTTGGAGTTATATAATGAAGAAGAGTTGAAGACGATCATTCTGCGTTCTGCACATGTTCTAGGTGTAGAGATTGAAGAAGAAGGTGCTATGGAACTTGCCAGAAGATCAAGGGGAACACCGCGACTTGCGAACCGTCTGCTGAAAAGAGTGCGTGACTTTGCACAGGTTAAATATGATGGTGTAATCACAAAAGAAGTAGCAAATTATGCATTGGATCTTCTTGACGTGGATAAATTCGGATTAGATCATATTGATCGTAACATTCTGATCACAATGATTGAGAAGTTCCAGGGAGGACCGGTAGGACTTGAGACACTTGCCGCATCGATTTCAGAAGATGCAGGCACATTAGAAGATGTTTACGAACCGTATTTGTTGAAAAATGGATTCATTCAGAGGACTCCAAGAGGTCGTGTTGTAACAGAATTAGCTTACCAACATCTTGGAATTCCGAGAGAAGTATAGAAATTCTGAAAAAATAGTTGGTTTTTGAGGATAAATAGTCTATAATAGAAGAATAGAAACTCGAGGAGGAAGCTATGAGTTCAGCAAAACATTTTACAGAAGTATTAATCGGAGGAAAAGTCTATACTCTCAGTGGCTTTGAAGGAGAAGAGTATCTGCAGAAAGTATCTTCCTATCTTAATCATAAAATCACAGAATGTACGAACAGTGAAGGATACAGAAAACAGAGTGCAGACACAAGGAATGTCCTTCTTGCACTTAATATTGCAGATGATTATTTTAAAGCAAAGAAACAGGGAGATTCCCTGGAAAGCGATATCGAGCTCAAAGATAAAGAGATGTATGATCTGAAGCATGAATTGATTTCAGCCCAGATCAAACTTGAGAATGCTGAGAAAGAGCTTGCAAAGATGAAAGAAGAGAATAATGACCTTCAGATGCAGATTGTTAAGCTCGAGACAGAGATGAAAAACCGAAGAAGGTAAATGAGAAAAGCTGTCACTTTGGCAGCCTTTTTCATTTACGCGAACAACGAGCCAAAGTCCGTGCTTGCACGAGACCTTGGCGACTGTCGCGATAACTTGAGAAACTCGCGGAGCGTGTTTCTCATAGTTTACGCGAATTATGTGAACATAATAATAAAGAGAAGGATAATGACAGAAGAATGAGAAAAGACCGACAGGTGGAGATTCTGGCTCCGGCGGGATCCTTTGCATGTTTTCAGGCAGCAATGAATGCAGGTGCAGATGCCGTTTATGCGGCAGGAGCACGTTTTGGAGCAAGAGCATATGCAAACAATTTTACACAGGATGAGCTGATCGAAGCAATTGAGCGTGCTCATATTTATGGGAAGAAGTTTTATCTTACAGTAAATACATTATTAAAAGATCATGAGATTGCAGAGCTGTATGATTATCTGGCACCATTATATGAGAAAGGTTTGGATGCGGTGATCGTTCAGGATACGGGTGTATTCCAATTTATCAGAAGCAATTTTCCGGATCTTGATATCCATGCGAGTACACAGATGACAATCACTGGTGCGGCAGGAGCGAAGTTTTTAGAGAGTCAGGGGGCGGCAAGAGTTGTCCCGGCAAGAGAGCTTTCGTTGGAAGAAGTTCGACAGATTCATGAAACAACGGACCTTGAAGTAGAGTGTTTTGTTCATGGAGCACTTTGCTATTGTTACTCCGGACAGTGTCTGATGAGTAGTGTGATCGGCGGCCGAAGTGGAAATCGTGGTCAATGTGCACAGCCATGCAGACTTCCTTATACAGTAGATGGTCAGAAGAAATATTTTCTTAGCCTGAAGGATATCTGTACGTTGGAATTAATTCCGGAACTGGTTGAAGCCGGGATTGACTCATTTAAGATAGAAGGACGCATGAAGAAACCGGAATATGTGGCAGCAGTAACAGCTATGTATCGGAAATATGTGGATTTATATTTGAAAAAAGGGAAAAGTGGTTATGCGGTGAAACCGGAAGACCGCGAAAACCTGATGGATCTTTATAATCGCGGTGATTCAGATACCGGATATTATAAGCAGCATAATGGAAGAGAAATGCTGGCACTGGATCGTCCGAATCATGCCGGAGTAGCAGCAGCCAGATGTCTGTCGCAAAATGGACGTGAGGTCACAGCTCAGGCTTTGACAGATCTGCATGCACATGATGTCCTTGAAATCGGTAGCGGGAAAGATAATTATACACTTGGCAAGAAGATCACAAAGGGAGAAAAGTTACGTTTTCTTGTGCCGAAGGGGATGCGTTTCAAAGAAGGCTTTGTTTTTAGAAGAATCCGAAATGAAGAACTGATTGAGAGTTTGGATCAGAAATACAGGAAAGAAGACCGGCAGGAGGAGATTTATGGATTTTTGAGCCTTCAGGTTGGATATCCGGCATCTTTTACGGTCTGCTGCAGGGAATTTTCTTATACAGCATATACAGAACATGCAGTTGAACGTGCACAGAAGCGCCCATTGGAGGAAGAGAGAATTCGCACACAGCTTGCGAAGACAGGCGGTACGCTATTTTTCCTGAAAGATCTGGAAATATCTATGGATCAGGATGCATTCCTTCCGATGCAGCAGCTGAATAGTTTAAGAAGAGCAGCACTGGATGGATTGAGAAGAGAGATCGCAACTGCTTTTTACAGGGAATGCAACCCTTCAACGACACAGGTAGAAACATTTAAAGAAGAGACAGGAAATGGAAATCTGAACAGATATTCTGTGTTTATTGAAACAGAGGAACAGTTAGAGACCGTGTTCAGCTTTTTGAATCAGAAAGAGGAACTTTATGGACAGGGAACTCAAAGGATTGGCCGGATTGCATTAGATTTCCGGTTGTTTGGCACAGGTTTTTCGGACACACATGTCAGAGACAGGATTGATTTTTGGAGAAAAAGCGGAGTTGAATTGTATCTGGTATTTCCACATATTTTCAGAGAGAATGCGCAGGAATGGTTTGGAAGACAATTTGAAAACTTTAATCAATTGCCAATTGACGGCGTTGTTATTCGAAATTTTGAAGCTTTCTTTTTCTTAAAAGAAAGAGGATTTGACAAAAAGATTATATTAGACCATAATCTATATATCTTTAATCAGTATGGCAAAGAATTTTGGAACCAGCAAAAAGTTGAGGATTTTACAGCTCCGTTGGAGCTTAACAGCAGAGAACTAAGAGAACTTGATATCAGAAACGGTGAACTTCTTGTTTACGGAAGAATTCCGGTTATGGTATCTGCACAGTGTATTGAGAGAACAACTTCAGGCTGTTCTAAGAAACCGGGAGTACGAGTGCTTCAAGACAGAAGAGACGAAAAATTCTTTGCGCGTAACTATTGTGATCTCTGTTATAATGTGATTTATACGGAAAATCCGATCAATCTAAGACAGGAATGGGACAGAGTGAATGAATTGTATCCAAAGATGCGCCGTATCCAGTTTACTCTGGAGGATAAAGAACAGACAGAAACAGTTCTGAATACATTTTTCTTAACAGATGAAAAAACTGTTGCCAGAGGAAAAGAAGATACAGGTTTTACAACAGGACATTTCAACAGAGGAATTATTTGAAGCAGGTGAAATATGGCTAATATTATTATTCAGGTATCCAAATACCTTATCATCATCTTGATGGCGGCATATACTTTTTCCTGTTTTTCAATCTTTACGAGAAGTTATGAAGATGAGGAAAACAAAGTATTGATCCGTCAGGATGTACTTCTATTTATGATACAGATCACTGCATTTATTGCAATGTATTTTGCAACGCAGGATCTGAGGATGATGTTCATATATGGTGCACTGGCAGTGATTGTGATGGCAGTCATCTTATTATACAATCTGATCTACCCGAATGTTTCGAGACTGGTTGTCAATAATATGTGTATGTTGATCACAGCGGGAATGATCATGATCACAAGGCTTTCCGCACAGAGTAAGTCTCCTTATGGAATTGCAATCCGTCAGCTGGTATTTGTTGTTGTTGGTATTGTTTTTGGTCTTATTGTTCCGGTTCTGATCCGGAAGATGACTTTCCTGGAGAACTGGACTTATATCTATGCAGCAGTTGGAGGAGCAGCACTTCTTATCGTTGCATTGTTTGCAGCAACACTTGGAGGAGCAAAGCTGAGTTTCAATATTGGACCTGTGAGTCTGCAGCCTTCTGAGTTTGTTAAGATTCTGTTTGTATTTTTTGTAGCAGCAAGCCTGAATAAATCGACAGAATTTAAGAATGTTGTTGTTACGACTGCGATAGCGGCAGCACATGTTCTGATCCTTGTATTGTCAACGGATCTGGGAGCTGCATTAATCTTCTTTATTGTGTATCTGATTATGCTATATGTTGCGACAAGGCAGCCGTTATATGCAATTGCAGGTGTGGCAGCGGGGTGTGGAGCTGCAGTGATTGGATATCATCTGTTTTCCCACATTAAGGTCAGAGTTGCGGCATGGCAGGATCCGTTTGCAGCTTATAGCGAAGGGGGATATCAGATCGCCCAGTCGTTGTTTGCGATTGGAAGTGGCGGCTGGTTTGGAACAGGGTTATTCCGTGGTCAGCCGGATACGATTCCAGTGGCAGAGACGGATCTGATCTTCTCTGCAATGACAGAAGAAATGGGACTGATTTTTACACTGTGTCTGATCCTTGTATGCGTCAGCTGTTATGTGATGTTTTTGAATATTGCGATGGAATTGCGTAATTTCTTCTATAAATTAGTAGCACTTGGTCTGGGAACCTGCTATATTTTTCAGGTATTTCTGCAGATCGGAGGAGTGACAAAGTTCATTCCGTTAACCGGAGTAACACTTCCATTCGTCAGTTATGGTGGAAGTTCTCTGTTAAGTACGATGATCATGTTTGGGATTATTCAGGGGCTCTACATTGTCAGAGAAGATGAAGAAGCAGAAGAAGAGCATCAGATTGAGATGCAGCGCGCAAGACAGAGAAACCGCAGCAGGCAGAATGAAAGACGCCGCCAGAGCAGTTCGAATGCAAAATCAGGAAGATCCCGTCAGGATGGACGTGACAGACGAAGAGAATATGATGGAGATAACAGAGACAGAGCAAGACAAAGAGAAAGGGATTTAAGAAATGAATCGGGAAGAACGACCGGTAAGAAAACAACAAAAAGCAGACCGAGATTCGAGGATGTCCCGGAACAGCGGCAGCAAAGACAGCGGAGAACGCGTTCGGAACAAAGAGTTCGCTAGAGTCACTTACTTTTTCGTGATTCTCTTTATCGCGTTGATGGGATATCTTGTATATTTTATGGTCGTGCGGGCAAAACTTGTAGTGAACAGTCCATATAATCAAAGACAGGATGCTTATGCAGATACGATTATACGAGGAAGCATTGTTGATAAGAATGGAAATGTGCTTGCACAGACAGCCGTTGGGGATGATGGATCAGAGACGAGAGAGTATCCTTATGGAGAAGTGTTTGCTCATGTGATCGGATACAGTGATTCCAAACTTGGAACTACGGGCCTGGAATCGGTAGAGAATTTTGAGCTTCTGACATCAAATGCATTCTTTCTTGAAAAACTGCAGAATGAATTCAGTGAAAAGAAGAATCGAGGAGATACAGTTGTAACAACATTGGATGCAAATCTGCAGCAGGCGGCTTATGATGCGCTTGGATCAAACAAAGGTGCGGCAATTGTAATGGAGGCGAGTACGGGAAAGATTCTCGCCATGGTTTCCAAACCGGCATATGATCCGAATAATATTTTAAGTGACTGGTCAGAATTGAATTCAGATGAAGAAAACAGTCCGCTGTTGAATCGTGTGACACAAGGATCTTATGCTCCGGGATCGACGTTTAAAGTGGTTACAACACTTGCTTTTATGCGTCAGAACAGTGATTATCCGAATTATACATATGATTGTAATGGAGAGATTTCACAGGGAGATATTACAATTCACTGCTTTAATGGAAATGCACATGGCTCAGAGGATCTGAGAAGTTCCTTTGCAAATTCCTGTAATTCATCTTTTGCCAATATTGGTCTTGGCCTGGATCTGACGCAATACCGTCAGACGGCGGAAGATTTATTGTTCAATAAATCGCTTCCGGGTGTACTGAATGCAGCGAAGAGCTCCTTTGCACTGGATCAGAATTCCAGTGAGGGAGAAGTAATGATGACGGCAATGGGACAGGGAAAGACAACCGTAAGTCCATATCATATGGCACTGATTGCCGAGGCAGTGGCGAACGGTGGAACCATGATGCAGCCATATCTTGTGGAAAGTGTGACGAATTATACGGGCTCCCAGATACGAAAGAATGTTCCGAAAAGTTATAAGAAGGTCATGACATCGGATGAAGCTGCACAATTGAAAGAGTATATGACAGCTGTTGTAGAGGAAGGAACAGGATCTGTCTTAAAAGGAAGATCCTATACTGCTGCAGGAAAAACGGGAACAGCAGAGTACAGTATGTCAGATGGAGAAAAGACACATTCCTGGTTTATGGGATTTACAAATGTGGATAATCCGGATCTGGTAATCAGTGTGATCACAGAAGGTTCGGATGGAAGTTCTAGCGGAAAAGCAGTAGCAATCGCCGGGGATATTTTAGACGCCTATTACAACTAATGGGAGGAGAAAAGATGCAGACAAAATTTTTCTGTGATTTATATGTCAGCGAAGGCTGGGAAGAGAAAAAACTGAAATTAATAAAAAAATTGCAGAAAAATAAACTGCAGCCTTCTGTCTATGTAATTACGCTTTCACAGGGAAAGCAGAACCATTTAGAATATTATTCGTCGCTTCTTTTAAAGCAACATATATTTGACAATGCATCTTTATTTATTGTTGGAATTGCGAATGGGTATGATGGCGCATTGAGTCTGATCGAAAGGATTGCGGAAGAAGCATATGAGAAGACGGGAGAGGTAAACTTGAGAAAGTTCCTTTTGGATCGTCAGGAAGAGTTTGAGAAAAAGGAGATTCGAAGCGTATGATACATATCCTGTTTCTTATACTGAAAATAATTGGATGGATTCTTCTTTTTTTGCTCGTAATTTTACTCTTACTGATTTTAACAATCTTGTTTTATCCGGTGAAATACAGATTTTCTGCAAAAGGGGAGAATACACTTGATGCCCTTGTGGCATATGGAAAGGTCAGTTGGCTGTTTCATCTGATTTCCGGATCAGCGTCTTATGAACATGGAGAATTAAAATGGAAGCTTCGTCTTGCCTGGAAGAAATTTGACAGTTTGGAAGAGGAACAAAAGGAAACGTCAGAGAAGCCGGTGGTTCCTGAGCCGTTGGAAAAAGAACCTTTGGAAGGTAAGAAGACGGAAGTAAAGAATAATCCACCGGAAAAAGATGTGAAAATTGAGAAAGCATTAGAAAAAGAGCCAGAGATAAAAAAAGAGTCAGAGACAGAAAAGACGAAAGTTCGAGAGGAGCGCAGGCCCGAAAACGTACAGACGGAATCTAAATTGAAAAAAATCAAATATACATTTCAGAAACTCTGTGGTACTATAAAAAAAGCAGGAGAGAAAAAAGAATTTCTGACCGCTTTTTTAACTTATGAGAAACATCAACGGGCATTCGAGGCAGTGAAGAAAGAATTATGCCATCTGTTACATGTTCTGAAGCCTAAAAAGCTTCAGGCGAATGTTACATTTGGATTCAGTGATCCTTCCTGGACAGGATATATGTTAGCTTTTCTGGGGAGCATTTACGGACTGATTGGTGAGTATGTTCAGATTCAGCCGGATTTTGAAGAACGAAAGCTGGAGGGAAATGCATCTGCAGAAGGGAAGATCCGGGTTATTTACTTTGCTGTTCCTGCATGGAAGCTGTTTTGGAATAAAGATGTGAAGATTACCTACAAACACATTAGAAAATATATAAAATGAGAGGAGTCAGGATTATGGCAGACGGAAACAAATTTAAAGAAACAGTAGAATCACTCTTTCAGGGAATGGACAGCGTTGTTTCATCAAAGACAGTTGTCGGAGATGCGATCCATATCAATGGAACAATCATTCTTCCATTGGTAGATGTCTCTTTTGGTATTGGAGCAGGTTCTTTTAACGCTGAAAAGAAAGACAGAGCAGGCGGTGGAATCGGTGGAAAGATCACACCGAGTGCTGTGATCGTTATTCAGGATGGAAAGACGAAACTTGTGAATATCAAGAATCAGGATACAATTACAAAACTTTTGGATATGGTACCTGATGTGGTAGACCGTTTTACATCAAAAGATGAAAAATTAACAGAAGAAGATGTAGCAGATATTCTGGATGCAGAATAAAATAGTTACTAGAATATAGAAAATATTGGGAGCAGTATTGTGAAGAAAGTTTTTGGATTTGCATTGTTTTGGTTTGCAGCAGGAATGATCGTCATGATGCTGCTTTCTGATGTCTTATGGGGAACTGTGATCGCAATTACCGGTATTGTACTGGCATATTGTTTGTTCTGCAGATAAAAAAAGAACTTTATCCGAAGAAACAGATAAAGTTCTTTATACCGTGTCATATTGAATCATCAAACGAGAATTAAGCACGCTCAACGAGTCCTGATCTCAGGCAAGAAGTACAAACGTACATTTTCTGAGAACCGCCCTCTGTCTTAACTCTTACAGACTTCACATTTGATTTCCACATTTTTGGTGATCTTCTATGAGAGTGGCTTACATTGTTTCCAAAATGAGCACCCTTTTCACAAATAGCACATTTAGCCATGACTGCACCTCCTAACAATCTAAACTGGTCTTTTAGACTCATAACAATGATATTCTATCAGAAACTTTCGAGTAATGCAAGTGTTATTTTAAAAAAATCAAAACTGTATTGTAAAAAACAAAAAGTAATAGTATAATAGTCATGTTATATATGGAAAGAACCTATAGAATTGGAGGGAATATATGATGAAGGGAAGTATGAGTACAGATCTTGGAATCATTACAATCAATCCTGAAGTCATTGCAAAATATGCAGGCTCAATGGCAATTGAGTGCTTTGGCATAGTAGGAATGGCAGCAGTTAATATGAAAGATGGCCTTGTGCATCTTTTGAAAAGAGAAAGCCTGACAAGGGGAATTCATGTTGAGATCACAGAAGATAATGTAATTACGCTTGATTTTCATGTGATCGTTTCCTATGGAGTGAATATTCTTTCAGTTTCTGACAACCTTATGAATAATGTAAAATATAAGGTAGAAGAATTTACTGGTATGAAAGTAGATAAGATCAACATCTTCGTTGAAGGTGTCAGAGTGATAGATTAAGGAGGAACAATTGTGGCTGTTAAAACGATAAACACCGAATTGCTTCAGAAGATGTTTCTTGCGGGAGCAGCGAATCTTGAGGCAAAGAAGGAGTTCATTAATGAATTGAACGTATTTCCGGTGCCGGATGGTGATACAGGAACAAATATGACACTGACGATCCTGTCAGCGGCAAAAGAAGTAAAGGCGCTGGAGAATCCTGATATGGTGGCGATTGCAAAAGCAATTTCTTCAGGCTCTCTTCGTGGAGCAAGAGGTAACTCCGGAGTTATCTTATCCCAGCTTCTTCGTGGCTTTACAAAGGAGATCAGGGAACATAAAGAGATTGACACAATTACACTTGCGAAGGCATGTGAACGTGCAACTGCAACTGCTTATAAGGCTGTTATGAAGCCGAAGGAAGGAACAATTCTTACTGTAGCAAAGGGAGCATCCCAGAAAGCGGCAGAGCTTGCAGAGACAACAGAAGATCTGGATACATTTATTTCAGAAGTGATCAACTATGCGCAGGAAGTCCTTGAAAAGACACCGGAGATGCTTCCGGTATTAAAAGAAGCAGGCGTAGTAGATTCCGGTGGACAGGGACTTCTGGAAGTGATGCGTGGTGCATACGATGCATTCCAGGGAAAAGAGATTGATTATTCTGCAATCGAGGCAAGTGCCGGCACAAAGATGGTGAAGCCTTCTGAACAGGCAGAAACAGAGATTAAATTCGGATATTGTACAGAGTTTATCATCATGCTGGAAAAAGAATTCACAGCGAAAGATGAGACAGAGTTCAAAGCATATCTGGAGTCTATCGGAGATTCTATCGTATGTGTAGCGGATGATGATATTGTTAAGATCCACGTACACACGAATGATCCGGGACTTGCAATCCAGAGAGCGCTGACATACGGACAGCTCTCACGTATGAAGATTGATAATATGAGAGAAGAGCATCAGGAGAGATTGATCAAAGATGCGGAGAAGCTGGCTGCACAGCAGGCTGAAGCGAAAAAGGCGGAGCCGCGCAAAGAAGTCGGATTTATTGCAGTTTCTATCGGAGAAGGAATGAATGAGATTTTCCGTGAGCTTGGTGCTGACTACATTATTGAAGGCGGTCAGACAATGAATCCAAGTACAGAAGACATGCTCAATGCAATCGATCAGGTGAACGCAGAACATATTTTTATCCTTCCGAACAACAAGAACATTATTCTTGCTGCCAATCAGGCGCAGACACTGACAGAGGATAAGGATATTATTGTTGTGCCTTCCAAGACAGTTCCGCAGGGAATTACTGCGATCATTAACTATATGCCGGATGCAGACGCACAGACGAATCTGGAAGCAATGATCGAAGGAATTGGAAATGTGAAGACAGGACAGGTTACTTATGCAGTCCGTGATACACACATTGATGACAAAGAGATCCATGAGGGAGATATCATGGGAATCGGAGACAGTGGAATTCTTGCTGTCGGACAGTCTGTGGAAGAGACAACAAAAGAGATGCTTGCACAGCTGGTGGATGAAGACACAGAGCTGATCAGCCTGTATTATGGTCAGGATGTACAGGAAGAGAGTGCAGAGAACTTTGCACAGGAGATTGAAGATTTATATCCGGATGTAGATGTTGATGTACATTCCGGTGGACAGCCAATCTACTATTATGTACTTTCTGTTGAATAAGGAGAACTGTCAGTAAAGAGACAGAACAGCAGTACTGTATTAAAATCAGGAACAGACCGGGACATTTGGGAAAAGTGTTCCGGTTATTTTGTTTAGGAGACAGACATAAATGAGTAAAAAAGCAGGAGTTGGAACAATCAAAGGTGTAGGCGAAAAAACGGAGAAACTCTTCGAAAAAATCGGAGTTTACACAGTGGATGACCTGATTCATTATTATCCGAGAGGGTATGAGATTTTTGGAGAACCGGTTCCGATCAGTGAAGTGGAGGAAGGAAAAGTCTGCACGATCTGCGGCAGTGTTTTTGGGCGTGTGCAGGTTTCATCAGGAAAAGGAAGACAGATCACGACTGCATATTTAAAGGATCTGACAGGAACAATAAAGGTAATCTGGTTTCGAATGCCGTTTTTAAGAAATACACTTGGGCGAAAAGGAGCAGTTGTTCTCCGCGGCAGGGTTGTGAAGAAAAGAGATTCCCTTGTGATGGAACATCCGGAAATTTACGATCCGGCAGTCCGTTATCAGGAAAAGATTAACACCATGCAGCCTGTTTATGGATTGACAGCAGGTCTGACAAACAATGCAGTAATCAAAGCACTACGTCAGGCATTAGAACAGGTGCGGGAACGGGATGACTTTCTTCCGGATGAATTTACGAAGAAATATCATTTCCGGCCTTATGAACAATCTGTGCGGGAGATGCATTTCCCGGAGAATAAAGAAGCATTTCTTGCGGCAAGACAACGATTTGTTTTTGAGGAATTTCTTGTTTTTATTCTTTCTCTGCGCCAAATTAAAAATACACAGGACAGGATGAAGAACGGATTCCATTTTGAAGATCAGTCTCAAATCAGCGAATTCCTGAGACAACTGCCGTATGAACTGACGGCTGCGCAGCTGCGGGTATGGGATGATATGCAGAAAGACATGAAAAGTCAATATGTTATGTCCAGACTTGTTCAGGGAGATGTTGGATCAGGTAAAACAATCGTAGCAGTTCTTGGATTACTGTTTGCAGGATTGAACGGCTATCAGGGAGCGTTAATGGCACCGACAGAGGTACTTGCAAGACAGCATTTTGAAAATATCAAAGACATGTTGGAACAGTATCAGATCCCACTGCGGGCAGAACTTTTGACCGGATCTATGAAAGCAAAAGAAAAGAGAGAAGCTTATGCCCGGATTGAGAGTGGGGAATCATCAATTATTATAGGAACACACGCATTGATCCAGGAGAAAGCAATCTATCATAATCTGGCACTTGTGGTGACGGATGAACAGCATCGTTTTGGAGTAAAACAAAGAGAAATGCTTGCAGGTAAAGGAAACCTGCCACACATTCTCGTAATGAGTGCGACACCGATCCCGAGAACACTTGGAATTATTCTTTATGGTGATCTGGATATTTCTGTGATCGATGAGCTCCCGAAGAACCGTCTTCCGATCAAAAACTGTGTTGTGGATACAGGATACCGTCCGAAGGCCTATGAATTCATAAGAAAACAGGTAGCACAAGGACGTCAGTGCTATGTGATCTGTCCGATGGTTGAAGAAAGTGAAACAATGGAAGCGGAAAATGTTATCGATTATTGCGAGATGCTTTCAGAAACATTAGGGGATTCGATCAATGTCAGCTTTCTGCATGGAAAGATGAAGGAAAAAGAGAAAGATGAAGTGATGAATGCATTTGGAAGAAATGAAATCCAGGTGCTTGTTTCAACAACAGTTGTTGAAGTGGGAATTGATGTGCCGAATGCGACAGTGATCATGATCGAAAATGCAGAGCGTTTCGGGCTGGCGCAGCTTCATCAGTTGAGAGGAAGGGTTGGTCGTGGAAAGTATCAGTCCTATTGCATTTTCATGACAGCATCGAAATCAAAAGAAACGAAGGAACGGTTAGATATCCTGAATCATTCAAATGATGGTTTCTTTATTGCAAGTGAAGATCTCCGATTGCGTGGCCCGGGGGATCTTTTTGGAATCCGGCAGAGTGGTGTGCTTGATTTTAAAGTTGCCGATGTATTTCAAGATGCAAAGCTGCTTCAAAACGCAAGTGAAGAGGCAGACAGACTTCTTCTGGACGATCCGGAACTGGAATTCCCTGAGCATCGCAAATTGAAAGAACATTTACGGATAAAACTGGATGAGATCATGCTGGAAACAACATTGTGATGTTTGCGGATTACAGCAATTGTACAGCAATGGAGCAATTCGGCTGCATCAGTGATTGCCAGAAGTTACCAGTTTAAAATTAATTTTCCTCCACATACTAACAGCGTAACAAAGCTAAATAGTAAAGTTACAAAATGCAAAAGGAGGAAAAAGATCATGGCAAGTCGTTCATCTAACAAAACAGCAGTACCTGAGGCGAAAGGAGCTATGAACAAGTTCAAGTACGAAGTAGCATCCGAGTTGGGAGTTCCGTTAACAGATGGCTACAATGGAGACCTCACATCAAAACAGAATGGTTCTGTCGGCGGTTATATGGTTAAAAAGATGATTGAACAGCAGGAGAAGCAGATGGCAGAAAAGTAACAGGCGAAGAAAAATCGTCTGCAGAAGCGGTCTGCATCAGACAGAAAAGCGGTTCAAAAACTGTCATGTACAGTAAAAAGAACACAAGAAATGAAAAAGAGAAAAGCACTCGGCATTGACCCGGGTGCTTTTTTCTGCTAAAATTCACCATAGTTAATGACAGGAGGTGTCGATATTTGAGAGTAATTGCAGGAAGCGCAAGAAGCCTAAAACTGAAGACTCTTGAGGGGATAGAGACAAGACCGACAACGGACCGGATCAAAGAGACTTTGTTTAATATGATAAGTCCGCAGATGTATGACTGTATTTTCCTTGATTTGTTTGCAGGAAGTGGCGGAATCGGAATAGAGGCTCTCAGCAGGGGAGCAAAAGAAGCAGTATTTGTAGAGAAAAATCCTAAGGCGATGGAATGTGTCAAGGAGAATTTGAAATTCACAC
>ENA-ORUX01000428-ORUX01000428.1-human-gut-metagenome-genome-assembly--contig:-NODE-428-length-40565-cov-85.218934_pt1 | contig 40565 bp, 39 predicted proteins | sample MGYA00242087_ERZ509225 | MGnify/ENA primary metagenome ERZ509225 (study PRJEB26280, sample SAMEA2338864) | human gut metagenome | biome: human gut; feature: human-associated habitat; material: faeces... | reverse complement strand
ATGATCTTCGGTTAAGATGCCTGGTGGGCTATCCACGGACTTCCGCACCTGAGCCAGAATTTATCATGGGAGCCACAGATTTCCGCCGTGATACTCTTCCTCCACATCAAGTCAAAATTACACGAGATTTTTGGATGTTAGAAACATTAGTGACACAATCTCAATGGTTTGTTTTGGAAGGAAACTCCATGGCAAGTATGTTAGCAGAGTCTGAGTTTGAGACCTTTAATGGAATAGGCAATGATTATCCTATTTATTTAATTACATGGTACGAAGCTGTTGAATTCTGTGACAAGTTAACTAATATTCTTAAAGAATATGGGTATATCGCAAAATTACCAACTGAAGCAGAATGGGAATATGCTTGTCGAGGAGGATTGTATTTGCCATATTCATTTGGTGACACTCTAGATGGTACTCAAGCGAATTGTAATGGGAAATTTCCTTATGGACAGTCGAAGTTAGGACGATGGAGAGAGCAGGCCACGTTGGTAAAACAATTTTCGCCGAACTCCAATGGTCTATATGATATGCATGGTAATATGTGGGAATGGTGTCAAGATTGGTATTCCGAACATTATTACTCAGAATCTCCATTATGCGATCCTCTTGGTCCTGAAATAGGAGAAAAAAGAGTCGTTAGAGGCGGTAGTTGGAGAAGTCATGCTGAGTGTTGTAGATCAGCTTTTAGAGATAGCGACTATCCTGATTATCGAGGAAGAACAAGCGGATTTAGAATATGCCTAAAAAAACAGAGCCATGAATAAATCCTATAATACCGCACCCTTAATCAGTGTTGTTGTGCCTGTTTATAACACGCTTAAATTCTTACATGAATGTTTAGATAGTATTCAGAACCAAACACTTCAGCAACTGGAAGTTATACTTGTAGATGATGGATCAACAGATAAATCTGGTGATATTTGCGATGAATATAGCCAAAAGGATTCACGATTTTTGGTGATTCATCAAAAAAATAGAGGTTTATCTGCTGCAAGAAATGTAGCAATAGAAAAAGCTTGTGGAAAATACATCTTATTTGTTGACTCTGATGATCACATTATGCCAAATCTATGTGAAATAACCTATCAATATGCTGAAATCAATCAAGCAGATCTAATTAGATTCTTTTATCAAGAGGACACCTTATTTGGGAAAAGATTTCTTAAAAGGCAAGCGACACTACCAAATAACATCGTAGAATCTGATGTTGATAAACTTAAAGTGGCATACACCTCAGGTGCAATGGTTTGGAAGTTTTTAATTCTAAGAGATTTGCTTATAGCAAACAATTTAAGATTCCCTGAGAATGTAATATATGAAGATATGGATTTTACAACGAGACTTGCATTGTCTTCTCAAAAGATGCTAGTCCTTCATGAAATTTTATATTCGTATCGTATTAGGTTGGGGTCGCTAAGTTGGCTGCAATATGAAAATTCTGCTGAGCAGTGCGAATATTGTTGTAATAAAGGGATAGCATATGCGTATCGGATAGGGGCTTCTAATGAAGCTATTAACTTTTTAATTGAGCTACGAGATAAAATGATTAGTATATTATCTCGTAGAATTGAAAATATTTTCAATGACGAATATCCAAAAGAAGTATTTTATGAATAAATTCGGATTAGAATATCATCTCGTAGATTCATGTAATCTAAGATGTGCTGGTTGTTCTCATTATTCATCATTATTGGATAAACTAACATATACTCCACTGGATAAAATAATTAAGGAAATGTCTATCCTTAAATTAAAGACCAATCATGGGACTTCTCTTAAATGGCTTCGTTTACTTGGAGGAGAACCTTTGTTACATCCTGAATTAGCTGAATGCATAAAAATAATAAGAGGTTATTTTACTGAAACCAGAATAACACTCGTAACAAATGGCTTATTATTAGATAAGATGCCTGACCGGTTTTATGAGGAATGTAAAGATAGTAAAGTCGAGATTCAAGTGACAAATTACGGTATTATTGATATTGATGCTATATTTGATTATATTAAAGCAAAAAATATATCAATAGAAGTCTATAGGACATGTAAGTCGTGGTATTATAGGAATATTAGATTAACAGATGGAGATATTGATTGTTTTAAAAATTGTTATCACAAATCAATGTGTCCAAACTATAGAAATGGGAAAATATTTTTATGTCCACAGATGGCATATATAGATATATTTAATAATTGTTTTAATAAAAACATCTCAATCAATAGTGATGAGTATATAGATATTTCCGATATCCGTAATTTTGATGATTTGGTGACAGCGTTAACTACACTTCACCCTACATTTTGTTCAAAGTATTGTAATTGTGTAGACAGTAATGGAAATCCCTCTGCTTTAGGGCAGAGACACACAACACAAAAGAATATAAACGAATTTTGTGAATTATGAATATAGCATTTTTAGAAGAGATTCTTCGTACAAATACTCCTTCTGGATATGAAGAAGAGCTTATGACAGTAATGGATAAATATTTATCACCCATTTCGGATGTTAAATATGATAACATGGGGAATTGTATAGCAATTTCTAATGCTATTTACCCATATAAGGTGTTGATTATGGCCCATTGCGATGAAATTGGTTTTCAAGTTGTTGGAATTGACGAAAATGGATATGTAAAATTCAGACCGATAGGTGGAATGATACCAACATACTTACCAGGTAGTTCTGTATTAATATTAAACAAAAAAAATACGATTCAGGGATGTATCTCTTATTGTCCAATTCATATTCAATCGCCAAATGATAAGAATGAGATAAATTTTGATGATTTATGGATTGATATTGGTGTAAAAAATAAGAAAGACGCAGAGAGCTTGATTTCTATAGGAGATGCTATAGTAACAGATTCGAAGCCATTTTATTCTGCTAACAAAGAACGGCTTTTTTCTAAGGGCTTGGATAATAAAATTGGAGTGTACGCAATGATAGAATCATTTATAAATCTGGTTAAGATGGATTTACCAATATCATTGGCTATTGCAGCTACAGTACAAGAAGAATTGGGATGTCGTGGTTGCAATGCTGTAATCAATCAGATTAAACCAGATTTAGTTATTGTACTTGATACTGGAATATGTGGAGATATTCCAGTCAAAATTGATACCAAGTTCGGAGTTGTAGAATTAGGTAATGGCCCGGGAATAAATTATAATCCCACAAATAACAAAAAATTGAATGATTTAATATTAGATATTGCAAAGAATAATCAAATATTACATCAAAAAACGGTCGGATATCTAATAAATCGCGGAACAGAAAATGCCTCTATTCAAATGTTACTTAATGGAGTTATTACATCTCATATATGTATTCCCATAAGAAATATGCACATGCCGTACGAGATTTGTCATATTAAAGACATAGAGAATACGATTCAATTATTAGAGAAAACGATAACGTATCTGGCTCATATGCAAAATAAGGAGAATGCATTTGTTCCATGGTAATAAAGCGGAATCCGAAAAGCTATAACAGAGTAGGATTTATTTAAATTTTTACAAAAAAAAATGAAAGCGAATGACAAATTTCAGCTTTTGTGTGATGGCAAAAAAGCCCAAGTTACACATGTGGTAAATCGTTGTTGTCCTGGTGAGTGCATTGCAGGTCCAGGTTCTCCTATCACTCGTTTTAACAAAATAAAATAGTGATATGTTGTTACGGGGAGTGGGACATCTGTCTCACTCCTATTAATTATTTAATCATGAACTATATAATAAAAAATGGAGTTTATATTGTAGATGGAGTAAAAAAGTCGTGCATCTACGATTGCAATAATGACAAGCTTTATTGGATAGATGTTGATACATCTCGTTATTTAAGAAAATTAGTAAATAAGGAAATCGAAGAGGAGAATCATGGTATAATTTCTGCAGCAATAGAATTTGAGATTCTTGAGAGAAGTGATAACATAGAGAGCAAAGCCCACTGGCCTAATATAAATAAATTGTTCAATTTCCCGAGGCATATTGATTATGCTTGGATAGAGCTTACAAATCTGTGTAATCTGAGATGTACTCATTGCTACAACGAGACAAAACAACGAATTAAGAAAAGTCTTACGTATGAAGACTTTGTTCATGTTGTTGATGAATTAACTACATTTGGAATAAAAGCAGTTCAGTTAATTGGAGGAGAACCATTTCTTATTAAAGAAGATTTGCTTTTTAAGATGCTTGATTATGCATCGGTATCTTTTGACGAATTTGAGATTTTCTTTAATGGAACATTAACTAACAGGAGTCATCTTGAACGCATTAAACAGAATTATCCTAATTGTAAAATAGCAATGTCTCTACACTCTTTTATTAGAGAGGAACATGAAAAAGTCACTCAAGTTAAAGGCTCTTATGATAAAAGCGTAGCGACACTACAGAATCTTAAGGATTTAAAAATACCATTTAGGTATGTTGGTATATATGCCAATGGTATTGATATTGGCGAAGAACTTGATTTTGGAGTTCCATACAGACGAGACTATATTCGTTTGACTGGCAGAGGCAATCTATTACATTACAACAGGCAACTGCTATCAGAAAAAATAATAACATTGGATACGTTTAAATTTAACAATCTAGAGGCGACTCTTAAAAGCACATACTCGGAAAGTTGTTTTGCCAATTATTTATACATAGGCAGTGATATGAATGTTTATCCCTGTGTGATGGAACGTCGCATCTGTCATGGCAATTTAAAGAACCATTCTTTGACAGAGATTCTTGATAAGAAATTGGTAAATTTCTCAAAGGAGGACGTAAATGAGTGTAAACAATGCGAATTCAGACATATCTGCAAAGATTGCCGCCCTGATTCCATATCTATGAAAATTAATGATAAGCCTTGGTATTGTTCATATGATGTAGAGGCTGGCGAATGGACTGATATCAATACTTTTATAGATGAAATACTATATAACAAAGAAAATAAATGAAGTATATACTGCGAAATTATATAGTGGAAGAAGATTTAGAATATTTCCATAAAGTACACTCCGATGGAGACTCTATGAGATATTATGGTATGGAGCCTACAAATAACATTGAAGAATCACAAGATCTTATGACTACATATCTTGTGGCAATAAAGCAGGGAAATATGATACATCAAGTTGTCGCTGATGCAATTACAAATGAATATGTTGGTGAAATAGGGCTATTTAATATAAATAAGCAACATCATAGGGCAAATTCATATTGTATTTTATTGCCTGAGTATCGGAAAAGAGGAATTTCAAAATATATCTCGCCCCAATTCTATGATTTCGTATTCTCAACTACTTGTATAAACCGAATACAAGCTCATGTAGATAGCAGAAACTTAAATGCTAAAAAATCTTTGATTGGCATAGGTTACAATTACGAAGGAAGATTAAAGGAATACGAATTAGACAAGGGAGAGTATATCGATATAGATGTTTATTCATTACTTTGTAAGAATTTTTACAAGAGATGATTTATGCAAGAATATAAGTTTAGTATAGTCCCATGGATATCGTGGAAAACATACTTTGTTAATGACACTCAAATCACTATCATTTTCGAGCAACGAACGGAGTGCTATTATTTGCTATATAATACATTATCTGTTTGTTGGAATGATATAAACAATAAAACATCTATATGTCTTAGCGAAATTCAAAATCTATCCTTATTAATTTCAGACGGTGTTATTAATTTAAATCTATCTGAAATACAATATGACATCCGTTGTAATTCTATCATTAAAACGAAAGAGCTACCTGAATATATTCTAAATAATATAAAAATCAAAGGTTATATATTTGATGTACACTGGGATTTGACCAATAGATGTAATGCGAAATGTGTTCATTGTTATAATTCTCACGCTCATGATGGAACAAGAAATAATAGTAGAGATGAGTTATCATTTAATGAGGCCATTAAACTTGTTGATAATTTAGATTATTTAGGCGTTTTTCGCATAGTTTTATCCGGTGGAGAAGCTTCTATAAGAGAGTATTTTTTAGAGTTGTGCGATTATATTAGGAAAAAACATATTAATCTCATAATATATAGCAATGGTTTATTGTTGAATACAACAACTATTCGTAAGTTGTCTAATATATATCCTTATTCGGTTTGTATCAGCGCATATGGTCCCAATAGTGTTATTCATGAAGCTATAACCCAAGTAAAAGGCTCTTACATCAAAGTTCTGAGTTGTCTCAAAGAACTGAAACGATGCCAAATTCATACTTGCCATAAAAACACACTGCTGTCTTTAAATTATAAATATTGGCATGAAACATATCAGAAAGGTTGTTTGATTTCAGATAATTCTATGATAAATTTAACCATTTATCCATCCATGGACAATGGTAAGTTAACTCAATATTCTTTAGATGAGGAGCAATTATTAGAATTAGCTTTAACTGAAGGTAGTCCAATTGATTATAGAACAAACAAGATAGGGGCTTGTAACATTCATAAAGATAGGGATGAATCGCCATGCTATGATGTAACGAATCAACTTTACATTTCACCAAGAGGATATATATATCCATGTATTGCAGCACCCTATAAGATTGCGGATTTTAGAAAAGGAACACTTGAAGAACTAAGATATTATAAAAAAAACAATGATTTCGTTTTTTCAACAAATAATATGACCTGTTGTGAGAAATTGAACAATTGGCGCTCATTGAAAATTTCAGATTTGAAAGAATGTGGTAAATACGACTATTGTAACTTTTGCATAGATGTTTGTCCTGGTGATGCATATTTAATGCATGGTGATTATCTTGTTGCACCCCTAAACCATTGTTCTATCGCTATTGCTAGATATAAAGCGTTCGTATTGAATCTCTAAGTTAGTTATAAATGACAATTCGAGTTTTAAACTAAAGATATTGGCATTTTGAGAAATTCTTCTAGATGAATTCCTACGTTTTAAACTTATCTTGGAGTGTAAATGAACCAATTTAAATTTTTATTTCCTGCAATGTAATTTTTCTAAGTGGGGATACAATCCGATGTCGTTGTTCGGTTGCGAAAAACTTAACCGTAGTTTTAGGGTGTATAAGAATTTGAATAGGAATGAAAAATTTTAGATGAACAAGAACAATTATATTCCACAGCTCATCAATACCAACGATGTGGTCTTGCTAGAGAAACTTACTGCTCATTAAATGGCACAAATGTGGCCCTTGCAGGGCACTTTTGTGCTATAAGTAGGCATCTTGCAAGAATCAGTATTCACACATGAAATAGCTGGAATTAGTATTCTTAAAATGGATTACGCAAAAACCCTTCACCCTTCATCTATTTGGGCGAAATCCCGATAAACACAGGGGATTCCAAGGGATAGATGAAGGGTGAAGGGTTTTGCGTAATTCTATTTAAAAACCAACAGGTTGATAACAATAGTCTTATCGCTTTGCGCTTTCAGAATCAACGTTATTTCAAACTGAGGTAAAATGATGTTAAAAGCAATAATATGCATGAAGGGCAAATAATAAAAAAATACCAGAAGCAAGAATTTGGAATGATAGAGGCTGACATTGTTGAGGTTTCAAATAATTTGCAGACTGATGCATTTTCTAACATAGACTTAACAATTACTTAACATATAATAAACAAAAGAAGATGTACCTTTGCCGCAAATTTTTACGACAATACAACTTTATAAAAAAGAAAAAGGATTCAAATCCACGCTTATGATTTTACCTCCTGCTTGGATAGAGAATAGTATTGAGACCTACATCTATCAGCACACGACAAAGTCTCAAGTCATTTATTGGGTGCATCCATAAAATATAGTAGAGAAAGTAAAACATATTATTATACAAATGACTTTGATTTAAAAAGTAAAATCTTAAAATTATGAAGTATTTAAATTTAGATATTAATCATTATCTTTCTGATAAGGATAAAGGAGAGAAACCGATAGTGATACTTATAAAGGGGGCTGTTATTTATCTTATTTTATTAATCGTCTCTATTCTTGTTATCAGCTATGCACATCATATAGGATGGCCTAAAGAACTTAAGCCAAAAGAAAATATAACAAAAGACACAATACTAATGTTAATAGTAATTGGGCCGATCATAGAAGAAACAATACACAGACTATGGTTGTCATTCCACAAGACAGAAATCATTATCAGTGTAACTTGTATCTCTTTTTTCATTTTAGGAGAATTATATCACATAGACGACAAATATATTAGAATTCTTACAAAGTTAGCAATTGCATTTGTGATGGGATATCTTTTTTACAAGATACCGCAAGCAAGGTATGATAGTATCAAAAGTAATAAATATCTATATAGATCATTCATCTGGTTTTCTATCTTATGGTTTTCCCTAATGCATATAAATAATTACAATGCAGAAATGTATTACTTACCCTATCTCATCATTGCTTGTTTGCCACAATTTAGTGCTGGAATATTGTTTACTTATTTCAGGTTGAACTTGGGATTTTACGCAAGTATATTCGCACACATATTACTGAATGGAGTTACATATATTCTTTTATAGTATAAAAATGAGAGCGTGTTTCAAGTCCTGATCGTTTTTTTCAAATTAACTAAAAACGTAACTGCTCAGCATCCATATAGAAGTAACAACTCAGCATCCCCATAGGAGTGCTGAGTTGTTACTTATCTCACTTAATCGGACAATGTTTTTTTAAATAGTAATAAATGATATACGTGAAAAATCCACCTAAGCACGCAGCAGAAATATCTATCCAGTCGATATTTTTAGTAAAAAACGCGTCAACGAATTCAAAGCCTATAAGAATTAACATGGATTCTAATATACTTCCAACAATGGATTGTTGCTTATGAGCACGAAGACATCCCTGTATGTAACACACTCCCATAGGGACTCCTAAAAAACTGGTGTAGCTATCTGAAATATGAAAATCACTTAAATGTCTGGAATAAGCATATGGTCTATATATAAAGTTCAAGAATATACAAAGTAAAAGCAGTAAAAGACCAACACATATAAATAAGATTTTTGGCTTTTCTTTGATTTTGTTTACTATATGTAGCATAGGCGGCTTATTGATTATATTAATAGAAACTTTCCTTTGCGCTGAAAGCGCGAAATGCGAAAGGGCAGTACGTGAGAGCTGTCAATTAATAAGTTACATAAACATTGAGTTCTGAAAGAAGAGCATCTAAGAGAATGGTTACGCCAACAACTTGCCACCATCCACCATTCACATTCAGTTTTTCCTCTGGTGTAAGAGTTTTAATCATTGCAGTCATAATGAAATGTTTGTTGAGTTATACAATAGCCGTCACGTGTTACTCAAGACTTTGCCATGTCAGAAATTTCACTTATCTTAGTGTTGCATTTAATAATAAATGAAACTCTGAAAGACTTAGCAAAAGTACAAATAAAATCTGAGAAACTCACTCCATTCGGAGGATTTTTTCGATTTGCAAGCTCCTTCCAAAAAGCGAGTATTTCTCTCATGTTGCTGTTATATCCACAGGGATGTACCGATATTATTATACCGTTGCATCCCTTAAGTACTTAACTTAGAAAGCCTTTTGTGTACCTGCTATCAAAAGCAGTAAAATTAATCCTGCTTCAACACCCCCTCCTTCCGTAGTTGTCATTTCGTCTACCGACAACTCGGCTAATGTCTAAAACTCCGACCTTTACTTTATTGGAAAAGTATTTAGTAGCATTGACGAGGAAGAAGAGATTGGTTCGAAGGGATACGCATATAGCTTTATATCATCATACGCTATCGTATTCAAGGCGAATAGAATTCATCGTTAGAACGACAAAATATTCTATTCCTAAGAAGAAATTGTATAGCCAATTAGTGAGTGAAAAAATAGTATATTCCAGCTGCTACACCTATTGCAACACCTATTAAAAAGCCTTCCAACCCAGTCTTTAGGATTTTTTCTTTATATTCTTGTTCATTAGACATTCTTTACCACATAATACAATGCTGCTACAGCCACAAAACCGACGACAACACCTACACCAAATCCACAGAGGCCTACACCTATCATTCCTGGACCTATTCCTCCACTATAGTCCATTAATTCTTTGTCTGATAATTCAGAAATACCATTGGTGGTCTTATTCATATTCGTAATTTTATTAAGAATTCAACATCTGTTATAAAAAAGAGGCAATGGTTAACCACGTAAATAATAAGCGATACCAAAAGCGCCTCCTACGCCTAAACCTACTTTACATCCAGACCAAAACATATCGGCCCATGCAAACATACCTCCTTGATTACTTTGCATATCTTCTAAAGACATACATTTTAAAGAATTGTCATTTGTTTTCATTTTTATTACTTTTTGAATTAAACTTAATTTAAAATTCATCGTTTTAACGACAAAATATTTTTCTAAACTTTTTCATTTTTCAAATAATTTAAAATATAAACAATATAAGAAAAAACAAATAAAACCCCCTATTAGAATCATTGCTATGAAACTAATTGCAGAGGTTAAAAACTGCAAGGCGAATAATGATACAAAAGTATCGATGATAAGCAATGCTGTAATTAACCACCATTTCGGAGTTGTTGATTTCAAAGGTGCCCCAAAAGATGCCATAATTAAATATTATATTTTATATTTAGAATCTCCATAAGTGGTAGATTAAACCACATAAAAAGAAGTCTTTTTTTTAGAATATCTTTATTTTAATATATGCCGCTAATATTTGTTCCCATTCTAAAAGATGAATTTTGCAATGCATCATAAATGAAGGAGCATTATGAATGCGTTCTGTTTGACAACCGCCACCACAAAGATAACGAGCCCAGCATTGCTGGCATTTTTCTAAGTTCAAAATGAACTGGGACTTGTAGATGTCTTGTTTTGATAATAAGATACCTCTTTCGATATCTCCTATGGTAATTTGGTATGGTAACATATTTTGACATGCGAAATATCGTCCTTGCTCATCTACCAGAAAGTTTGCTCTGCCAGCTTCACATCCATGCGTCCTTATCGTTTTTTGAGACAGGATAGATAGCTTCTGCTTGAAGTCCATACAGAACACTTCCTCCTTACGAAGAAGTTTGTCTGTTAGGAAATTGAATACTTGCAGATAATCCACTTGTATTCTTTCCCAAGTTCTTTTGTCTATCTTTGTTTCTGCCTCATCCTTTTCATTAGCACTTATGGTAAAGGCATAGGCATAAGGAATAGCGAGGTTTTCAAAGAACTGAAACGTACCAAGTAAGTTCTGGTTTCTTGGGCTTATTGTAGCTCTGAGATTAAACTTAATGTTTGCCTGTCTCAATAGTTCTATGTTTGCCATTATTCGTTTAAATGAGCCTTGACCAGAAACTAACAAACGATTTTGGTCATTTACTTCTTGTGGCCCATCAAGACTTATAGTAATGGTAAAGTCTTTTTCCTTGAAAAGCGCTAACAAGTCTTTGTCATTGAGTAGTAATCCATTTGTATTGAGCAGAAACGCAAAATCTTTGCCTGGATAATCCTTAAACCTTTCCTCTATTCTTCTTACAGTTTCTCTTATGAAGTCCTTACATAATAAGGGCTCTCCACCAAAGAAATAGAAGAGATAACGTTTGGTATTTTGAAAATCCTTCAACAAGTTTTTTATCGTCTTTTCTGCAACGTGGATAGACATCGGCTCAATATGCTTTTCCTTCGTAAAAGCAAAACAATATCGACAAGCCATGTTACAAGCATGAGTCGTATTGAATGTCAACATCACCTGTTGTGGAACAGTTTCGGTTTCTTCTCGAATATGCACATTATCTCTCATTGCGATAAGAGCAGAGGTAAGCTTATCAAACTTCTCCTCATGTGTGGCATTCTCATTCCAACTACAAGTCGAGTCAAAGTATTCTTCCAATAAAGGATTTTGGATTTCCAACACTTCTTGACTTCCTGTTAGGAATACGTATTGTTTATCCTTAACTTTGACCAACTTGTAGTCTTTTGTTTCCAACTTTTTCATTTATAGATTAGCCAATACCAAATATTCCATCCTCAGGTAATTTCACAGGAGGAATATTAATGCAACATACGATGAAATCGTCAGCCGTAATACCTTTGAAGACAGGCTTGTCATTGCCACCATCGTGTTCAACACACTCTTTCTTGTTTAAAGGGACAAGTCCCATTTCTTCCAACTTCTTCATAATTTTAAGTTTTTAATTTAATTATTACATTAATAGTATACATTTAATCATGGTAATAAAATGGATAAAGTTTTCCATTTATTAACTTATAGTATACTTTTCTCTCACCACCAGCACCACCAAGTGAAGATAAACACTCTTCTATGGTCAAATTTCTTATTTCTGTTCTCATTATTTTTGTTGTTTGTTATTTTCGATTGCAAATGTATAAAATTTTAAAAATATTAAATGTTAGATGTTTCTTAGGTTTATGTTAGATTTTATTTGTATTTTTGCAAAAAATGAAAGTTGACGGCTATAAAAATATTACTATTGCCACTATATTTGCTGTGTTTTTATTGCAAACGATATGGTTGTATAATTCTTTCAGTGTGGCTGTAAATAAGTTGACAGCGGATGTAAACGCTTTTTTTATTCAATGTCTCTTTAAGGAGTTAGACGGCAGATTTGCAAATATCCCACCAGATGCTCAAATTCAAGGTTCTAATAATCCGAATCCGAAATACGATAATTATGAATACATCAATAATGGCATATTCAACTTGTGCCATAAAGATGTCAATTTTCATCAATTAACAAAGATACTCAGTCGAAATATCAAGCAAACTAACATGCCTAATACTTATATACTATATAAAGTAACTAATAAGAAAAAGTCAATAGTATATAAAAATAATAGCTTTTATACAACTAAGATTGGGGCTATAAAATCAGAAATTATCCCGACAAGGATAGATGGTTCACAAGGCATTCAAATAGAATTTGCAAATCCTATTTCCTTATACTTTCATGAACTTGGACTTCTAATTTTTATAAGCTTCATTCTCTGCATTTTAGCATTTACATGTATTATGAAGCAGGTTGCAATTATTCGAACCCAACAAAAAAATGCAAGAATACAAAAGGATTTTAGTTATGCTATGATACATGATATGAAAACTCCATTGTCAACTATTAGTATGGGGATTAATACTCTTACTGTTCCTTCTGTTGGAGAAAATAAAAAGTTGAGAACAAAATATCTAACAGTTATAAGAAATGAGAATAAACATTTGTATCAATTAATAAATAGAATCCTTACTATTTCTAAGTTTGAATCAGGAAAACTTATATTAAATAAGACTATTATAAACTTAGAACAACTATTAAATAATATAGAAGGTAATTTTGAAGTAAACTCACAGAAAAATATTACATTCAAAAATATTATAAATGAATCACTGGTGTTTGCAGACGAAGAATATTTAAATGAAGTCTTTTATAACCTAATAGACAACTCTATAAAATATTCTAAAAGCACAGTTTATATAGAAATTACTTCTTATAGAGTAGAAAATGGTGTAAATATCCGGGTGAAGGATAATGGCATTGGCATATCCAAAGAAGACCAACAAATTATCTTTGATAAATTTGAACGAGCTTCCGCTTCTAAACGCACATTTACTAAAGGTGGTGCTTCAGGATTTGGGTTAGGTCTAAACTATGTTCTTCATGTATTAGAGGCACATCACGGTATGGTAACTGTAGATAGTGAACTCGGAAAATATACCGAGTTCACCATATTCTTGCCAGATCAAAATGCAAGCAATGAGCCTTTTTCACCAGCGTTGATAGATTTGAGCTCTTGCTCATCTAATTCTTTCAAATAATTGTCACATTTCATAGTTATTTTCTTTTTAATCCATCATTATAACCTTGCTTAAGATCGTCAGGAGTACCAACTATATAATCTGCAAGCAAACTAACGAAATATTCAACAATTTTTTCTTTCATTCCTCCTCCATTAATTTCCATTAGCTGAGAAGCTGACAATTCTATAATCTTTTCCATATTTATTTCTTTTGAATATAACACATATTCTTTTTATAGTAAGTGATAGTACTACAATACATATTATGACTAAAAGTATATGAATAATCAATAATTGTCCTTTTGTCATCCCATATGAGATTGTTGAAAGAGATGTAAAACTCCATATACAGCATGATAGATTGTTCGTAGTATGGATGAAGATTGAAGGCCAAAGACTTCTTGTTTTGTAGAATAACCATCCCGCAATCATACCAAATATAGCGGCACTTATCATTTGGGTGAGATTTAAGTGAATAATGCTAAATATAAAAGTCGAGATTCCTATTGCAATCCATGGATTAGTCTTCCCTTTTAACAAACATCCTAAAACAACGCCCCTAAACAACATTTCTTCTGCCACAGGTTGTAGCAAACCTATAGTTATTGTACACAGCAGAGCATTTTGCGTAATGGAGGTTAATGCATTCTCAAACAAATTTGGTATATATATATATGTACCAAAAACAGAGAGCAATACCAAATTCGAAATAGCGATAATAGGACAATATAAAGCAATTTTTATTGGACATTTCTTTAGATAGTTCTTTATGGAATATCTATATAATATCCATGTGATAATTGCAATGACAAAAACAGAATGAGAAAGCACGTAATTGTTTCTATTTGCAAAATTACCAATGGCTGAGAATAATTGGAATATACATACTACAACCATAGCAACCATCAATGTAGTTACCAGTCCTTTCGTTCCTGCTAATAGTTCTTTCTTCATATTACTTGTGATTATATTGTTTCTAACCTTCTAATTTTGTGATGTTCTCTGTAAGTGAGTCAGGACCATCCCTTATATATGCCGATTTCCTCTTCTGTAAGAGTGGCAAGATAAGCCTTAAGTTTATCTTGTAATCATATTTGTTGGATGATTTACAAGTTAACTTACAGCCGTTGGTTATAAACTTATTCATACTTGCTTATTAAAAACTTTATGTGAACCTCTAATATTTAATAAGTTACTCATGTCAAAATACCTGAGTAACATGAAAGGTTAATCACTAAGTTTCTAATTTAAATTCATCGTTAGAACGACAAAATATTCTATTCCTATGAAGGAATTGTATAGCCAATTAGTGAGTGAAAAAATAGAATATTCCAGCTGCTACACCTATAGCAACACCTATTAAAAAGCCTTCCAACCCAGTCTTTAGGATTTTTTCTTTATATTCCTTGTTCATTAGATATTCTTTATTACATAATTCCTTGATTACTTTGCATATCTTCTAAAGACATACATTTTAAAGAATTGTCATTTTTTTCATTTTTACTACTTTTTAATTGAACTTAATTTATGATTCATCGTTTTAACGATAAAATATCCTATTCCCAAACTTGATATTGCAAGTAACAAATATATATACCAATTACCATTTACAAGATCTATGGTCTTGGACTCATATCCTATAGCGAAATATTGCAAACAGCATAAAGAATTATATATAGCGTGAACGAAAAAACTATAGATAATACTCTTTGTTCGGTAAACTATATATCCTGTTATGAGACCTAATATGAGAGCTCCTGGCATTTGAGCTGGATTAACATGAAACAAAGCAAATAGAACTGCCGACAAGACAATAGCACTATAGACATTGTTCATATATATTAAAAGTCGCTTTAACACAACACCTCGAAACAGTAATTCTTCTACAAAGGGTCCAATAAGGCAAATAAGCAAAATCTCGTATGGATTGAAAACTGACTTTTCAAAATAATCCACCAAGTAATCTGGCAAACATATAATATCTTCTATTACCCCTATAGGAAAATAAGTACATATACCTAATATTATAATATAAGGAACATATGCTGTCGAAAAATTAGAACAGCTATGACTTATTATCTTTTTCCCATTAAACTTCCACAGACATAAAAGAATTAAACCAAGAGAAGGTATAATGTCCGTGCAAATTATTCCCATGTCATTTTTGCTCCATTCACTAAAAGTCATAGAGCTACCAATGATATGGGTTGTAAGTTCGAAGACAATTTGAATAGCAAGTGGTAGTAATGTAACGAATACAATACATACCAACAAAATTCCTATTACACTTAATACCTGATAGCTGCGCTTATGTTTCATTTTAATTCTTTTCCATGTTTTTAATTTCTTTGAAATAAGCTTTCTAACTAAAGTAAGCCAACAGAACTTGCTCCCATTCGAAGCGATAAATTCTGCTGCAAAAGTAGTATTTTTAAATAATGCTAAATGTTAGAGAATTGTTAGTTTTATGTTAGATTTATTATTATTTTTGCAAATATGAAATCAAATAAGTATATTCTTGTATCTATAGTAGGAATTTTATCTGTATTGTTTCTTCAAGCAATGTGGATTCGCCAAACTGTTCTATATACAGAAACTAACATGGTTGAAGATATTAACAAAGTGGTCGTTAAATCCATGTTTTCAGAAGTATATAAAAGGTTTATATACGTTCCTGCTGAAACTCGGATAGCAGGTGCTCCAGATTTGTCTACGCCTAAATTTCAAGGTATAGAATATATAGAAGAAGGAGTTTTTAATGCCACACATAAAGATATAAATTATAGAAGTTTAGGTGAGTTCTTTCAGAAGAATATACAGGCAAAAGGATGGGATTATGCATATATTATATATAAGGTAGAAGCGAAAAAGAAAATAGTTGTGGCCAAGAGCAACTCTCTGCCTTCTATTATCATCAATAAAATTTCGTCTCAATACATTCCTACAAGAATCAACAAATCTATAGGAATCCAAGTGGAATTACTAAATCCAATTAGTTGGTTCTTTAAACAGTTGGGATTAATCATACTTAGTAGCTTCATTATAGGAATGTTTATCTTATTATGTGTCGTAAAATTATACAAGGCCATTCGTTTGTTGCAAGAAGCAGCAAGAGTTAAGAAGGAGTTTACCTATTCTATGATTCACGATATAAAGACCCCACTTTCAACCATCCAATTATCACTGACAGCTTTAAATAATAAAAGAGTTATAAATAATGAGGAAAAAAGAACAAAATATCTAAATGTAATCAATGCAGAAACGCAGCATGCCTATCAATTAATCCATAATATTCTGACAATCTCCAAGTCTGAGTCAAAAAAATTAGAGCTACATAAAGAGACTGTAGACCTTTCTGCTATTCTTTCAAGAATAGAGAATAATTTTATAACAAACCATCAGAAGATCATTACATTTGAGAACCAACTCAATTGCCCAAACATCTATGCAGATATAGAGTACCTAAAAGAAATATTCTATAACTTGATAGATAACTCTATTAAATATTCCAATGAAGCCGTCACCATTCGTATCTCTTCAGAGAAAGTTAATAAAGGTGTTGTTATTCGTTTTTGGGATAATGGTTTTGGAATAAAAAAAGACGATCAAAAGATTATATTTGATAAATTTGAGCGTGCTTCAGCTTCTAATAGAATGATAAAAAAAGGAGGCGCGTCTGGCTTTGGAATGGGGCTGACTTATGTTTTCCAAGTTATAGATGCACATCACGGTATGGTAACTGTAGATAGTGAACTCGGAAAATATACCGAGTTCACCATATTCTTGCCAGATCAAGATGCAAGCAATGGGGGGGTGAAGAAGGATTAGATGGACTCTATCAATGAAAAGCCTACACCACGTGTGGTCTCTATTTGCACAAATGGGTCTATTTGAAGATCTTTTCGAAGGTTTGTTATGACAACATCAAGTCGTCGGGCAAGATAGAAATCTTTCTCGTCACTTCCCCAAAGGATATTCTGTATGGTCTCCCGCTTGATGATTGCATTTTTGTTCTTGGCAAGAAGTTCTAATGTCTTTGATTCTTGTCGTCCCAATTTCAAGCAGATTTTTCCATCTTCATCCTTTAAACATGTGTGTTCTGGATCCAATATGTGTTTGCCAATCTTGACACAATTCGAGACATTACGTCTCTCTATTCCTCCTTTGAGTTTTAGCAATGCCTTGACATGACAATCAAGTTCCTCTGGCACAAAAGGTTTCTTTATATATTCATCAACACCAACATGATACCCTTCTTTCAGTTTGGACGGTGAAGTGAGGTTGGTGGTAAACATAATGATGGTCTCGCCATCTAATTCCCGGATATGCTTTACCATGTCAATGCCGTTCATTACAGGCATGTCAATATCTGAGATGATAACATCAGGCTTGAATGTTTCCCAAGCCTTGATACCATCTTTACCGTTGCAGGCTGTTATAATCTCATAACCACCAATGACATCTTCCAACGTATTTTTCTCGACAAATGCGAGATTCCCGTCATCTTCCACCAGAAGTAATTTTATGTCTGCCATAGTTGTTTGTTAGTCTTTCTATTTGATTGACGGTGCCAAAGATACGAAAATAAATCCTGATAGCGGCATCAATCAGAGATTATTTTCGTGAAATATAAGCATTTAAAACAGACCTTACTTTAAAGTAGATTCTGTTTACGAACTATTGTCTAATCGTTGATAGTTTCTATTTCTTACAATTTGGCTGGGTCATAAAACTGTAGTTTCTTCATTTCTGCTTGTTCTTCTGGCGGCAGGAGTGGCAATCCATGGACTGACATATAGTTTTCTATCGCTTGAGTAGCTTCTTGCGGTTGCAGATTAATGCCTGATTCTTTCTTCTTTTCATCTACATATTCTTGTTCCGTAATAAACAATTCTGTAACAACATGAATTAACTGTTTATGAGAATCCTTTTTATGCCAATAATTGTAACTTTGATCAGTTTTCTGAAAAATCAAGTTTTTAAAGGAATAATAATCCTCATCACTTAATCGGTATGCCTCCGTGAATTTGTCACTTACTATTTCCTGCGAAAAACCAAATATATTTTGAGAAAGCTTGTCATATGTAGGCACCATATCCATTTCTATCGTACAGCATTTACGGATAGAGTCAGTTGTTATTCTTCCTATTGTTTGACTGTCTTTTTTGATATATCCGACATTAGCAGAATCTTGAATAGTATACTTTTTACGACATTCCTCTATAAAAGTTGTTCCTTCTGGCCACGGACGAAATGTTGCTTGATCGCTAAGCATAAAGGCCCTTTTCTTGTCTTTGCTGATAAGCTCTTCATTTCTTAGATAACGACAGCCATATTTTCTTAAATATACTTTTTCATTTTTTAAATTGATATAGTATTCCACGATACCATCAACGTAATACTTAAGCAAAGAATCATTGTGTTGATAACTACGATAATATCCCTTTAATCTTACAAACTTAGGTTGCTTACCATTTATCGTGACATCTTGTAATTTTACCTGCCCTAATACCTTTAGCGGTAGAAGCAATAAAACTAAATACAAATATTTCATAATTTAATAATTGTTGAATTCCGTTGTCGCCTGCAAAGTTACAAAATATATGAATACTTTTTGTAGGTTAACTGTTAGATTTATGTTAATTGTGCACACTTTAAAAAATCAGAACACAATCAATCTGAAGTCCAGAAGTTATAGAATTTAAAGAAGTTGTCACTCCCCTCGGTCGTCGGTAAAAGTTATAGCCAATAGCCTTGGAGTGGGAATGTTTAGTGTACGAAAAAGCAGGAACTTCTATCGAGGAGCTCCTGCTTTTGTATTTATTGTATGAAAGTTTATTTTGCTATGTTATGCCGGGCAGTCTGTCGGATGATGACAGAATTATGAGTATCTGATAATCTGTCCAGGAGTAAGCTTCTTGTCCTTCTTGTAACCATTGAGGCGGCAGATCTTCTCTACGCTTACACCACGCTTCTCGGCGATAGAGTTGAGAGTCTCGCCGTACTTAACCTTGTGGTAAAGCTTCTCGCCACTTGCGCTGGCTTCGTATCTGCCCACAGAGCCTCCGTTGACTTGCTCGCGTGTGTAGCCACCGTTGCCCACTTTTCCACGAACCGAGTTGGCTGCAATGCCCTCGTGCTCGTATGTGTCGCGGTTGAAGTCATAGTAGTCGCCCACTACGTCCTGATTACGGAAGTCGAACATCAAGGCAGGGTTCAGGGCTACGCCGCAAAGACGAGTCTCAAAGTGGAGGTGCGAACCCGTGCTTCGACCGGTATTTCCACCGAGTCCTATCACTTCGCCGGCTCTTACGTCCTGATTCTCTTCTACGAGTTGTGCAGAAAGGTGACCGTAGATAGTCTCCAGTCCGTTGTTGTGACGAATAACGATGTATTTGCCATATCCGCCTCGCTCATATCTTACGATACGTACTTTTCCTGAGAAGGCAGCACGTATGGTGTCGCCGATATATACTTTGATGTCCATACCCTTGTGGCTACGGCCAAATTGCGCACGATAACCGAAGTTGCTGGTTACCACGCGGCTCTGGGTAGGCATACAGAAATGACGAAGGTCTATACGGAAATGCTCAGGCAGCGATGTGGCTTTGTGAGCGTATTTATTGGAGAAATCTTCATAGAGCTCGCTGGCTGGGTTCTCACGCTCTTCCATCTGGCGATAATGAGAGATGGCTAAAGTGTCGAGCGACTTCATTCGATGATCTACCGGTGCCTGACGTGCCAGAAGGTCTTGAGCCTGAGTGGGCATGGTAGCGAGGGACAATAATACTCCTACAAAGATTTTACTTATCTTGCTTTTTAAACTCATAATTCTAAATTAATACTCTTTTAGGTTGGTCGTTTAGCATACAGAACAATAAGAATTCTGTACGGAAAATCGCAATGCAAAGTGCTCTAAGATGCGATTTTGTTATATAGACGTTGCAAATATAACAAAAATAATTCAAATAACCTAATGGATTAACATAAATTATTCGGTCTTTAACATGCTCGTTTTCACTCGGATAGCTTTCGAATGCAGTTTATATATAGGCGAATTGGCATAATTATTGCAAGAAAAGTCAAAAGCAGAATTTAACATTTTTTCTTTTTCTCTTTTTCCCTTTTTTTTACTCTTGTTGGATATCTCTGTTCTTTTGTAATTTATCCATTTTTCAGGTATCTGAGCAGAGCTACGGCAGGTGAATGTCCCATGAAGATGTACTTCTTTACCTCCGGACTTGTGAAGTGGTTGCACTGTGTATAGGCTTTATAGAGTTCATCGAGATTGATGGTAAATTCCTTGCCCGAGCTTTCTCTTATACCGATGATCATCTTGGCGGTGACGTGCAGTCGGATGTATCTGATGCCTGTTACGCTTTCTATCTCTTTGATGCCTATGAGCTTTTCTCTCATTTCCTCCTTGGTCAGGTCGGGCCGTGGCTCTGGCTCGCGAACCAGTGGTTTGCGACCACGCTTCTTGGGTGTGGAGACAGGCACAGTGGCTGGCGTGGTGGGCATGTCGGGGAAGAGGTTTCCTTCAGATGTTTGTTCTTTTATTGCCATTTTTGCTTCTGTTTTACTTGATGTTGATAGCCTGTGTTGTTTGGTTGAGGGGGCTGCCGCTAACTGATGGCAGCCCAGTTGATGTTTGTTTTCTTCAGCTCTCTGAGCCTCGACCATAGTGGTGCGTACTGGGGAAGACTGCATTGCGGATCGGTCTCGATAACAGCTTGCGCCTCCTGTCTTGCCAGTTGCACAAGTTGACCATCGCGTGCTATGTTGGCTATCTTCAGGTCGAAGGCTATTCCGCTTTGCTGCGTTCCCTCCAGGTCGCCAGGGCCTCGAAGCTTCAGGTCGGCTTCAGCTATTCGGAATCCATCATTGGTGTCGCACATGATGTCGATTCGCTTTCTTGTATCCTCGCTCAACTTGTAGTTGGTTACCAGGATGCAGTAGCTTTGGTCGCTTCCTCGTCCTACTCGTCCTCTGAGCTGGTGTAGCTGAGAGAGTCCGAATCGCTGCGCATCCAGAATCACCATGACCGAGGCGTTGGGCACATTGACGCCTACCTCGATGACGGTTGTGGCAACGAGTATCTGGGTTTCGCCCTTCACAAACTTTTCCATCTCAGTTTCCTTCTCTGCAGGTTTCATCTTACCGTGCACTTTGCTGAGGTTGTAGTCGGGGAAAGCTTCCTTGAGAGTCTCGAAGCCTTCTTCCAGGTTTTTCAGATCGCTCTTCTCGCTCTCTTTGATGAGCGGAAATACGATGTAGACCTGTCGCCCCATGTTGATCTGGCGTCTGATGCTCTGATAGAGAGAGGTCAGTTGGGTGTCGAACTTATGCAGCGTCTGTATGGGTTTTCTGCCAGGCGGCAGTTCGTCGATGACACTTACATCCAGGTCGCCGTATATAGTCATGGCAAGGGTGCGTGGTATAGGGGTTGCCGTCATGACCAATACATGCGGCGGATTCAGGCTCTTGCTCCATAGCTTGGCTCTTTGTGCCACACCGAAGCGATGCTGTTCGTCGATGACAGCCAGTCCTAAGTGTGCAAACTGCACGGTTTCTTCTATGATGGCATGAGTTCCCACCAATATCTGCACCTCTCCGCAAGCCAATGCGTCGAGTATGGTCTGTCGCTTTTTGCCTTTTACGATGCCCGTCAGCAGTTCCACCCTGATGTCCATCCCCTTCAGAAACTCCCTGATGGTTTGCAGATGCTGTTCAGCCAAGATTTCGGTAGGAGCCATCATGCAGGCCTGGAATCCATTGTCGAGTGCGATGAGCATGGTCATCAGTGCCACGAGTGTCTTGCCTGATCCTACATCTCCCTGCAGAAGTCTGTTCATCTGTTTGCCGCTGCACATGTCAGCGCGTATCTCATGCATCACCCGCTTTTGTGCTCCGGTAAGACTGAAAGGCAGGTTGTTCGCATAGAAACTGTTGAATATCTCTCCCACACGGTTGAACACATATCCCCGGTATTTGCGTCGCTGGTCGCTCGCGTACCTTAATATATTGAGTTGCACGTAGAACAGCTCCTCAAACTTCAGCCGCACCTGTGCCTTCTGCAGTTCCTGATGAGAGTGTGGATAATGTATGTTGCGGAAGGCCTCGTCGCGTGAGACAAGGTGCAGACGATGGGTGATAAAGTCGGGCAGGGTTTCTGGCAGGGCAGGAAGCTTCTCTATCAGCGCCTTGGCTATCTTCTCTATGGCGCGCGATGTAAGCCCCATCTTTTTCATCTTCTCGGTGGTGCCATAGTAGGGCTGCATGCCCATGTCGGAGAGTTGCAGCGACTGTGCGTCGTCGATATCGGGGTGAGCAAACTGGAAACGTCCGCCATAGAGCGTTGGCTTGCCGAAAACAATGTATTCGGTATCGGTCTTGTAAGTCTTGTAGATGTATTGTGCGCCGCGAAACCAAACTAAGTCAGCCACTCCGAATCCGTCGGAGAAGTGGGCTACTACCCGTTTGTTGCGTTTCCCCATGTCGAATTCCTCGAAACTGAGGATCCTTCCCTTTATCTGTACAAAGGGCATTTCCGGTGTCAGCTCGCTGATGTGGAACACCTTGGTGCGGTCTACATATTTATAAGGGTAGTATTCGAGCAAGTCACCATACGAGCAGATGCCGAGCTCCTTGCTCAGTATCTCTTTCTTCTTAGGACCTACGCCAGGCAGGTACATGATGTCTTGGTCTAAAATACTACTCATTTTTTAAGTGAAGAGTGAAGAATGAAGAGTGAAGAATTCCCTTGTTCTTATTCTGCTAATAGGGCTTCTGCCACCTTGATGTCGAAGGGGGTTGTAATCTTGATATTCTCGCGGTTGCCTTCCACCATAGCCACCTGGCATCCTAAGCTTTCCACCACCGAGGCATCGTCGGTAAACTGGGCCTTGTAACCCTGATTGAAAGCTTGCTTGGCAAGAGCAATGTCGAAAGTCTGAGGAGTCTGTACCACACGATAGTCGTCGCGCATCACGTTTTTGCCTCCTCCACGCTGGTCTATATAGCGCAGTGTGTCGGTCACAGCATATACGGGTATGGCGGCATATTCTTCGCGGGCGGTCTCGTAGCATTCGTCTATGACTGAGGTTGATACGAATGGGCGCACACCGTCGTGTATTCCCACCACTCCGTCGGCGTCATCGGGAATAAGCGCCAGTCCGTTCTTTGATGACTGGAAGCGAGTGTCGCCACCATTGGCTATTTGGTGCTTGATGTCGAAATGATGCTCCTCGCAAAGCTGGTGCCAGTATTCCTGCTGGCTCTCGGGCAACACAAGGATGATGTTGATGTCGGGGTTGTATTCGTAGAAGCGCTCTATAGTGCGCATCAGTATGGGCTTGCCGGCTACAGGCAGAAACTGCTTGGGCGTCTCTGTTCCCATGCGCAGTCCTTTGCCTCCGGCAACAATGATTACGTAATCCATAATTTAAGTGAAGAGTTAAGAATTATTTGTTGCTCATCAGGTGTGTGTACCTCATGCCTTTCTGCAGTTCTGCCACAGCCTCGTTGCCTACGAAGTAGCTCAATATCTTGTAGGCATAGGGCAGGGTAGCAGCCGGCCCTTCACCTGTTATCACGTTGCCGTCCTCCTCATACAGATGGCCAGTATACTCGGTATCGGCAGCAAAGTATTGTTCAAAACCAGGATAGCAGGTAGCCTTCTTGCCGTTGAGGATGCCCATGCTTGCCAATACCATAGGGGCAGCACAGATGGCACCTATGCGCTTGCCGGCCTTGTGATGAGCGATGAGCGCCTGTCGCACGCCCTCGTGCACGTTGAGATGAGTGCTGCCTGGCATTCCTCCTGTCAGCAAGAGCATGTCGGCATCGCCGAAGTCCTGAACGTCCTCAAAGCGCAGGTCGGCTTTCAGCGTTACGCCATGAGAAGTTTCTACCCATTCGCTGCCCGTAATGCTTACGGTCTTGATGTCTACACCACCTCTGCGAAGTATGTCTACCAGAGCCAAACCTTCGATTTCCTCGAAGCCATTGGCAAGAAATTCGTATACCTTTGCCATAATTTTATGTTCTTTTTGTCTGATTATTCGATTTATATTATTACCTTTGCAAAAGTAAGAATAATAATTGAAACAGCAAAATAAATGACACGACAACCATTGAAATTTGCGATATTTGGCAATGAGTACCAGGCCAGGAAGTCTACTTCGATAGAGAAGATCCTGGACTATTTAGTGCAGAAAGGCGCCGAAATCTATGTGGAGAATGCCTATTACGAGTTTCTCACCCGCAGTCAGCACATCGATGTGAAGGCGGCAGGAGTGTTCGAGGATTACAACTTCGATGTGGATTATGTCATCTCCATGGGAGGCGACGGCACCTTCCTCAAGGCTGCCAGCAGAGTGGGAGCCAAGGGAACACCCATCATCGGTGTCAATATGGGGCGACTGGGCTTCCTGGCTGATGTGTTGCCTGGCGAGGTGGAGGCAGCCTTGGACAGCTTGTATACCGGTGAGTGCCAGATAGAGGAACATGCCGTCATTCAGGTAGAGGCTGAGGGAGGTGTCTTGGCAGGCAATCCTTTTGCCCTTAACGATATTGCCGTACTGAAGCGTGACGATGCGTCCATGATCTCTATTCGCACGCAGGTGGATGGAGAGTTTCTGGTTAACTACCAGGCTGACGGACTGATCGTGACCACTTCTACGGGCTCTACAGCCTACAACCTGTCGAATGGCGGACCTATCATCATTCCCCAGAGCAGCAGCTTGTGTCTCACGCCCGTGGCTCCTCATAGTTTAAATATTCGTCCCGTCGTCATTAATGATACGGCTGAGATAACACTCGATGTGGAGAGCCGTAGCCACAACTACCTTGTTGCCATCGACGGACGCAGTGAGCGAATGACTGAAGGCACACGTCTCGTTATCCGCAAGGCTGCCCATACCATTAAAATAGTAAAACAGCGCAACCAGCGATACTTCTCCACTCTGAGAGAGAAGTTGATGTGGGGTGCCGATCAGAGAGGAAGATGAATTTAAGTGAAGAGTGAAGAACGAAGCGTGAAGAATTCAAATGAAGAGATGGATGAAGATAATCAAGGTTCCCAAGTTCAAGTATGATTCCAAGACCCTGCTCAAGTGGCTTTGGCGTTCCTGGCGTGGCAACCGTCTGCAGGCTACGCTCAATGCTGTTGTCGGCTTGCTGTCTGTTGCTGTCAGTTTAGGACAGGTGTGGGCGGTGAAGCATGCCATCGATGTGGCTTCGCATGCCGTGCAGGGCAATATCTATTGGGCTGTGGCATTGATGGGTGGACTGATATTATGCGATTTCGCACTCAACATCTCTGGCATCTGGATAAGAAACCTCCTGGGCATCAAGGCGCAGAACCGTATGCAGCAACGTATGCTCGACCGCATCCTTCGCTCGGAGTGGCAGGGCAGGGAGCGCTTTCATTCGGGTGATGTGCTCAACAGGCTTGAGGGGGATGTGTCGCAAGTGGTAGGCTTCCTTACCGAGACTATTCCAAGTACCTTAAGCGTCCTGGCGCTTTTCCTCAGCGCCTTCTTCTATCTCTTCTCCATGGATAAGCTCTTGTCGGTAGTCATCGTCGTTATGATTCCTATCTTCCTGGCTTTCAGCAAGGTGTATATGGGCAAGATGCGATTCCTGACCCGTCAGGTGCGCGATACCGACAGTAAGGTTCAGAGTGTGCTGCAGGAAACCATTCAGCACCGCATGCTTATCAAGACCTTGGAGAGTAACAGTGTCATGGTGGAACGGTTGGAGAACACCCAGTGCGAGCTTCGCTCCAAAGTGGTGCGTAAGACCATATTCAGCGTGTTCAGCAACTTGGTTCTTAACTTTGGCTTTGCCTTGGGCTATCTGGTGGCATTCCTTTGGGCTGCCGTGCGCATGAGTGCAGGATCGCTTACCTTTGGCGGCATGACTGCCTTTCTGCAGCTTGTCAACAAGATACAGGGTCCGGCACGCAACCTTGCAAAGCTGATTCCTGCCTTTGTGGGGGTGTTCACTGCTGCCGAACGACTCATGGAGTTGGAGGAAAATCCATTGGAGGAACAGGGTGAGCCAATAGAGATAGACTCGCCTTGCGGCATTCGCCTTGAGGGAGTGAGTTATGCCTACAAGGAAGAGCAGTCTGAGGACGCCTCAGCTTCCGATGCCCGCAATGTCATTCATCAGCTCGATTTCGATTTCACACCAGGCAGCTGTACTGCTATCTTGGGTGAGACAGGTGCCGGCAAGACAACTCTTGTTCGCCTTATCCTGGCTCTGCTTCGTCCGCAGCAAGGTCAGCTCTCTATATATAATAAGGTGAAGAGTCAGACGCTCACTCCGCTTCATCGATGCAACTTTGTTTATGTGCCTCAGGGCAACACGCTGATGAGCGGAACTATCCGCGACAATCTGCGGTTGGGTAAGCTCGATGCTACTGATGAGGAGATGGTGGAGGCTCTGCATAAGAGTTGCGCCGACTTTGTGATGGAGTTGCCTGCAGGCTTGGATACTCTTTGCAGCGAACAGGGAGGAGGACTGAGTGAAGGACAGGTGCAGCGTATTGCTATAGCCCGAAGTCTGTTGCGCAATCGCAGCATCATGCTCTTCGATGAGGCTACGAGTGCCCTTGACCCAGAAACCGAGCGCCAGCTGTTGCAGAACATTCTGTCTTCTCACGACAAGACCATTATCTTCATTACCCATCGTCCTGCTGTGGTCGACTATTGCGACCAGGTGCTCAGAATAGAGCGCACCAACAACAGTTGAGTATATTTCACTCTTCAAGAGTGAGGGTGACATAACCGAATGTCTTCTATGCTCAGTCCTGTTGCTTGGGAAATAATTTCCAAAGGAATGTTCTGTGAAAGCAGGTTGCGGGCTATTGCTTTTTTCTCTTCAGCTCTTCCTTCAGCTCTTCCTTCAGCTCTTCCCTCAGCTCTTCCCTCAGCTCTTCCTTCAGCTCTTCCCTCAGCTCTTCCCTCAGCTCTTCCCTCAGCTCTTCCCTCAGCTCTTCCTTCAGCTCTTCCCTCAGCTCTTCCCTCAGCTCTTCCCTCAGCCAATCCTTCTAATTTAGCATTGCCGAGTACGTCATTCTGAATCATGATGGCATTGATATGCTCGTCGTATGCGTGACGTTCTGCATCCGACATCTCGTAGTATTTTAGCTTCTCGCGAGCCTCTTGCAGACCTGGAGCTTTAGTGTCTGGAGAGATAACGCCATTCTTCAGATAGTTTACCCATTCTTCCAATGGTGATTTGGCCACTTTATTGAACTCGTTGACACGCACAAGGATATAGGTAGGGAAAATCTCAGAAGGTGATTTTCTTACGATATTGTTCTTTTCCTTGGCACTTATCACGAGCTGGTCTTTCGTGTGCAGACCTGTAAAATTGTTCTGTCCGATATAGATGTAGTCAGAACCTTTTCCGAGATCGAAGTACAAGATGCTGATAGAATATACCTTTTTCACCTCCTTATAGCTGTTGCCGAGGTTGATATGCTCAGTAATAGCTTTTGCTACTCCATAAAGAACTCGCTCTAAGTAGTACAGCTCACTTGTGTTTTGTATTTCCACAATGATAATTTCTCCCTTGCTGTTTCTGGCTTTTATATCAACGCGGTTGAACTTATCATCTTCTTTCTGCTGATTACTTTCACTTTCCAGTATTTCTATGATTTTTACTTCTTCATTCAGAAATACGGTAAGGAATCCTTCCAAAACGTCAAAATTAGCTTTCTGACGGAGTAATCTTTTGATTGCCCAGTCGAAACGGATGTATCTATCTCTCAGTTCTGCCATAATAAAACCTCCTTTTTGTTTAAATGATAATTGCCGAGTGCAGGATATCTTTTGCAAAGATGGCACCAACGAGCGCATTGAAAACTTGTTTTCAGATTGCCGAGTGCAGGATATCTTATGCAAAGATACATTTTTTCTCTTTTGCTTCCAAATGTTTTACCGAAAAAATGATATTTCTTCTTTCTCTGCTATTTTACTCTATACGCAAAACTGGCGACCCTCGCATAACGTGAGCCGCCAGTTGAATAGATGAATTATATGTTAGGTTTTTTTATTTACTTGAATCAAAATACTTGATATAGAAGACTACTTGTCGTATTCTGATGTGACATCCTTAACTTTATAGTTTTTGCCTTCTATGCTTGTTTCTATTTCGAAGTATGCCGTATTGGTGAGACCTGTTATATCAACAGTCTGTGGCTTATCTTCTCCATTGTTGAATATGACGTTAACCAGCTCAGATGCTTTGTCGATACTGAATTCCTTGTAGTACCAGATCTTTCCACCTATGGTCTTTGTTTCTGTCATCTTTTCACCAGGCCATTTAACAGATGCTTCTTTCTTCCATGAATAGCAGTATAATGGACTCCATTTTACAGCATCTGTATTCACATAAACCATAAATGTATATGCCTTGAACTTCTCTATCTTATACTGATGTGTGGCAATATTTCTTACTTCACCGTTGATGAGCAAGCCCACTTTCAAGGTGCATGAACCATTGATTGTGATTTGCTTGCCACTTTCTACCGTTGTACTCTTGACTGTTGGGTTAGAACCGTCCAAAGTATACACCAACTTTGCTCCTTCTGTTTGGCTGACAGCAGTAAGAGTTGTTTTGAATCCTTCTTCGTATGTGCCAGAGGGCATGCTTGTCCATGTAGTTTCCGCATCGTTAGAGAGGAAGTAAGAGAAGTGATGACCTTTGAAAATCTTGGTGTATCCTGTCTCGCCAGCATAGTTTGATGCTTCGTCACCTACGGCTACAAGGAGCTTGTGGTTGGAACCAGTCACCTCGTTGACATACAATGTCTTCTTGCATGTTTTGTTGACATAATTGCTCATGTTGGTGATGCCTGCCAATTTACGTGCAGCAATCATCTCCTTCAATTCTGGTTTGTATTCATTCCAGTGAATTTGGAAGATACAAGGCGTGCCCGGCATAGCAAGCAAATAAGCATTTGCTGCCAAGGTATCTTTGCGCAGAGGATCGTTCTGTGAATCGGCAGAGCGATACTGGGTATCATGATTTTCGACAAATGTCACCGCATAACGACGATAGCTTGCGTCGTGCATGAGATTGTTGCTGCTATAGAGCTTTGACCAGTCAGAAGAAGAACCGAGTTTTCCGTTTGTAGTTCCGTTGACGGCATCGCGTACATTATAGCGGAACTGGAAGTCGAAGGCGGCGCTCTTCTTGTTGGTTCTGTTAATCCAACTTTCTATTTTGTCGTTGCCGTCCCAGTATTCTCCTACAGAATACTCTACTCCTACAGCATCGTTGTAGTCGGCTACATGGATTCCGTCGAAGCCTTTCACCATATCATAGCGGAAACCAATATAACCTAAATCGTTCTTGAGGTAATCCACATAGGCTTTCATGATTTTTTGTACGTTTGCGCTCTTGTGATCCAGGTCGCGGCAGTCATCAAAGTCTGTTCCTTCATCGTTGTTGTTGCTGAGGTTTACACCTTCGGTTGCTGCTTGTGTTGCAGTTTTTCCTTGATCATCATTTTTGCAAATATCGGTTGACAGCATCTGATAGGTCACACCTTTGTATGTCTCTGCAGGGAAGGTAAACCATCCCTCTGTGTTGCGATGGTTGATGACCACATCTGCTATTGCACCGATACCGTTAGCTTTAAATTTGGTAATCAGGTTTCTGAGTTCTGTCTCTGTTCCAAAAGAAGAGTTCTGATTGAAATAATAATATGGCTTATAGCCCATTACCTGTACAGTTTCAGCACATTTTCCGCTTTGTGGAAGCCAAACAAGGTCGATATAGCCTTTCATATCATCGGCTTGGTTGGCTAATATTTTCCATTGTGAGTCGTTATAAGAATCCCATGAGAATCCTTGCAGCATAACACCTCCATAGTTGATTGGCCAACCTTGCGAAGTAAGACTTGGTCCTGGTTCAGGCTCTGGAGTTGGGGTAGGAGTAGGTGTTGGCTCTGGGTCGGGTACGATAGGGTCAGAACTATCTGAACAAGACACTAAAGACAGGGCCAATAGTGCAAAGAGAGTAGCATAAATTTTCTTCATATTCTTCTTGTTTTTTGTTTTCGGTGGTAAAGTTATGATTTTCTTTTGTAGTGGCAATCTTTTCTTGACCTAAATCAAGCAAACGACTTGCGCAAACGGTTGCATTTTCTGTACAAATTCATAGTATCTGTCATGACCTCAGTTAAGAATCATGTTATTTCAGGAGGCGAAAAGCGATAAGCTTCTGTTATCGGCGTATTGCTTTTTACTCATGTTTTGCCCCTCACACCCTACCCTTCAGGACGTGCCAACCGTACAGGTCGAAAGAATGCAGGGCATACAAAAAAGGCGGTCTCTGAATAGAAACCGCCTTTTTCTTTCTTTTATTCTTTGGATTCCCTTGTTGTTTCCAAAGAGAATTTTAGGATTCCCAGGTTAACACCAAAGGTAAGCTTGCGCATTTTCAGTGGCAAGTTGTCGGCGAAGACTTCGTTCATGGCAGTCTGTATCTTGTCCTCTGTGTTCTTGTCCGGATAAATACCATGCTCCTTAGCATCTTCGTTCACCTTGTCGATGGTTCTTGCCAATTTGCGAAGCTTAGTGAAAGTATCAATGATGGCAATGGTGGTGGCTGTTGCCATTGGTGACTTTAATATTGTGGCAAGCATATAAAGTCCTTGTTCTGTAAATCCCTTTACTGTTGCATGAGAAAACTTCAATGTTTCGAGGTGGTCAAAATTTTTGACCACATACTCTTTCTCGCTGTTAGTCAGTTCGATAACGTATCCAGAAGGAAACTTATCCGGATTGTTTCTTATGGCTTGGTTAACCACCTTGGTTGTTACTCCATACAATTCTGCAACATCTCTGTCAAGAATAACTTGAATATTCCTGACGACTATGATTTTACTTTCTGTTTTTACAATATCTTCTTGATGTCCCATATTTTTTATTTATTATGATGATGCCGCTAAGGTACAACATTTCTTTTTAACCACCAAATGTTTTTTGGGGAAAATGAAGGAAAGAATGCAGGGCATACAAAAAGGCGGTCTCTGAATAGAAACCGCCTTTAATATATAAGTTTGCAATGGTGAAGTTGCTTATTCTACTGTACAGAAGATATTGTCTTTTGTCTTTCTTGTAGGATACAACTTGATCGTGTTGCCTGCAACTGTAAGGTTGGCGCCATCTTGCTCCAAGTTGTCGATGCTTCCACCGAGGTTAATTGCCCAATCCTTATTTACAATGAACTTCCAACCATCGGCTGTTACGCCTGCCATAGTAGCCTCGAAGCAATACTCCTCAGCATTCCAGGTCATGGGAACTGGGGCTTCCTTATCCCAACCTTGGAATTGACCAACCATACCCATGGACTCAACCTTTGTGGCAGTAATCGTGCCTTCTGAAAGATTTACATCCATGTAGTAAACGCCTTCTCCTGCATTTACACCAAGATTGTTTCCGTTGTTGGCATCAATAGCAGCATCTTTGAATGTGACGAAGTTACTTGCACCGATAGCGTTATCCCAGTTTCCTGCTACGCGCTGGAACTTAAACTCAAAGCCGGCATTGTTAGGATCGGCTAAATAGATGTAACCAGTATATGTACCCTTCTCATCGTCTACAAGGGCAAGCTTCTGGTCTGAAGATCCCCAACCGTCTGTACTGCCGATGAAGTAGATGAATGGATCGTAGTTCACTGGCTCAATGGTATAAGAATAATCCATCATGTTGAGAGTGAGCTTGTACTTGCCAGGCTCTGCAATCTTACCAGCACCAGGACCGACGTTAGTCAACAGACCTTCCATGCTGTCGCTTCCGTCTACCTTTGGTCCTACTACGCCATCAGCCCAGAGGTCACCAGCAACAATGTTCTTCTTAGGAATAATCTTCCAATACTGGTTAGCCTTTTTTGTTTCGAAAGTGAGTGTGAAGATAGGATCGTCATATACATCCCTGTCGCTGTGCTTGAATGCCTTTGCGGATTCTTTCGTCCAGCCACTAATTTCTGTTTCTCCTTCTATGGTAGTAAACATGTCGCCTACGAGGTAGTAACCCTCATCGATAACAGGAGCCACAGGAATAGCCTTTACCTGGAAAGTTTCAGATGTTGCCATCTTTACAACGGTAGAACCATTGTTAAACCATGCGTCAAGAGTAGCATCGATGTCACGCTCAACTGGGCGTTTGCCATACGTTTCTGCGATGTATGATGCCAAGTCGGCAGTTGCCATCTTGCCATCATTATCAATATCGAAGGTCTTATCGCCTAAATTGATCTTGATGATTGGAGCGTAAGCTGCGTTGGAGGAAGTGGGAGCAACAATGCTCGCCACTTGAACCTTATCTTCTGTCACATCAGCCAAGTTGATGACATCAACAGGAGTTACGCTACCATTTCCGAATGCTACAGCATCCTCTTGAGGATTGGTCTGTGGGTTCGCCCAGTCTGTGTAGTCCTCGGTACAAGATACCATAGACATCAGCAGGGTCATTCCCAATAATATTTTCTTAATCATAATTGTCTATACTTTAAGTGATTTACAATTTAACGATGCTGAATGCACCTGTGATGTCGTTGAATGAGATGACGTACTTGCCTTCTGCCAAGCCGATGTTCTTGCCACCAGCATCACACTTGCCGTACATGTTGATAGCGCCATCTTCTGCACCATAACCCCAGCTTGTATCCCAAGAACCAGCAATCTTGAACTTGAACTGGATTGGGTCGCCAGCTGGAACTTCCATTACATAGTACCAAGCGTGGTTCTCAACGCCTTCCGTGTTGTAAGGAAGCATTGGAGTATCTGCCCACTCGTTGAATGAGCCAGCAATCTGGATAGTACCATAGTTGGTTACATTACCCTCGTACTTCACCATAGTGGCTGTATTGTTGGCGGTGTTCAATGTGATTGTGTAGTAACCGTCTGCTCCTGCAAGGATATGACCACCATCGCTATTAGTTGAACCACGATAGGCGATATTGTCCTTCAACTTTCCACCGCCGTCCATACTGTAATCCCAGTTGAAGCTTGAAGGCAGAATCTTGAAACCTGCTACAGCAGATTCTGCTTTATCGTTGAATTCGTCTGTAAGGAAGTAGTTAGTGTATTCAATCTCACCAGCACCAGTCTTCTTGTCGTAAGAGAAGTTTGGCTTAAGGAACATAGGAAGTGCGTCAACACCAATACTCTTGTCACCAGCCCACTTGCCGCCGAACATGTTACCTACAAGATACCACATTGTTGGAACAGCATCCTTCAGTTCAATATAGTAAGGCTTTACGTTGAGCTTTACTGAGTTTGAAGCGATAGGGTTCAGACGATTTGTGCCCTCAAGGATGAAAGCATTCACACGTACATACGCATCCTGCTCTGCAGGAACATTGTCTTCTGTTAATTTCAGAATCTTTACCAAAGCCTTGTCTATTTCTTCAGCAGAGGCTGAAGTTTTGCATTCCAGTGTAGTGTGGCTAAGAGCTGCATAATCGGCAACTTTCTCGCCACTTTCATCTGCTGCAGCCTCATCTGTAGAAACCGTGAAAGAGTTGGTTGGAGATACCTGTACCTCGTATGTTACATTGATTGGGGCATTGTCGGCTGTGTACTTAGGCTGTGACCATGTAAGACCAAGTCCTGTAGAATGCTCCAAGTCAATAGTAGAATTTACATATTCTGGAGTATTCAACTTAAACTCCGTAGGCTGAATCAGCGTTGGGTTTGAGTCGTTGTCATCCGAACATGATGCGAATAAGCTGATGATGCCGACAAGCATAGCACCAATTATATATTTATTCTTCATATTGCGTTTACTTTTTATGAATCTATTATACTTTAGTTTTGAACCTCGTTATATCCGTCAATCTGTGTCAGGTTCTGGTTGGCAAGAATCTCAGAAGATGGGAGAGGATATACATTAAACTTCTTGTCGAAGGTTGTACCCTTCTCGTTACCACCCTTAAGTTCCCAATTGTATGTAGCCTGACTGCCACCAAACTGGTTGTAACGGATCAGGTCAGTACGACGGAAACCTTCGCAGTACAACTCACGGGCACGCTCATCAAGCACGTCTTCAAGAGAATATGTTGAACGTGGTTCTGCGTGGGCACGCTTGCGAAGAGCATCAATCCATCCCTTAGCCTTAGCAGAATTTGCGCCGTTAAGATGCATTTCTGCTTCAGCAGCGTTGAGGTAAGCCTCTGCTACACGGAAGAGGAAGAAGTCTGTATCTACACAGAAGGTATCGTGTGTAGTTCCATGGTTGGAGTAAACGTTATTCCATTTTACAATGGTGAGTCCCTGTTTGAAGGCGTCATTCTTGCCCAGGGCTAATTTATGGTCTACACCCCAAATCATGGCACGGTCATCAATACCCATATCGCGAATCTGTTCAGCAGTCTTACCTTCGAAATCCGAAGGGTTATTGACAAATTTGGTTAAGAATGAAGGACGAACACGCATACCTGACCAGTTGGTAGCAGATGTACCTAATGTTTCACCTGTAACAGTTCTGGACTTTTCATCTATACTTGCTGCAACGAAGAAGAGTGAACCTCCCCATCCTTGAGTCTTGTCACCATCTTGCATCAATGGAAGAAGAGCCTCGCAACTGGCACCATTCGAACCATTGTCGCCCATAAAGAGCAGGTCGTATGGCTTGTAGCCGTTAGCCTTGGCCTCTGCAGACATTTTGCTTTCATCGAAGAGGGCATATGGTGAGTTGATAACCTTCTCGGCATATTCAAGCGCCTCTTTCCAGTAAGGATTGTTCTGACCATCGTTGTTGAGGTATGTACCTGCATTGAGATACAGACGGCTCAAGAGCAACCAGCATGTACCTTTGTCTACGCGACCATAGTCAGCATCGGTGTCAGTCTCTGGTTTTGCCTCCAATAAGTCGGGCTCGGCAGCGAGCAATTCGTCCTTAACCCAGTTGAAGAGGAACTCACGACCCAACTGAAGAAGCTCAGCACGAGTGTAACTCTTGCTTGCATCATAATTAGCATTGTAGGTGTGAGCCTGGCGTGGAGTCTCTGCCGAAATCTTATCTGTGAATGAAGGGTCGCCCCAGAAGTCAAGCATCAATAAATAGTGGTAAGCACGGATAACACGTACCTCTGCATACTTGGTCTTATCTTCTTTTGCAGCCTCGAGTCCTAAGAAATGATTCTCGTATGAGATATTAGACATCATACGATAGTACAAATACTTCAGAGTTTCATTATCAGCTTTGAACTGGTTGTAGCTGATCTCAGTGAGACCACCATCTGACCACCAACAGATTGATTCGTCAGTAGGTAACTCATTGAAGTTGTATATGTTACGTAGCAATGTGGATTTGCCGTTGTCTTGAATATTGAAATCGGCATTACCATCATTACCTTCCATAATAAGTCCAGCATAGCACTTGCTATACAAGCCTGTTATGTTTGGATTTGCGTCACCATTTGGATCAATGTTTCCCTTGTCCAAATCATCCATGCAAGAGCACAAACTTGCTGAAAGCAGAAGAGCTGCAGCAGGGACGAATGTTTTGAATTTATTGAGTTTCATATTGAAATCTATTTTAAATTGTTAGAAGTTGAGGTTCAAACCGAGCAGGAATGTGCGGCAGCGTGGATATACGTTGCTGTCCTTACCTGATGTCTGTTCCGGCTCGAGACCTTTGTACTTTGTGATAGTAAATACATTAGAGCATGATGCGTAGATACGACCTGAGATACCCTTGTAGTTACCCATCTTCAATACATTGTCAAAATTATAACCCAAAGTAATGTTGTCACACTTCAAGAAGCTTGCATTCTGTACAAAGTAATCGGTACGAGGATAGTTGTAGGAAGTCCAACCTAAGGCTGCTATTTCCTTTGTACAATTCTCATAATATCCCTTTGGATTACAGAGAACAGAAGTGTTAGCCTTGCTTTCTGCGTATCCGTTGTAGAGATAGTTTCCAAAACTTGCACGGAAGTTACTTCCAAGATCCCAGTTCTTGTATGAAACCTTGAAGCTGAAACCGCCTGTCCAAGGAGCTACGATATTCTTGTAGAAGTATCTATCGTTCTCGTCAATAGAACCATCACCATTGCGGTCTACGTAGCAACCCATGATAGGGCGTCCGTTCTCATCGTATACCTGCTGGTAAACCAAGAATGAGTTGGCTGGCTTACCTACCTTATGATAGGTGATTGGCTGGGCTTGACCTACCGTCATTCCTGCTTCAATCATATCGCGACCGCCTGCAAGCTCAGTAATCTCGTTCTTGTTGTAGGCTGCGTTCACGCTCAATTCAACAAACCAGTCTTTGGTCTGGATAGGACGACCTGTTACAGCAACTTCAAAACCCTTATTCTCCAAGGTACCAGCATTCTTCAACAGTTTGTTGTCGAAGTTCTGGCCTGCTGGGATGGTTGTTTCACTCAGAAGGTCAGTAGTCTTGCGGTAATATGCATCAAAGTTGAGAACCAGTCTCTGGTCGAACATACCGTAATCGAGACCGACGTTCCAAGTAGTGGTTGTCTCCCAAGTCAGGTCATCATTGTATGCCAATGGACGATAGAGCAATCCAGTGTTGTCGCCGCCACCGATAGGATAGAGGAAGTGATTACTTGTACTCTTCTTGTATGTAGCGGTATAATACTCTTTACCAGTATCCTGCTGACCAGTCTTACCCCAACCCAAACGAAGTTTCAAGTCGCTGATTGCGTCAACATCTTTCAAGAAACTTTCTTCTTTAACACGCCATGCGAAGGCTGCTGCAGGGAAGAAACCCCAACGGTGTCCATCAGCAAAGCGGCTAGAACCATCATAACGTGCGGTAAATGTAAGGAGGTAACGATCCAACAAAGAATAGTTGGCACGACCATACCAGCTCACGAGATAGGTCTGACCTCTCCATCTGCTAGTATCGTAAGCCTTTTCTGTACCAGCAAGAGCTTCACCCTTGTCATTCTTTCCTTCGTAGGTAGATGGATACATGGTTCTGCTCCATTGGTCTCCCCAATATTTCATGTGGCTATACTCGTAACCAGCTGTGATATCAAAGTGGTTAGCCTTGTTGAAGTCCTTGGTATATTGAGCATAGGCTGTTGCAACTACGTTATACTTCTTCTCTGTATTTTCACTTTCTCCACCATAGTAGTATGCGTAGGTAGACTGTGGATTCTTGTGATCATACTCACCACCGGTGGTATATTCACCTGCTAAGTTGACATGCAGATGAAGGTCTTCGAAACCATGAATCTTATAGTCTGCCTCTACGTTGCCCAAGAGAACATGTGCACTCTTGTTAAATCCGTAGTTCTCTACCTTTTCAACAGGGTTGGCTGGAGCATCTGAATTGCGGTCGTATGGGAAGGTTGGGTCGTATGAGTTACTCTCTTGTGCCCACTGCCAATAGCCGCCCCAGTTCTTGAATTTCTCATCACTGCTCTTAACAGGACGAGTAGGGTCCATTGTGATAGCTGCACCAACGGCATCCTGTCCGCCAGGAACTGTCTTTGAGTAAGAATATTTACCATTTACATTCAGGTTGAGGTGCTTGTTGAGCAAAGAAGGACTGAGGTTGAAACCAGCAGTAACACGCTTGTAGTCAGAACCCTTCAAGATACCTTCCTGGCCAGTGTAACCAACGCTGACGCGGTAAGGCATTGACCATGATTTCTTATTGATGCCACCTGATAAGCTGACATTATGCTCATGGCTGACAGCTGCACGGTAAATCTCATCCTGCCAGTCGGTATCGTATGTGCCGGCAGCATAGTTAGGTGTACCATCAGCATTGTATTCCTTCCAACCTAAGCCTTGGTAGGCAGATGAACCTTCGCCATAATAGTTCTTGATGAAGTCAACGTATTCTGATGCGTTCATCACATCCAACTTCTTACCAATAGTACTTACTGAGACTGTACCATTGTAAGAAACCTGTGGCTTCTGGCCGCTGCGACCCTTCTTGGTTGTAATGATGATGACACCATTAGAACCACGGGAACCATAGATGGCAGTAGCTGAAGCATCCTTCAATACGGTGAAGCTCTCGATATCGTTAGGATTGACAAGAGAAAGAGGGTTGTTTACACCTTTTGTATTATTGTTATCCATAGGCATACCATCGATAACAATCAATGGGTTGTTGCTCGCAGTAAGAGAAGCACCACCACGGATACGAATCTGTGCACCATCACCAGGAGCACCCGTTGATGAGTTGACATTTACACCGGCAATCTTACCCTGGATCATATCCTGTGCAGATGTAATGATACCATGGTTCTTCTCATCTGGCTTGAGTGCAGTAACAGAACCAGTCAAGTCGTTCTTCTTAGCTACACCATAACCGATGACAACGATTTCGTTCAAAGACTTAGAGTCATCTTCCAAGGTAATGTTCATATTACTAGATGCCTTCACTGTCTGCGGTGTCATACCCAGATAGGTGAATGTAATCTTGGTACCTGGCGCTGCATCAACTGAGAAGTTACCATCCATGTCGGTAATGCCCACTGCCTTACCGTTCACTGTAATGGTAGCACCCATGATAGGCTCACCAGAAGCATCCTTTACATGTCCCTTAATTGCATTTGACTGCGCAAAGGAACTTGCTGTCAGGAGAAGACCACTTGCGAGGGTCAACATCCTAAGAGGCAATTTAATTTTTACCTGCTTCATCATTCTGTTTAATTTTTAGTTAATATATGCATGTTGTTGTTAGTCGGTTTTTATTCCACGCTTATTTCCCTTTAGCCGTTAGTTATTAGTCCGCGCGGTTAAAAAATATTATAAGGTGGTATAGCTCATCTCATCATTTTGTTTGATCTTTAAGTTTATATGAATAATCTTGCTTAGTTATATCCTGCACTTAAAATAAAGTTATAACCTTTTGTGGCGTTCTGGATAAGTTTTGGCTTTTAGTTAGTGTTGTTAGCTATTAACTTTCAATATCCAGTCGGTCGTTAGGTCTCTACATTATTATAAGGTAGGAATGGCATTTTTTGTACCATTTTAACTTTCTGTATGCAAATGTAACTCCTTTTGCGCTTACTTGTACTTTTTTTAGAGTTAAAAACAACATTCTTGTTGTGCAAACGTTTGCACGATATTTGCCTTAGGTACATCTTTAGGTACTATAGTGGACGGAAAAAAATAACTTGGTACGAATTGGGTGAAAAATGCACCATCTCAATAAGGTCATGGTCTCAAATCATACTAATTTATTTTTTCACCATCACTAAGTAACTCTAATTCCGCAAAGTGGTTCAAATACGCCCTGAAGGAGCTGGAGCCCATATTAAGCAGCACGCCCTGAACCAATGGTCACCGGCCGAAGGGAAAGGTAAAGGGCAGAAGCTCTTAGCCCAGGGCAACGCCCTGGGTGTAGTAGCAATCAGCAAGGCGCCCTGTAAGGGCAACAGCTTTACAAATTGCCTGGTTCTTTGAAGCTTTTGCCCTTACTATTATATTTGCACTTGGAAAAATAAAGAGGTAAAAATCTTTATATCTGCAAAATATTGTTAACTTTGCAGGAAAATAGATAAGTACAATAAAAAAGAAGAATACTCCATATCCAGCGTTAACCCTGTGCCCTTTCTAGCATAGTAAAGGCTTAGCCCTGTTTTGGGAACTGGATATTTTCTGAGCAGAAGCTTGAGAGTAAATTAGCCTGCTTGTGTTGAACAAGACAGGACTCGTAGTATAGTTGTAGCCGCTCAGAACGGAGCACCCTTCTTATAAAAAAATTTTTCAATATGCAAATATACGGAATAGATTTGGCAAAAGAGAAATTTGACGTAAGT
>ENA-ORUX01000422-ORUX01000422.1-human-gut-metagenome-genome-assembly--contig:-NODE-422-length-41030-cov-11.754265_pt1 | contig 41030 bp, 48 predicted proteins | sample MGYA00242087_ERZ509225 | MGnify/ENA primary metagenome ERZ509225 (study PRJEB26280, sample SAMEA2338864) | human gut metagenome | biome: human gut; feature: human-associated habitat; material: faeces... | reverse complement strand
ACGGATTTATATAACAATGGGAGTGGAACAGAAACCATACTGGCAGTTCGGAATGACGTGATGACACGTAGCAACATTTCGTTAGGAATTCCTTCTCTTGTTCCTCTTATGACGTATACGGATGTACTGTTGTCATATGCAGAATGTCTTTGTAAAAACGGCAGCACGTCGGATGCAGAAAGCCAGTTGAACAAGATTGTCGCAGCAAAGGGAATCCCATTGTCAGGAACTACGGTTTTGGATAAAATTAAGAGCGCCCGGTTGCAACTGTCGCTTTATTGTGACGTGAACTTTGCCTTTTTGAAAAGGACAGGATTCGCGAAAGAGGTGTACGGAGTAGAAGACTATAGGTTGTTGCTTCCTATTCCGCAAGGAGATGTAATTGCCGGTGGAATTTCACAAAATACTGGATATTAGAATTTAGCCGGAAACTGGTAGGGTCGGACGAGTAGCCGGAGTTGAATAAATGTACCTGATAATCGTATAAAACCCTGGAAAAATTTGTGTAATTCAAAATAAAAGCATACTTTTGCACCGCAATTAAGGATGGTTCCGTAGCTCAGCTGGATAGAGCAACGCCCTTCTAAGGCGTGGGTCCTGCGTTCGAATCGCAGCGGAATCACTGAAAGCTTTACAAATTACAAGGATGGTTCCGTAGCTCAGCTGGATAGAGCAACGCCCTTCTAAGGCGTGGGTCCTGCGTTCGAATCGCAGCGGAATCACGGAAAAAGAGGAAATCAGTAATCGCACAGATGCTTGATTTCCTCTTTTCTTATTTTGTTTCTCTTCTTACGGTTATAGAAATCTTGATATATGGTAGATGAAACCTCTGCTGGGAGGTGAAAATCTGGTAAATAATAATTCCAAATAACTGAAATGAAAAATCCGGATGGATTGTAAGTTTCTGGATTTTCAATGAGAATAGACTGATTAGAGAAATTTGTTCTTGGAAAAATAAAAAATATTTGTGGTAGCTAAATATTCTTTATATCTTGCGTCGTAGATTATTTTACAAATAACAGTGCTATGAGAATTTATTTAAACACATCACAGAATGATGAAATTGTGTCTTTTGATTATCAGAAATATTTAGTTGGCGTATTGCATAAATGGTTGGGAGTAAATAATGAGCATGACTCTATTTCTTTATATTCATTTTCATGGTTACATCATGGAGTAAAGAAAGAGAATGGTTTGGATTTTCCTAATGGTGCCTCTTGGTTCATTAGTTTTTATGAGGAGACAAGGATAAAACAGATTATAGCATCGATTTTAAAGAATCCAGAAATGTTTGCAGGGATGAAAGTCGTGGATATTTCGATAGAAGAGACTCCGAATTTGATGTCACGTAACTTATTTTATTTAGGGAGTCCTATTTTCATTAAACGTACTGAAGATGAGTCTGGAAAAGCAAAACATTACACATTTGAAGATTCTTTGTCTAGCGAACTAATGAAAAAAACATTGATACATAAGATGGAGATTGCCGGATTGCCAGTTGATGAAACTTTGAATATTTATTTTGATTTAGATTATGAGAAGAAAAAAATTAAGTACATCAATTATCACAATATAAGAAACAAGGCAAGCTTATGTCCTATCTATATAAAAGGGAAGCCTGAAACAAAAGCTTTTGCTTGGAATGTTGGAATAGGTAACTCTACTGGCATTGGATTTGGAGCAATATATTAACTTGAAAATCGTTATATCATGTATTACGTTGTCAAATATACAGGTAAGTTTGGTTTTATAAAACCATGGACAGCTGTTCGTGACGGATTAACTTATAGTCAACAATTTTTATCTCCATCAACATTAGAAGGTATCGAAAAGAAACTCTTTCCTGAAACTCTCACTCAAAATGGGGTGATAACTAAAATAAAACGTTATCGATTATCTTATTCATTCATTGATGTGCAGAAAGAACAGACTCAAACAAGGGGATTCAATGGCAAGAAAAAAATACGGGAAAGGGCTGTCTTGAATCGAGGAATTATGATTGACCCTATACTGTATTTGGCGTTTGAGGATTATGATGAAGCATTAATAGCAAGCAAGCAACATGTCTGTTTGTGTCGTAATGAAGATATACTCCTTCCGGATTCTATGATTGAAGGGATGGATGAAAGCAGTTTTAATTCCATTAAGGGATTTGAAATGCGGTTTGGCAAGTCAGAACAATCTTTTATGGTTGGATACAATCGGTTTGATAATTCACCTATGTACGGTTGGCTGGAGATAGACGGCCAATCTATATTGTAATTTTATGGGGAATAGATATGATTACATATTAGCTAAGCATGAAGATAATGGTTTGATTCCTTTGTCAGAACATTTGCTTCTAGTTGCAGAATCTGCTGAAGCGATTGCGTACAATATCGGGCTTGATGCTTCTTTGGCAAGAAAAGGAGCCATATTACATGATATAGGCAAGGCTAGTAGTGTTTTTCAGAAGACATTGAAACATGGATATGTACGTCCTTATGACTTTATTTTCCGCCATGAGATTGCATCTTTGTTTTTTCTTTCAATTCTGAAAGAAGAGGAAAGAAGTGTTGTTGTCGAAATGATAGCGGCACATCATAAGTCTATTTATAGAGACATACATGAACTAGGATTGCTGGATTTAGAAGATATGGAAGATTGTTTTGGCATTCATTCCAAAGACTTTGTTTCATGGGCTCCTGATGCTTTAGGTATATTGTCTTCATTAGGTTTAGCCGTTCATGAGATTACGTTAGATGAAGCAAAAGATAATTACAATTATGCGATATCCTACTGTGAAAAAATTGGTTTAGGTTTTTCTGTATGGAAGGGTGTCCTAATGGGTGCTGATTATCTGGCATCGGCTTTGGGTGATAAAACAAAAGATGAAATTGGCAAATTGTTTATCTTGCCGGATTTGTCTTTTTATTGTAGGCAAAACAGTTTGTATCCTTTGTCTTTATGTAAGGCTGATGATGTACGTAAACATACACTTGTTACAGCACCGACAGGAGCCGGAAAGACAGATTTCTTGTTAAGAAGATGCAAGAGACGTGTGTTTTATACTTTGCCTTTTCAGGCATCTATTAATGCTATGTATGACCGCCTGAAATTGGATTTAAAGGATACGGATGCACAAATTTATCTTTTGCATGCAGCTTCTAATCTGAAATTGGAACAAGGGAAATGGGAGGAACGTATTATGCAAAGGCATATTGGAGCTTCCATAAAAGTGATGACTCCTCATCAGATGGCTTCTATTGTATATGGAGTGAAAGGATATGAGGCAATGCTGGCTGATTTGTATGGATGTGATGTTATATTGGATGAAATACATACATATTCCAGTGAAATACAAGCTATTGTGCTGAAAATTATTGAAATACTGGTGAATGTTGAGTGCAGGATACATGTGGGAACTGCTACGATGCCTCGGGTCTTGTATAATCGGATATTAGAAATACTTGGTGGAAAATCAAATGTATATGAAGTATTTCTTTCTTCCGATAAGTTGAATGAGTTTAACAGGCATGAAATTCATAAAATAAGTGGGTTTGAAGATGTTCGTCCAGCAATGGAAAGAGCCCTTATCGATAATAATAAGATTCTTGTGGTATGTAATCAGGTTAAGAGGGCACAGGCTGTTTATCTGTCGCTCCAGGCGGATTATCCGGACATTCCTATTATGCTAATTCATATACGGGCATCAGAACGAATTGTGTAAGATAGAACGGCGGCAAAAATGTTGTTGCGGTTTGTTTATCAGCGAGTTAAACGAAAATAGGCTTTCATGCGAACGAAAAACGAAATGTGACATTACTTTACATCGGTTTTACATCTAAACGGCCTAAACGCGGGCTTTAAATGCGTTTTTGTTACATCACCCTATAAATATCACCTAAACGGGGCTGGAATAGGCTGTAAAGGCTTATTTCGGCCTTTTTTTATGCCTGTTTAGGCGTTTAGAAATCTGTTTAAGTACCCATTTAGACGGGAAAAACAAGCGGTTTCAGAATCTCTTTCTTAAATGTTAAAAAAGGGGTTGGGGATACCTTTGGGGATACCAGTTGGGGATACCCTTTTTTTATTTATTTTACGCGAGAAATAAAAAGTTGGGGATACCTTTTTAACTGGTTTTAAGTCGTGTGTTTGGTAGGAGATTGCTTTTTTCGTGTGCTATTAATGCGTTTTAATCTATATTTTGATATAGATAGTATTATATATTTTCGCATTGATTATGCTGTAAAATTAATGTAAGTTGCTGATTTATAGTGTTTATTTTAATGATAATACGTATTTTTACGGTGAAAACGTGTGTGTGCGTGTAGAAATGATGCAGAATAGCATAATAAGGATAGTGCGGAAGAGCTCCCGGGTAAGCTGCTTCAGATTCCGGTTCGAGTCCGGGTTCTGCCCCAATACTTTGTGATTTTGCGTTTTTATAGGTATTAGATTTAAGGTGAACGCTCCCGGTGAAAGTCCGGGAGCTTAAATCAGTTTATTATGGAAATAGTAGAAATGATATTAAGATGGGGTTTTGCTGTATTTACCACCGGTATGGCTGTGTATTCAGTCATTACGACTATTAAGGATATGAGAGATTTCAATCGTGAGGAAAAAGAAAGGAGATCTAAATAATATTCTTATTTTTCACGTTGTTTTTCATAAAATCATCATCCCATTGTATTTTTACGTTCAGACCATTTCCTGAAGGTATTTGAGATGCAAAGACAGTAGTAATATCAATAAATTCTCCTTCTTCGAGAGATATACGAGATAATTTACTTACATCAGAATCTATAAGGTTATTCGCTTGGAGTTCTGCACGTATATTTGTTGCGGTACATTTGCCATTATTCTGTATGCGTATTTTACCATTATTCTTTATAATCAACAAATTAGCCTTCTTTTTATCGTTTTCTTTCTCCTGTTCCCGCTTAATTTGAAGGTCATTTATAGTCATCTGTTGCCTTTTTATTTTTCTGTCATAAAATACAACCATAAAAACGGTAACACAAGAACTTATTATTGATACAATCTCGGATACACCTATTTCCATAACGTTTACTTTTTGTCACCAATCCTCATTTGCGGCATTGTTTCCTTTTAAGTAGTCACAAATAGTGCTTATGACTCCATTAATGAAAGAATTAAAATTTTCAACGCACTCTTCTTTGTTGACTTTTCCGTTCTTTTTGAACATATTAATATCACCTTCTCCCATAACGTTTACACCACCTGAAAACATTACTTGATGTTCATCATTGAAATACATTGAATTTATAGAAGGAATATCAAATCGCACTCTTCCATCCTTAAAATACATAATCAGGTTCATATCCACTCTTGCATATACCTTCATACCCATAACCTTTTTACATACAAATGCTTCAGGATAAGTACCATGAAGATTAATCATTTCATTTTCCATTTTATTTGAAACAGCATCGGGATTTTTAAAATTGCTGATAATAAATGCATTAGCAGATTTGTATAAATCAGACGCACTTTTCCCTGGAATTTCGACCACGTAAAAGTTTTTTCCATCAAGTGTTTTTACACCATCAAACTCTGCTTTAAATTGTGCGTTTGCTGCTATTGCAGCGAGCAATAACATAATAGAAAATAGTATTTTTTTCATTTTGCTTATGATAATTAATTTGTTAAAAGAACTTCCTGATACTTCCCAAAACAGCATATACTTTAAGGATCATGCTGATAGGGATTTCCTGCTCGCAGAACTCTTCGCTTTTGTTCGAAGGGATGAGCCGGACAAAACCTTCTTTCTGGCTTAACCTGACTCTTTTTACGGTACGATATTCCTCTGTAACGATGCCGTATATTTCTCCGGCTGGGAGATACTGGATAGGTGTCGTTACTTCACGAAGTGCGATAATGTCACCATTGCTTATCTCCGGCTCCATGGAGTGACCGGTGAGGTTACACCACACCACTCCTTCCTGGTTGTAGGGAGGATAATTAATGTAGAAGTCAGGATTTCGCGTCTGGTCATTCACAATCACATCGAATCCTCCTATAAAATCCACATTAAAGTAGGGTGCGCCTTCGTATGTTTGGTTTACGGATGGCAGTTTTTCTTCCTTTTCAGACTCAGAACTGAGCATGTTGCCTTCGCCTGTAAGGAGCCAGTTCATATCTATATCTACACATTTTGTGTATATCACATCAATATCAAATGTTTTGCGCCCATACCAATTGGTTATAGTATTAGGAGCAACGCCTAAGAATCTAGCTAATTCAGCATTGCCTTTGAGCTTATAATACTCTTTAATGCGGTCTAATACCAATGGTTTATCTAAAATATTTCCCATATTGTGTGATTTTTATATGGATTTTATTTGTATTTCCCAAAATGTGTGTATATTTGCAGAGTCTTACGAAACCGAAAGACGCTCTAAAGGTAGAAAATAAACTTTAAAAACGCAAATTATGGATAAAGCAAACATTCATCAGGCAAAATGGCCGCAAGTATTTTACAGAGAAAATGTAAGTAAATACTTATTCGTAAAAAGATCAACTTACGAACAGCTTTGCATCTTGTGGGAGGAATAAATAATGAAAACGTTACTTATTAAGGCAAAGGTTTTCTGGATTCAACGATGTCTGTATCCATTTCTATACTTATGCATACATTATACACGCTCTCAAGTATACAAACTATGGAAAAGAATAGAGAAGCAGAATCCCGGACATTTCTCCGTTGACGAAAAATACGCTCCACTACGATTTGGTCAGATTCGGTCACTGATTGTTCCATTGAAAGACTTGGAGAACTGGTGTTTCCAGCATACCACTTCATCTCGTAACCGAAAGTGCTACATGCAGCCCGAAAAGTTTTGTCAATCATCTTGTACAGATAGTTTATCTGATTGGGACATGTTTCTTGATAGGCTATAGTAAAAATCATTTTGAATTTAAACATAAGAAATAAAGTTAGTTTGTTTAGCATCGCTACAAATGTAGCAAAACCATTCCGGTTCGTGAGAATAGGGATGGACTTTTAACCGAATAATAACAACAAAAACAATAAAGAAATGGCAGAAATATTAATGATGTACGGCGAACGCCGAAAGTTAGCTGAAAAGTTCAGCGTAAGTGAAGTAACAGTACGTGACGCACTGAAGTTTAGAACCCGAAGTAATGTGGCGAACATGATACGTAAGGCTGCTCTTGAAATGGGCGGTGTATTGAAAGGCGCAAGAACTCTTCGAGAGGTAATGGAGAAAGACGAAAACCAGTCTGAGGATAAAAATTTACAACCAACTGCATAAGTGATGAATCCTTGCCATTCCGGTTCGCGAGAATAGGGATGGCTCCTAACTCAAAACCATAGAATCATGAAACGAATCAATACTACTACACGTAACCTGCTGCTGATACTGACAGCCGCGTTGACCAACTGCCTTATTGATGGCACGATGAACCTGATAGTTACAATCTTCCTTTGCCTGGCACTTATCCCAACGGCAAGGCGCATGGACAGAGAATCACGTAACCAGTAATACACACACGGCTTGCAGAACTTAGTCAGGTGGCTGCCGTCCGGGTTCAAGTCCCGGAGCCGGACTACAATCTTAACGAATTAATCATGGAAATGTACGGAAACACATTATGCGTCAGCTTTACGGAACTTGTGGGGAGCGGACTTATCAGCCAGCCCACCTATAAGAAATACATTCGTGAAGGCAAGCTTACCCTCCTCCAGCGGGGAGGTAACGGACGCGAGGCACTGATTGCCTACCGCTCCATGCCGGAACGGCTCCGTGCAGCATACGATGACACATTCAAGAATGCATACGAGGAAATGAAACAGCGTGAGCAGGAAAAGTACATCAACACACAGATTCGGTTCGATGCCGAAGCGGTACGGTTCTTCAAGGAATTTGAGCCGCGTATCGAGCCTGCCAGACAACTGGAATACATCCTGAACGCCCAGGTGATGAACGAAATGGTGCGTACGGAGAAGGCACGCAGTGTGGAACATGCCAAAGGCGGTTTTGCCCGTCGTGCGGAAACATGGAGCAGCGTTCAGATTTGCTGTGAGCGTCTCCGCGAAATCACAAGCCACACACTGCCGAAAAATCCGGCCCGTCTGCGTGAGAAGTTCAATGCTTACAAGCGAGATGGATATGTGGTACTGGTAAGCGGTAACTTGGGCAACAGTGCCGCACGCCGCATCGGAAAGGCCGAAGGTGCTCTTCTGCTGAAGCTTCGCCGAAGCAAGTTCCCTGTCTACACCGATATGCAGCTCTTTGAGGAATACAACCGTCAGGCGGTGCTTCGCGGACTGAAAACCATCAAGAGTCCTACTACGATGCACAGTTACTTGAACGATCCGGCGGTAATGGTTTGGTGGTATGCCGCAGTAAATGGAGAAAGAGAATTCAAGAACAAGTATATGCCAACCTTCGATACGGTAATGCCGTCCATGCCTAACTCGCTGTGGTATTCAGACGGTACGAAGATAAACCTTTACTACCGTGCGTACGATGACAGGCAGAAGCGATGGGTGGCACGAACCACGGATGTATACGAGGTGATGGATGCCTGCACGGAACTGTTCCTCGGCTACTTTATCGGCGACGGCGAAAACTTCTACAACCAGTACATGGCGTACCGGATGGCACTCCAGACATGGAAGGTGAAGCCTTATGAGATAGTGACCGATAACCAGGGAGGACACAAGAAGCTGGCTTCGCAGGGATTCTTCAAGAAACTCTGCCATCTTCACAAAACCACGATGCCGCACAACGGCCAGTCCAAATCCATAGAGTCCGCTTTCGGACGATTCCAGCAGCAGGTACTTCACAAGCTTTACAACTTCACCGGTCAGAACATTACGGCCAGGAAGCTTTCAAGCCGTGTGAACATTGACCTGGTAATGGCGAACATTGACCAGCTTCCCACGCTGGAGGAACTGAAAAAGCAATATGCCGACTGCCGCGAAGAATGGAACTCGATGCAGCATCCTACCAGCCCCACCGGCATGACCCGCAGGGAAATGTACACCGCGATAGAGAATCCGCAGGCACAGCCGCTTGACGATTACGAAGCACACGAAATCTTCATGCTGTTCTCTCAGGCTCCGGTTCAATACACCAAGGAAGGTTTCATCTTCCGCATGAACAAGCAGGAATACAGCTACATGGTGTATGGCGACGACGGACTGGTAGACATGAACTTCCACCTTCAGAACGTGGGCCGTCAGTTCCTCTACCGATATGATCCGGAAGACATGACCCGCATCGAACTCTGGGCGGTGACTGACACGGGTGCCAAGTATGCGGCCATCGCCACACCGAAAGTCACTATCCACCGTGCCACTCAGGAACGTACAGAAGAAGAAAACGCTTATCTGTTTGCACAGCTGGATGCCAACCGCCGCACACGTGCAGCCATGCACATCGCCCAGGAGGAACTGTTTATGGAAGAAGCCATGGGCGAAGCCTACACAAAGCTTCGTTTGCCGCGTCCGGTGGCTGTGAGCGAAAAGCAGCTTGACGGATACCGCGAAGAAATGAAGCGTGGCACACTGGAAGCTCCGGTACCGATTCCCGATACGGATATTCCGGAAGAGCCTGTACTGGCAGATGAACCGCTGACCTTCGCCTCATCAGGAGACTGGACAAAGAAAGTATCGAACCTGACGTTCGATGAACTTGACAGCTTGGGAAAATTCTAACGATTTGATTAAACAATACTTAAATACCTATTAAAACAATGAAAGGATTAACAACAGAAATGAAAGAACAGGTGCGTAGCGCACTGATTGCCTACCGCTCAAATTACCCTACGTTGAACCGTGCCGCAGAAAGCTTGCAGGGCGTAAGCTCGGCCACCGTGAGCCAGCTATGCAACGGAAAGTATGAACTGATCAGCGATGAAATGTTTATCCGTATCGCTTCGCAGATTGGCTTTGCATTTGATTCCTGGACACTGCACGAAGGGAAGACATTCAAGGAAATCACTTTTACGCTGAGCGACGCACAGGCTTACAAGAACGTGACATGGATTGTGGGTGATGCCGGATGCGGAAAGACCACAGCAGCCATTGAATACCGCCGCACGCACCGCAACGTGTTCTACATCCTCTGTTCGGAAGATATGCGACGCTCAGACTTTGTGCGTGAGATAGCCAAGCAGGTAGGCGCACCTACTGACACGACCAACCTTCGCGATATGCTGGAGAACGCTATCAGCATGATTTCTTTCCTGGGAAACCCGCTGCTGGTGTTCGATGAAGGCGACAAGCTTACCGACAGCGTGTTCAACTACTTTATCAGCATCTACAACCGACTGGAAGGTCATGCAGGTATCGTGTTCCTTAGCACGGACTACATCAAGCGCAGAATGGATGCCGGATTGCGGTACAACAAAAAAGGATACAAGGAAATAAACAGCCGCATCGGACGCCGTTTCTTCGATGTGTCTCCCACGGAAGAGAATGACATCTACGCCATCTGTCAGGCCAACAACCTGACCGACCGTGCCGATATAGAAGAGGTGCTGAAGGATGCCAAGCGAAGCGACAACGATCTTCGCCGCGTGAAACGATGTATCCACCGTCAGAAACGTATCATTGAAGCCAAAAGAGTGAATAATGAAAAATTAAAAATGAAAAACGGAGGAGATACGGATGAATAAGGAAGACAATACACCGCCCCCACAGAAAAAGAAGTTCACTTTCGACCGCAATGCGAAGGGAGTTCGTGAACTCTTGTCAATGAAATTTGACGTGATGGATTTTGATGGTCCCTGGTATGATGCTTTCGGCACTCCTGAACGCCGGGGTGTCTGGATCATCTGGGGAAACTCCGGAAGCGGAAAGACCAGTTTTGCCCTCCAGCTCTGCAAGTATTTGTGTCGTTTTGGCCGTGTGGCCTACGACAGCATGGAGGAAGGTGCCTGCCGTACCATGCAGGATGCCATCCGGCGAACAGGCATGATGGACGTAAACAAGAAGTTCCTGCTGATTGACAACGAGAATATGGATGAACTCAGCATCCGCCTCCGGAGACAGAAAAGCCCCGACATCGTGGTAATCGACTCTTTTCAGTACACCCGCATGACTTATCGCCAGTACATCGACTTCAAGGAGCAGCACAAACGGAAGCTGCTCATCTTCATCAGCCATGCCGAAGGCCAGTTGCCAAACGGACGCGCAGCCAAAGGAGTGATGTACGATGCCTCGCTGAAAATATACGTGGAAGGCTTCAGGGCCTTTTCGAAAGGACGCTTTATCGGTCCAGTCGGTTACTATGACATCGTTCCGGAGAAAGCCCGGCAATATCACGGAGAAGAATGAAAAAAAATGAAGAATGAGGAATGAAGAATTAAGAATGAAGAAATGAAAAATGAAAAATCAAGGATTAGCAATGAAAGACCGACCCATTACACCTCAGCAGGTGAAGGCACTGCAAGCCCAATTCCATAAGATGGGTTTTTCCGATGAAGACCGACACGGATTTATCAGTCAGTTTACTTCTGGTCGCACCGACAGCACTGCCGGACTGACGAAGGAAGAAGCAGGGTTGTTGCTCACCCGATTCAACCGTGAGGAAGCCGACCGACTACGCAAACAGGCACGTGCCCTGGTGAAACAGATATTTTCCCTGTCGTTCCGTATATCCTGCCTTAACAAGAACTATACGAACGACACGGAAGCAGACTTTGAGATGAACAAAGCGAAGATAAACCAGTTCTGCCGTACACGCAGCAAGTTCCGCAAGAACCTTACTGAAATGTCGCTGGAAGAGCTGAAGGAAGTAAAAAGACAATTTGAGGCAATGGCACGCAAAGAGTGAATAATTAAAAGTTAATAGTTAAAAGTTCAATATGAGAAAGCAATCAGAAATAAACCGTGCCATCGAGCACTTGAAAGCTTGCAACGATAATGTGAGCCGAATACAGTTGGAAGTGCTGGAAACGAAGCGCAGCGAATCATGGGTATTCAATCGGTATGTGCGCGACGTTCCGGAAGACGAACGCAACGAAACTCTTTTCTATGCCGCACGCGATGCAGCCCAGTTCCTTGCCGGAAAGATTGGTATCAGTTCCATCTGTCCGGATCTGGAAGACGAACCCGAAGAAGAGGAAGAGCAGGAGGAAACAATTACACTGAGCCTTTCGGAGTACAAAAAGCTTCTTCTTCGCCTGGATAGAGTGGAACGCAGGTTAGGCCTGAGAGTGGGTGATGTGGCTCCGGCACCGCGTAAAGACATATCAGAAGCCCCCGATGAACTCATAGGTCAGGCCGATGCGTGCCGCATGATTGGGTGCGCAAAGACCACCATCAAGCAATGGGCCAACAAAGGACTCATTACCCGCTATCAGAAAGGATACAACGTGTACTACAGCAGACGTGAGTTGCTCGGAAGCCCGGTAGTGAAAGATTATAAAGACAGCAAGAAAAAAGATTAAGCTATGGAACATACAATCGAACAAATTCAGAATGACATTATGAACCGCATGCAGCAGTTTGATTTCGGCGACCGTGTAACGATACTCCGTGAGCTTGAAAACTTCTGCGGACAGCAGGCAGACGAAGCCATGAAAATGGAATACGACATGGCGGCAATGGAGGACGAATTAACCGACAATTACTAATCATTTAAACAATCATTAAAACTGAATTAATTATGGCAAAAAGAACCAAGAAAACAGTAATCAGCGGAGTAAGCCGCGAACAGTACGAACAGGCATTTGCAGAATTCGCTATGGCCGACGCAAAGGCCCAGTCACTGACAGCCAGGATGGACCAGGAAATGACAAAGATTCGTGAGAAGTACGCCGACCAGCTTGCCGAGCTGAACGAAACGAAAGACCGCACCTTTGAGGTGATGCAGACCTACGCCACCGAAAACAAGGATACGCTGTTCAGCAAAAAGAAAAGTCTGGAATCGGCACACGGTATCATCGGATTCCGCACAGGTAACCCGAAACTGAAAAACCGGAAAGGCTTCACCTGGGCAGCCGTAACAAACCTTTGCAAAGAGTTTCTTCCTGATTATATCCGCACCACGGAGGAACTGGCAAAAGACAAGCTGCTTGCCGACCGTGACGTACCGGAAGTTGCGGAACAGTTTGCCAACATCGGTGTAGAGGTGGTGCAGGACGAATCTTTCTATGTCGAACCAAAGAAGGAAAGCGATGCGGTCCAGACGGCCTAAATACACGTATGAACGCCGTGGTCCTCTTTGGATTGTGTATCGAAATGAATACACCCAGTCCACATGTGAAGGCACTCCCATAGCGGAGTGTCATTCACCGGAGGAAGCGAGGGATATGGTTTATAAACTTAACGGATGGAAGAAAAACAACCATGGCAGAACTAACCTTTAATTCACCCATTCGGCGCGACAAGTGGCCGCGCTGGATGATTAAGCTTCACGAATATCTTAAAAAGATATATGAAATACCTGTAGAAGAGGTAGAACCAGACGATTACGACCGGCTCAAACGGATAATATTTGAAAAGATTGTCGCACTGGGAAATGATAAACTTATTATGGAAGATACGAACATATTAATCTATACCGTCAAAGGAGAGAACGGTTTTGGAGTTGTAGTCGAACGAAACAGCAAAAAAGTAATTACCTATTACCTGGAATAATGAACAATCGCACACAAATTATCCTGTTCACCGCATTTTCCATCATCATCGGGCCGCTGATTATAATGGGATTCATCCTGAAACTTGCAGGAAGAATGCTCGATATACTTGGCTGGCTCTGCTGGATGGAACCACGCATGGCGCGGAAAGGATGGGATGAATTAATCAGAAAAATAAAAGAATCATGGAGCACAAATTAGGAGAAACGTTTGAATTTGAAGGTAATACCCTCGAAGTTTCTGAAGTAGAAGACATAGAACGTCCATGTGTAGGATGTTTCTTCTTTGGAGAAGGACATCACTGCTATTTTGGAGGAATTGAATCTTGCATGGACGAAGACAGAGAAGACCACACTAACGTAATATTTAAACAATCAACAAAAACAGAAGAATTATGATGCACAACTGGTTTACATGCAAAATCCGTTACGAAAAGACAATGGAAAACGGAATGAACAAGAAAGTAACAGAACCCTATCTGGTAGACGCTCTCAGCTTTACCGAAGCCGAAAGCCGTATCATCGAAGAGATGACACCTTTTATCAGTGGTGAGTTCGAGGTGTCTGGAGTTGCAAAAGCTAATTACAATGAACTGTTCCCAAGTGAAGAAGAGTCTGCCGACCGCTGGTTCAAATGTAAACTCTGGTTTATTACACTGGATGAAAAGAGTGGAGCAGAAAAGCGTACTGCATTCAACGTACTGGTGCAAGCTTCCGACCTTCGCGATGCTATCAAGAAGCTGGACGAAGGAATGAAAGACACTTTGGCCGATTACGTGATAGCTTCCGTATCCGAAACCGCCATCATGGACGTGTATCCATACGAAGCAGACCCCGATGTGAAACCTGAATTTAATGATGCAGACAAAAGATGAAAACAGAAAAGACCTATATCCATCGCCGCGTATGCCTTTGCCGCCAGTGCGGAGGAACCGGCACAGTGACCGTGTATGCAGAAAAAGATTTTCAGCATCAGTACCCCGAACATAAAGTGTGTCCGCAATGCCAGGGCAGCGGGCGCATCTGGCTCAGCGGAACAGTAATCAAGCAGATTGAACCCTATGCAGAACCAGAACCTTAATCTGTTCAAGCCTCGCAGGGTGGCTGCGAAGATTCATTACAGCGCAATCAATCAGTTTATGTTTTTATGGATCAAGCACAGCCGCCCATGCGACCTGTCAGTCAAGCGTTCGAAGCAGAACCCGGAATACCTGGGCATCTGCTTCGATGTGGAAAACAACGACACAATCGACATGATGTGTGATTTAAAAACAAGTCTGAAAATTGAGATTATTGATTTATGAAAAAGAAAGTATATATCTCCATCCCGATAAGCGGGAAAGACATTACAGAAGTAAAACTTCATTTAGACTTTGTAAAAAATAGATTGGTAAGTAAGTTATATGAGCAGGTAACTCCGTTTGACGTATCACCAGATTCCAACGCATCTTATGCGGAACACATGGGACGAGACATTCAGGCTCTCTTGGAATGCGATGCAGTCTATTTCTGCCGTGGATGGCAAGACAGCAAAGGATGTCAGGCAGAATACGAAGTGGCGAAGATTTACGGTAAACAAATGGTTTTTGAATAGGAGGAATTAACATGATGCCAAAGGAACTACCAAACGTAATGAATGATGCTGGATACCAGAAGGATGCTCATGATTTTGCAAAAAAAATGATGGAATGCAAAGGAATTATTTATCCATGTAAGGATTTAAATCACTTTCAGGAATGGATGGAAGAAGCTTTGTCAAAAGCTTACTTATATGGTGCGCAAAGTGCTGTAAGGGTTGGTTATCTTCTTGCAGACAAGGATTGGGAAGAAACATATAAAGGATTAAAAAAACAAATTAATGAATTAAAGGGGAAAAATACCGATGAATAATATGAGCGAAAAAGAACAAATAATGGATTTTATTGACCAGGTTCTTTCAGACTTTACAAATGAAGGAGCGATGGAAGTTCTGGAAGATGTAAAGAGTGAGATAAACATGAGAATCGAATCATGCGAAGAAGGTACGTACACAGTAACAAGTGATTAATTATGAACGCAAGAGACCAAAAAAAAGTATGTGATTCAGGTTTTTGGATAATAAGAGCCGGAGAAAGAAATGGGAAACCAATTATCAAGGCAAAAAATTTGGATAATCCTGACTCATGGGTAACAATTAGAAGTGATTTTAAATCTAAAGCAGAGCGTGACCGGTACATGAAAGAGTTGCTGGAATATGATTTCTACATCGAAGACTAACAAAAATCCCCGACACCCAAAACCGGATGCCGGGGATTTTCATTTTTAATTATTCATTATTAATTAATTTAGGGTTCGCCCAGGTAATGACATATTGCCTCGTGTTGCAAAGGCGTAAGCGTGCGCTGTCCTTTCTTGTAGTGAAGTTCGTCCAGTCTTTTTTGTAAATCTTTGTTGAGATTAATCCAGCGGCGAAGCTGGGTAACGGCACTGCGGGCAGAAGAGCGGGGAAAATATCGCAGTGCAAGGTCAGTCAAATAAATAGCGTGCATAATGTTTGTGTTTGAATGTAAAGATAATAAAAATATCAGAGAAACAAACTACCCCGTAGTAACAATGCGTTTACTACGGGGTAATTAACCAGTTACTAAGTAGTAATTATGTGTTTACTACGTAGTAGTTACATAAGGCCTCCTTCGTCTTCCTCCTGCTTTTTCAGGCTCTTCAGGCTGGGCACCTTTTTGAAGGTGAGGTTTTCCTTGTTCAACTGTCCTTTCAGTCCGATGCCGGGGCGGAACTGAAGGGTAACCTTCCGGATGAGCGATGGGGAGTAGGTGTCTTCAGTGGCTGAACCGTGACTTTGCAGCTGTGCCTGAAAGCTTCCAAGGTTCTCCAGCTTCACAATCTGCCCGTTTGCGATGTGCATGTTAATGCGCTTCACCAGGGCACGGATTACGTTCAGCACGTCACCGTCGGTCAGTGTGGTGGCGTAGGAGATTTCTTCTGCCAGTTCGTTGATTCCTACCGACCCGCTGGCCTGCGCCTTCGGGTAATACTTGATTTCTCCGCTTTCGCGGTCTAAAGGATTCTGCATCCCTACAACACAATAGTTGATTGCCATAATAGTTTTGTTTTAAAGGGTTGATAATGTGGTTTGCTTGTCATGACACAACAAAACTACGGCAGGAAAATGAGGATGCGTTGAGCAAGCCGCGACACAGTGTGAAAAGATGCATGAATATGCTGATTTGTGTGCGTTTTTTCGTATTTTTGCGGAAAGTCAGCAGGGTAATATGGTCAGGAAAAGTCGTCAGAAAATAGTGGGAATGAGCTATGCCTTCCGCGTGCAGGATATTGTGCGGATTTACGATGAGCATGCACGCAGCGGACTGTCCAACCGGGAAATCCTGCGCCGCTATATCTGGCCGAAATACCGCATCTGCGAAAAGACTTTCTACAACATTATCAACGCCAGTGCCGATCCGCGCGTGACGGAACGCATCGCCCAGGCAGAGCGGCAGCTGACGCTTTTCGGTTAACAGGTCTGTGTGGCCTGGCAGGTGAAATCGCTTATATCTTCTATCAGTTCCTCGTGGTTATGGTTGGTGCTGCTTCCCGTGCGGCGGGTCATGCAGACAGACTCTTTCCCGATTGTCATACATAAGTTGAACAGGTGCGCGTCAATCTTGTCCAGCAAATCAAAGCGTGCCAGCGATTCCTCCTGAAACATGCTCCCGTCCCTTGCGCTTCCTTTCCATTTGGTGACCACATGCAGCCGGAATGGAACGTCTGCCTGCTGGACGGTTCCGCTTAACGTGCGCCACTGCACGGGCCGGAATTCGATGAACACTGCCGGGGTGTCGAACGGCTCTTCCTGTTCGATGAACTCTACCTGCTCGTTCCACAGGTCAATATGCCGGATAAGCGGCTGTCCGCTTTCATCCTTCAGTTCTTTCAGTGCTTCGGTCAGGCCGAGATAAAGCATACGTCTCATAGTGTGTCAAAGTTTTTAGCGTTATTGTAAAAGATTTCTTTCAGCAGTTCCTCCAGGTCAGGATGGTTTCCGATGAACTGGCGTTTGGGGATGGTGATTTTGCTTCCGGCCTTTTTCATGGCCATTCTCCGGTAGAACTCCGCTTCGGCGGTAAGCGCACGGTTGCGTTTGTTGTTGCGCGGTGCGCCGTTTTTCTTCCGTTGCAGGTTTTTGCTGAATCCGTCGGCAGCCTTTCCTCCGGTTATGGTCTGATAGCGGTACCAGAAGTATTTCTTCATCTTACGGGTTACGGTGATGGTTCCTCCTTCGTTGTGTATCCGGGCATACGGCTCAGTCGTTTCTATTACCACACTGTCACGGTCGGTTACCCGCCCCGTGATGCTACGGCGAAGGTTTCCGGTGCGGATGAGCAGTCCCCGGCTCTTGTCGTCGTTAAATTTGCGGCGTGCCCACTTCTCATTGAAGAAGGCTTCGCGCTCAAAGTTCCGGTCAAACTCATCCAAAGCTTCTGTCCGTATGTCTTTCAGTGTCTCCCTTACCAGCAGGTTGATACGCCGCTGGAGGTCACGGGTTACCTGGTTTGATTTTTCAGCCATTAAGCATTGTTTTTTTATGAATTAATCGTATATTTGCAAAAGAGAGAGTGACTCGAGGTACTGGGTTGGATTGCAGATCCTTCACTAAAGGCTTCAGTCGCTCTCTTTCCTTTTTTTCAGCTTCTCCACGATGGAATAAAACTGGCATCTTCCATCCACCTGTTCCCGGATTACGGCAAATGAATCCTCATCGGCTATGCGGATGCGCAGGTAATGATATTTCATGACCATGGGATTCCCCTTTTCATCCGGACGTTCCAAAACGTGTTCGGCATCTTTCAGCAGATTAATCAGATTATAGACTGCTTCATTCTTTGCCCTTACAAATTTGTGAGGCTGGTTCAATGCTTCCTTGATACCGTTTGATGTAAATTCCACAGGGTTTTGTATTCCCTGCACCAGCACGGTTTTACCGACCAGATTCTCTTTAGCCCACTGTCGGGCTGCTTTACGCTGTTCCTGCAACCGTTCTTTTCCGGCACGCATTTCCTGAAGCAACCTGCATGCCTGGCATACCTCATTGTCCGGGATGTCGGCAGCCAGCTTCATCTTGTCGGGGCGATAGTCGCATCCGTTACATTTGCGCAGAGTGTAGCCGTTGTATGCCGGGAAGGTCGTCATCCGCTTGCCGGGGTTGAACATGAACATTTCCTGATACTTTCCGGCGGTAGCCTGACTGCCCAGGTTCATGGCTTCCTGCTCATCGCTCACCGGGTATTTGTCCTTGCGCACCTGTACTACAGTGCAGCGGCAGCCCCATCCGTTCGGCGGAAAATATTTGTCCCAGAAAGGGCTTTCGATGGGCAGGGTGATGTTATGCAGCATCCGGTGGGTACGTCGTACCCGTTTGTCGTACATGGTCCGGTACTGGAGGTTATATCGGTCGCCATCCTGCTCGAATTTCTTCCATCGTGCCGCCATCAGTGCGGAAGCCTGGGCGAAGTTGTATTCCGTACGCAGATACTGCACGTTGTAGGCATCATACACCTTTTGAACATCATTTAAGAACTGATTAAACGGCTTGCGGTTTCCTTTTTCATCCAGCAGGGAGGGGAAAGCCTCGTTCAGTTCGTGGAAGGTCTTGATGCCGCTGAACACGTAGTTCGATTCCTTCAGGCGTTGCACCGATATGTCATCCAGAGGTACTTCTTTCAGGGCGGTATCTACCGCTCCGTCCAGCACGTCGGAATGGGTGCGGATGAAACGCTGCACCTCTTCGGCGGTCAGGCTTTCGGGCGAGATTTCCGCCTGCTGGTAGAGCCATCCCATGAGCAGCATCCATCCGGCTTCCAGGGTGGGGAACTCCACTTCGTCTTCCGTTTCGTTTTCTTCCTCAGCCGCCAGTTTCAGTATTTCGGCGTACCGCTGATGCAGCCCCTTATAGTCGTCTTTCCCAAGACGCATTATCGGATTCGGCTCAGCAATCGGAACAAGTTCCGTTACGTTCGCCTTGCACGATAATTCATCGGGGCTTAGTCGAAAAAAGGGTGTTCCCCTTCCGGCAATGCCAGCTTCTGCTCTTCCTTTCCGGACTTCTGTTGTGAAGTTTTCTTCATATCCGGAACCGTGATGGAGGAAGTGTCTTTCTTCCTCTTCAGCGGGATGTTGTATTTGTCTACAAAGTATTTCGGCTCCACTTCGTAATGCTCCAGCAGCAGACGCTCGTAGGCCACCTGCTGTTCGGGGGTATAGTCTACCGACTCATCCCACGCGAAGCGAAAGCCCTTCAGCGGGAATCCGTGACGGATCATGCGGGGGATGAGCTGCCAGTTCACTAAATCACGGATAAGGTCGGCATCCTTCTGAATCAGGTTTTCCAGCATCTTGCGGTGCACCTCGCTCTGCGAAAGGCTGGCACCGTCTTCCATGGTCATCGTGACGGTAAGGATTCCTTTCGACAGTTCCGAGTTACAGCGGTCGATACGTTTGTCGTACACATTGAACGCATCGGCACGGGTGCTTTCCTTCAGGTCGATGGTCGTTCCTTCGGGGAACAGTCCGTAGGATGCTGCTCCCATGTCGCGCAGCATGCGCTCAATGCGGTCGTATTCCTTCTGGTCGCGGCTGGTGGTAGTAGCCACACGGAGCGGCATGCCGAATATTTCTCCGAACATATCCCAGAACGAGCACATGTTCTTTTTCGGAATGGTCTGCTGGGCGCATTTCAGATACAGGCCCAGATTATGCGTGCCGCCTGCTTCAATGCACCAGTCTTTCATCTCACTGTTCCGGTAGTCGTAACCCACCTGCCAGGTGTCGTTTTCGTGGGTGATGATGACTCCGTATTCGGGAATGACGTGGGTACGGGGAATCAGGCTGACCCGGTTGTAGGCCATCCGTCCGTCCACTTCCACCACGTCGCCCAGTTCAATGAGTGAGTGGCCGTAGTAATTGCTTTCCAGCGCCAGCCGCAGGAATTCCTTGAACCAGGGAGCTTCCAGCAGTTCCGTCAGTTCCGGATTCTCCACGCCCTTCGCGTCGCAGAGCTTGAAACTCTTGTTCAACACAAATCCCATGCGCTGCTGCACGCATCCTGTCAGGTGCAGGTCGGCATCCACATCGGTATAAAGATTCAGCAGGCGTGTACGGTTTGGGTTGTCCACGTTGATGGCCATCTGCCATGCACGCCGCCAGTCGGCCAGGTCGCGCCGTGTCAGTGCTTCGGTAAGCAGCTGGAGCTTGACGCTCATTTCCTTGATGCGCCGTCTTTCGGCGGCATTCATCCGGTTGAGATATTCTATTTTCGGTTTCTTTGCCATAATCGTTACCAGATATAGTTGTTACGTTTGTCGGAACCGTAGCGTATGCCGGCACCGGTCTGTTCTCCTTCCTCGCCCGTGGGTTGCAGCTCGGGCAGGTTCATGACCGCCTTTCCCGCCTGCACTTTCTCCAGGTAGGCGATGGCGTTTTCAAACTGTTCCTTCCGGATTTCATACCCCATTTTCTGCGGCAGACTGAGCACCATGAAGTAGAGTGCCATGTCGGCCACCAGCCCCACGAGGTCGAGGTTCCTTGCTTCGCCTTCGGCGGTGAAGGCCGCCTGCATGTCATAGCGTCCGTCCAGGTAGCTGGCTATCCGGTCCATGGCACGTCGTTCGGCCAGCAGACGGTTATCGCTTGTAGCCTGCTGGATGATTCTCAGCGCGTCGGCACTGACCTGTATGTAGTCTTGTTCGGTGATAAACATGTGTGTAATGAATAATTAATAATGAAAATGAATAGGTAAAAGCTGTCGTTGGTTACCAGGCATTCTTAGGTGGACGCCGCACGCCAAGCCGGGGTGCGAACGAAGCCTCACGGGTTTGTTTCTGTAGTTTGTATATGGCACCCTCGCAGGCATCCGGAAAGTCATCGTGTGCCCGGCTTCCCTGCTCGAAGGCCAGCGTCTGGTCAATTCCGGCACGGAGGTCGGTATCTTCCTTCAGCTTTTCGTTATAATAGAAGTATCCACGTTCCCACAGTGGGCTGACGGCTTCCACACGGGCGAACTTGTCGGGCTTCTTCCGTTTGTCCGGCATGATGGGAAGCTGGTAGCCCCGTGCGTCGCCTTCACGCTGGAACTCGTCGAGGATGGTGTCCTGCATGAAGTTGGCTTCCATATAGATGCTGACCGCCGCATCTTCAAGCAGTGACTCGTAGACATCGTAGAGCCAACGCACCATTTCGCCCACGCTGCACTGGCGGCAGAAGGCACGCAGCAGATGCAGTTCCCGGTGGGAGGCGGTTTTCAATCCACGCTTGGGACGACCTATCATGGCGGCAGCCTTGTAGTCGTTCTTTCCGGAGGATTTCCACGAAGGGTCGATGTAGAGCACAATCTGCTCGTAATATTTCAGCTTCAGCATCCGTCTCCAGCGTATCCACCGTTCCTGGAACACGGCTCCCTCGGTGATGGGGTTGTTCATGTATTCCTTCTGGAACGAGCGGTAACCCATGAACTGCTCGCGGTCGCGCAGCTTTTCGATGGTGTAGAACTCCGGCCAGGCAGGATTCCCGTTGCGGTCGATGGCATTCACTTCGATGGTCTTCACGGTCGGCGTGTCAATGATTTTCTGCAGCACGGAGTTTTTTGCAATCAGGTTACCCACCATGATGAAACGCCCGTCCTTTCCGCCGAAGCAGCCGAACAGGGCTTCTTTTATCCAGTTGGTCATCTCACGTACACGTGCCTCGCTCCGGCACATTTCATCATCGTCCAAGTCATCCACCACGATGTAGTCCGGACGCATTTCACGGAAACGCAAGCCACGGGGAGATTGTCCACGGCCACGTGAGAAAAAGGCACACTGATCACGTGTAACAAATTCGCCTTCCTGCCACATGCCGCTGTTGTATTGTTCGCCAAAGTCCCGGATGAGGTACTGGTTGTATTGCAGCTCTGCCTGCAAATCTCCCAGCAGACCGTCGGCACTGTCCTCACTTTTGCCCACCAGCACCATGACGTGCAGTTCGCCCCGGAACTTCAGCCAGAGCGGGATGCCGATGTCCAGGTGTACCGACTTGGCATGACCGCGCGGCCACTTGCAGACCAGCCGCAGTTCCGGATGGGAGGCGATGTAGCGTGCCGCTTCGTTGTGGAACCTGGCATTCGGACACTGGCAATAATGTGACAGGTACCGCTGGCAGAAACAATTGTAATCCTTCAGGGCACGGGCGATGTTCCGCTTGCGTTCCGCTTCTGTCTCTACCCGTTCCTGTGAGGTCATCCGTTCTACCCGTTTGCAGTGCTCCTGCCATCGTTTCAGGGCTTCTTTCTTTTCCTGTTCCGTCATGATCAGCCTCCTTTCTGGGCGAAGAGTTCATTCAGGTAATCGTTGTGCAGCTGGTTCACGAGCTGGAACAGTTCGTTGGTAAGCTGAGGATATTCATCCCGGTGTGAAGCCAGCCAGTTCTCAAAGTCAATCATTGTGTCGATACGGTCTACCACACTGGCCTTCTTCTCGAGCTTTTCGATGGCGGTGGCTGTCTTGATAAGCTTGTCGCCCAGGCTGGCCAGCATATCCTCGTTTCCCGGCTCGTTCGCCTTGTCGAGCAGGGAGTTGATGGAAGACAGCAGCTTGTTCACCAGTTCCGGACGGGTGATGCTGCGTGCCGCCTTCATCTCTTTCCAGCCCAGGGTGTTTATCCACCGGCTGAGCGTCTGACGGCTCACTTCCACTTTCTGAAGAATCTCTTCCTGCGAAAGTCCGCTCATGTAGAGCACCCGTGCCAGCTCCTGTTTTGTGTCGTTTTTAGCCATGTTTTACCTTGTATTTAATATTCGTTTACGACAAAGTTCATCCATTTTCGTGCATCCACGAAAAAGGGGTGCAACCGTTACAGAGAACAGTGCATCATTTACATACTTCTTTGCAACCGTTACACACTTTTTTGCCCGGACGGGAAAGGCAGAGTAAGTTTGCGTCAAACGAACGGAAAAATGGCAAAACGAATCAGAATATCGAACGAAACGCTGAACTGCTACGGCACGTGGATCCGTACCGAAGGCATCGACCTGACGCAGTTTAACCGGAATCCCGTACTGCTCTGGATGCACCAGCGGGGCGTGGTAATAGGAATGATAAAGGATATACGCGTAGCGGATGGAGAAGTGACCGGCGAACCCTGGTTTGATGAGGTACGCGAAGAATCGCGTCTGGCAAAGCAGCAATGGGAAAAGGGCACGCTACGTATGGGTTCGCCCAACTTCGAGATACTGGAAACAAGCGAAGATGCTGCCTTGCTGAAACCCGGACAAACCCGTCCTACCGTAACCCGCTGCAAGCTGATGGAATACAGCATGGTGGACATCGGCGGAAACGACGACAACATCCGGCTCTCATACGAGGGGCGGGAAATCAGGCTGGATGCAGGAGGCGGATGCGACCTGCCGCTGTTGAAGGAAAGTTTTAATGAAAACCAAACATTACAGACAATGAACGAACAACTGAAAACCATCGCCCTGATGCTGGGGCTGGCGGACACCGCCACACTGCAGGAAGTGCAGAAACAGATTAACGTATTGCTCGGCTACCAGGCGGCCAACACATCCCTGCGTACCGAGAAAGAAAAACTGGAAAAGGAGCTTGACACCTTACGACTGGCAGGTATCACGTCGCTGGTGGAGGAAGCCGTGACTGCCGGAAAGATTGAATCTGGGAAGAAAGCCCACTTTATCGAGCTGGGAAAGAAAGTCGGCCAGGAAAGCCTGAAACTGACCTTAGAAGCCATGCACGGCACGGTAAAGCCGTCGATGGTGTTGAACCGCGATACCTCGCCGACGGCAACCGGCGACTGGAAAAAACTGAGCGAAGTTCCGGCAGAGGAACTGAAGCTGATGCGAAAGAACGACCCGCAGCAGTACCGCAAGCTGTACAAGGCTGAATACGGTGTGGACTGCCCCGAACTTAACTGATTGTTGAACACAAATTAAAACACGAACATGAGAAAAGAAATCGTAAAATTCGTAACCGGCACACTGGTGAATGTGCTGATGAGTATCGTTATCCTGGCTTGCCTTGGAATTCCGAATGCAGGATTCTGGGGACTGATTGTGGGCGTGGTGCTACCAATGGCACTTGGCAAGTTCCTGCCGAAAGATGCCGCCCTGGAAGGTGTATATACCGAAGTGTGGACGGGTGAGCTGGTGAAGCAGCTTCGCGGGGGTATGACCGCTTCCTGGCTAGACGGAGTATCCGATTATTCGGCTGCGGTGAACAACGAAGTGGTGCATCTGGTAGATGTGGGCGGCGACCCGGACGTGCTGATCAACAACACCACGTATCCCATCGCCGCACAGGAACTGGAAGACGGAGATATTGCGTTGGGCCTTGACAAGTTCCAGACCAAGAAGACTCCGGTATCGGACGACCAGCTCTTTGCCATCTCCTACGACAAGATGGGAAGCGTGATTGAGCGTCACGGCGACGCTATTACCATCGCCAAGTTCAAGAAAGCGGCTCATGCATTGGCTCCGAACAGCAATACGGCCAAGACTCCGGTAGTGCCTACTTCAGGCGAAGATGACAACGGACGTAAGAAATGTACCCGCAAAGACATCATCGCGCTGAAACGCAAGCTGGATGCCTTGCAGGTTCCCACCGCAGGCCGCCGTCTGGTGCTCTGCTCAGATCATGTGAACGACCTGCTGGAAGACGACCAGAAGTTCCGTGACCAGTATTACAACTATACGACCGGAAAGATTGCCAACATGTACGGATTCGAGGTGTACGAATTCGAGAACTGTCCGTACTTCACCAAGGAAGGCACAAAAGTTCCGTTCAAGAACTCACCTTCGGGCACCGACCATCAGGCATCCTTCTGCTTCTACACCAAGCGTGTGTTCCGTGCGCAGGGTAGCACCAAGATGTATTACCGCGACGCACAGACCAATCCGGACTACCAGCAGAACGAAGTGAACTTCCGTCACTACTACATCGTACTTCCGAAGAAGATGGAGGCTATCGGTGCCATCTACAGTTATGACGGATCTACCGCACAGACATCCGACCAGGAGGGAACGGCTGACAAGAACTGGGCTGAGACCAGACGTGAAGCTGAAGCTGCCAAAATGGCCATGGCTATGTCTGATGGAGGAGAAAAAGGCGTAAGCGGACTGGAAGAAAAGTTGCAGGAAGATCCCGCAGCTGGTGAAGAACTTGAAGCATAAGGAGGACTGAAGGATGAAAAATCAACCACGCGGAATAAGAAACTGCAACCCCGGTAATATTCGGAACTCTGACGCGACAGACTGGAAGGGAGAAGTCCCTTCCTCCTCCAAGAAAGACAGTGCATTCGAAGAGTTTGAGGACATGCCGCACGGATACCGTGCACTGATCAAGCTGTTGCAGAACTATCATAAAAAACACGGTTGCAAGACGATTGCAGACTACATCAACCGCTGGGCACCCAGGCATGAGAACAACACATCGGCCTACATCACTGCGGTATGCCGCAAGATGCAGGTACCGACAACCTTTCAGCCCAACGTGAACGATAAGGATACAATGTGTCTTTTTGCAGCCGCAATAAGTGAAGTGGAAAACGGAGTACCGGCACAGATGGCCGACATCCGGGCCGGATGGGAATTGTTGTAACCAATTTTATAATTATGGATATAACCCTGTTACAGCCACTCATGGATTGGCTGGATCCTGCCGGCTGGCTGGTAACTGCCATTGCCTGGTGGCGTGACAGAAAAGTATACCAGGTCCGCGCAGTGAAAGAAACCGAAGGCACTTACAAGGCTTTATATGACGACCTCAGTGCCACGGTATTGGAATTAAGCAAACAACTACGAAAACAAAACGAACGGAATATCAATCATGAAACGGCTTTACGCAAACTACATACTTGCAGGTATGCTGACCGCTGTCCTGCTATCATCTGGATGCGCCAGCAGCAGAAAGGCCAGCTCGGAAACCGTCCGCTCGGACAGCCTCCGAACGAGCGTAACCGAGCAAACAACTTACGAGCCGGTCCCGAAGAGGACGGCGACCTGCTCGGTGAGTGCGGATCAGTGGCTGAACCTGAGTAAGCTTCCTGCCGGATTCGGGCTGAGCTATCGGAATGACGGTCTGAATATTGACATACAATCGGACGGAGAAGGTGGCGTGAACGTCACGGCTACAGCCGACAGCACAGGAAGACAAGTTACCGTCAAGCATACTGAAACGGAGCACCGGATACGGGATGAAACCACCAGCAATGAGGTGAAAGAAAGACGGCCCGGCTTACAACAGTGGATTGTAGGGACAATTATTGCGGTGCTGTTACTTTTTCTTATTTGGAAACGGATTAAAAAGTATTTAAACAAAAATCAAACTCTATAAATATTATGGCAGATACAAGCAACGGAATTATCTATGGAACCGCCGAGGTGAAATTCAAAGCTTCCGCAGGAACGGATAAAACAATCGGTTGGCTGGATGAAAACGGAATGCAGCCTGCGGGAAACGCACCTTCATTTATGGATGTGTATGCCGCTCAGGTTACCGACGGACCGGTAGATTCTATCTTGCAGAACCCGGGATCGGATGCCTTCACCATGAATCTGATTCAGCTCAAAGCGCAGAACCTGGTAGACATCTTTGGAGGAACTGCAGAAGCTGACGGCTCTTATACTCCTCCTGCCAACTTCATGGCAACAGGCGTGCTGACCATCAAGACGCATTCCGGACACAGCTTCCGTGTATTCAACGCCCGACTGAGCCGTAACGGATGGCAGAACGGTCTGAACATGCAGAATGTATTCGCGTTTGGAATCAGGGTAGATATGCTGAAACCAGCCGACGGGAAAGAAAGACGCTGGAGAATATATCCACCGGGTGTGGTTCCTGACACATCTGACTCAACCGCTGATGCAGAAGAGTAATGAAGGCACAAGATATTGAACTGCTGGCAGGCATATCCCTCAGTGACGGGGGAATCAGCCTGCCGCTTCATACGGTACTGAGGAAACGTCCGTTCCGCATTACGATGAAGACACCTACCACACGCAGTCTGATACGAATCAGCAAGCGTTATCTCCGGATCGGGGTGACTCCGGAAGAATATGATGCATACGACCTGGACCAGCGTATCCGGTTTGTCTTCCTGCATGGAAAGGACATCAGCCGTATTGTGGCATACGGAATCGTGAGAGGGCCTGTACTGGGAAGAGTGCTGAACCGCCCGGTGGCCTGGATGCTACGGGAACTGATGACACCCGACGAACTTGCAGCCGCCTGGCGACAGGTGCTGAACAGTACATCTACCACGTCTTTCGGGATTATTATCGCATCGGCAGCAGCTCTGAACAAGATGCAGCCCTTAGCGAGCCGGAACGAGAGCGCAAACGACAAGAGGAGTTAAAGAAGGGACACACGGAACCTTCGCATAGCCTTTTCGGCGTAGTAGGTCAGCTGGCCACGGAAACAGGCTGGAGCATTGACTACATTCTGGACAAAGTGAATGTAGTTACCCTTCAGCTCATGATGGCAGACATGCCTCACTGGGTTCCTCCGAAGAAACCGGACATTAATCAGCAGATCCGTGAAATGGAGGAACGTGAAAAACAAAGAAACAGTCGCACACAAACAACAGAAAACACCAATCAGACAAAGAGAATGAACCCGATGGAGTTCTTTACCAATTATGCGGTAAAGGACTGATTATTCATCATTATAAATTGGAATCATGGCAGTACCCGTTGAACTTGAAATCTTCATGAAAGACTTGACCAAGGCCGGATTACAGAGCGTTGGCAAGAATGTGGATGATGTGGAAAATCAGACTATGAAACTGATTGACGCATTGAAACTGGTACGCGCCGAGCAGATCAAGCAGCTTGAAGCGAACAAGCAAGCCGGAAAAAGCTACACGCAGGAAGCGGCCAACGTACAGGCTTTGACCGGTCAAATTAACGGATTGAAGGCCGGACTGAAAGACTTGCAGAAAACCAAAGAGGAAACAGCCAAGACACCTTCAATCGACATCGACACAGAATCTGTGACCCGTAAGACAAACAACCTGAAGATGCAATTCAGTCAGGTGGCAAGGGAGCTTCCTTCGCTTGCCATGGGTCCGCAGATGTTTATCCTCGCTATCTCCAACAACCTGCCTATGCTGGCGGATGCTATTGCCGATGTGCGCAAGCAGAACGAACTTCTGGCCGCATCCGGACAAAAAGGTGTGCCGGTATGGAAACAGCTTGCAAGTTCAATATTCAGCTGGCAGACTGCACTTGTGGCCGCCATTTCATTGGGTATAGTGTTTGGAAAGGATATTGCGAACTGGGTTTCCTCTTTATTCAAAGCCAAAAAAGAACTTTCTGAAACTCAACAGCTACAGGAATCATTGAACACTTCCAGAAGAAAAGGAGGAGAAGCTGCTTCTGAAGAGTCTGCAAAACTTAGAATTCTTTATACAGCCAGCCAGGACACAACAAAATCCATGAGAGAAAGGAATAAGGCTGTAGATGAGCTTCAAAAAATGTATCCGGATTATTTCGGTAAACTAAGCAATGAAGCCATTTTAGCGGGGAATGCCGCATCTGCATACGATGAACTGACAAAGGCAATTATACGTAAAGGTCAGGCACAGGCAGCGGAAGATATTGTAGCTGATTATTCAAAGAGAAACTTCCAGTTGCAACGTGGTATTAATGCGGATACAAATTGGACAAATCAAAATAGAACTGCATACGAAGCCGCTTTGAAAGAACGTGATAAGATGTGGGAAAACTATCGTAAGGTAAACCAAGGAAGTTTCATTGTAGATAGTGCTGCAAAATCATGGATTAGCAATACAGCGGAAGGAAAATTGATTGAAGAATACGAGCGTCGTATGTCAAATATAAAGAAGTATTCTGAAGAAATTGCAAAGAACAACAAAACAGTAGAGGGTATAGTCAAACAGATAGACACATCGGCTTACACCACTGATTTCTCTGGTAGCTCCAAAAAGCAGAAAGAAGAGAAAACCGACTACGCTTCCCAGCTTGCCGATGCCCGCGTAAAAGCACAGCAGACTACGGAAAAACTCCGTCTGCAAATCATGCAGGAAGGTATTGCAAAGCGTATGGCACTGGCAAAGCAGGAATACGATGAGTCTGTGGCTGACATTGACAAGCAGGAACGGGATATGCTTGCCAAAATGGATAAGGCACGAAAGCAGGGTGACAATATCCCGCAGAGCCAGTACGACGATGTTAAAAATACGGCGAACACCAACCGTATGCTGGCAGAACAGGTGTATAACGAAAAGATATATCAGATTGAACAGGAATATCGCGACAAGGCCACGCAGAGCCTTATCGACTACAATAAACAATACGGAACGTATCAGGAGAAACGTCTGGCCATCGCAATGGATTATGCCCGGAAGATTGCCGCTGCGGAAACAGAAGGAGAGGCCGACGTATTAACCCGTGAACGTGACGACAAGCTGGCCAGCCTGGACTTTGAGGAAATGAAGAAAGGGATGGACTGGGACAAGATTTTCGGTGACCTGGAGCGTGTGTCTACTGATACGCTGGAAAGTCTCCGAGAGAAGCTGAAACAATACCTGGAAGGAATAGGCGATGACATCAGCCCCGAATCTTACAAGGAGGTAATGGATGCTTTAAAGAATATAGATTCCGAGCTGGCCGACCGTTCCCCGTTCGAAACAATGAAGAAGGGGTACGAAGATTACAAGTCTGCGATGGAGGAAGTTCGCTCTGCACAAAATCTGTTGAACCAGACGCAGATGGGTGGAAGCGTAATTGTGGAAGAATATGACGAAGCAACCGGAACCCTTACACGTAAGCTGATTACTCAGGCCGAAGCCGAGGAAAGACTTCGTGCTGCCCAGGATAAACGATACAGTGCACAGAAGAATCTGACGGATGCGGCAAATTCCATCGGGCAGAAAGGAATGGCTATCGTCAATGCCGGAAACGACATAGTGGATATGTTAGGAAACTTTGGCGTAAAAGTTCCGGAAGCCGTGAGCGATACATTGAACGGACTGGGTCAGGTAATGAGTGGACTGGAAAGCATTGATTTGACAAAACCATTCAGTGCCATTACTGGCTCAATTAAGATTCTGACTGGAATAGGCAATACGATAGCCGGACTGTTTGGTTTCGGAGGTGCTGATTATTCCGGGTATGAAAACCTGAAATCAAAGTATGAAGGGCTGATTGACATCTGGGATTCCCTTATCTCCAAAAAGCAGCAATACATTGACATCGACTACGGAATAGAAGCTCAGAAAGCAGCCGAGGAAGCTAAAAAACTGGTAGACGTGCAGATTGAACGCCAGCGGCAGTTGATGCATTCTCTTTCTGGAAGCGGGAAAAGCATCGGTAGTCACTCTCTTGGATACCGGGTAAACCGTGGAATGAGTGCGCAGGATTGGGCAAGGCTTTTGCAGCTTACTGGCGCAAATATACAGGGATTTGGTGACGTGATTAATTTGGATGAAGATGTCATTGGTAAGGTACTTCAAGACGAAAAGTTTGTGTCGGTACTGACCGCTGTCAACTCAGAGTTTGTGACTTACATTCAGAACATAGACAAGTATAGCGAACAGTTGAAGGAGATAGCTGATCAGGAGAAGGAAGCATTTACCGGAGTCAGCTTTGACGAATTCCGTGACAGCTTTGTGAGTATGCTGTCGGACCTCGATGCCACCAATCAGGACTTTGCAGACAATTTCGAGAAATACCTTCAAAACGCCATATTTTCTTCAATAGTTGCAGATAAATACAAAGATAGAATTCAGAGCCTGTACGATTCATGGGCAAAAGAAGCAGCAGATGGTGTGATGGTTCAATCTATCGACTGGAAAACTGGAGAAATGGGCTTTACTGAAATAGGAAAAGGATTAGATCCTGAAGAAGCTGAAAAGATACGAAATCAGTACCAAAGTATTATTGATGACATGCAGGCAGAAAGGGAACAGATAATGAAAGATTTTGGATGGTCTTCATCTGCGGATTCCGGAAGCATCCAGTCTCCCAGCAGTGGTGCACTGACCACCATGAGCCAGGACAGCATATCCACCTTTGAAGGAATAGGACGAAACATGCAGACGCATCTGGCCAATACGGACAAGTTCGTGCAGGAAATCCGCAACACGCAGAAGCAGGACAGCCAGACGTTGGCCACCATAGCCGGACATACGGCACACCTGGTGGAGATACACGAGATATTGAGTGATATGAAATTGAACGGTATAATACTGAAATGATATGGACCTGACAGGATACCTAACAATTAACGGAACGGACGTATGGACGGAATACGGTGCTTTCCTGGGAGAAACGGAAGAAGGCGGACACGTGAACATGGATGCTTTGCTTCGAATGCCAAAGGCAAAGGATATTACTACCGTCGATTTCCGAGAACGGAATGGGGTAGAGCTTCCTCAGAACCCGAACGTGAAGCTGAGCAGCATCGAACGTACATTGCAGTTCTGGCTTCGTGGAAGCTCCGCATCCGACCGACTGGACAAATACCAGCGCATGATGACGCTCATCACCTCCGGAATACTTACGATAAATGTAAAGAATTACCGGACTTACAAGATGTTATATCAGGACATGCCGGCAGATCCGGAATGGTACGAAAGTTACGAAGGAGACCGGTTCTATGTGTTGTTTTCTGTAAAATTTATGGAGCCGCAGCCTTCTATTTAGTAATTGATTAAACACTGTTTAAATGGAACTGAAAATATACGATAAAGCCAACAACCTCCGTCTGACAGCCAGCCCGAACTCTTCTTCCAGTGTTACGGAAGAAATAGGTGGAGAATGCAGCGTATCCGCATCTTTCACCCATACTTCATACGTGCCGCTGGATGTGGATGACTACATCGATGTGGAAGGCGTTCGATACAAGGTAAAGTCACGCTATCGTCCGAAACAAAAAAACACACAGACTTATGAATACAGCGTGAAGTTCTATGCACCGATACATGATGCGGAAGATACGCTGATGCTGTTCCAGGAAGGTGGGACCACGTCTGAATTCAGTTACGACGGTGGGCCGCGCGAACACCTGCAGTTGTGGATAGACAATATGAACCGTCGTGCCGGTGGTAACTTGTGGAGCATCGGAACGGTTATTACCGCCGAAAACAAGGTGATTGATTACCGGAATGTGAAGTGCTGGGATGCGGCTTTCGGCAGCAACGGCATCGCCGCCACATTTGATACGGAAATGTGGGCAGACGGTTATGTGATTAATCTCTGCAAGGCTGAACGTGGCGAAGTGGTGGAGCTGGGATACCTAAAGGGACTTACCAATCTGGCACAGGAAGATAACGGGGAAGTGAAATTCTTTACCCGTCTGTTCCCGTTGGGCAGCACACGCAATATTGATTCGACAAAGTACGGGTATTCCCGACTGCAACTTCCAAGCCGGGAAATATATGTGGACAAGAACGTAGACTTGTACGGCGTGAAGGAAGAAACGGAAGAAGCTGCGTTTGCTGAGATATATCCTCAGTATGTGGGTACGGTTTCGTCGGTTCGTACGGAAGAGAAAACCAGCGAGGAAGGACGGAAGTACACTGTCTATTATTTTAAAGATAATGGAATGACCTGGAATCCGAAAGACTACGAGATTCCGGATCTGGACTATATGTTACAGTTCCAGACTGGCGAGCTGGCAGGACGTGGAACTGACGGTTCTTTCCAGGCTGCATGGCATGAAGACACACGGGAATGGGAAATTATAAACGTATATCCGGATGATACGACTCAGATTCCTGGAGGTGTGATTATACCGAGTCCAGGTGACAAATATATACCATGGAACTTCGCCATGCCGCAGGAATACATCACCGCAGCGGAACAGGCATACAAGCAGGCAGTAGATGACTTCTTGAATACCTACAGCTTTGACCCGAACAAATACACCGGAACTACTGACCGGAACTACATAGAAAAGAATAATACACCGCTCCGCATCGGATGGAACGTGCGTCTGCTGTCAGAACAGTATTTCGGCTCTACCGGAGGATACAAGGATACACGTATTACCAAGGTGCAGCGCAAGTTGAACGACTTGTGCCAGGCTACGATTACCTGCTCGGATGAAGTAGGGACTGGGTGGAAGTCTTCTGTAGATAATTCTTTGGACTCATTACGGTATGAGGTGGCCAGACAGGCGGAACAGGCGATAATCAATATTATCAAGAGTACAGACCGTAACACGCCTTCTGACAATAATGTATATTCTGCTTTGGCTTCTCTTTTGAAATTTCATCGGAAAGACAAAACAGACGAAAACCCGTATCTGCAAAAATTCCTGAAAGGTATTGAATTGGGTGAGTTTGTTTCCGGGTTGCTTGGAACCGGAGGTGCTATACAGATAGACCAGGATGGAAACAGTCATGCAGAGTTTGACTATCTTACTATCCGTAAGATTGCGACTTTTATCGAACTGATTATTCAGGAAGCCAAGCACGTGGGAGGAATGCTGATAGTATCACCTTCCGGAATGAAAATTTCAAAAGTGGAAGAGAATGACACGGCTTACAGATGTTACTTCGAACAGACAGACGGAGACCGTACTATCAGTAACCAGTTCACAGTGGGAACTCAAGCCCGTCGGCAGACGTTTAACCTCACCAACCAGGCATACTATTGGCGGCTGGTGACGGAAGTCGGAGATGATTACGTGGATCTGAGCAAAACAGACTGCGACACAGGTTCGACCATCCCGCAGGCCGGCGACGAACTGGTAGGCCTCGGCCATCGGACAGACAAGACACGCCAGTCGGCAATTATCATATCAGCATTTGGTACAGACAGCCCATCCATCAAATATTATCAGGGTATCGACTCCTACAGCCTTGAAGACAAAGCTGTGAAGATGGATTACTATGACCCGGTAAGCGGAAGATATAAATCCGTTACATACGGAGATACCTATGTGGGAGACAAGGACGGGAGTACATACATGAAGTATGACCAGGAAGAAGGTGTGGAAGTGGCTGGAAAGATTAAATTGAAGGCTGGTTCTACTGGTGCATCTCAGCTTGAAGATTTGCCTGATGAAATCTATAATGCTGTAAAAATAGGTGGAGAAAATCTTCTTTTGAATACTGGGTTTTTGGGTGATTTTGAGTCTTTAGAGCTGGAATCAGGAACGCCACTGAAAGAGGATACCAAAATGTATAACTCCTCACTTGACAAGTGGAGCGGTACGGCAACACTAAATCAGGATGAAAACGCTGTATCAGGCGTATCTGCTACGATAGGAAGACTTTCTCAGGGATTGATGCTTATTCCGAATGAGAATTATGTGATAAGCTACAAGGCAAAAGGAACTTCGTTGCAGATTGTAGTAGGAGGAAGTACCATATCACAGCAGCTGACGAATGATTACAAGAAGTATTCTCATGTCTTTACAAACAGTAATACCACATCAGTTACATTTTCAGGCGATGCCACGATATGCGATATAAAGTTGGAAAGAGGTACGATACCTACAGACTGGTGTCCTTCTGTATTAGACCCTGACGTTGTAAAAGATGAATTTAAAAAATTCTGGTATCTACAAGATGCAATGAAAGGAAGCACAGAAGTAATTGGAGGACTGGTATTGACGTCAATGATACAGCTTGGTAAATGGACTGACGGTGTAATGGAAAAAGTGAACGCAGGTATCAGCGGTATTTACAATGATGATACTGATGTGGCTTTTTGGGCTGGAGGTACATTTGAACAGGCAATAGCTACCGTTCAAAAACTCATTGGAGGAGGCAACCCTACCGATGAGGAATGGAAGTCGTTGGCAAAGTTTGTTGCCACACATGGTGGAGATGTATTTTTAAGAGGTTATATCTACGCTTTAGGTGGTGTGTTCCGCGGAACCGTGTATGCAAATGATGGAATATTTGAAGGTGTTGTAAAGGCTAAAGCATTATACTCTAACGTGAAATATATTTACGAGATAGAAAGCGGTGTAATAAATCCTGAAAGAGATGGGGTTTATTTCGTAGGAGCAGGAAGTTATAGTCCAGGTGGTTTAGAACCTACACTTATAATGCCAAAATCGGAGGAATGGAAGGGGCTTAGGATTAATTTTAGGACAAACATAGAATCAAGAAACGGGATTAATATAATTATAGGATGTCAAGAAGGAGATAATATTTATATAAATCCTATTTTAAGATATAATTATGCTATGTGTTTAGATGGAAATTTCTGTACATTTATATCTGATGGTTCTTCATGGATTGTTGAAAACTCAATTGCATGTGAATACTCAGACGATTTGAAAACATGGTATGACTATCAAGGTAATATATTAAATCAATAAATAATTATGTCAAACATATCACAGGTAAAAAAAGAATCGAATTGGGGTGATGCATCTACCACAATCAATTCCAATTTCCAGAACTTAAATACGGATCTTGAAAAGGTTAAAAGTTCGACTACGAAGTTCAAAGGATACTTTACATCAGAATCATCCTTGAAAGATAAATACCCATCTCCTCAGAGTGGAGATACCGCATGGGTAGGAGAGCCATATCCTGGTAAAGTATATGATGTACAATCCGGTCAGTGGCATAATACAAACACCGCTCCTGATACCGGTTCTGTTGAATTGAATGATTATGTAAACAAAACAGAATTTGAAGAAAATAAGCAACAGCAAGATGAGAAATTTACCGAGTTAGTTATGGATTCATATAATACAGCATCACTTCCTCGGGAAGGTAATTTATTGAATCCAGATAAAGTAATAAGGGGGTTTTTTACAATGAGTTCTGGAAAGTTTCAGGCAAATGAAAATTATGGAGTTATATATATTCCAATGAAAGGGAATTCAGTTTCTACGAACTCTTCTACAGGAGGATTTCTGGCTGCGACTGATAAATATGGTAATATTACTCATGTAAATGCAGAAAGTCAGACTAAATCTAAAACAATAGAATATCAAGATGGAGATTTTTTTGCAATAGTTACCGTATATATAAACCAGATAGAAGTTTCTGCAGCAATCTCGTATGGAAATGATATACCAACGTATAATGAATATGGATTCTTTCTTAAACAAAAAGGAAAAGAGTTGTCTTCAAGAATTGAAAAAATAGAACCATTAGGAAATCTTTTAGACAAAGATTATAATTATTCAACAGAGTTAGGAATTGAAACATTCAATAAAAAAGTAATTTCCAATATGGAAATTACTAAAGGAGAAGAATTTTCAGTGTCGGCTAACGGAACAGCTAAATGGTCTAGACTTTTATTTCAATTCAAATCTGTTACTGGTGAAGAACAGAGAGTGGATAATATAAAAAATGGAGAGACACGCAAAGTTATAGCAGAAATAGATATTGAAAGTATAGATTTACTTGTTACAGCAACTCAAGCAGGAAAAGTATCAATAAATATTAATAGAGAGGGAGAATTTACAAAATTAAAAGAAGAAGTTGAAAACCCTACAAAAGAAATAAACGGTAATAGAATAGTAGATGGTTCAGTAGAGTTGATAAAGCTATCAAGTGACATAATAGAAAGGTCGAAAAATCTTTTTAATCCAAGTGATATTGATGTTAAGGTAGGTTATTTCCTTACAAATGATGGTAAACTTTCTGAAAACTCAAATTATATAGTTTCTGGTTTTATACCTTTTACAGAAGATATGAAGAATCTTCAAGCATCCATTGACGGCAAAGCCATAGGAGGAGGTGGATTTTCTGTTTTGTATAATTCAGAAAAGATTAAAGTTTCTTCTTTTATTAATAATGTAACAAACGGATTATTAAACTGGCAAGAAGATGTTGCTTTCGCAAGATTTAGTTTTAACACTAACGATATAAATAAAAATATTCAAATAGAGCAAAATGATAAAATTACAGGTTATGAACCTTACGGAGCAAAAATATTAGAAGAACTATTGCCAGAAGAAACAGATATTTCAATATTATCATCTTCTTTGGGAAATGATGCTGATACTGTATCGAAAGAGGCTTTGAATGATTCAGAGACACTAACATTAGATAATTTCCCTTGGCATATAAAGAAAAGACTTATTATGAGTTTTTCTGCATCTATTACAAGTTTTACATCCATAATAATAGGCAAAGGTATAGAGCAATATAGGGGGGATTATCTAAAAATAGATGCAACCAATATCACTCAACTTCATTATGAACAAGAAGAAAGTCAGAAAGAAACAATTGCTCACAATTTAACCATAGATACATTTATAAAATTATCTCTTTTATCGGATAATTCGGGATATTTATATGTTATACTACAATCCAAAACAGGAACATTTAAGTACGTATTTAAACAATGGGCTTATGAAGCTAACTGGGCTCCTTTTGTAAAATCCATAGGCTCTACATTAACAGATTTAAAATTTAATGCAGGTTGCCAAGATTTCAAATTACCTGTATGGGCTTTTGGAGATTCATATTTTGGTATAGCAGTTAATAGATGGATTGGTGCAATTAGAGATTTGAAATTCTTTAATTTTTTAGTAAATGGATTAGCGGGTCAAAGTTCAAGTGGTGCTTATAATGATTTGCAAAGATGTTTGAATTTTGGTACACCTAAATATTTACTATGGTGTTTAGGAATGAATGATGGAGATAGCAGTTTTATTTCTACTTTTGATAAGGTTAAATACCTCTGCGAAAGTAAAGGAATAACATTAATTGCAGCAACAATACCAACTGTTCCAGGAAGAAGTAAAGAAGTCATATCCCAATATGTTAGAGATAGTGGAGTTAGATATATAGATTTCTATAAGGCGATGGGAGCAAATGCGGAAGGTGTTTGGTACGATGGATATCTTGATTCGGACAAAGTTCATCCTACTTCATTAGGAGCGCAAGCGCAAGCAATGCAGGTTTTGGTTGATTTTCCAGAATTAATGCAGTATGGTTTAACAAACACAAGTTCTGAAATTGGAGAAATAACAGGTGATAAATAATTGAATAATTGGTATATAAGAGGCTGTCTCAAAATAGAGAAATTGGACAGACATACTTATAATTTATAAGTTATAGTATTAAAATCTCCTGCTTTTAGCCATATCATTAGAGTAAACTAAGGCTGAAACAGGAGATTTTTTATTTCTAAGTTTCAATCTGTAATATTTTTACTTTTGCAATTCTATTTTGAGACAGCCTCTTATATATATCTATTCCTTAATTGTTATTTCTGGGAAATCAATTAATACTTGATTAGACATTAATTCAGCTCCTAGCGCTGTAGGATGAACATAATCTGAATTTAATGTTCCATTGTACCATATTGAAGAATCATTTTTAGAAACACTGGATGAAAAATCTATATATCTGTATCCACTATTTCGAACCCATTCTGATTTTAGTTTATGATTTCTATTAGGTACACTGGGGATTGTTGTTAATATTGGGATAATTCCTTTTGATTCGCACTCTTTAATAAACTCTTGTGTATTTTTAAGCCATGTACTGTTAACTATGTCTTTATCAGAAGTATCATTCATTCCCATACACCATATCGCATAAATTGGTGTGCCATAGGAAATTATATTTCTAAAACTTTTTAGCATTAGATTAGTATTACCTCCTGGTATATGGTCGGCTAACCAATTATTGTATCCTGCTTGATATATATAATAGGGCCATCTTTCTTTGCTGTTCCAGTTTATGTAACTATCTCCAATTATCCAAATTGGACGTAACATATCTTTAGCTTGGAAATTTAATTGGACATCAATATCCTTTTTCCCATAATTTCTGATAAATGTAGCCCCTCCTGCCCACCATGTTATCTCATGTATAAATTTATTTGGTCCTGTATGTATTGATAAAAGGGCTTTATTGGTATCTGTATAATCAATGGATACAAAAACAGAATTTAAGAAGTTCAAATTATGTTTATATTTTTCTATAATTCTATCTTCTGATGATATGTTGTGAACGTAAACACTATCTTTTTGTAGGTCAATATAGTATCCGGAATAATATCCAATTCCTCGGCCAAATAAGAATGGTTGAAATTCATCAAATGTTATATGACATGAAATAAAAGTATTTTTTCGAATAAAATTTTCTTTTAAGAAAATAGTTTCATCGGGATGTACATTACCTGACCATTTCTCCGAACTGATTTTAATAGTTTTTTTTATACAGGATATTGTGGAAGAATCAGAAAAATAGAATATAAGCATATTGCCATAATCCATAATTGAAGTTATTATAGGAGCATTTGTTCCATCTGCTCCTGCTGCTTTTATTTCTGTATCAGCTCCATTAATAATCCAATTCCCGTTTGTTCCGATTTCAATAGTTGGAGTTTTACCGTCAGCTCCATTAGTGCCATTCTGTCCGTTTTCACCATCAGCCCCATCTGCTCCATCTTCCCCTTGAGATGGTTTACCTGTATCAATTCCATCGATATACCAATTGCCATTATCTCCTATAGTGATAATAGGAGTTTTTCCATTTGATAATGTTATTGACTGACCATCAGAGAAGTTAATGGTGTATTGGCCATCTCCTTGTTCAATGTTTGTAACAGTAGAACTCTGTTGAAGTGCTTCAATTAATTGCTTTTGGTTAGCTAATTCAGTCTTAATGTTTTCAAGTTCCTGTTTCCAGCTATCATCCTCACATGAAAACATAAAAACACTAACTAAGACTAGTAGAATCAATCTTTTCATAATAATATTTCATTTTTTTGCAAAGATAGTGACTTTACAAGTATTAATAAGATTTATAGAGCCTTTTTGTTTTTCTTCATATAGTAAGTTCAATAGAGTTTCTGTGTGGTTTCATAAGATTAAGGAATTGGCCCCCAACTTAGGCAGTTTTTAACAAAATTAAAGGGAGGTTTTATCCTCCCTTTTTTATTTTGTCAGTAGAATAGCTCGGTAAGTTTAAGTCACTATGAGAATATTGCTAAAAGTACTGTATATATTCTAACCGTATATACTATACTCTACCCATATTCTACTCACCAGGCATTGTCAATAGCATAGATTGCTGTATTTTTGTGTGGTAAATCCGGGAAAAGAAAGCCCCCGGCTTGTTTAGTTAAAGTATAGACGCCAATCACATACTCTACGCAAATGCGCAACCTCACACAGCCGGGGGAAATATCCTCCACTGTGAGGTTGCGCATTTTATGCATTAAATATGTGATTGGCGTTACAAAGATAATTAAATAATCTATTATGACTGCATTTGAGATATTATACTTTAACAAAGACTTATTAAAACGGCTTTTTGAATTAGGTCTAAAGGTTAGTGATTATAAATATGTAGATTTATACATTGACTATGAAAATATGTACAACAAGGGGTATAAAGTAGTATACATTTATGGGGCACAGAACGAAGTGTATAACGATGATTGGGTGAAAAGTGGCTTTTTTGTTTTGT
>ENA-ORUX01000415-ORUX01000415.1-human-gut-metagenome-genome-assembly--contig:-NODE-415-length-41300-cov-13.072930_pt1 | contig 41300 bp, 38 predicted proteins | sample MGYA00242087_ERZ509225 | MGnify/ENA primary metagenome ERZ509225 (study PRJEB26280, sample SAMEA2338864) | human gut metagenome | biome: human gut; feature: human-associated habitat; material: faeces... | reverse complement strand
TTGCCGACACCCTCTGTCTGGCTATTTTCATGTATGGAGGATAACTGCCTATGGCAAAAAACAAAACAGAGATTCATGTGACTACTGTGTTTGACGGGGAGCTGGACGCCACCGATGTGTTCGTCAGCCTGATTTCCCAGAAATACGGAAAGACAAATACAAAAGAATATCTTGCTAAAAAGAAAGATATGGGCTATAATGAAGATGAGGTTCAAAAGAGCCAGATACCGTCTGGATTGTGTGGGTAAATGGCTATGATGAACGAAATGGAATACAGAACAATCGGTTCGGCACTTGCCGGGGGCTATCGTGCGGCGGTCTATTGCAGGCTGTCAAAGGACGATGACCTGCAAGGCGAAAGTGCCAGTATCGCAAACCAGCGTGATATGCTGGAAAAATACTGCGAAAAGCAGGGATGGGAGGTTGTGGCAGTCTATCAGGACGATGGCTTCACAGGTCTTAATATGGAGCGTCCTGATTTACAGAGAATGTTGAGAGCCATTGAGCGCAGGCAAATCAACCTTGTTATCACGAAAGACCTCAGCCGACTGGGGCGTAACTATCTGCAAACCGGGCATTTGATTGAGGACTTTTTCCCAAGAAACGGTGTCCGCTATATCGCCATGAATGACGGTATCGACACCCTGCGGGATAACAACGATATTGCCCCGTTCAAGAATATCCTGAACGAGATGTACAGCAAGGATATTTCCAAGAAAGTCCATTCCTCTTATCTTCTGAAAGCGCAGAAAGGACAGTTTACCGGGTGTCTTGCCCCGTTTGGGTATCGGAAAGACCCGGAGGACAAAAACCATCTGCTCATTGACGAGGAAACCGCCCCGATTGTGCGGCTGATTTTCGGATATGCCCTGAACGGTCATGGTCCGAACTATATCCGCAGACGGCTGGAGGAAGAAAAAATCCCCTGCCCCACATGGTGGAACCGGGAACGGGGGCTTCGCAATACCCGCACCAAATGGGAAAAGAAAGACCCGGAAAACGGGCGGTATATGTGGGACTTCTCCGTTATCAAAGACCTTTTGATGAATCCCGTCTACACCGGGGCGATTGCTTCCCAGAAAAAAGACTACCGTTTCAAAATCGGCACGATTGGGGAAAAGAAGCCGGAGGACTGGATTGTGGTGGAGGGACAGCATGAACCGCTGATTGACCGCATGAGCTTTGACATTGTGCAGAACAAGCTGAAATCCCGCCAGCGTCCGGGGCAGACCAATGAAATCAGCCTGTTTGCCGGACTGATAAAATGCGGCGAGTGTGGGAAGTCGCTGACGATACGCTACACAAACGCAAAACATCCCCAGCAGATTTATTCCTGCAAGACCTACAATGCCTTTGGAAAGAACCACTGCACCCAGCACCGGATTGACTATGACACCCTTTACAGCCATGTGCTGCGGAAAATCCGGGAATGTGCCAGAGCTGCCCTGATGGACGGGGAAGCGGTTGCCGACCGCCTGACCAATACCTGTGAAGCCGAGCAGCGGGAACAGCGGGAAGCAATGGAACGCTCCCTTACAAGGGACGAGGAACGGATTGAGGTTCTGGACAAAATGGTCATGCGGCTTTATGAGGATATGATTGCAGGGCGTATCAGTGAGCAGAATTTCAACACCATGCTGGAAAAGACACAGACCGAGCAGACGGAGCTTAAAACAAAAGTGTCCGAGGGCAGAAAGCGGCTGTCCGATGAAGTCCAGCTTGCCAATGACGCAAAACAATGGGTGGAAGCCATTCAGGAATACGCCAACATCACAGAGCTGGACGCAGCCACCCTCAACCGCTTAATCAAAGAAATCGTCGTGCATGAGCGCATTGACGAAGATAAAACAAGACACATTTCTATCGAAATTCATTTTAATCTCAAACCCATCCCGGAGGTGGAACAGGTCACTGCCTGACCTGTCCCGCCGGGACGGTTCTCTTAAAAACACCATATAGATTTTTTGTACGCCGCCGCCCGCCATCGAGCAGAGTTTTACACCTAATTGGGGATAAAACAGCTGATGGCCGGTGGCGGAGTGGCACTGATCGGAACGACGCTTGTTCCGTTACTTGCCGGTTTATTTTAATCATATGGGGAAATGGGACAGGGGAGATCCTGTCCCAGAGGAAAGGAGATCATAGTTGGAGAGCATAATTCAACAGCTTACGGACTGGCTGAAAGGAGTGCTTGTATCAGGGATCATGGATAATCTCACCAATACCTTTTCCTCAGTAAATGATCAGGTAGGACAGATAGCAGTGGATGTGGGGCGTACACCGAGCAGTTTTTTACCGGCAGTTTTTAACATGGTAAGAAATCTATCGGAGTCGGTGATCATGCCAGTAGCAGGCATCCTGCTTACGTTCATTGCATGTTATGAGCTGATACAGTTGATCATCAGTTATAACAATCTGGCAAGTTTTGAAACCTGGTTCATTTGGAAATGGATCTTTAAGACATTTGTGGCAGTGGAACTGATCACACATACATTTGACATTACAATGGCAGTATTTGATGTCTCACAGAGCGTTGTGAGGCAGGCAGGTGGACTCATTCAGGGAAGCACAGCGATTGATGCAGACGCATTGCAGACCATGCAGGCAACGTTGGAAGCAATGGAATTAGGAAGTCTATTGGGAATATTCCTACAGTCATTTATTGTACAGTTCCTTATGTATGTGCTGGCAGCAGTCATATTTGTGATCATCAATGGACGAATGGTGGAGATTTATTTAATGGTAAGCCTGGCACCGATTCCATTTGCAACTTTTGGGAACAGAGAACAGAGCATGATGGGACAGAATTATTTGAGAGGCCTCTTTGCTCTTGGTTTTCAGGGATTTCTCATCATGGTGTGCGTTGGAATCTATGCAGTCTTGATTCAGTCTGTGGCATTCACTACAGATATCATAGGCTCCCTGTGGAGAGTCATGGGATTTACGATCCTTTTGGCGTTCACACTGTTTAAGACGGGAGCAGTAGCACACAGCGTATTCCATGCGCATTAAGGAGAGATTATGGCAGCATCGTATATCAGTGTCCCAAGGGACCTGACAAAAGTAAAAAGCAAGGTGATGTTCAATCTGACCAAAAGACAGCTGATCTGTTTTGGAATGGCGGCACTGATCGGAGTACCGTCATTCTTTTTATTAAAAACGGTGGTGACAGTAAATACAGCAGTTATGGGGATGATGGTGATCATGATGCCGTTTTTCTTTATGGCTATGTATGAGAGAAACGGACAGACGTTAGAGGTCATTTTGAACCACATGATACAGGCATTATTTATAAGGCCAAAGATCCGTCCATATAGAACGGATAATTATTATGCCGCGCTTGTGCGTCAGGCAGAAGCAGAAAGAGAGGTAGAAAAGATTGTTAAACTTTCTCAAAAAGAAAAATCAGGACAGCAGAAAGTTCACAATGCCGGAAGGATTAAATAAAGAAGAACAGAGAGCCGTGAGAAAAGTGATCAGGGATGCCCAGAGAAATGATGGGATTCCAAAGACTGCTCAGCAGAGCATTCCATTTGACAGAATGTTTCCGGATGGAATTTGCAGGGTCGGTCTTGATTACTATACAAAGACGATCCAGTATGAGGATATCAATTATCAGCTGGCACAGCAGGAAGATAAGACAGAGATCTTTGAAGAGTGGTGTTCTTTCCTGAATTTCTTTGACAGTTCTGTCCGGTTCCAGCTGTCATTCAGCAACATGGCAACCGATGTATCGGATATTGAAAAGAGCATTGCAATTTCCCATAAGAATGATGGATTTGATGATGTCAGGGATGAATATTCAGAAGTGCTTCTCCATCAGATGGAGGCAGGAAACAACGGTCTTACGAAGACAAAATACCTGACATTCGGAATCCATGCAGAGTCGATGAAAAATGCGAAGCCGAGACTGATTCATATTGAAACGGATATCCTCAACAATTTCAAAAGACTGGGAGTTCAGGCACGGACGTTAAATGGCTCTGAACGGCTGGAAGTGATGCACAGACAGTTTCATATGGGAGACGATGCGAAATTCAATTTTGACTGGAAATATCTGACCTCTTCCGGGCTTTCCGTAAAAGATTTCATTGCACCAAGCAGTTTCGCGTTTCCGACCGGAAGATATTTTCAGATCGGAGAAATGTATGGCTGCATGAGCTTCTTATCCATTGATGCATCGGATATCAGTGACCGGCTTCTGGCAGATTTCCTTTCTATGGAGTCCAGTCAGGTCGTGACCATGCATATTCAGTCTGTGGATCAGAATGAGGCGATCAAGACCATCAAGCATACGGTCACAGAACTTGATCGGTCCAAGATCGAGGAACAGAAAAAGGCAGTAAGAGCCGGATATGATATGGATATCATTCCATCGGATCTTGCGACCTATGGCAAGGATGCCAAAGCACTCTTAAAAGAGTTACAGTCTCAGAACGAGAGAATGTTTCTTCTGACATTCCTGGTCATGAATACCGGAAAAACGAAACAGGAACTGGAGAATAACGTGTTTCAGGCGGCGTCTATTGCTCAGAAGCATAACTGCAATCTGGTGCGGCTGGATTATCAGCAGGAACAGGGACTTATGAGTACGCTTCCGCTGGCAAATAACCTGATCGAGATCCAGAGGGGAATGACAACGTCCAGTACGGCAATTTTCGTGCCGTTTACCACACAGGAGCTTTTCCAGAGTGGAAATGAAGCCCTCTATTACGGTTTAAACGCACTTTCTAACAATATGATTATGGTTGACCGTAAAAAACTGAAAAACCCAAATGCGCTGATTCTGGGGACTCCTGGATCGGGTAAATCATTCAGTGCAAAGAGAGAGATTGCCAACAGCTTTCTGGTTACGAATGATGACATCATCATTTCAGATCCGGAGTCAGAGTATTCTCCGCTGGTAGCAAGGTTTGGAGGGCAGGTTATTAAGATCAGCCCAACATCGGATCAGTATATCAATCCAATGGATATCAATATGAACTATTCTGATGATGATAATCCGATTGCATTGAAGGCCGATTTCATCCTGTCATTGTGTGAGCTTATCGTTGGAAATAAGGATGGACTCCGGCCGGTTGAGAAAACGGTCATCGACAGATGCATCCGACAGATCTATCAGAAATATTTTGAAGATCCCGGACCTGAGCATATGCCGATCCTTGAAGACCTGTATCACTCTCTGCTTGAGCAGGAAGAGCCGGAGGCAAGGCATGTGGCGACAGCATTGGAGATCTATGTAACTGGTTCCCTGAATGTATTTAACCACAGAACCAATGTGGAACTCACAAATCGTCTGGTATGCTATGACATTAAAGATCTGGGCAAGCAGCTCAAAAAGATCGGAATGCTTGTAGTGCAGGATCAGGTATGGGGGAGAGTGACGGAAAACCGCAGTCAGGGAAAATCTACCAGATATTACATGGATGAGATGCATCTTCTTCTCCGGGAGGAACAGACGGCTGCGTATACCGTTGAGATCTGGAAGCGTTTTAGAAAATGGGGAGGAATTCCGACAGGCATCACCCAGAACGTTAAGGATCTGCTTGCTTCCAAGGAAGTCGAAAATATCTTTGAGAATTCTGATTTCATCTATATGCTGAACCAGGCAGTAGGTGACCGGCAGATTCTTGCAAAACAGTTGAATATCAGCCCTCATCAACTTTCGTATGTCACACATTCGGGAGAAGGTGAAGGGCTTTTATTTTATGGAAATGTGATTCTTCCGTTCGTGGATCGGTTCCCGACCAACACAGAACTGTACCGAATCATGACAACGCGTCTGTCTGAGGTATCAGAGGAACAGAAGAAGCAGTCAGCGTAAGCAGTAGCTTCTTCGGAAAGGAGTTTTCATGAATGAGAAGAAATATACAAGCAATTATGCTAAGAAGTCCACCTCAAAAGAAAAGGCATCCAAACTGAAAAGTGAAGCATCGGCAAGAAAAAGTTACCGGAAAAAGCTGAGGTATGGGAAGAAAGATAATACGCTCACGGTTGAGGATGCCAGGAAACTTCGCAGGATGAAGAAACAGGGAAGAAAAAAAATCTATAAGGAAACGGTGGCTGCCAATACGGTCCGAAACGCTGGAAATCAGAATGAAGATAAAAATGGCAGTACAGACAGCCTGAATGCAGGAATTACCGCAGCAGAAGCAGGAATGGGAAAGATCAGGGCCTATGGAATGGAAAGCAAATATGCGGCAAAGATCCATAAGCGTACTGAGCAGACTGTCCAGCCGGAAAATAATGGACCTGAGCAGATGAGCATGAACAATGTAAAAATGTCCAGAAAAAAACTGATGCAGAGGGAATTTGCTGAAGCGGCAGCACAAAAGCAGAGTAAGGAGGCTGCTAACGGAGTTGGAAGCATCGGTAAGAAGTTTACGGATAAAGCAGAGGATCTGGCAGGGAGACTTGCGGAATGGATCAGAGAGTCTGTCGCTGAGCATCCATTATTTCTTGTTTCAATAGCTTCGATTATGATTGTTGTGCTCATTGTATCCGGTTCGCTGACTTCCTGCTCAGCGCTTGGCAGTCTGATCAACAATACGACCTTAGCCTCCTCTTTTACCGCTGAGGATGCAGATATCAGGCAGGTAGAAGCGGATTATATTGCATTGGAAACAGAACTTCAAAAGAAGGTGGAGCATGTAAAAAGAGACCATCCAGGATATGATGAGTATAATTTTACGCTTGCTGAGATCTCTCATAATCCTTTTGAACTGGCGGCACTGCTTACTGTTTTATATGAAAACTATACGCCTGCTCAGGTGCAGTCCATGCTGCAGACGATTTTTGATTATCAGTATAAGCTGACATATGAGGAAATCGTGGAAACCAGAACGAGGATCGAAACCAGAACTGGCCATAAATGGGTATCGGATGGAGAGGTGGATGGTGTATCTACAGGACACATGGAGTCTTATGAATATGAGGTAGAGGTAGAGTATGAATATTACATCCTGAATACCACCCTGACCAATAATGGAATCATTGCGGCAGTAAATGGCCTCAATCTTACACAGGAACAGATGGAACGGTATAGGCTGCTTTTAGAGATGAGAGGAAACAAGCCGGAAATCTTCGGCGATAATGTGTATGCGAATCCGGGAGTGTCAGAAGAGTATGAAAGATATGCGGTTCCCGGGGAATATCTGACCGATCAGCAGTTTGCCAACCTGCTTCATGAGGCGGAAAAGTATCTGGGATATCCTTATGTCTGGGGTGGGGCATCACCAAGTACCAGTTTTGATTGTTCGGGGTTCGTCAGCTATGTGATCAATCATAGCGGAAATGGATGGAACTATGGAAGACTTACCGCAAATGGGTGGAAAAATGCGACAGCGAGAGTGGCCGCATCGGATGTAAGAGCTGGGGATCTGGTATTCTTCCAGGGAACTTACAATACGTCCGGCGCCTCACATGTAGGAATTGTGGTAGATCCGGTTAAAAAGATCATGATCCACTGTGGCAATCCAATTCAGTATACATCGTATGATACAGCATACTGGCGGGCACATGCTTATTGTTATGGCAGAATCCAGTAAGTAAAAAATGCAGTATAGGTCACCAGACAGGTGGCTTTTTTATTGTCCAAAAAGGAAAGGAGCAACGTTTATGTATGCAAAGTTAGATAAACTCCGCGAAGATCTGAAAAAGGCAGTAGCCAAAAGAGATGCGGCGGAAGCAAAAGTAAAGCGGTTAGAGGAAAAGCTGAGGGAAGAAGAAAATCAGCAGATCGTGAGTGATGTCGCCTCTTACAATTTAACACCGGAACAGCTGGCACAGTTCTTACAGTTGGCTAACAGTGGAAAACTGCAGGCAATGATCAGCGGACAGATTCCTATGCCTGTGGAGGAGCAGCAGACAGCAGGAAATGATAAGGATGAGGAAGAGGAGGAATTATCAGATGATGAAAATGATTAAAGTGAAGAAGGCAGTCGCAGCAAAGATTACGGGTGCTCTTTTGCTGGCATCAACAGTTTTAGCCGGTATCATGCCGGTTCCGGTATTTGCCCAGAGTAAAGAAGCGGTCTGCATCTGCGAAGAAAAATGTACGGATGAATCCATCAATGAGGAGTGTGAGGTTTGTAGTTATGACCATAACTTCTGTGAGAGCGAAGAAGCAGAGCCCGTTGAAGAAAATTATGGTCCACTTACACCGGATGGAAACATGAATCTGGTTGATGACTATGGTTCCCTGGAGGCTGGTGGAAAGCAGTTTATCACAGTCACAACGAAGTCCGGAAACTATTTCTACCTTATTATCGACCGGGATGATAAAGGGACAGAAACTGTCCATTTCCTGAATCTGGTAGATGAGTCGGATCTTCTTGCATTGATGGAGGATGAAGAAGCTGAATCCTATAAGAATTCTCAGGTGACAGCAGATGCAAATAAAGAGCAGGAAGAAACGACAGAGGAAACAGAAGAGACTACAGAAGCACTGCCAGAAGAAAAGGCGGAGCCGGAGGAAAAGAAAGGAAATAACGTAACAGGAATCATGGCGGTTGTTCTGTTCATTACACTTGCCGGAATGGGCGGCTTTGTGTATATGAAGTCCAATAAGGGAAAAAAGAAGGATCAGGGACAGGACCCGGATATCGATTACTTCGATGATGACGAAGAGGATTATCTGGCTGATATGGATATTGGAGAAGAAACCGTTGCAGACCAGGAGGCAGATGAGGATGCTGCTATGAAAGATGATATTCTGATGGATGATTCCGATGAAGAATAAGATCACAGGAATGGGCAGTCGAAAGGCTGCCTTTTTTGATGGGAGGGATCTATGAAAGAAAAAGAATTTGATGAGTTGACACCAGAGGAGAAATCGGTGAGATTTCAGAAAGCCCTGGATGACTACAATAGCGGATTTGTGGAAGAAGATTATGTATTAAGGTCTGTGGCCTCAATGCGTGTTGAGGAGGCAATGGAGGATGCCGGCAGGGATCTGGATGAATTCAAGCCAGCCCAGAGAAAAGTGATATTTGAAGCGGCCGATGCTGATCTGAATCTGGATCATTACCTGAATCCAAAGTTTTCGGCATCCCATATGAAGTTCATCATGGAACAGGAAATGGCAGGGAAGGATGTTACATGGCTTCCTATCGGAAAAATCCTTCATAGGAGTATTGTAGATAAGCCACTTACCAGGGATCAGATAAGGAGAATAAAGGAAAGAATGCAGCGAGCAGAACAGAAAGATTCTGTGATTGCTGAGATGAAAGAAAAAAAGAAGGAAACAGAGCATATGTCCAAGAAACAGGGACATGTAAAGGAGAAGGGGGAACGCTGATTTGAGAGAAACTGCAAATAAGGAAGAGAATAAGCTGGTTACACTTACTGTCGCAGAATGCAGCGAATTTCATAGCATGGGTGAATTCCATGAAAATATCAGAAGCGCAGCAGAGGCGGTATCGAAATTCAAAGAAATTCCACCGGAACGGATGCATGGCATCCTGGCAATCGGAATCCGGGTTGCCGATCCCAAAAATCCGGAAGACTATGTGGAACTGGACGTGCTGACTGGCAGAACATTTGATTTAGACATGATTCATTACGTACCGGAGATTGCGGAGAACTGGCAGGTACAGCAGATGATCGCATCCCTGATCCATGAAATGCCTGATGCAGAGATTGAAGGGAAGATTCCTGACAGTATCCAGAAGAAGATTGACTGGCTGGAGTCCAGAGGCAAGCGTGCAGACGAACTGAAGCAGATCACTGATAAACTGGAAAAAGGAGTTGTGGAGGTATTCCAGAGCGACCGCTACAAACAGTTCCTTGATACGATGGCAAAATTTCCGAGATATTCCGTGAACAATTCACTGCTCATTATGATGCAGAAACCAGATGCTCAGTTATGTCAGAGTTTTACAGGATGGAAGCAGATGGGGAGGTATGTAAAAAAAGGTGAAAAAGGTATCAGTATTATCGCACCGGCACCATATATGATTGAAAAAGAAAAGCCAATATATAATTACTGGGGAAAGCCTGTCTATAATGAATTTGGTGAACAAAAAACGAAGAAAGTAGAAATAACGATCAATGCTTTTAAAGTGGTAAAAACGTTTGATATCACACAGACAGAGGGAAAAGAAATTCCTTCTATCCGACCTGCAGAACTTTCTGGAAGTATAGAGGGATATCCGAAAATGTTACACGCATTGCAGGAGATCAGTCCGGTACCGATTACGTTTGAATTGGTTGATGGAGATGCAAAGGGGTATTATCATCTGGAGGATAAAAAAATTGTGGTCCAGGATGGCATGAGCGAGGTGCAGACCATAAAGACACTGCTTCATGAAATGGCACACCAGAAACTGCATGATAAGGATAATGTACCGGAGGCACAGGACATTACAAGGAATGGAAAAGAAGTTGAGGCTGAAAGTGTGGCATATGTTGTATGCCAGCATTATGGAATCAATACTTCTGACTATTCCTTTTCTTATGTTGCAGGATGGTCAGAGGGAAAGGAAATACCAGAGTTAAAAGCATCTCTTGATAAGATCCGGCAAACAGCATTTGAATTTATTAATCAGCTCGATCAGAAAATGGAGATCTTTAAGGCAGAAAAAGAACAGGAACTGGCTCCAAATCCAGAGTTACATGGAATCGTTAACAAAGCGCTGGGAGAACTTGATAAGAAGAGAAGCCAGACAAAGGGATCTGTGAAATCGAAATTAAAAGCTAATGCAGAGAAGTCAGAACAGACTCCAAAGAAAAGCAGAACATCAAAAGCGAAGGAGGAACGGGCATGAATCAGAAAGAATTCAATGAAGTGATCGGTCGACAGACAGATCGCTGTAAATCCATGCTGATAACAAAGGGATCAGAGTATGCACCTAAAGCTGTGAAAAATGTTGCCGTGGACAGACTGGCACATTTTAAGAAAGCAGCGGTGGTAATGAATTCCACACCGAAAGCAGCCCTTATGGGGATGCTGTCCAAGCATCTGATCTCTGTATCTGATATGTGTACGGATGAAAGACAGTATGCGAAAGAACAGTGGGATGAGAAGATCACAGACAGCATTAACTATTTTCTGATTCTCCGGGCAATCGTAGAGGAGGAATTGAATGAAGAAAATTGAAGTAAAAATCTTAAATCCGGAATCTATTGATCAGGCAGAAAAGATGATGGTCTGCGCGGCAAGGCTGACACAGAGAGGACATCAGATTTCCTGCCTGAGTGATTTTATGGATCTTTATGAAAAAACTTACCAGAGATCTACTGTAGAAAATCTTGTAAAGCTACCGCATCCGACCATTCAGAAATTTGGAATCATCAATGTGGTGGTCGTTGGAGCATCCAGACGATTCCTGGCACAGATCACCAGACACCAGAACGAAGTGAAGTATATGTCAGCAAGTCTGCAATACAGTGATTATTCAGGGGTGGAGGATTTTGTCATTCCCTATGATCTGATGGGGACAGGTTCGGAAAAAGAATATTTAAAACAGTGCAGTATGGCAATGAAAAATTACCAGAAGATGATTTCTGCAGGTGTTGATAATGATTCAGCCGGGTACTGTGCACCGCAGGGAATGAGAAATATTCTTCTGATCAGTGCAACACCGTATCAGTGGAAGCACATGATCCGTCAGAGAACATGCAGGAGAAACACGAAGGAAACCAGATATGTGATGCTGAAAATTTGGGAACAGCTTTGGAAGCAGAACAGAGAATTGTTTTCTGATTGTGGACCATTCTGTATGAATGGAGGCTGTGAGGAAGGAAAGAAGACCTGTGGTAAAAGCATCCCGAATATGATGCCACCGACAGATACTATCCGGACAGACTTTCCAAAAGTATGTGATATGGGATTTGGGGAAGGAGCGTCAGATGAAGATACGGTTGCTTGATTATGGTGGCAGGTGCCCGGAAAGGGCACATGCGAATGATGCAGGGGCTGATGTATTCAGTCCCAGGGATGCAGTGATCCGGCCGGGAGAGATTTGCAAGATGCCTCTGGGATTTGGACTTTTGGTTCCTGATGGATATGCGGGTTTTGTATTTCCTAAAAGCGGATTAAGCGCTCAGGGAATTGTGTGTGAATTGCCTCCCGTCGATTCCGGTTATACAGGAGAAATTCATGCAATCATTTCAAATGTAGGGAATACAGCATATGAAATCAAAGCGGATGATAAAATCGGACAGCTTATGATTCTGCCGATTGTGATACCGGATTTTACTTATGAATCATGGAAAGAACGCGGAACTGGAGCATTTGGTTCCACAGGGAGATAAGGAGAAAGAAAATGTCATATAAGTTAGTGATCGCTGAGAAGCCTTCTGTAGCACAGTCTATTGCAAAGGTGATTGGAGCAGATAAAAGAGAGGATGGATACCTGGAAGGAAATGGGTATCTGGTCAGCTGGTGCGTGGGCCATCTGGTAGAACTTGCACCGCCAGAGGCTTATGATGAGAAGTATGAAAAATGGAGATATTCAGATCTGCCGATTCTGCCGTCAGAGTGGAAGTATCAAATTTCAGATGCGACCAGAAAGCAGTTCGGTATCTTGAAAAAATTGATGGAAAGAGAGGATGTCACAGGATTAGTGGAAGCCACCGATGCGGGACGTGAAGGAGAATTGATCTTCCGTCTTGTATATCATCAGGCAAAATGCAAAAAGCCATTCGAGCGTTTATGGATTTCTTCAATGGAAGACCAGGCGATTTCGGATGGCTTTTCTAATCTGCAAAACGGAAAGAAATATGATGATCTTTATCGAGCGGCCTTATGCAGGGAGCGTGCGGATTGGAGCGTTGGAATGAATGCGACCAGATTATTTTCAACTTTGTATGGACAGACATTGAATGTGGGAAGAGTCATGACACCGACACTTGCCATGATCGTTCAGAGAGAGGCAGAGATTGAAAGTTTCAAGCCAGAGCCGATCTACAGACTTTCTATCAGCTGTGGTGGGATCACCGCGGTATCAGATCGTTTTGAAAAGAAAGAGGATGCAGAAAACATTCTTAAAGTGATGGAAGAACAGAAAACCGCACAGGTTATCAAAATCGATCCGGCAGACAAGCAGGAAAAGGCACCGCAGCTCTATAGCCTTACTGCACTGCAGAGAGATGCCAACCGTTTTCTGGGATTCACAGCACAGCAGACACTTGATTATACGCAGAGCCTTTATGAGAAGAAACTGGTGACCTATCCCAGAACTGACAGCCGTTTTCTTACAGAAGATATGGAAAAAATGATTCCTGATCTGGCAAGAAAAATGGCGTCGAAATTCGGATATACCAAGAATATATCAGTTTACCCCAAACAGGTGATCAACAACAACAAGGTCAGTGATCATCATGCAATTATTCCTACAGTGAACGTAGCAGATACAGAATTTGGGAAACTACCATCCGGGGAACAGAAAGTATTGAGCTTGATCACAGCCAGACTGTTATCTGCTCTTGGCGAGTCCGCAGTAAGAAGTGAGGTCGATGTAGAATTTACCTGTGCAGACACTGTGTTCAAGGCAAAGACAAAGAACCTTACCAAAAAGGGATGGAGAGAAATTCAGGATTGGATCATGGGAAGCAGCATGGATTCCGAAAATGAGAAGGAAGAAAAAAGTGGGAATGCTAATATGCTGGCGTGTATCGCAATGCTGACAAATGGAAAATCGTATCCGTTACAGAATCCAAAGATGGAGGCAGGAAAGACCTCGCCTAAGAAACATTTTACAGAGGACAGTTTATTATCGGCAATGGAGAGAGCCGGTGCAGATGAGATGCCGGATGAAGCAGAGCGGAAAGGAATCGGAACATCAGCCACAAGAGCGGCAACCATTGAGAAGCTGGTGCGGACTGGCTTTGTGGAAAGAAAAGGAAATAAGAAGACGAAATATCTTTTACCGACCCATAAAGGAGTGGCACTTATCACGGTTATGCCGGAACAGATCCAGTCACCTTCCATGACAGCGGAATGGGAACAGAAACTTCTGGACGTGGAAAAGGGAACATTTCAGGATGCAGAGTTCATGAGAGAGATTGATGGAATGATCACAGAGCTGATCGGTACGTATAAGATCGTTGAAGATGCTGAACTACTCATGCCGCCGTCAGTAGAAAAAATAGGAATCTGTCCATCCTGCGGACAGCATGTGGTGGAGAGACAGAAAGGATATTCCTGTGAAAACAGGCAGTGTAACTTTGTGCTCTGGAAACAGAATCGATTTTTTGAAGCACTTGGTAAGAAGATGACCAAGCAGACTGCTACAAAACTTCTTTCAGATGGAAGGGTGGCATTGAAGGGATGCAAATCAAAAAAGACCGGAAAAAGCTATGATACAACGGTTGTCATGACGGTTGATGAAACACAGAGGGCAGTGTTCACACTGGATTTTGAGAAGAAATGATAGAGAGATCGAAAAGAATAGAATTGAGAGTGACGTCAGAAGAACTCAAGCAGATTCGTGAGCGTATGCAGGAGACTGGTATTTCCAGTCTTACTGCATATATGATCCGAATGGCAATTCACGGATATGTGCTTAAGATGGATTTTTCTGATTTAAAAGAGCTGCTTCGGATTATGCAGATAGCGGGAAACAACCTAAACCAGTATGCGAAGAAAGCCAATGAGACAGGCAGTATTTATCGGGAAGATATTGAAGAACTGAGAACGGCTCAGAAAGAAATTTTGCAGGAAATGAGGAAAGTGTTGGAAAAATTGACAGCGATTATGTAAGGCAGGTGAGAAGATGGCGGCAACAAAGCTGATAGCAATGCATCAGAACAAAGGCCGGAGTGTCATGCAGTGTCTGAAAGACAGAACGGATTATGCAATGAACGGAGAGAAAACAGAAGATGGAAAATATATCTCATCTTATCAGTGCAATCCGGAACTTGTTGATCTGGAGTTTGCTCAGGCAAAAAAGGAATATCTGCATAAAACCTGGCGGCAGCCTAAAGGAGATGTCATTGCATATCAAATCCGTCAGTCCTTCAAGCCAGGAGAGATTACACCGGAAGAAGCAAATCAAGTTGGATATGAAACGGGAATGAGATTCACAAAAGGAAAGCACGCCTTTATGGTGGCAACTCATGTTGACCGGGCTCATATTCATAATCATATCATTTTCAATTCTACCAATCTGGATTGTGATCGGAAGTTCCGTGACTCCTGGTTTTCTGGGATTGCATTGCAGAGACTCAGTGATATTATCTGTCTGGAACATGGACTGTCTGTTATTCAGAAAGCAAAACCAAGTGAGAGACAAAAGCGGACTAAGTACCCGGATCGTGTGAGCATGAGGGATATCATCCGGGAAGATATTCTGAAATGTCTGGATCAGAAACCGGCAGACTTTGAAGAAATGCTGAAATTTTTACAGGCGGAAGGATATAAGATCAAGCGCGGAAAGCATACTGCAATCTGTGGAAAAGAACAGAAACGCTTTATCCGATTCCGTTCTCTGGGAGAAGATTTTACAGAAGATAATCTGATAAAAGTGATCGCTGGGGAGAAAGAATCTCCTGAAAGAAATGAAAAGTTACCGGACAAGAAAGAAGTAAAACCTGAAAAGCGGAAGTTCGATCTGGTAGTTGATATTCAGGAAAAGATGGCTCAGGGAAAGAACGGAGGATATGTCCGGTGGGCGAAGAAATATAATGTGAAACAGTTTGCAGAATCCATTCTGTTCCTGCAGCAGCATGATATTCACGATAAACAAACCTTGGATGCGCTGGTGGCCGAAAGCTCTGCACAGTATCATGCGCTCATGAAAACTATTAAAGATGCTGAGGAAAAGATGGAAACTAATAAGGCAATCAAGACGCATATCATCAATTATTCCAAGACCAGAGAAACGTATATTGCTTACCGAAAATCTGGTTACAGTAAAAAATTTCTTGAAGCACATCGGGATGAAATCACTCTTCACAAAGCTGCCAAGGGAGCCTTTTCCAAACTTCCAGAAGGTAAGATCCCCAGGGTGAAGGATCTGAATGATGAATTTGCAAGACTGCTTTCTGAGAAAAAGGCAGCTTACAATGAGTACAAAAAAATAAAAAAAGAAATGCGGGATTATCAGATTGCAAAGCAGAATGTGGAATCCTTCTATGCTGCTCAGCAGGGCTGGGACGCAGAGGAAGATCTGAAAAAGAAACGACAGCAGCAGAGATAAGTATTAGGGCAATCATCAATATGTAAATTGGTGATTGCCCGCTTTTTTTATTTCCGGCGGAACCGGAATGAATCAGCGCTCACAAAGTGAGGGCGTAGCTTGACATCGAAGATGTCATTCTAAGGGGATTGGGGATGTGCCTCCAACAAGCAAAATGCGCTCGTGTACGTACGAGGGCACTGCTTGCTAACTTGCGAAGCAATGACTATAGTGAGCAAAGTTATGATGATGACAGCAACTTACTCAGACAAGCAGTCTAGTATAGAGATTATCAAAAAAATTAGAAAGGTGACAACTTGAAGTATAAAAACGGGATGTTTTCGTCTTCGATCGACATGAATGGTTAGATTGACTTTAAGCGTGCTTTAGTGTATTATTATTTTGTATAATTTTGATTATTTTTGCACACTAGAGCGGGAGAAAATTGTGGAATATTTATCATTGAGACAGACAGCAGACAAGTGGAATCTTTCAGTTAGAAGAGTTCAGACCTTATGCAGTACAGACCGGATTCCGGGTGCAGTGAAAATTGGATCATACTGGGCAATTCCTGCAGAGGCAGAAAAGCCGAAAGATGAGAGAATTAAAAGTGGAAAATATATTAAGATGAAAAAGGAGCGCAGTTAATCGCTCAGCTATAAAAGTATTACCTTGATTAAATTATAGATTACGAAATGATGAGTTAGGAGATATAGGAATGGAAGCTGAAGTTCAAGTTGGAAAATACACATTAGAATCGTTGACAACGGGCATGTATTCAGATCCCATGATTGTATATAGGGAATATATTCAAAATAGTGTGGATTCTCTTGAAAACGCTGTACAGCAAGGAATTATAGATCATTCTAGTATGAGAATTGACATTATAGTAAGTGAAGAAAATTCCCGAATATCTATTCGAGATAATGGAACCGGCATCAGGAGCAGTGAGGCACGGGCTACTTTGATGAATGTTGGTAACTCAAAGAAACGCAATGCTAATAATCGAGGCTTTAGAGGAATTGGCCGTCTTGGTGGCATGAGCTATTGTGATACCTTGATTTTTTATACTTCATTTGAAGGAGAAAACTGTAAGTCTGTCATTTCTTTTGATTGCAAAAAATTGAAGAAATTACTCGTTCCGGGACAATATGAGGATTTGTCTCTATCAGATGTTTTGGGAGAGATAACAACAATTGAGGTGCTACCTGAGAAAAAAGAGAAGCATTATTTTGTTGTTGAGATGGAAAATGTAAGTGGTTCTACTGATTTGTTAAATATAGATGCAGCCAAAAGTTATATTTCACAAGTGGCGCCTTTACCATACAAAACAAGACAATTCATCTATATTTCTCAACTCAAAGAGTTTTTAAAGGGCAATGGATATGACCTTGAAGAATTTCCTGTTTTTGTTGGAGAGGAAGAGACTGACCTAGAGCCGGTGTATAAGCCAAACAAAAGTAGATTTAGATCAGACAGAAATAAAAAGACGGTAGATGAAATTTCTAGTATGGAGTATTTCGATGTTACCGTAGATGGCGAACTTTACGCATTGGGCTGGTACGGTAATTGTGGCTGGTATGGTTTCTTATCGGATCGTGAATTGTCAGGATTTAGGGTTAGAAAAGGAAATATATTAATCGGTGATAGCCGAACTTTGAATGGAATATTTAAGGAATCAAGATTTAATGGTTGGACCCAGGGTGAGATTTTTATTGTAACGGATAAGCTTGTTCCGAATGCAAGACGAGATGATTTTGAACAAAATGAAGCATATTATCAATTTATAGATGCATTAAGTAGTGGTGTCGCTATTAATATTGCGAGAGCCATACGAGAAGCATCACAAACACGAAATGATCCATCAGCAAAAGTTCTTAAAGAGGTGGACAAAAAAATATCTGAAGCAACTGCGATTATTTCGGAAGGATTCAATTCGTCTGTAGACAAAGAAAAGCTTGTAGAAGAGATGGAGACAACAGTTGAAAAACTAAAAAAGACAAAAGTGAAAGATGAGCTTGCACCTCGCAAGGAAGAACTTCGTCAAAAGTTGGAAGATACAGTAGAACAGGTTGCTTCCAGTAATAATTATAAAATAAACAAAATAAGTTCGGGAATTGATAAAAAAAGCAAGAATGTTTTAAAAACGGTCAGCGATATATTATCAAAGAAACTTTCAAAGTTTTTGGTCGATGAAATTATAGAGGAAATTATAGCAGAATTAAATGGAAAGTAGGATAAAGATATGGAAATATATCCTTCGGAATATCAGCAGTTAGAACTTAACCGATATGAAAAAATATTCGTGCGGCATGCGAGTAATGATGAAAACTATGGACTTGTTCTTTTGAAAATAAATCCAGCTATGCTTAGTGGAGAATACTTGCATGCTGTTATTATGTCACGAGGTGTAGTTCTTTGCAAATTTTTGCCATTAACAGACGCATCAGTTTTTGTAAATTTCATTGGTCCATACATGTACGGTGTATTTAAAAATACGGTAGAAATAGTAGGTCAAAAGTTAAAGACAAATAAGGCTTTATTGAATGTAAATGGAGAATTGACAGTAAGGTTTGCATATATTTGTGTATTTCCAGAGATTAAAAAAGCTGATGTTCCATCTAAGGATATGTCAGAAGCAGAAAAAGAGTTTTTAGAGGATCATTGTTTATTTGCAGAAGAATTCAAGAACTTAAGAGGAAATTTTGATAACACATTAGGTCGCTTTTTAGATAGACCCAATGTGCTATGTGCAGAAAATTGTATGGAAATCAGTGATATGAACGTTAATTCTATCCTGCACAGAATTGCCCCGGAATATACAACGGTAAGGTTTGCAATAGCAACAGATAAGAACAGTACACCAGGAGCATCACAAGAGTTATTGGTTGTTTCTGAAGATGATATAGCAGTTAGAGCCTTTAGATTGGAACCTGAACAGATAAATATCGTAAATAAGATGAGCAAAGGTGATCAGTTGATTTTAGCGTGTGCGGGGAGCGGAAAAAGTGTTCTTTTGATATCAAAGTGTTTCAAGGCTGCTAAAATGAATCCCAATAAGAAATTTCTCATTACCTGCTTTAATCGCAATCTTCAATCACTGTATACCTGGTATATAGAAAGAGCCGGTCTACAGGAGCGGAATGTTGAATGTTGCACATTTGATGGTCTATGTAAAAAATTGCTTGAACAAAATAATCTGTTTTTACCGGGTGGAAATAATGCCATAGAAGATAGACGAAAAGCTGTCATGATGGCATTTTCAAACGGGAAAATAAAAGATAGATATTATGGAATTTTTATAGATGAAGTCCAGATGTTTGAACCAGCATGGTACAAGTTTTCATATAACCTTTTAGAAAATAAAGATAATGGAGATCATATTTTTGTGATTTGCGGAGACAAAACTCAAGAGATAAAACAAAGGCAGAAACATGGAAAAGCTCCATGGAATGCAGGAGAAGGGTATCCAGTATATCGAGGAGGAAATAAAAGTATTCGAATTGAAAAAAACTTCAGGAATTGTGTTGAGATCAATGACTATATTAATAGGTATGCTCAGTATGCTCGCACATTGATAAAAAAGCACAATCCTGAGGAGCAATTTGACCCTGATATGTTTTTGAGGGGACAGGCATTTAGGCATGGGGAAGGAGTTACCATTAAACAATTTAATGGTAATGCGTTTGTTGAGGCTAAAAAAGTAGTAGAATCGGTAAAAACTATTCATGATGATAAGGGTGTTCCTTATGATGAAATTGCGATTGTTATGTATTTCAGGAAATATAGGCCCCTTGATTATTATTTAGAGTCTGAATTATTGAAGGTATTTGCCAGAGAACATATTCCATACAATCTTCTTTATAGAAATGACCAAAGCTGGGGCGGAAGGTATGGAGATGGAGGTGTTTCATTTATAACTTTTGATTCAGTTTTGGGATTGGACTTTCAAGCTGTTGTGGTTTGCGGAGTTAAGCCATTAGGAGTGTATGATAAAACAAAGCAATTAAAAAGAGAAGATATATTAGATGAGGAGCAAACAGAGAACCTCAAAAAGAATATTAGTTATCTATATGTTGCATGTACGCGAGCTAAAGACTATTTGCACATTGTGCTAGGCGAATCAAGTAGTCAGTCTATATACAACAAACTGTTGACTGACTCGGAAGAATAGGAGGTTGCGCTATGCATGGAGAATTGATCCAGTTTAATTCTGGGGATCATGTCTTAGGAAATAAAAATGTCACAGAAGCTGTTATAACTGATGGGGATATTGTCTTTAATGAAAGCTACGTGGTAATTGGAGAATCGCTTGAGGCAAAAAATATACATGCTACATATGACTTAGACGTTGTGGCTAATATTGTTGCTGTAACAATTAGTGTAAACGGTAACTTGTTTGTAAAAGGTGATATCGAGGCAGATGAAGTTATATGCAGAGGATCTTTTTATTGTACTGGAGAAGCCAGGGTGAAAAAATGTAATCTTGGTTCTAACGCGTTAATAGGTTCAGTTATCGGCAAAGAAGTATATGCGGCAGGGGATCTTTTTATAAAGTCCACAATTGACACTGACGAATCATTAGAGGCAGATGGGTTGGTAGTTGCTGGAGAAGGGATTATGGGCAATGGTTTATTTAAGGCAAAAGCAGCGATTGCTAACGAATACTTTGAATTTAGTGGTAGAAACACGAGTAAAGTGTTTGAAATTTCTGAGATGCAATTTACAGAATCTTCTGACACAGAAGACATTGATAACGTACATGTTGAACCGGATACGTTGGATATAGAGAGTGCTGTAGAAGTATTTAATAAAGTATTTAATAAAAGTATTGATGAATGGAATCAGTTCGAAGAAGAGAAGTTCATCATAGAAGTACGCAAGGTTGCAGAGTCAATGTATGATTTACAAATGATTGATCGGGTTGTTGATACGGTAATAGCGCTGTCATATGAACGTCAGATTGAAAACTTCAAAGATTATCTATTTGTACTTTGTGCTAAGAATACATTCCCTGAAAGAATGGCAAAGTATGAGACATTACAACCGGTACTTGAAGATATGCTAAATGATGCAACATATCGCATAGATAAGATGTATTATAAAGCTAAAAATATCCAGGAATTGGCAGTTTCGTTTTGGACTTTAAATAAGTATTACGATCAGCTTCAGATTAGTAAGGAAGAAGCAGCAGATAAGATTTTTTCGTCAATAGGGATACGCTATTCAACAGTAGAACATATTTGGAGGGAATATAATGGATAAGCTTGAAAAAAGTAGACAATTACTTTCAACGGCTATTCTGAAAAATTTTGTTGGAAGAATTACAGGAGCTGGTTTGGATAGAATAGTAGGGAGCAATCCGGAAAATGTTCTTTTGGTTGGCAAATTAATGTCTACTAATGATGCAGATGGGCAAAATGCTAATTCGTCAAAAACATTTATTAAAAGTATAGGCGTAGATTTTTATATATCGGAAAGCGATCTGGATAATGCTGTCATTAGACTATTTCCTCAAGGTGATTTCTACTATCGTGCAATACCGACGTTAGAAGAACAGCGTATGGCAATGCTTAGGGAAATCAATGAAAGCCACGATTATAATGCATTTGATTCTTTTGAAGATGTTGCAGCTGCTTACAAAATAAATCCTGCAAACTTTTCTAATTACCAGATAAAGCTAATACCGGTATATAAGAAGATTAGTTTGACTGAAAATGCACAGGTCTTTTTTAAACTGAAAGATGTTTTGGATGAGTCTGGAGAATGTGGATTTATATGTGAAAACCATAGCATTAATGGGGAACTAGACAGCTATCTTCAAGGAGTCCAAGTAAATATAAATAACGATGAAGAGGCGATGAGTCAGGTAATTACTGAGCCTACAAAAGTAGAACATTTACTTTCTTCTGCAAGCTATAATAGCTTTTTGCAGAACTACGCTAATAAAAGGGTTCAACAAAAAAATCAGAACTGGAAAATTTATTTTGATATTCAGGTAAAGAAGACAGGGATCAAATATCTGGTCTCCTGTTTTCTTGTTAATAATTCTATTGTGCTCTATTCAGGATCACATAGATCGAGAAAAGACGACAAGTTTACAATAGAGACCCTTTTTAATTCTGGAATAAGAATAGAACTTGAGAATGCCGATTTTTGCCCAATAGAATTAGATTTCTTTGAGGATGACTATAAATATGATAAAACTCAATATGCTTTAAGTAATAATTGTGCAGTTGAGTTTAATAAAGCGAAGAACGCTCTTCAGACAAATCATCTTCCTTTATATGAGCAGTATAGACTTATTACGAATGATAGTCTTGCAGTTAAATTCCTTGATCTTGTAGATGAGCCTATAGTAACACTAGAAGAAATTCTTATTAAAATGAAGAAGGAGTTGGAGTCTTGGAAACAGTACAAAGTGCAAAAAACTCCAGAACTCACAGAAAAAGCAACTGAAAAACTTTCCAAGGAAATACAGGGATTTGAAGATGAGATATCTAATTTCTCAAGTGGCATTTATGTTTTAAAAAATTACCCGATTGTGCGAAAAAGTTTTACACAAATGAATAAGGCCTTTGCTGAAACATCAAAAAAATATTCAACATGGAGATTATTCCAGATAGTTTTTATTGTTTCAATGATTCCGGATATTGCAGCATGCGATCGTGATCTTATGCCTGATGATGAAAAGGTTAAAACTCATTTGTCTGATATGGCATTGTTGTATTTCCCTACGGGTGGTGGTAAAACCGAAGCATTTTTAGGCGTATTAGTATTTAATTTGTTTTTTGATCGTCATCGTGGAAAGAGCTGTGGTGTGACAAGTATACTTCGATATCCGCTCCGTTTGCTTTCAGTACAGCAGGTGCAGAGATTGGCGAATGTTTTAGCAAAAGCTGAATTAATAAGAAGAGCTGATAAAGAAATTTGTGGAACAGAATGCTTTTCATTGGGTTACTTTGTTGGCGACAATAATACTCCGAATGAGATGAGTGCGAAGGAATATGCGCGTTATCGTGAAATGAATCAAGCACAACGTGACGAGCATAGGGTTTTGGATGTTTGTCCGTTTTGTGGAAAGCAATCAGTACATATTCGTGCGGATGAATATCTTAGTCGATTGGTACATTTCTGCGATAACCCTGAGTGCCAATCTGGAGGGGACCTTCCTCTTTATATTGTTGATAGCGAAATATATAGATACTTGCCTAGTGCAATTATCAGCACCGTTGATAAGCTGGCTATTGTGGGATGTAACGCTAATTTTAGAAATATTCTTAATGGTGGAGAATATAAGTGTCCAGTTCATGGATATACATCTAAGAAAAAATGTATAGAAAGAACTTGCAAACTGGAGGTTCAGGGATTTGAAACTGTAGATATGTATGATCCAGCACCAACACTGTTTATACAAGATGAACTTCACTTGATTCGAGAATCACTTGGAACATATGCATCTCATTATGAATCATTCCTTAAATATTATATTAGGAATATTTCTAAATCAAAGCGCGATGTGAAAATTATAGGAGCAACGGCAACAATATCATCATATAGGGAACAGGTATATCACCTTTATGGAAGAAATCCGATACGATTTCCGTGTGAATCACCTTTTATAGAAAAGAACTTCTATGCTGAAGTTGATAAAGAAGATCTCCAGCGCCAGATACTTGGATATGCACCTTATGGAAAAGCAATTGTAAATAGCGTAGTTTATTCTCTAAAGTATATGAGAGAGGCTGTATTTGAATATTACAAAGATCCTCAAAAGATTTTAGATATCCCCAATATTGGAATTTCAACAAAAGAGGAAGCTCTTGAGTTGTTAAAGGACTATTGGATTTTTCTTGAATACAATAATGTAAAGAGAGATGGAAATAATGTTGACGGTGCAATTAAGACACCCGTAAATGAGGAATTAAGCAGCGACGGAATTATCCCATTTAAGACACGCGCTATGACTGGTGATGAATCATTTCAAGATGTCAGAGAAGTACTTGCTGAGGTCGAAAACAATAGCGATGTTTATGGTGGCGTGAATCTTATTACTGCAACAAGTATGATTTCACATGGGGTAGATGCGGATCGATTTAATGTAATGTTCTTTTATGGAATTCCAGGAAATATGGCTGAGTACATTCAAGCTTATTCACGTACCGGGCGTAAGCATACAAGTATTGTTATTGATCTAATCAGACCAATGCGTGAAACAGATCAGAGTTATTTAAAAAACTTTACTAGTATGCATAAATATAAGGATCTTCTTGTAGAACCTGTACCGATCAATAGATGGGCATCTAAAGCGGTGGATAATACTTTACCGGGGATTTTTACAGGATTATTGTTAACCTGCTATGACCCGGAAATTCAATATACATCTGGATCACTCTTCTTTATGAAGAATATAAAAAAAGCCATAAAGGGACATGAGATACCCATAAGTACCGTAAAGGATCAACTGTATAAGGCATTTGGTTGTACAGATGATGATGGAACAACCCAAGATTTGGGTAATCAATATAGGCAAAAAATTGACGCATTTGTTGATGATGTTTTTGTTCAAATCAGAGACAGAAGCTGGAGTGACGAAAATATATTCGATGGGTTTAGACTTATGGGATATCGCATTATGAATAGCCTACGAGATACAGATTCTCAACTTATTATCGAGTTGGATTAATTGGAGGTCACTATGAAGTATCAAATGAAGAGAGGCGTATCTCAATCTTTATACAAATATCTTCCAGAGAGCTGGATAGATTTTTCTGTTAGAGGCGAGGAACGTTACAATTATATTGCGCATGTAACACGGTGGAATAGTGAAAAATTAGATGGGATTAATAAAAGGCGACTGATTAGGGTTGTTAATCAGGCAATAGAAGCATTCGGCACTGCAGCAGATGAGGGGACAATCATTTCAAATACAGCAGGCTATGGAAATGGTTTGACGTTAGAAAATTGTACGGTATTAACTCCTAAACATGATGGTGATGAGAGGGGTATTGTTGCAGAAATTAGTCCACTTACATTTTATTGCCCTTCTTGTCATAAGGTTTATCAGTTTAAGGATAGTGAGGTTTACCAGAAATACAAGAGGTGCCGGTCTTGTCATGTAGAATTGAAGCAAATGAGACAGATCTACTTTTGTAAATGTGGGTTTGCAACAGATAAGCATCCTGTTTATTGTAGAACTTGTAAATCTAGCGATTCTATTTACTGGAGTGGTAAGTTGAACGATTATAATTTTAGATGCAAAAAATGCGGAAATAGAATACCGATGTTTAAGAAGTGTGATCAGTGTGGGACAAAGCTCTCTCCTAAAATTGCTCTTGATCCATCTCAATATTTCGCATATAGCATAAGCCTTATAGATATTATAGATGAGAATGTTGAAAAATTTATAAGCGATACTGATTATGGTGCAATATTGACTTTAGCCTGTTGGCTTGGAAAGATAACAAGGGAAGAATTAGGTGAGGTTATAGTAAATGGTATAACATCTGACCCGGATGCTTATAAGAAAAAGTATGATGACAGCTACAATATGTTTATTGCGGCCGGTTTGGACCAGGCAAGTGCAGCAAATGCGGCAAATGCTGTAGCAAATAAGGATTGTGGCAGTAAATATCTTGCTATTGTCAATGATTTAAAAGCAAAAATATTTACTTCCCCAGAAAGTTTGACCAAGGTTTCTGAAGCAATTCTTGAGTATATGTTTGTAAAGGAAATAGAAGATAAATCGTCTTTAGATGATGCAGAAAATATCTCAAGAATGCTTAATACAAACGCAAATCCGGAGGAATTTAAAAAGCTGGCTGAAAAGAGAGCAATTTCATCTGTAGAAGTATGTGGAAATATTCCTTTTGTGAGTTGTTCCTATGGATATACAAGAGAAAAGTCGGAACCAGGAGATGGTGCTGTTCTTAGGGCCTTTAAGGAAGAACATAATGGTGTAAAAAATATTTATGCCACAAAGTTAAACACGGAAGGAGTGCTTTTTGAATTTGATAGGGTCAAAATCCTTAGATGGCTGGATAAAAACAATTACGTGAATCACGATGAGCTTCCAGATTTTAATGATGAGGATGCAGTTAAATTATGGTTTGTTAACAATGTAAGACCTGAGCTAATTAAGCCCTTTTCGAAAATCGATCCGGCTGAAACAGCAACATATTATGTCTATAATTTGATTCATACACTTTCTCATCTCCTCATAAGAAGTGCGGCAAGTATGTGCGGATTAGACAAGAATTCAATATCAGAATATATACTTCCATCAATCCCGGGAGTATTGATTTATTGTCAGAATTCCCAGGGATTTAATTTGGGTGCACTTTTTAATATATTCGAGGCATATTTTGACAAATGGCTGGACAGTGCATATCAAGGAGCTCAAAAATGTATATTTGATCCTATCTGTGCATCAAGATACAAAGCTTGTGCGGGATGCTTGTTCTTGAATGAGGTGTCATGTCAGCATTTTAATCACGATCTTGATCGCACATTGATCATTGGCTCTGTAGACCGAGCGACAGCAGTCAGACATTGGGGATTCTGGGAGGAATATAATTATGGCTGAAATGCATCCAGCTGATATTGAGAACTATAACTATACTCTTTCTGAGAAGTATGTGTATGAGGCTTTTAGGGATCAGCTTGAAAAAAAATACCATGTCTTTTATTCGGTTAGATGGTTTGAAGTAGAAGAAGGAAAAAGAGTTGACAGTGAGTCTGATTTTATAGTATTTGATCCTTCTTTTGGTTTTATTACCATCGAGGTGAAGGGAGGAAAAGACATTATTCAAGAGGGAGAACATTGGTTCTTGATAGAGAACAAGGATGGTGAAGAAACTACCAGAGAACTTAAGTGTAGTCCTTATGAGCAGGCTGAAAAAAGCATGCGCCATTTTCATAAGTATTTTCATGAGGAGTTTCATCAATCTTTTAATGGAGTGTATGGATTTGCGGTTGTCTTTCCCTGGTTTTCCTCAGACAAAATTATTTCAAGTAGCAGCCCTCGAGAACTTACAATTGATAAGAGTGATATTGATAATTTGCCGCGAAAGATTAATGAAATTTTTCATTATTGGAGGAACAAGAGAAATCTATCGGTTCCGTTTTCAGCGGAACAACGGAAACGTTTTATTTCGTTGATAAACAAACGTATTTCATTGTCGGCAGCAGCGGGTGCTCTTATTCCCATAAAGAAAAAGGAACTGTCAAAGATAAATGCCATACAGGATAGCATAATTGATGCGATGTACAATTATAGAGAAATGCGTTTTATTGGCGGGGCTGGGACAGGAAAAACTTATATAGGTGCGAAAAAAGCAAAACAGGAAGCTTTGAGAGGAAAAAAAGTTTTGTTTACGTGCTGTAGTAAAGGACTCATTAACTATGTGAAGAATGAAGTGTTGAAGGGTGTTGATGATGTTGTGTGCATGGATTTTGACAGCCTTATGCATAAAATTCTGGGAGATGATTATGGAAGTGTAGTTGAAAATGGAAATGGATTTTTTGATTATATTGAGACAATTCCCGATGAATATAAGTATGATTGCATCATTGTTGATGAGGCTCAGGATTATGATGTTGATATGGGACTTTCAATAAGGGCGTTACTTAAGGAAGACTATTCAACATTTTATGTTTTTTTTGATGAGAATCAGAATGTTTTCTCCAAGGATTTTGCAGATTCATTTGCGATTGATTATCCGCCAGTGATTCTGAGGTATAACATCAGAAATACCGGTAGAATTTATGATAATGCTATTCAAAAGACTGGGCTAGGTACAGACACGGTTGCTAATTCTTTGTTAGGAGTAGAACCAGAGTATTCAGATTATAAGAATATTAGTCAGTGTAAGAAAGCATTGACCAATATTATAAACAAGTTAACTCAGAAAGAATTTGTATCTCCGAAATCAATTGTAATACTTGGAAATTGCAATTACGAAGATTCTATTATTAGTAATGAAGAGTACGTTGGCTCATTTAGGATCGACAAATCGAATAACTTGAGTATAATAGAAGATGGTGTAATTCGGTATTGTTCTGTCAAGGATTTTAAGGGAATGGAGGCAGACATTATTGTATACATCAATCATATTAAAACTAAGACATTAGAGGTTAAGGAATTATGTGAGCAGTATGTCGCTTTGACAAGAGCGAGATATTATCTCTATGTTTTAAATATAACTATGCAGTAGGTGGTGTGCTTATTATGGCAAATATTTTATTAATTGAACCAAATTACAAGTGTAAACAGCCTCCCTTGGGCCTTATGAAAATTTCGTATTTTCATAAAAATATTATGCATGATTATGTAAGATTCACGAAAGGAGAACTACCGTCAGAATTAGCCGGTACAAAATGGGATAGAGTATATGTAACATCGCTGTTTACATTTGAGTGGAAAGCTACTATTGAGGCGATTGAGTATGCAAAAACATTAGTTGATTCAATTGATAAGGTTTCTGTCGGTGGTATAGCAGCGACAATGCTTCCGAAACAAATATATGAAGAAACGGGTATTATGCCTGTTTGTGGTCTGTTAAATGAGCCAGGAAAATTAGGCTTGCCAGGTGACGAGTGCATAGACCAGATTGTACCGGATTATTCAATGCTAGATGATATTGACTATGTATATCCATTTAATGATGCTTATTTTTTGAGTGCAACAAAAGGCTGTGGTAATAAATGCGGTTTTTGCGCTGTGCAGACATTAGAACCGACATTTGTTCCATATATCGATATTAGGGAAAAAATTAGAGCAATTGACGAAGAGTTTGGTCCCAAAAAGGATCTTATATTGATGGATAATAATGTTCTCAGATCCCCAAGGTTTGATGACATTATTGATGACATTATTGCAGCGGGATTTGCTAAAGGTGCTACGTATAAAAATCCGCGTACTGGAAAAGTTGTGCAGAGATATGTCGATTTCAATCAGGGATTAGATGCTTTATTTCTAAATGAAGCAAAGGCAAAGAGGTTAGGTGAAATTGCGTTAAAGCCGGCCAGAGTCGCATTTGATCATATCGAAGATAGAGATATTTATGAAAGAGCTTTAAGGCTTTGCGCAAAGAATGGAATTACGGAGTTGTCAAATTATGTTCTTTATAATAGTGAGGATTTTGGTGGTAAAGGGAAAAAATATCATGCGGATACGCCGGAAGACTTATATGATCGCATGCGTATAACTCTGGATTTAAAAGATGAAATAAATAGTGAATTGCCAGATGACTGTGAAAAGGTTGCAGCGTTTTCTTTTCCAATGAGATATATACCTTTGTCAGCACATGAGAGAGGATATGTGGGTTCTATGTGGAATGCAAAGTATTTAAGGGCAATTCAAAGAATGTTGGTGCCTACTCAGGGGAAAGGCGTATGTAGCAGAAGTTTCTTTGAAGCTGATTTCGGAAAATCATCTGACGAATTTGTTAGATATCTTAGTATGCCTGAACGGCTTATTGCTAGCAGGGGTAAGATAAGTACTACATCCAGAGGAAAATCAAAAGAGACTGAAAAGGAATTTGAAATAAGAAAGGCCGGTTGGGAACGCGATCAGAAGAAGATTAAGATTTGGAATGATTTGTATGACCAGCTTGGTGATGAAAAGGAATCGTTTGTTACATTGATTGGAGATAATGAATATTTACCTGAAAAAGTTTTGGGGATTACGTCATCTCTTCAGAAAAAATTATATTTATTATACTTAACCACTCCAAGGCTTTTTTCATTGCTTGGACTCATTAATAAAAAGTCATCAACATATAATCTTGTATACGGTTTTATTACCATTGAATGCCCACAGCTATACCTAGATTTGTTAGATTTGCTCACAGATAGTGAATCTCAGCAAAAATATGTTTTTACAAACTTTATCAATTTCTTTGGGAAAAAGGGAATTCAGGATCTGATGGTTAAACTTGAAAAGATTGATTATGCTGCCGATAAACAGTTGGCAAAATGGGATATAGTTTGTAAAAAAAGTGGTGTGGAATACATTGATTATGAATTAATCCGTGTGTACAGGAGATACATTGATCTTAAGGTGCTGGAGGACAGCAAACATGAAAAAGCAAAGAATGCCATAAAAGAATTAAAGATGGTGGAGCTTGCTCAAATTATGTATGATAGCATAGATGATTTTGAGCAGAAGTTGCTTAAAGCAATTGATTCTGAACAGGGTGAACAACTGTTAAGTAAAGTTACAAAATCAATCTATGATAACATCCAATTAAAGTTATCGAATTTATTGGAGGAAGCATGATGAACGAGAAAATTATAATTGGAAAGCATACTCTTGAGTCGCTTACCTCTGGCATGTATTCAGACTCGTATGTTGTTTTTAGGGAGTATATACAGAATAGTGTTGATTCTATAGATGCAGCGATAAAAAGTGGCATTTTAATGAGCGGAGAGGAGCAAATTATTGTTCAGCTTAGACCGACAGAGCAGGAAATAATCATAAGAGATAACGGAACGGGTATTGCGTGTAATGAAGCTGAAAAGATACTTATTAGCATTGGAAATTCGCAAAAGACATCGGAATCATCAAGAGGATTTCGGGGGATAGGGCGACTTGCAGCACTGAGTTATTGTAAGAAATTGGTTTTTCAGACATCATTTTTGGGTGAGAGTAAGGCGACTACTATTACAATTGATGCCGATAAGTTATCTGACTTACTGCTGGATTCTTCCGATATCGATGCTTCAGTTGTTGATGTTCTTCAAAAAGTATATGAGGTTAAAACTAAACCAGAAAAGGAAAATGCTCATTATTTTATTGTAAGATTAATAGGGGTAGATGAGAACTCAAGACTTAATGACTATGATGATGTAGTTGATTATCTATCACAAAACACGCCTGCTCCTTATAATCCGGAATTTGTTTGGGGAAAGGAAATTTGTAATAGATTACATAAGGAAGGTTGCAAAATTCAAGCCTATAATATAGTGGTTCAGTTTGGAACGACGGTTCAAGCTGTCTATAAACCATACAAAGATAGGGTGTTGGTAGATAAAGGAAAAAATATCTATGATGCTATTCGGGATATAGAGATTGTGAAGATAGCATATCCCAATGGTACGCTAGCAGCAGTTGGATGGTTAGCCAAAACTAACTATGCAGGGAGCATCTATGATAAGACGGTAAAGGGTTTACGACTCAGAAAGGGGAATATTCTTATTGGAGATTATCAGACCTTGAATGTTGCATTCAAGGATTCACGTTTCAATGGATGGTCAATGGGAGAAATCTATGCAATCGATAAAGATTTAATTCCTAACGCAAGAAGAGATAATTTTGAAAAAAATCAAGCATACTTTGTTCTGTTTGAACAGCTTGCTTTACTTGCAGCTACGATTACTAAAGAGATCAGGGCTGCCTCATTAAAGAGAAACAGTGAGCTATCTAATGCAATGGAGCAACTCGATAAAGCTGCAAAAATGGCTAATGATGCAATAGATAATGGCATAACTTTTCTTCAGAAGGGAGCAATAACCCAGAAACTAAAGTCTGCACATGACGCAGTTTCAAATTCCGCTGTAGTAGATAATACTGACGAGCATTTTCAGAAAATAGCGTTTGAAGAATTAGATATGCTTATTGGTAAGTTTAAAGGGGCAACTTCCTATAAAGCTCTAAATACTATCGATAAATTGTCAAATACGGAGAAGAAAATTCTTGAACGTGTATTTAATGTTATTTGTAGCATGGATATTGATAATGCTAAGGTTATTATTGATGAGATTATTAGTGACTTTTCAGGAAGATAAGAGATATCGCTTTTGTACAAGAAAGGATAGATCTTCTGGAAGAAAGCGAAAGTTGTGCGGAAACATTTTTTAAGAGATGGTTGATTTCTTATGGGACAAGTGAAAATTTTGAGAAGACAAAACTGGGGCGAAAAAGGAGTGTATGGAATGACTACAGAATTATTTTGATTATTTATTTGATATGTGATCTACACCCTGGTATTCAAAAAGCTGATCAACCGGCATATTTAAAAAATTAGCTAGTTTCATGGCATAAAGCAAAGAGGGAATGCTTCTGCCTTTCTCAATATTGATAAGGGTGCGAACATTCATGTCTGCACCGTCAGCGACTTGCTGCTGAGTGAACCCAAGATCTGTTCGTGCTTCGTATAATTTGCAGATAATTGTTTCTGCGTACATAGAGCAATCCCCCTTTGGTAAAAATAAAAATCATTTTATAGGATTAAGATAATACACGTCCAAAAATCTTAAAGGAACTATTTTCTGTCACTGGAATAGGAGCATACTTCTTATTCAGTGATATGAGATATGTTCCTTTTCTGTTATTCTGGAATTTCTTTACATACGCGTTTCCATCTAGGTAGAAAATACCGATTTCGCCATCTTCAAGTTGTTCGGTCTGTTCGACCCAGATAAGATCTCTGTCGTGGTAGCGAGGCTCCATACTGTCTCCACTGACATGGACACCAAAAGTCGATTCTTCTGGAATATCCGGGGAGGAATACATTTCATAATCTTCTCCATCCAGGAAAGAACCGGTACCTGCAGAAACGGTAGTATAGAATACTTTTCTTTCGCGGATCAGGTGAAGCGGAATAATTTCTGCACGTTTATAGTCACCGCTTTTTTCAAGCAGATGGATATAATCCATGACTTTCTGAATTCCTTCTTCATTCAGGTTTCGGAATGGATTGATCGGGTTTTTTCCAATAAATTCCGTATATACATCATAAATATCCAGTATTTCACAAATAGCGAGCAGCTGTCTGGCACTGGGCTGTGTGATGCCGGATTCCCAGGCACTGACGGTATTCTGTTTTACATGGATATTGTAATCTTTAAGTTCTTTTGCAAGCTGGCTCTGGTTCAGTCCGTGCTCTTTTCTATGTTTTGCTATGGTCTTTCCCAAATCATTCATAATAGATTGCCTTTCTAGTGCTGTCATAAGTGTTATCTCGTCGTAGGAACTATATCAACTATACCATTATTTTATTGAAATTTCAATATAAATATCATTAAAACAGATAATATGAATTAAAATTCACTTGAATATCATTTTACATAGTATTATAGTAACTGTTGTAGACAGCGGGTATATAGACAAACAGAGAGAAAGAAGGTGGATGAATGTGGGACAACATCATACCTGTATTGTAGATGGAAAAGAAAGCCATCTATATTATGAAGACAATAATATGTGGTTTATGGAGGCGCGATAAATTCTTTCATGGGATTTACCAATAGAACAGATCAGCAAGAAGGTAACGGGATAGATGGTGCACACCTTCGCACACCGGAACTCATCTGCCCGGAACAAATAATCATCAATGGTTTTCATTTCCCTTATCCGTTGATTGGTACAAATAAATGTACGATGTCAGGAGGACTTTGATGATGAAAGAAGTAATTAAGATGAAGTATGTAAGCTGCCCGTCCTGTGGTAAACAGCTGCTTAAAGTGGCGGGAAACTGCAGTGTTGAGATTACGTGCACAAGATGCAGAAAAGAGATCGTCGGAATCGTGGATGAAATTTATATGAAAATATTTGAGAATGACCGGGAAAAAGAGCCGGGCAGAAAAACAGACAGCAGATATTCCACAGACATGACAGCACTTCGGCAGAAGAAGGCAATATAATTTTTATAAAAATCAATTAAATAGAATGAGCAGGTGGATGTACCGGCAGACTGGGCAGAGGATCAGGAACCAAGAAGAGTCCTGAAGCACCGCGAACCCTTAGAGCTGGCACCACTTTGCAAGAGTTTGTAAACGAGCTGGATTTAGCATAGAACTATCAGGAGCCTGCAAAACGGAAATATAGCGAGAAATCGTTTTATTTGAGTACGTTTTGCAGGCTCTTTTTTCGGTCCATTGTATTTCCGTTTCGGCTCCGGAAACGGAGAGAAAGATGGAATTAACGATTGGAAAAAGAATCAGAGAAATGAGACTGGCAGCAGGAATGTCTCAGGAACAGCTTGCAGAAGCATTGTGTACGAAGAAGTGCACGATTTCTGCATATGAGACAGACAAGATCGATATTAAGAGCAGCATCTTGAAGGAACTGGCAGCAGTCCTTCAGTGCAGTGCTTCCTATTTACTGGAAGGAAACAAAGAAACGGAAGTGGATGCAAGACTGGTGACAGCGCTAAAAGAGATTGAAAAAAGTGGTCTGACGGAGATCGCACTGATGCAGCTTAAGGCATTGGCCATGATTAAATAATAGATAGAAAAGTCTATTGGGAATATACAGAAGTCTATTCTTTGGGGAACGAAATACAGCCAGAGTTCGTATAGAATAATGGATGTAAGGAAGAAAGCGCAAGTAATCCTTGAATAATCACGAATAGGAGATTTTTCATGGACGACAGAAATTTTATAAGAAAATATGTAAAGGCAGATTCAAAGCAGAAGGTGGATATCATTTTCCGGCATTATTCTGATTTTATGGGAATCATTGATGGATATACGGAAGGACTCCGTTATATGATCGAGTGCGAAAAGGATTATAACCACAGAGCGGCAAAAGGCGATCTGGGAGTGAGAGTCCAGAGTGGCGGCAGTATCAGTGATCCTACGGCGGTAGCGGCCATCAGAAAAGTCATAACTACAGAAGCATTGATCAACTGCGATTTTTCTGGCGATGTACTGGAGGATGTAGATCATGCGGAAGAATACATGAAAGATGCGTATGTTCTCCGCAGCATGAGAAGTGATTATGCGCTTTTTACCGGACAGCTTGCAATCCTGGGAGACAAGCGGGACTTTTTTGAAAAGTACCTTCGTGGGGAGATCAACCTTATGGAATACGCAACACAGTCTGGAATTGCTTATGAGACAGCAAAACAGAAAACCTATAATATCCGCAACCGGATCAGAACTCAAGTTGTAGGATTTATGGACAAAAAAATGGGTGGAATTGGCTGATTTAGAGACATCCTAAGAGAATAGACGAAAATGTGATATATTCACGGAAAGAAGGAAAATATGGCAGATACAGTAACAGCAGATCCAGGATCAGAGAAAAGATGCTATACAGTGAAAGAGATTCAGACGATGCTTGGCATAAGCCGACCGACCGCATATGACCTGTTGCAGGAGAAGAAATTCCGGTGGTTTAAAATCGGAAATAAGTATCGTATTTCAAAGAACAGTTTTGATGAATGGCTGGATCGACAGACAGAGGAATAGATGATGAATGCTGATGAGATGAAAAGAACCATGTCAGTACCGGAAATGCGGAAACTCTTGGGAATCAAAAAGACGGAAAGCTACTGGCTGGTACACAAGAATTACTTTAAAACAGAACTCATTAACGGAACCATGCGTGTTGATATTGCAAGTTTTGAAAAGTGGTATGCAAATCAGACAAAGCATAAGAAGGTCACGGGTGAGAAACCAGGAGCACAGCTTTGCGCTGCATCGTATTCTTTCAGGGATGTTGCAAACATGCTTGGGGAATATGATGGGACAATCTATGACCTGTGGAACAGAAAAGGTCTTCCAACGGTCACAGTAAATTATAGGAAACGAATCCCCAGAGAAATTTTTGACAGCTGGTATGAGAATCAGAACGAATACCATAAGGTGGACGGTCCGGCTACGATTGAAGAGATCGAAGAAAAATTCATTCTTTTCAGGGAAGCAGCGGCAATGCTTAAAATGAGCAATGAGGAACTGCTTACACTCATCCGAAAGGGAAAATATAAAGATCTGTTGGAGATGAGGATGTTTGATAATAAAAGATGGATTTCCAGAAGAGGGTTTCAGGATTTTCTGAATCTGCATGACCAGTATAAAATCAGACAGGCGAAGAATAAATCCGGCAGTGGAATCAGAAAGTTTCTTAGTCAGAAACAGTATATATCGAAGGAAGAAGCGGCAAGAATTGCAGGAGTGTCAAAAAGTACGGTCGCAAAATGGGCTTTGAAGGGTATGTTCCCATGCAGGGCGGCAGGATATGTTATGAGGATTGAGAGAATACCATTTCTCGAATGGGTGGATGAAAATAGAAAGGTGGTGTGATTTATGGCATTTATCAGGGAACGGGATGGAAAATTCAGTGTGGTATACAAGATCAAAGATGATAAAGGCAAGGTACACCAGAAATCAGAAACTTTCAGAAAAAAGAAAGATGCAGAAAAGCGCAAACATGAAATAGAATATCAGATGGATACTGGCACATTTAAAGTTGAAAAATGTACCACCATCGAGGAACTGCTGGCGGAGTATGTGAAATTATATGGAAAGGAAAAGTGGGCAGTCTCTACATACAGTGCGAATGTAGGGCTGATAAACAATTATATTCTGCCAGTTATTGGGCAGGCAAAGGTAAGTGATGTAAATAATCATTTCGTAGAGAAATATTATCGTGATCTGGGGAAAATGAAAGCGGTTCAGGGTGCTAATAATAAGAAAAACGAGGGGAATGTTACTCCGAATACTGTATTTGAGATACATAAGATACTTCGGAGCTGTTTTCGGCAGGCGGTAAAATGGGGGATCATGGAAAAGAATCCGGCCGTAGATGCGACACTTCCAAAGAGGACAAAGAAAAAACGTGAGATCTGGGATGCTGAAACTTTGATGCAGGCAATAGAAGCGTGTGATGAAAAGTGGCTGGAAGCAGCATTTCACCTGGCATTTACTGCAACTCTCCGGCTGGGAGAAATTCTGGCACTGACCTGGGATTGTGTAGAAATATCAGAAGAAGCTATAGAAGAGAACCGGTGTTTCATCGTTATCAATAAAATCATTGAGCGAGTAAGTATTGCTGCAATGGAAGAACTTAATCAGAAGGATGTTATTACTGTGTTTCCATCTCAAAAGAGAAATAATAAAACGGCTGTTGTTATGAAGACACCGAAGACAGAAACCAGTAACCGAAAAGTATATATTCCAAGCTATGTAGGAAAATGTCTGATGGAGCTCAAAAGAGAGCAGGATCAGACAAGGGAACTATTAGGGAATGAATATAAAGATTATAATCTGGTTCTTGCAACTTCTTTTGGAATGCCAATCGGTGGAAGCCATCTTCGTGAAAAAATGCAGGACATTATAGATAAAGAAGGTTTACCAGATGTTGTTTTTCATAGTTTGCGTCATACATCTGTAACCTATAAGCTCAAATTAAGCGGAGGAGATATCAAGGCTGTCCAGGGAGATTCCGGACATGCACAGGCGGACATGGTAACAGAAGTATATGGACATATTCTGGATGAGGATCGAAAGAAGAATGCACAGATGATGGAAAGAGCATTTTATAATAAGGAAAACCTCAATCCGGATATGCATGGGCAGGCAGGAGCAGTACCGAATAACAGCATCAGTGTACCAGGTGGTATAGATGCAGAACTGTTGGCGAAGGTATTGGAAAATCCAGAGATGGCAGCATTGTTTACGTCGCTTGCAAAGACAATGAAGATGTCATAATATAGAACAATAGATTAAGAACGAAATTGTGGGCAGATGTGTTTAGTCTGCCCTTTTGTATGTGATCAGTTCACCGACTTCAATATCTAAGTAGTGGCATAATTTACAGATCAGGCCGGCATCCAGTCGATGGAAATTGTTGTTGCAGTATCTGTTAAAGTTGGTTCTTGGTATATCTAAATCTTTGCATATCTGATTTTTGGAGATGCCTCTCTCTTTCAGAATGCGGTCAATATTCAATTCTAATCTTCCGTAATCCACAGGCTCATCTCCTTTACTTTTATAGGGCTATTATATATAATGAGGCTGTAAATGGTAATTCACTGAATAGTGCCTCACTATTCAGTTATCCCGGACAAAAAGAATAAACAGGGGTGCAGTATGATCATTCAAAAAATCTTACCTATATTTATCAGCGGTCTGCTGTTATGTGGCTGTGCATCAGGGGCAGTTAATTCTAGTTCTGAGATGGAAACGTTGTATACAGAAGTTTCAAAGGCAGAGACGGAAGACTTTGTTTCAACGATAGATAAGGAAAATTGTTTTTTATGCGGTTCCAATCGTCCGGAAATTTTTGATTATTATAAAAAGAGTGGATGCATTGCGTTGGTGTGCCTGAATACATGGAACATTGCAGATACCAATGTATATGAATATGATGATAATGGAAAGATCGTGGAAGAATCGAACGGTTTTAGCACAAATATCAATACACATGGAGAGAATGAATGCAGCTGGATGGTGGCAGGCGATCCAGTACGCCATACGGCAACAGCCACATTGACGTATGGAGATAACTCTGTCTTAGATCCTGAAAGATTGTCTGCACAGCTCTGCCAGGACTGTCTCAAAAAAGTTGCGGATGCACTTTGGCCTACCGGTTATAAAAATGACTGGACGTATCATTGTGATGTTTTCATGAACATGGAGACTGAGGATATTTACCCGATATCATCACCAATAATAAAATGTGGAATCGATGACTTCTGGCTTCATATTGATCATGAGCAGGAAAACAGCAGGGACATTGCATACTTGGTTTATAATCCACAAAAATAGTAAAAGATAGAAAATTCGTAGGAGAATGGGAACATGGACAAAAAGAATGATTACATACAGTTACCGCCAATGAAAAAAGATACCTCAGCGGATGTGGTCTCATTTATTTGGGAGTATATGAAACTTCCGGAAGACGTGCGCAATAAAGTAAAGTCAGAGATGGATGAGATCCATGAGCACTGCAGGGACAGTGAATTTCAGAAGCCAGATCTGTATGATATCGTTTCCAAAGAAGAGGTAGCAGGATTAGAGCAGAGTATGCAAAAAATATTCGCTGATATCATCACAGAGGTCAGCAGCATTGCCTGCTGGGTGTATGTGGAGAAATATGTGCATCATAAATCTTTGCAGGAAATGCTGGAAGAACGGAAGGAAGTAGATAAGTTTATTTTCGCAATAGATACATGGTTTGAAAAACTCTTGGGTGCATAGGGAAGATTTTATGATAGAATAGAAACATAAAAATCAGGATGAAGGATTAATCAGGGGGAAATAGTATGCCGTACAATTTTAATGGAGACTTATATAAGAAAGAAATTGTTGGAACATTACAAAAAATGGGATATAGAGATATTAAAAGTGTAAACGCGCTGAATAAGATCATGGAAAAAATGGGGTTGCTGATTCACTACACTAATGGTTGGGTAACTACTGATAAAGGAGAGAAGTTTTCAATGTGGCATAAGGGAGTGCTTAATTCCGATGCTTGGCATCCGGAACTTGTTGATGAAATTATCAAATATTTGAAAAATCGTTAGAATTTTTAAGATGATTTTGGAGTGGAAGTCATAGCATGGGGGATACTAACATATACTGTATAATAGCTGTAGAAATTGCTTGACAAGAAACTAAAAGTTAAGTAAGATGAATACAGTGATCGCGTTGCAGAAACCTGTGAGGCCTGCGACCGGGGGAGAACCTGCGGGGTCTCCTCTTTTTTTTTACCTTAGGAGGCTACATATATGCCAAAAGTTTTTTTGAATTATAATCAGCAAATAGAAAAATTGAAAATAGAAAAGAATTTGCTGATAGAGGATGAAATATATGCCAAAGAAATTTTAAGGCAGACAAGTTATTATTCGTTGATTGGCGGATATAAAGATATTTTTAAAAATCCAACCACAAAAAAGTATAAAGACGGAACAAGATTTGAGGATATTGTAGAGCTGTATTATTTTGATGAATCCTTAAGACAGTTGTTTTTAAGATATCTTATTAAGGTAGAAAATGAAATAAAGTCACAAGTTTCCTATTATTTCACAGAAAAAAATGGAGAAAATCAAAAAGCATATCTGGATAGAGCCAATTATAATTATATTGGAAAGAAAAATCAACGAGATATTGACCGTCTGATAAAAATATTAGAGGGATATGTTACAAAACCGACAGATTACCATTATATAAATCATTCACAGAAAAAATATGGAAATGTTCCATTATGGGTACTTACAAATGCATTAACATTTGGAAATATTTCAAAAATGTACATGCTGCTTCCACAAGATATACAAAGTAAGGTCAGTAGAAATTATCAGTGTATTAACGAAAGTCAGATGACATCTATTCTGACTGTGTTAGTTAAATTCAGAAATGTTTGTGCACATGGGGAACGATTATTTACATATAGAACGGTAGATAGTATTCCTGACTTGCCGATACATGTAAAATTGAATATTCCACAAAAGGGTGTACAGTATGTAAATGGAAAAAATGATTTGTTTTCTGTGGTAATAGCCTTAAAGTATATGTTAAGTGATTACTGGTATAAGTCATTTATAAAGGAACTTAAGTCACTGATTGAAAAATATCTTAAAAAGCATGATAGTATATCAGAACAGGAATTGTATGAAAGAATGGGATTCCCAGAAAATTGGAAGAAGGTAACAAGATATAGGAAACAATAGTGGATTGTAAAGAAGTGTAAAAATACTGCATTTGCGGTCAATTTGTTATCGACAGTTGACCGCAGACACGATATAATAAACATAGATCTAATAAGAAAACCAAATAATCATTACTGTAAAATGTCAGGTAATGGTAGTCATCATTTATAAAATGTAAAGGGGCTGTCGCACTAATTTTCTGATATGCTCCCTTCTAGGTAGACAAGTGAAATAATAAAAACTTGTCACTTAGGAGGGAGCATATTTTATGTCTAAAAGAAAAGTATCTGTTGCGGATAAGATATATGCTGTAAATCTATATCTGGATGGAAAAGAAAGTCAACGGCGAATTGCCGATATGTTTGATGTAAGTCTCGCATCTGTCCAACAATGGATTCGAAACTATGAATCTATGGGAGCAAATGCATTCACATTGAAAGGGAATAAAAAATATTCCAAAGAATTGAAACAACAAGCAGTCTTAGATTATTTAGCAGGCTATGGTTCTCAAGATGATATTTGCAAAAAATACGGGATCCGTTCAAAAGCTAAGTTACAAATCTGGATAAAGAAGTATAATGGTCATGAAGAATTAAAATCTTCTGGAACAGGAGGAAGCATTATCATGACCAAAGGAAGAAAAACCACTTTTGAAGAACGGGTTGAAATAGTACAGTATTGTATCGCACATAATCGTAATTATGCCAAAACAGCAGAACAATACCAGGTGTCCTATCAACAGGCTCGCAATTATATAGTCAAATATGAAGGTGGGAAAGTAGAAGATTTAAGAGATAAC
>ENA-ORUX01000406-ORUX01000406.1-human-gut-metagenome-genome-assembly--contig:-NODE-406-length-42219-cov-3.347073_pt1 | contig 42219 bp, 34 predicted proteins | sample MGYA00242087_ERZ509225 | MGnify/ENA primary metagenome ERZ509225 (study PRJEB26280, sample SAMEA2338864) | human gut metagenome | biome: human gut; feature: human-associated habitat; material: faeces... | reverse complement strand
AATTGTAAAAGAACTCTTTCTTTTTGCGGGTACAAATGTATGCTTTTTTTCTGTTAACTGCAAAATTTTTGACTCTAAAAATGCGAATAATAAATGAGATTTTTTTTTGAAAGATACTATAATTCTGAGTGTCAGGTTACAAATCGTCTTATTTTTATTTTGTGGTAGGATCGTTTGATTCTTTGCCTGCTTTTATCGTAGGGTAAACCTCCTGGCTTTTTCTCGACAAGCAGTATTTCTACTCAGATGAATTTTTAGAAGAGGCTAATATTGTCAATCTGATTTTCAGACTTTGATAGATAAAAGAAAATCCCCAAAGTTCAATGACCGATCTTTGGAGATTTTCCGATTACTTGTAAGTCAGTTCGATGCTGCGCGTTGTATTGGCCGAATCGTTATATTTGACGATCATTTTTATCGGTTTTTCATAGCCTTCGGTGAGCTTCTGTATGGGGAAAGAAACTGTACCGAAATAGAGTTTATCCCGGGAATCTCCGAAATCATTGTGCCGGAATTCGAAGATGAGGCGGTCGTCTTCGGTGGGGCATTGTAATAAATTTACCATATGTGTTTTGCCTGTACTGGGATTCAGATGGGCAGCAAACATAAACTCAAAGTTCAGGAATCCATGAGCGAACCAGGAATTGACGATCTTTACCGGAGCGTTTCCGACACTGTCCAAAATCGTTTCGTCGTACGGAAGAATGGATTTGGTCAGAATTGTGTCGGCATAGACAATCCGGGCATATAAATTCGTATCCTGTTCTTCCAGAATGTTGAATCGTATCCGTAGACGGGTACTGTCGTTCAGTTTTTCAGGATTGAAGTAATATTCCCGGGGATAGAGCAGATAACCATCGTCTAGCTTGACGGTAAACTTTTCGTCGCCTGATTTACTGACCAGGCCATAACCTTCATAATAGGTTTCATAATCATCCTTGCAACCGGTGAAGGAAAAAACAAGGGGGATCAGGATAAGAACGATCCCCGAAGTTAGATTGAAATGTTTATTTTTCATGTTTTTATTTTTAGTTGTTTTCTGTTATAAAGATGAAAACTAACTAAAAAGGTTGCGTGGCCTGAAAGTTAAAATAATTTTTTTCTCAAAGAAAAAATGAACTCTAATCCACCGTCTTTCCGGTTCTTAGCCGTGATTTGGCCTTTGTGAAACAATACGGCATTTTTTACGATGGAGAGGCCCAGACCCGATCCGCCCGTTTTCCGGCTTCTGCCTTGATTCACCCGGTAGAAACGGTCGAAAATACGTTCCAGGTGTTCTTCTTCGATTCCCCGGCCGGTATCGTAGAATGAAAAATAGTAAAATTCGCTGTCTTCCATATAATTGTCGATACCGATCGTGATATTTTCTCCGGCATAGTTGATCGCATTGTCGATCAGGTTCCTGAAAATGGAATAAAGTAGGGTATGGTTACCTTCGATTTCAACTTTCGGGCCGATATGATTGTGAACGACGATGTGATTGTGTTGTAAGGATACTTCCAGGTCGGTGGTCACTTCGTCGATGGTCGTTCGGATATTGATCGTTTCTTTCTCGAATAGGTCGGAGGCTTCTTCGGTCTTGGTGATCAAAGCCACGTCGCGAATTAATTCGGATAAGCGAAGAATTTGAATATAAGCCCTCTCCAGGAAAAATTTCTGCTTGACAGGTTCCAGGTGTTCCTGTTCGAGAATAGTTTCGATGTAACCGCGGATACTGCTGACCGGAGTTTTTAATTCGTGTGCGATATTATTGGTCATCTCTTGTTTCAGCAGCCTGTTTTTTTCTGCCGAGGTGACGTTGTTCAACGTGATTTCGTAACTGTTGTCGTAGAAAATAAGTAATCTCACAGCGAAATGTTTCCCGTTTTTGGCAATTTTTCCTTGCCAGATCGGAATCGATTTGGCCTGAGGATTGACCGGTGTGTTCTTTTGCAGGAAAAATTCGGCTTCTTTGAATTCAGGTGCCTGGAAAATATGATCTACATCAAAGGTAGGTTCGTCTAAAATAGTGTTTACATATTGGATGAAATGGGTGTTGGCATATATCTTTTTGTGATCTGCCGAGAAAATACAAATACCTTCATCGGAATGGTGAAAGTGGCGTAACAGTTTTTCCCTTTCCTGATTGAGCTGATCTTTGCTCTTTTTCAGCATCTTGTAGTTGTCGACGATCTTATGACCGATTTCTCCCAGTTCGGTATCGGGGAAATCGATTTTGTCGTAATCCGGTTGGCTGTGTTCGGCCGTGATGATAAATTCGTTCAGGCCGGATACGGCTTTCCCGAAACGATCTGCCAGATATAACAAAGAAATCAGGGTAGTAAAAAACAAGAGCAGAATGAAATAAGTGAAGATTTCGTCAGCTTTCAGGATATTCTGTACCTGATCGGTATAAGGTAGAGCTACCCGTACGAAATAGTTGTTGAAAAGGCGGGCATCGTAATAATAATCGATACCGGTAGTCTCCGATTTACGAATATTCGTACCGTTGCTTTGGGTTAATGCTTGTGCTATTTCCGGTCGGGACAAGTGATTTTCTACCGTTTCTTCCTCGTCGATATCGTTGTCGTAAAGCACTTTTCCCTGGCGGTCGATAATGCTTACCCGTAATCCTCGGGGGAGTAAGGGAAGCAAATTATTTAACGAATCCAGCCGTTTATCTGCGATCAGACGGTGACTATCGACATAGTTGGCGATGATTTCTGCATAAGCATTGAGACTGGCTTTGAAGTTCTCTGACTTATACATTTTCTCCCTGTTCTGTTGCACTGCAACGATGATGACTGTAAATATGGTAAATACAATCAGAAAATACAGGAAAATCTTCTTTTTATAAGTAAAGTGCATAAAAAAGTAAAAAGTAAAAGGTTAAAGGTAAAAAGCTAAAAAAAAGCTATAAGCTAAAGGCTGAAAGCTGAAAATTGTGGACCAGGAGTTGAAGGCTTTTAGCTTAAAGCCTTTAGCCTTTTCAGCATTCCAGGCAGTAACCGTACCCCGAACGGTTGGCGATATGTTTACCGAAAGCTCCGAGTTTTTTTCTGAGCCGGGTGATGTGGACGTCTACCGTTCTCTCCAATACATAGCCGTCTTCTTGCCAGGCTTTGCCCAGAATATCTTCCCGTGAAAAGACCCGGTTGGGAGCTTTGGCCATCATACTGAGTATTTCGAATTCTTTTTTGGTTAAAAGGATCTGCTGCTCATTGAGGTATACGGTCTTGCTGTTGAGGTCCAGAGTGAGTTCTCCGATTTCGATCGTTTTCTTTTTTTCCGGTAGTGCGATATTACCGGCCCTTTTCAATACTGCTTTTACCCGGGCGGCAACTTCTTTGATCGAGAAGGGTTTGGCGATATAATCGTCTCCGCCGATACTGAATCCGGTCAACATATCGTTTTCGGTATCCTTAGCGGTCAGGAAGATGATCGGGGTATTCATATGCATTTCTTTGCGGACTTTTTCGGCCATTTTGAATCCGGACATACCTTCCATCATGACATCCAGTAGAATTAGTTCATGTTCATCGGTCAGCAGTTTTAAGGCTTCTTCGGCTGAATTTGCGATGTCTACTGCAAAACCTTCACTTTCCAGATTGAATTGAAGGATTTCACATAAATCTTCTTCATCGTCGACTACTAATATTTTATTCCGTTCCATATATTTTGTCATTCAAAATCGTTCATTATTCTTTTCTCATTTTTTAACCTTCACTTCCTGCCAGTAGCAGGTCTTCGTCCGGTTTCGGCCAATGTTTGATATTCTTTCCTTCGATCAGGTAAATAGCGGCTTCTGCAATATTGGTCGCATTATCTCCGATCCGCTCGATGTTATAGGCCATGCTGTTGATGCATAGGGCATCCGTTACTTCTTGTTGCGATAATATCTTATCGAAACATTGTGTCGGGAGATGCTGGCCGATAAAATGATGCAGTTCGTCGACCTGGTCATCCGTCTCGATCGTTTCTTTCGCTAACTGGATATCCTCACATGTAAAAGCAAATATAGCATTTTGTGTCATACTTTCAGTGAGTGAGAGCATCTTTAGTAAATCCTTTTTATAGGTTGTGAACAGACAGTCGTCGACTGCTATTTTTTTCATGAAATGGGAAACATTCAGAATCAGATCTCCGATCCGTTCGAGATAAGCGGTCATATCGTAGTAAGAGATGATCATCCTCAGATTCGTGGCCCGCGGACTGTAAAGCACGATCATATTGATCACTTCGTTGCGGATTTTGACCTCTATACTGTCGATGATCCGTTCGTTATTGTTGATCTCTGTATATATCTCCTCTTTGTGGTTGTCGTCCATTAATTGCTTGGTCAGATTCAGCTGGCGGATGACAATCTTTGCTAATACCTGAAAATCTTCGGTTATCCGGCTGAATACTTTTTCTTTTAAAGTTGGCATAATAGGAATTATTTTTTTTGTTTTTTACATCGGTTTATCCGAATTGTCCGGTCAGATATTCTTCGGTCCGTTTATCCCGGGGATTGGTAAACATAATCCGGGTTTTGTCGTATTCGATCAGTTCGCCGAGATACATAAACATCGAATAGTCTGAAATACGGGCAGCTTGCGACATGTTGTGGGTGACGATGATAATGGTAAATTCTTTTTTCAGCTCGAGTAACAATTCTTCGATCCGGTTGGTGGCGATAGGATCGAGGGCGGAGGTCGGCTCGTCCATCAGTAATACTTCCGGTTTTAAGGCCAGGGCCCGTGCAATGCATAGCCGCTGTTGCTGACCTCCTGATAAGAAAGTGCCTTTCTTGAACAGAGCGTCTTTCACTTCATTCCACAGCCCGACGTTGGTCAGACAAGTCTCTACAATTTCTTCTTTTTCTTTTTTCTTCAGGCGGATGCCATTGAGTTTGTAACCGGCGATCACATTATCGAAAATACTCATAGTGGGAAAAGGATTAGGGCGCTGAAATACCATGCCCGCCATACGCCTGACCTCCATGGGATTCATCTTTAAAATGTTGCGGTTGTCCATCAGAATTTCTCCGCTGATCCTGATGTCCGGATATAATTCGTGCATGCGGTTGATGGCACGCAATAAGGTACTTTTGCCACATCCCGAGGGCCCCATAATGGCTGTGATCCGATTCTTTTTAATATCGGCATTGACATGATTGACGGCATTTTTCCCGGGAGTATAGGAAATACTGACATTTTTAAATTGTAATATCGGATGATCTATTTGCATGATGTAGTAGGACTGTTATAAATTAAATTTTCCATTTCCGGGCGACATTTTTAGCGATGATGTTCATCACCAGAATCAATAGTAATAGAAATAAAGAACAACTCCAGATCATATCGGCCAGGTTCGGGTCGTTATAAAATTCCCAGATGAGCAAGGGGACTGCACTGGTCGGATCCAGAATATCCCAGTTGATCGCTGTACTACCGAGGGCGGTTAGCATCAGGGGGGCTGTTTCGCCCATCACTCTCGACACGGCTAGTAAAGTACCGGTGAACAGTCCGCCGAAAGCTGAGGGAACCAGGACTTTCAGGATAACACTCGTATAGGAGGCTCCTAGCGCAAGACCGGCTTCTTTGAGGCTTGTCGGGAGAAGTTTCAGGGTCTCTTCTGTCGAGCGTATGATTAAGGGTAACATCATAATAGCCAGAGCGACACTACCTGCCAAAGCGGAATAACTACTCAAAGGAACGACAACCCAGGCATAAGCGATGATACCGATGACGATCGACGGCGTGCCTTGCAGGAGGTCGGTCAGAAAACGGATCACATGAGAAAATAAGGTTTTGGGTTTTTCCGATAAGTAAATTCCACCCATAATACCGGTCGGGATTGCGATAACGGAGGCCAGTACCACCATAAGTAATGTGCCTGTGATTCCATTGGCGATTCCTCCGGGAATGATTTCTCCGTTGATTTTCGCTAACATGGCATCCAGGGTACTGGGGGCTGTCTCGGTGAAGAAATTCAGGTTGATCTGTTTGTATCCTTTCCGGACCACTTCCCAGATGATGACTACTAACGGGACGGCCGTTAAAGCAGAGAACAGGCAAACCAGCCAGAAAAATATCCTGTCCTTGGCTTTGCGCCAGCCTGAATGATAAGATGTAATAGGGCGTTGTATCATGTCAGCTTAATTTTTTCATAATCATCTTACCGATGAAATTGATGATAGCGGTGATGAGGAATAGCAATAGACCGATAGCGATCAGGGAACTGAGTTTCAGGCCGTCGGCTTCTCCGAACTGGTTGGCGATGACACTGGCCATCGTGTTGCCGGTAGAAGTGAAAGACGTAGGCAGGATATTGGTATTGCCGATCAGCATCGTGACTGCCATCGTCTCTCCCAATGCTCTTCCTAAGGCCAGGATATAACTGGCGAATATTCCGGAACCTGCGACCGGGAAAATCACCCGCCGGATCACATCCAGACGTGTACCTCCCAGGCTGTAGGCCCCTTCTTTCAATTCTTTGGGAACCATAGAGATAAATTCGGCACTCAGTGAAGAGGCATAAGGGATGATCATGACGGCTAATACGACCGCTGCGGTGAATATGCCGAACCCCTGTTCCGACAGCTGTAAATCGACCATGAAGGGGCGGAGGGTATAAAATCCCCACAAACCGTATACAATCGAAGGGATACCGGCCAGCAGGTCGATGACCGAACCGATGATCGTGGCTGCCCGGGTACCCCGGAAATATTCGCCGGTGAATAAAGCCACAGGTAAAGAAAACGGAATACAAAATACCAGGGCTAAAAATGAGGTCATAATGGTTCCCGTGATGAATGCCAAGGCGCCATATTGCTCATTACCGGGCCGGGGATCCCATTCTACGGAAGAAATGAAATGAAAGAATCCGAATTTTTCAAAGGCCGGTACTGCCCCGCTTACGAGGGAATAGACCATTCCCCCACAAATCAGCAGAACCAATAAAGAGCAGAGAAATAACAGCCGTTTGAAAATATAATCACGCATATTATTTTAGGATTGGTTGACCGTTATAAGTGATGGTTTTCAGGATTTGTTTGGCATTTTTCACTGTCGAAGCCGGCAGGGGAGAATAATGTACTTTTGTCGTTATATCCTGGGCTTCCGGATTCGTTAACCAATTCAGCAGCTCCACCGTAGCTTGGGCCAGGGGTTCAGGCCGGTTTTTATAGGCTTGTTCCTGATAAAGGAGAATCCAGGTAAAGCAGCTGATCGGATAGGCATCGGCTACCGGCGAGTCGGTGATCATGGTGCGGGTATCGGCCGGCATTTCGATATCTGCGGCAGCAGAGATGCTTTCGGTTGTGGGGGCTACAAAATTTCCGGCCTTGTTTTGCAGTTTGGCTACCGGTATTTTCAAGGCAAAAGCGTATTCCGAACCGATATAACCGATCGCCCCCGGAGTTTGACTGATTGTCCCGGCTACGCCTGGATTTCCCTTGGCGGCAATACCTACCGGCCATTTCAATGCTTTTCCGGTTCCGATATTTTCTGCCCACGGAGCACTGATCTTTGTCAGGTAATCACTGAAGACATAGGTGGTACCACTACCGTCGGAGCGATATACCGGGCTGACCGCTTTGTCGGGAAGGGTAACTCCCGGATTTACTTGTTGAATACGGGGATCGTTCCAACGGGTGATTTTGCCTAGGAAGATGTCGGCGATCATGTCACCTGTCAATTGCAGCTCTTTTACTTCGGGTAGGTTGTAAGCCATAACGACAGCACCCATACAAGTCGGGATATGTACAACCGGGGCCGGCATTTCCGCCATTTCTGCTTCAGAAAGATAAGCATCGCTGCCTGCAAAATCTACGATCCGGTCTTTCAGGCTGCGTATACCTCCACCGCTGCCGATTCCGCCGTAGGTCACCGATACCCCGGTAGAATCTTTATAGGTTTTAAAAGCCAGATTGTAATAGGGGAGCGGGAAAGTGGCTCCTGCTGCTGTCAGATCTATATTACTTTTGTGGTCCGAGGTCTTCTTCTTTGAATGGCCACAAGCTGCCAGGCTGAGTGCTAATGCGATAATGATTAACTTGTTCATGTCTTTGACGATTAGTTTTTTACAATGCAATATTAATAAGTGGTTGCTACACCAGTGTTACAATATTATTACGATTTTGTTACAGTATTTCGGATAAAATTCCACTTAACCGGATTGTAATCCGGGACGATGGAAGAGCTTACTGTAAATGTACGGATGACTATTGCCGGGGAGCGAAATTTCTTTTTACTTTGTGGCGATATGTTTTTATTGGTAAGTGAACGAAATGGAAGACAAGAAGAAAGAAAAATTGTTTATGCGGGATTTTTTCCGGAAGGCGGGAAAAGCCATTTATGATTATGAGCTGATCGAACCGGGTGATAGAATATTGGTCGGAGTCTCCGGAGGAAAGGATTCTTTGGCTTTATTGGAAGTATTGGCATTGCGGGCCCGTGATCCGAAACAAAATTATACGGTTGTGGCTGCTCATATTGCTGTGGAAAATGTCGCTTACGAAGTCGACGGTGAGTATGTAAGGCAATTTTGTGAACAGCTGGGAGTAGAGTTTATACATCGTACGATTGCTACTGCTGTAAAAGAAGATTCCGGTAAACCGGTCTGTTTTGTGTGTTCGTGGAATCGCCGGAAGACCTTGTTCGGGATTGCGAAAGAATACGGATGTAATAAATTGGCCTTGGGACACCACCGGGACGATGCCATCGAGAGTCTGCTGATGAGTATGATGTTTAACGGTACGATTGCCAGTATGCCACCGAAGTTGGCTATGTTCGATCGTACGTTTACCCTGATCCGTCCTTTTATCTATCTTACCGATGAAGAAACTACCCGGTATGCTGCCTACCGGAATTTTAAAAAGCAGAAAAAGAATTGTCCTCATGAACGAGCGACGAACCGTCATGCCGTAGCTGAAATTATCCGACAGATGGAAGCTTTATCTCCCCACGTAAAAGGCAACCTCTTTGCGGCGATGAAAAATATCCAATCCGAATACTTACCCTAAGAAAGGTAAAAAGTAAAAGGTAAAATGGAGAGAAATCCATCTTTTACCTTATACTTTATACCTTTTACCTTTCCTCCTTTTATTCGATGACCTGTAGTTTGTCTCCGGCCTTTTCGATGATGGTGCGGAGGTACCATTCGGGTAGTTGCGGTTGTTCTACTTTAGGATTTTTTTCGCCCGGGACCGCAGTTTTGATATTACCATCCATATAGCGGCAGAAAAGATAACCGTAGAAATCTCTCCAGGTGTCTACCAGGTGGTTACCGGTATTGCAGGAGAAATCGGTCAGGAATTCTATTGCTGCTGCACGATCTTTGTCGAATAGTGCTTTAGCTCCGGAGTCTATTCCTTCGACAAACGTTTTGTATTGGGATTCCAAAGCCTTTTGTTTTTCCCGGATTTCCGGATGAATAGCATTATAACGGGTATAAGCGAAATTAGTCACCTGATTGAAAACCCAGAAAGCTGCCTGATCGGTGAATTCCATCATGCTGCCGTTGCCGACTGCATAAGCGTGAGGAACACGGGTGGAGCAGGAATACATGGGGAAATACACGGTACTGGCAGCGTCGTCCACACCGAACCAAAGGATACCGCCTACTGCATCCGGCAACCAACTGCGGCTTTGTGACACAAAGGTAAAACCGGTTTGCTGGGTGGCTGTAGCCCGTTCGTGAACATATTCTTTACCATCGACTTCGAAACTCATCGGCCGCCATCTGTAAGGGCATTCGTAGGGACCGGCTCCCGGATCTTTACTCATATCCAGTTCGGTGCCTTCGAGGTGATCACGCATAAAATCCATGACTTCCAGTACATCCACTTTCCGGTTCGGTTTAACCCACAGGGGCATCCGGTTTGTCGCATAGCCTTTACCGTCACGTTCGATTTTCCCTTTGGCATAGTTCCAGTACTGAGCCATATCGGGATTTACAGCATTGAAGAACGCCCATACCCGGATTTCACAGGCACGGGCACCACTGAAATCTACCGGAGCATAAGTATCGGAAAAACTGAAATCGGCATTTTTCCCGTCCTGGGGATAAAGGCCTTTTTGTTTGGCAAAAGAAATCACATCTTTTGCATATACCGTTGTAATTTCTTTATCATAGATTTTTTTCATCTGGTCGGATGAAATGGAAGTTTTTCCTTCCAGGGGGAAGGTGGTGATCCGTGCCTGGTTGGCATGTGCACAAACATAACCGTCGGGGACCATCCGGGCCACCCATACCGCTCCTTTTTCGCCTTCGCCTTTACCGATCATTTCGAGAATCCATACTTCATCAGGATCACTGATGGAGAAAGATTCGCCTGAACTGGCATAACCGTATCGCTCTACCAGATCGGTCATCACGACAATGGCTTCCCGGGCATTTTTAGCGCGTTGCAGGGTGATATAGATCAGACTTCCGTAGTCGATAATAGCTCCCGGCTGACTTTCCAGTTCTTTACGTCCGCCGTATGTCGTTTCACCGATAGCCAATTGATATTCGTTCATATTACCGATTACGTTGTAAGTCTGGGCAGCCTGCGGGATTTTACCCATATATTTACCGGTATCCCATTCATAGATATCCATCATCGTTCCGGCAGGCCAGGTACCGGCAGGCCAATGATAAAGTTCTCCATACAATACGTGAGAGTCGGCCGAATAGGTGATCATCGTCGATCCGTCCTGAGTGGCTCCCCGGGTGAGTAAGAAATTAGTACAAGCAGAAACTTTGATAAAAGTTATCGCTATAAGAAATAAACTAGCACAACAAATTTTGAACATACGATTTAGATTAAGGAAATGTTATAGTTTACGATTTAGATTTTCCGTTTTCCAATGGCCACTACAGCTGTTATGGGCTGTAGCGGTATCGTTTACCGAATCCGGTCGAACGATTTCAGTAAGGTGATATCTTTCACAATTCCCCGGATAGCCAGCCACGTGAAGATCACACCGATCAGTGGAAAGATAAAACTGATATCGGCAAACCATTCGGCATTGAGTTCGTTGCTACGTTGACGTACTTGTAGCCACATCAGGACGATTAACCCCAATTGAAGCACAATATTGACAATACAAAGACGCAATTGCAGAAATAGAGTCGGTTTCACCGTCTTGGATTTTTTGTGATGAATGAAAATAGTGACTACTGCCAATGTGGTAATAAGGGCATTCAGGATCAATGACATCCAGTTCCAGGTGATGAATACACACGGACTTCCGGCCTGTACCACTTTTGTCGTATAAAACGCATAGGTAAAATTATTCGGAACTACAATGGAAGCAACCGGCATAAAAAATAACAGCCCGGTCACAATTGCTGTACAAAGCAAAAAAAGAGATTGAATACGTTGAATCATAATATAAAGTAAAAAATGAAATGCTAAATACTAAAAGCAAAAGGCTTATAGCCTATAGCTTTTAGCTTAATTTTTCCAGGGTATAGCGGATCAGTTTATTCATATAGCTGTGGTAATCGGCGGAGGCATCTCCGTTTATCCGGTTGGCGATGATCAGGCAGATGGTGGCGGCCCGATGCCCCAAAAGGTTACAAAGGCCTGTGATAGCTGCACTTTCCATTTCATAGTTGGTCACTTTGTAGCCTTCGTAGCGGAAAGCGGTGATCCGGTCGTTGATTCCCGGCATGGCTAGCGGCAGACGCAGGACACGTCCTTGCGGGCCGTAAAATCCGACTGCTGTCAGGGTAACTCCTTTGATGGTGTGTTCTTCGTCATACAGGCGGTCTACTAATCCGGGATCGGCATTGACTACATAAGGGCGGGCTGCAGAGGGGGTCCATCGGCAATGCCGGATAAAAGCTTCTTCGAACGGATGGTCGCAAACCGATTCGTTGTTTGCATAAAACCTCAATACCCCGTCGCAGCCGATGCTTTTTTCCGAGATGACAAAAGAATCTACCGGAATGTCGGCTTGTACCGAACCGGAAGTACCGATACGGACGATATTCAGGGTACGGCCGATCGCTTTTATTTCTTTGGTTTTCAAATCGATATGGGCCAGAGCATCCAATTCGTTGATAACGATATCGATATTATCCGGACCGATACCGGTGGAAATCACGGAAAGCCGGTGACCCCGGTAACTGCCGGTGATGGTGTAAAATTCGCGGTTACTTTTTTTCAACTCGATTTGTTGAAAATGGGAGGCGATGGTTTCCACCCGTCCCGGGTCACCGACCAGAATGATATCGTCGGCAAGGTCCTCCGGAAGTAAATGCAGATGGAAAATACTGCCGTCCTCATTGGTAATCAGTTCTGAAGATTTTATAGAGGCCATATTGTTTTTCTTTATGCTTTAAACGCAGTCAAATTTAACGATGTTTGGTTTATTAACCAAATAATCCGGTTCTTTATTCTCCTTGCAGCTTATAGTACCCCCCGTGTTTGTTCTCAATGCTTAGCGCGGGATCTTCACTCAGTTCCTGGCGGAGATGGCCGATGTATCTTTTCAGTTCCCCGATATTTTTTTCCATTCCCCACAAACCGAAACTTAATTCCTTGGGCGATACCCATTCATTGAAGTGCAGGCACAGCAATTGCAGCAATCGCATATCTTTCCCTTTCAGTTTATGACTTTTGTTTCCTATGGTCAATACTCCGTTTCTCTGGTTGTAAGTGGTGATGGCCGATAGCTCATATCGCGGGCTTTCACCTGTCTGGGAGTAATTGCGTTTGGCTATGTTTCTGAGTTTGGCCAGGAAGACTTCGCGGTCGGTATCTTTACCGATATGGTCCATGACTCCCAGTTCAATGGTGGTGATCACGGTTGCCGGATCGGTATGCGAACTATAGACGATAACCGGATACTGTTTTACTTCGGTGATAATCTGCCGGATGAGGTCGATTCCGTTCTTGCTGCCTTCAAGGTCCAGGTCGACCAATAACAGATCCGGCCTTCGGGTATGGAATAACTTCCAGGCCTCTTCAACATTTGTCGTCAATTCGACCAGAAAGCCGGCCTGATCCAGGAAAACCTTGGTCATACGCCCGAAATCGAGGTCGTCTTCTACATATAAAATCCGTATCACACTCATATTCTTTCATTATTATATCGTTAGCCCCTCTTCTCCAACTTATCCTCTTTTCGCCTCTTGCCTCTAGCCTTTAGCTTTTCGCTTCTAGCTTCTAGCCTTTAGCTTCTAGCCTTTCGCCTTTTCGCTTTTCTCTGCGGTATTTCGATGATAAATTCTGTTCCCTGCTTTCCGTCACTGTTCACCTGAATATGTCCGTGGTGGGCTTTTACGACTGCTGCCACATAACAGAGTCCCAGTCCGAATCCTTTCCGTTGTTTATCTCCTTTATAACGTTGTCCCCGTTTGTATTCCTGAAAAATGAATTTTTGTTCTTCGGGTGGTATGCCGTAACCATCGTCTTGTACTGTCAATATCCATTTTTTTGCCTCCCGGCGGCAACCTATCCGAATACGGACTATTGTTCCTGAATATTTAATCGCATTTCCTAATAAGTTTCCCAAGGCACTATATAAAAGTAAAGGATCGACCTGTGCAAGGGGGACGGTAGGAGAAATTTCTGTTTGTATATCGATTTGTTTGCCGATGCTATTGTTTTGCCTGTATTCCGTTGTGATTTGTGTTAACAATTCCCGGATATCGGTCGGTTGTATACAGGCTTTCAGACCGTAGGCATCGACAGAAAAGGTCAGTAGATTTTCGATATCTTCCAAAGTTTTATCGGTCCATTGTTTACATCGTTTATAGGTTTCGTTCAGGGAGATGGCGGTTTTGTCCTGCTGGTCGGACAAAAGATTTTCCAACTGGCATTTTATATTCAGTATCGGCCGGCGTAGGTTATGGACCAGGGTATGCGTAAATGCTTTTTGATTATCCCGTAGTTTTTTTTCATTTTTCAATAGCCGATAAAGAAGATAAGTCAGACAAATAATCAGGATAAAGAGCAGGATAGAAGTAAGAATACGTTCCAGGGCTAGTTTGAAAAATAAAATCAGGGGGAAATTGAATTCTGCTTTTTGCTACTGTTTCAATTAGGTTGTTTGAGAAAATATGCTGAAATTTGTTTTGGAAAGTTAAGTAAAATATGTGATATGTGCAAAATATTTTTTACCGGTTTATTTTTTATCCTTTGGGGTGTGGATCAGAATTCTGATCCGGTAATGGTATTAAATCGCTTCGGGATGATGGATATTGGGGTTGCCGATGAGTGTGGCTCCACCCTGTATTTTGGCCGATCGGATGAAGTACCGGGAAATGTTTTTCAGTATTGCAGTAATTTGATTGTATTCGACCGGCAAGGAGGAATCCTTGAATCCTATAGACTGGACACCGATTTAATAGCCCTTTGTTATGCTCCGGACGAACAAAGGTGGTATGGCAAACGGTTACCGGCCGGAGATCACCCCGATGTTTCTGTGTTTATCCCAATCGATAAATAAAGACTGACATGAGAGGTGGTGCTATGCGATCGATTTTAATAATCGGAACACTTACTTTGGTTGGTATTGCAGGACTTTGGTTCTTGTTCGGAGACTCTACGGAAGTGTTTGAATTATTATATTCATCACCGACTACTATTCGAATAGAACGGGATACTATCGACCTGGATATTGTGAGGTATGGCGAAAAGAAACAGATTTCTTTCCGGATCTGTAATACGGGCGAGGTTCCCTTATTGATCCGTGATGTGCGGCCTTCTTGCGGCTGTACTGAAGTTCGATGGGAAAAGCGTCCGGTACAACCCGGAGAAGAAACGTTGATTTTCGTCACTTTTGAACCGAATTCTTTGGGCCGGTTTATGAAATCGATTGAGGTATTGTGTAATACATCCTCACAATTATTGAGACTGAATTTAAAGGGGATTGTTCTTAATGATAGATGAAGAAAGTCTTGATATTAGAGAGTGTATTATTGTGTTGTCTTTATTTTTGTAAAGATGATTTTGTGTTATATTAAAAATGATGGTTATGTTTAGAAAAATTATTTATGTCTTTTTGGGATTTTTTGCAACAGTGTTTGCTTTGAATGTTGAGACTGGCTTTAATGATGGTATCATGAATGTGACTCTTTATGAAGTAGAGGGATTGGCTCAAGGTGAATGCGGGGATAATGGGTTTACAGAATGTCCAGATCGTGGAAGTACGCTTATATCATGTGTAATAAAAGATCCTGTAACACATGAAACGGCCCCTGGTGAGATGGATTTTTGTATGTCTGAGGGAAGAGGTTGTGCTATTACTCCTTGTTATAATAAATTGTAGTAATTATAAAAAGAATGTGCCAAAAATATTTTATTTATTGAAATGTTTTGGGTGCTTCTTTTTTCATTTAGTGAGACATGTTAAAAATAATTTTACAATTATTGTTGATAATTTTAATTTTTTCTTGTCAAAAACAACAGGTTCCTTCTGTCGTAACAATTAAAGTTCCTGAAATAGCTAATGATGTATGGATGACGATGAGCGAAATCGTGGACACTGCGATTTATATCCCTTTGGAAACGACGGACGAATGTTTGATTGACGCTTCGATGTTCCGACGCATGGAGTATTATAAAGGAAAATTTTATTGTTTTGTATTTACAGGAGGGTTGTATATTTTTGACCGGAATGGTAGATTCCAAAAATTGATTCCGATAGGCCGTGCACCTGGAGAATTAAATGTTTGTAATTCTCATAAAGCGTTTTTGATTGATAAGAAAAATGATCGGTTGGTATTTCCGGGTTGGTATAAATTTTATTATTACGATTTGGAAGGGAATTACATCGAAAGCCGGAATCTGAAATCGAAGTTGGTTCCTGCTCAGGCTGCCTTGGAGAACGGTGAGTGGTGGTTTTATTTTTTCGGAAGTGCTTCTTTTAATAAAGGCGATGCCAGTCATTACTACCGGTATGATTTTGATGAGGGAATAAAGGAAGGATTTATGCCTGCAAGTCCATTAAACCGCTACGCAGAAGGAGGATTTGGATATGGAGTGGATAGTTTAGTATTGGCTTATTCTCCTTTAGTGAGTGATACCATTTATCAGATTAACAAGGGACATTTCTGTCCTGCTTTTTATGTCGATTTTGGGAAAGATAAATATGTTTTGGGGAATGATTACATACAGCATAATATAAAAAATCTGAGATCGAAGACCGGTATTATTACAGAGGTCGTTGCTGGGGATGATGTTATTTATTTCGTTTTTGTACGTAAAGGTTATAGTCAGGAGGCTTACTTCTATAGAAGAACAGGAGAAGTAATTACGGGAGCGAAGCATAAAGAAGAGGATATATTTGTACCCTTCGGTTCAACATTAACTTATACGGACGGTTACTTCGTTGCTTGGGAAAATGCTTATATTTTTACCCAATGGGCTCCAGATATAGCTGCAAGATTGAATGTGAAAGAATCGGATAATCCGGTCATTGTTCTTTATCGTTTGAAAAAATAAAAATCTCGTAGCATATGAGAATAAACCGAATTATAAAATCGATCATGAAGTATATTTTGAAAATCCTGCTATTTCTTATCATTTGTGATGCATGCAAGCGTTCAGATATCGATGTTTTCGATATTGTCGAGGAAATCACTGACTACGACAGTGTTTATTCTGATAAGAATGACGTTTTTAATAGAATAACTGATATGGCGATTTTGGACAGTGTCTTGATAACTAAGCATATGAATGACACATATCATTTTTCATTTATTGATGTCAATGGGAAGAAGATCATAAAAAGATTAGGAAAAAGAGGACGAGGTCCTGGTGAATATCTTCAAATAGGAACTGGATTTACGGTTTGTGGGTCAAAATTGGTTTTTTTGGATGCTATGCAGAAAGAAATAAATTATGTTTCGATTTCTGATGTGATTGAGAATAAAATTCCTTACCATATAGAGAAAGAAGCTTATCCATATACGGTGGATTTTAGGCCCAGGCATATGGATGTAATCAATCACGTAAAAGTTGCAGTTGGATCGTTTAAAGAAGGGTACTTTGGTTTGCTTGATTCAAGTAATAATATACTCGGTTGTTTTTTCGATTATCCTTTTGCTTATGAAGGAGTGGAAGGAATATATAGAGGGAGTGTATACCAAACAAAAATTAGTTCAAATGATATTCAGAATAAATTTGTTATTTTAACCTTAGCATCCGATGTTTTTGAGATTTATCAAATTGAAGGAAAAGATATCCATCGTATATTTCTTAATCCATATAATCACATCCCTCTTATTCGTGAAAGAGCAGGACGCTATGGAATCAGAATAAATGAAAGTATAGCCGGCCTGATGAAGATGGCTGTTTCTGATGAAATGATTTGTTTTACTTATTCTGCAGAAAGTTATGCGAAAGCTAATAAAGCCGGATTTATTTCAAATGAAATTCTTTGTTTTAATTGGAAAGGTGAGAAAATAAAAAAATATTTATTACCTTTTCCAATAAGCACTTTTTGTGTCGATAAACACTTCATTTATGGAGTCAGGTATATCGACGATGAATCGATAATCTATCGCTTTAAACTGTAATTTATTCTCTCCTGCCGGTGTGCCGGATTAAATGTTTGTATGAAAGACGATGGCTCCTTTCATACAAACATTTAATCCTACATTCATTTTACCATCCGGGATTCTGATCGTGCTGAAGATTAGGATTCCGTTCCAGTTCTACCTGCGGGATAGGCCATAACTCATGCCGTGGCTGGTACTCACGTGTAAACATCAAATCGCCGTAGATATCGGTTGCATTTTTGACTGTCGGGCCATAGATACCCCAACGCCTCAGGTCCCAATAACGGTGGCCCTCAGCCGGCAATTCATATGCCCGCTCGTTACGAATACGTTGCCGCATTTCTTCCTGGCTGTTGACAGCCAGCCAGGGGCTGCCATTGTTCAACGACGGCATCCCCACCCGGTCGCGTACTTTGTTGAGTTCTGTAACGGCTTTGTCTAAACTGTTCTCTTCGTTATATGCCTCTGCCAGCATCAACAGTACATCCCCCAGGCGGATCAACGGAAATTCATAAGGTACCCGCGTATATTCTCCCCAATAACCGTCAAGATTACCGGTGGGAATAAATTTACGCCAGAAATAAGAATTCCAGCCTTCGGAATTCCGGATAAAGGCCTGTGCTTCCATCGGTGAACCGCCTTTTTGGGGATTGTGAAGCACAAACTGCTTATCCATCGGCACCGAACCGGCGTCTGTTCCCAGATAATGGGAATAAGGCGTAATGACATTCAGGCACAGGCGGGGATCCCGCTTGCGGTATGCGTCGAGGACTTTAGTTGTGTCACAATTCAATAAGTCGGTAATCTTTGTACTCCCGTCATCTATCGCAACACTCAGGACATCACGCCGGAATTCCGGACTACCGTCGTTGAATCCCGGAAAGATATCGTCCCAGTTAAACGGACTGCCATCGAGGTTCTCGTACATATCCACCAGGTGGGTCGAAGGTACGATACAATTGCTGGCAATGAGGCGCATAGTGGATTTATTGCCCAGAAAACTGCACAATTCCAGCCCGTGCCCTGCCACGTTACCGTCCAGAGACTGGATGGAGAAAATCATCTCTTTGCTGCGTTTGCCGTTGTACAAGCGGAACAGTTCATTGTAATCCGGATGCAGTGCATAGCCGTAATTATTCGTTTTGTTGTAGACGATTTCTTCAAAATCGGCAATGGCCTTGCTCCACTCCCGGTTGTAAAGATATACCTTCCCGCGCAAAGCGTAGGCAGCCCCTTTCGTGGCACGCCCGTAATCGGATGTTTCCCAGGCTACGGGAAGTTTGGAGATGGCATCCGTCAGGTCGTCGAGAATGTGACCGCGGATGGTTTCTGCCGATTCGCGCGGGTTGGACAAGGTGGCGAATTCCTCTTCGATGATACAGCTCTCATCGTAATAAGGTACTCCTCCCCAGCAATTGAGCATTCTGAAATAGGCCATGGCACGCAGGAATTTGGCTTCGCCTATGACACGTGTTTTCACTGTTTCATCGATATCCATGGCGGAGACATTCCGGATGACCGTATTCGAACGGTGTACTACTTCGTAGAGATATTGCCAGGTGTTCTGGACAGAAGCGTCACCGGATGAAAAAGAGGTACCCCGGGCAATTCCGGCATGGGGAGACGTACCGTCCGCAATATCGGATATCATATCGAAAGTAAAGTCGCGTCCGAAAGCCCAGCCGGCTTTCATGGCAGCATACAGAGCGACGGCCGCCTGATTGGCATGTTGCTCTGTCCGCCAGAACGTTTTGTCGTTCAACTGGTCGGCAGGAGTATAATCGAGCGTTTCACACCCTTGGAGCAATAAACCTATACCTAAAAGAGCGGAAAAAATATAGTGTCCTTTCATTAGTGCTGAATTTTAAAATGTGACATTGATTCCAACCGAATATTGCCTCAACTGAGGATAACCTACGCCGGCGGCTATTTCCGGGTCCAGACCGGGGAAATCCGTTAAGGTAAACAAGTTGTCGATGCTGGTATATATTTTGAGATTTTCGACAAAAAATTTCTCCGAAATATGGCTGGGAAGCGTGTATCCTAACTGTATGTTCTTACACCGTAAATAAGAGGCGTTAAACACCAAGGCATCGCTGGCAATGTTGTTTTTACTGTTGGCATTGTTCCGGAGCCGGGGATATTTGGAATTGTAAGGATTTTCAGGTGTCCAGGCATGGTCGGTAATATCTTTATTCAAGGATTGCCCCATGACAGTGACAAACCGGAATGCCTGGTTGTTATAATAGACTTTGTGTTTTCCTACCCCTTGGAGCAACATACTGAAATCGAATCCTTTCCAGGAAATACCGATATTACTGCCGAAAGTAAATGCGGGGGAGTCGCCGTTGCCGATCTCGATCCGGTCGTTGGCATCCAGATTCCCGTCATGATTCGCATCTGCATACAGGAAGTCGCCCAATTCCGGTCTTTGATAAGTGGCGAAATAGTCCGGATTTTTATCGACCAGAGACTGTACATAGTCCAGATCGGACTGATCGCGGACAATACGGTCCACAGACATGACATATAACTGATTGATGGGTTTCCCTTCCTGCAATTTATAAACGCCGTTAATAGAGGGGACTTTCCCCTGAAATTTGGTCACTTTATTGCGGACATATCCCATGTGGAAGCCAAGAGAATAGGTCATACTGCCGATATGATCGAACCAGCTGATATCGAAATCGATACCCCGGTTGCGTACCTTGCCGGCATTTTGGTTGGGGACAGCAGAAGTGCCGTGCTCTAACGGTGCCGGCAATGAAATCAGGATATCTGTCGTCAGCCTGTTGAATACATCCACAGAACCACTTAAACGATGGTCAAACAACCCGTAATCCAGACCGATATTGGTCATGTGCGTCGTCTCCCAGGTGAGATTGGGATTGGCGAGGGTGGTCTGTGCCAGGCCACTGGCCACCGCATTGCCCAGTACGTAATTGGCTGAAGCATAGAGGGGCTGATACATATAGAAAGTCGATGTGGCGTTGTTGCCGAGTGTACCGTAAGAAACCCGCAGTTTCAGCATATCCAGCCAACCGGCAGCTTTTTTCAGGAAGGGTTCTTCCGAAATGCTCCAACCGGCGGATACGGAAGGAAACCATCCCCAGCGCTTATCGGGGGCAAAACGGGAGGAACCGTCTGCCCGCAGGTTTACTTCCAGTAGATATTTATCGTCCCACGACAGGTTTATCCGGCCGAAATATGAACGCATGGCCCATTCTGTATAGTTTCCTTCAATCTCACCGTTGGTACTCCCCCCGTTGATACTGGTCAGAGCATCGTCGGCCAGATCGTATTTCCTGAACCGTTCGTCTTCCCGTTTATTGTATTCCTGACTGATACCAACCAGTGCAGAAGCATTCAGTTTGCTGACATTCCATTCATAGCGTGCCGTCACATCCGAAGTCCGGAACGTATTCCGACGATTATACCGGTTGATATAAGTACGGACCGTACCTTCCCGCAGCAGTACAGGTCCATCCAGTGTAAAGCGATATAAATTTTTGTCGCATAATTGATATTCTTCATTCCGTTCCCAGGAGTTATAGGTGAACGAAGCACTCAGGGTCAAACCTTCTACCGGTGACAAACGGGCAAACAGTTTGGGGACGATACGACGGGTTTTTATCGGAAAATCCTCTTTGTAAAACCACATACGCCGGTAAGGATTAAAATTGCTGACGTTCTCTTCCTCCGGATTTTGCACACCTCCGTACAGACCCGTTTCAGGGTCATAGAGCGTCATGCCGGGAACCGTATTCAATGCTCCCGAACCGAATATCACGTCTCCTCCGTTGGTAGCATTTTCGGCATTCGGATTATTGGAATCCATATAACCGAAGATGTTCATTCCGGCAGTGATCCAGGGTTTGATGTCGACTTCGACATTCGAACGCAATTGATAACGCTCATAATCGGTATTATAAACGATACCCGGATTTTTCACATAGCCCAGAGACAGGTTATAACGTACCGTTTTCGTTCCTCCGATAGCCGAAAGATTATGATTCTGTACCACCGACGGATTCCGGTAAATATGATCCTGCCAGTCGGTATTGGGATAAACGGTGGGGTTAGCTCCGTTGTCATTGCGCCAGGCGTCGATGGAGGTCTGGGAGAAACGGGGGGCTTGCCCGTTAGCACTCAGAGCCGCATTCTGAATCTCCATAAAATCGGCATAGTCGGTGACCAGATTCAAACGTTTAGCTACCTTTTCAAACGAGAAATTGCCGCTGTACGTAATTTTGGCACTGCCTTCGTATCCGGTTTTTGTGGTAATCAGGATCACTCCGTTGGCAGCCCGCGAACCGTAGATGGCCGACGAAGCGGCATCTTTCAGTATCGAAATGTTTTTTATATCCTGGGGATTGATATCACTGATAGCACAACCGGCTACGCCATCGATCACCACGAGCGGATCGGCATTGTTCAATGTACCGACACCCCGGATCCGGATCGTAGAAGTCTCGAAACCCGGGGTATTCCCCCCCGAATTGGTTACGGTCAGTCCTGAGGCCAATCCGGCCAGGGCATTCTCGGCATTGGTGACTGGCCGCTCGGCCAAGGCATCGATGTTAACCGAGGAAACAGCTCCGGAGAGATTTGCCTTTTTTTGTGAACCATATCCTACTATAACTACTTCATCCAATTTTGTCCGGTCTTCATACAAGGTAAGGCGCATATTTTCCCGCGCATTGACCTCGAGGGTTTTGTATCCGATAAAGGAGATGCGTAACGGGGAACCGAACCGGATATCCGGTAATTTGAATTCGCCGTTAAGATCGGTCACTTGCCCTGTGCCGCTTTCTTTGATCAGTACATTTACACCGATCAAAGGTTCTCCGGCAGCGTCGGTCACTCGTCCCTTGGCCGTAATGATACGCTGCTTTTTCAATTTATCCTTTTGGTCTTCCAACGGTTCCGGAGATTTTTTCCGGTTATCCTTTTCTGCATAAGAAACCGGTTCTCCGGCCGGCCGGAATTCTTTTCCGGCCTCCTGAGCATGAAGCGGCAGCCAGAACAAAGTTACCAGAAAGGTCAGGCATCGTATCCGGACTCTATACTTTCTATTCATATTAAATTTTTTCAGATTGTGCATATTTTCCATTTTTTGAATATACTATAGCATCCAATAAAACACATGCCAACCGGATTTTGCAAGATTTTACAACTGATAAACAATTATTTACATTTTAATTACACAAGCGATAGCTGAGTAATAATTCCCCGGTTTGTGGAATATTTCCCCAACGGGTATCTCCGAATTCTATTATAATTTCCGATTTTTTTATATATATGGTGTATTAAAACGGCTTATATCGGAAAAATCTTTAAATTTGTCTTATTTTCTGATTCGTTATGATTATTTGATGAAACAGAATATGGGATCACTATATTAATTTTTAAAAGAATCGGATGGTTTCGGATAATCGGTGGGTTGCCACAACTAAAGGGATCGTGGTGTTTTTGTTGACTGCACTGTTGTTTGTATTTTGGTACGATCGTGATCGTGAGCTGGCAGAAAGCCATGTAACGGCCGTGCGTTTCGGTTTCTATCGGGTGATTTGGATAGAAGTTTTGTGTGGTATTACAGTGGCTTGGTGCGTTCGGAAAAAATTTCGTTTTCGCCTGCCGGATGCGGGGGTATTGTTGTTGGGGGGATATGTCCTGCTGCGTTCGGTTTATGGGGATGGGATGGTCGGTTATCGGACAGAATTATGGATTTTGTTTGTGATCCTTTATTTTTTATTGCGTCTGCTTTCTTCGCTTTGCCGGAATGCCGTCACGGTGATGTTGTGGACGCTCATGGGAGCGGGATTGGTAGAGACGATTTATGGGTTCGGACAATTGTATGGTTGGTTCGCCTCGGGGCATTCGCTTTACCGGCTGACAGGATCTTTTTTTAACCCGGGGCCTTATTCGGGATTTTTAGTGATGGTATTGCCGGTCGTTTTGTTCTATTGTTTATCGGTGTATCCCGGTCGGCAAAAGAGTGTCGGTGAGTGGAGGTACAAGTTGGAGTCCGGCTTTGTATGGGGGATACTGTTGTTGATTTTGTCTATTTTGCCGGCCGGAATGAGCCGGAGCAGCTGGTTGGCGGCGGTTGCCGGATGCGGGGTGGTAACGGCATTTTATTACCGGATCAGGAAACAGCTGAAAGAGCTGGGACGAAAACTGGGAAAAAAGGCTTGGTGGGTAGCGGGTATCGGTGTGGTGTGTCTGTTGCTGTTGTTCAGTGGACTTTATCTGATGAAAAAAGATTCGGCCGATGGACGCCGTTTAATGTGGAAAATCGCTGGTCGGGCGATAGCCGAAAATCCTTGGGGGGGATGTGGATTGGGCTATTTTGGCGGTGCATTCGGGAAAGCGCAGGCTGCTTATTTTACCACGGAGGAAGCCTCGGAACAAGAAGAGTGGGTGGCCGGCTCGCCGGAATACGGGTTTAATGAATATTTGCAGTTGGGGGTGGAATTGGGGATTGTCGGGAGTATCCTTTTCTTATTGACTGTCGGGTTGGCGGTCCGGCAATTGCTCTATTCTTCCCGTCCCGAGAAAGGAGCGGTGTTGGGAGGGCTGACAGCCTTTTCGGTGTTCGCCTGTTTTTCTTATCCGTTGAGTGTGATTCCTTTGGTGATTGTATTCGTTCTGTTTATGGCGCTTGCCGGTACGCTGGATGACCGGAAACTGCCTGCGGAGGAACGAAAAAGGACTGTGGGTGCATGGTTTGTCATGGGAGCTTCTCTCTTGATGGCAGGTATTACCTGGCGATTGACGCAGCATAAGGAGGAATGGAAGCAGGCTTATATCCGTTGGGGAGAGGAACAACGTTATTTCAGCATGGATATTTTTGAGGAAACGGTAGATCATTACCGGGATTTATATCCTTTTTTGAAAGACCAGCCGAAATTTCTTTTCGAGTATGGACAGTGTTTGTCGAAAACCGGGCAATATGAGGAAGGGATTCGGATTCTGACAGAAGGTACACGGCTCAGTGCCGATCCGATGTTCTATAATATTATGGGGAAAGACGCCGAAGCCTTGAAGCATTTCGGACAGGCTGAAGCCTGTTTTAAGCAGGCTTCCTATATGGTGCCTCATCGTTTATATCCCCTCTATTTATTGGCGAAAATGTATTTCGAAAGCGGACAACCGGAGAAAGGCCGTGATATGGCCCGGCAGGTGATTCAGAAAGAACCCAAAGTGATGTCGGATGCCGTAAAAGAAATGAAAGCAGAATTGGAAGAAAGACTGAAACCATAGGAAAAAGAGAGAATTTGTTAAAAAGTACCGTTCGGATTGAAAAAGAAGGGGAAAAGTGAAGGGAGATTGTAAGGTTTTAATATATTTACAACTAATTATACTTTCGCAATATTTTAAAGAAAAGATATGAATAAAATCGCTTTTTTTGCATTAATGCTCGCCTTGGGGCTTGTCGGTGGTTGTGGAAATAAGAAGGAGGAGAAAAAAGAAGAAAAAGATTTGGCCCGGATCAGCCAGAAACAGGACAAAATCGAGGTGAAAGCAGCAAAAGTCCGGCTGGCTCCCTTTGAAATGGAATTGGTCAGTAATGGCAAAGTTAATGCCCGTCGGAAAGCGGTTTTGGCTTTTATCACGAATGATGTGGTCAGGAAAGTACATGTGAAAAATGGAGAAAGGGTGAAAAAAGGAGATCCCATCGTGAGCGTGGACGAACTGAAAGCCGGTCAGCAGTTGGAAGCCGCCCGCCTGAGCTGGGAAAAAGCGAAGCTGGAATTGAGGGGACGGCTGATGAATGAGGGGATAAATTCATTGGAAGATACGCTGGACGAACGTGTAATCTCTAAAACCCGGCTGGAAAATATCAAATTACAGATCGGTTATACCTCTGCGGCTAAAGAATATGAAAAAGCGGTGTACGATTATTCGAACATCACGGTGTATGCTCCTTTTGACGGCGTGATCGCCGATCTGGAGGTGAAGGAATACAACCAGTCCTCTGCCTATAAAGAGGTTTGTTCGGTAATCGACGATGCTACCATGGAGATTGTGTTTAACGTACTGGAAACCGAGATCGCCCATTTGAAGGCAGGGATGGAAGTAGAGATTACGCCTTATGCAAACGATAAAGTTACCCTGAAAGGCACGGTGACTGAAGTGAATCCGAAAATCGATGAAAACGGTATGGTGAAAGTCAGGGCTACAACCGATAATCCCGAAGCAGTGTTGGTGGATGGAATGAATGTCAGTATATTGGCTAAACGGCAAATCGCCGATAAATTGATCGTCCCGAAAACAGCGGTGTTGCCGCGGCAAGGGAGAAAAGTCGTGTTTGTCTACGAGAACGGCCGGGCTATATGGAAATATGTCGAAACAGGATTTGAAAATAGCCGGGAAGTGTGTATCGAATCGGGATTAAAAGAGGGGGAAGAGGCTATTTACGAGAATAATCTGGGGTTGTCGCACGAGTGTGAGGTGACGCTGATAAATAAAAAGGAGTAGTAGTTCCTGAAAACACTTGGAAGGTGAAATTATCTGCTTTTTCTGTCAATACTATTTTTGTCGTACTGATGCTTTTAGGGATCAGTCTGATTCCTGTGTTGTCTTTGCAGTTGCTCCCTTCTTCCCGTTCGAACGATTTGTCGGTATCTTTCTCTTGGGATAATGCCGGCCCCGAATTACTGGAAATGGAGGTGACGACCAAATTGGAAGGGGCTTTGGCGCGGACGAGAGGGTTACGGGAAATTGTTTCGGAGACCGGGAATGGCTGGGGAACAATCAGGCTTTCTATCGATAAAGAAGAAAATATCGATGCCATTAAACTGTATCTGGGGTCTGTCGTCCGTTCGGTGAAAAGCGGATTCCCGGAAGGAGTACAGGTGTCGGAAGTACGTGGAGGAGAATACAGTTCCGGTAAAGAAGCTAAAAAAGAACGGCAGCTTTTATTGACTTACGGTATTTCAGGGCCTGGTACTACTCAGGATGTCTCCCGTTTTGCGGAAGACAATATCTCGAACATCGTCTCTACCATGCCGGGGATAGAAAGTGTGACGGTAACCGGGGCTGTTCCCATGGAATGGGTACTGATTTACGATCAGCAAGTGCTTGAAAATATCGGTATCAGTGCTTCCGATATCCGCTCGGCTTTGAACAATTATTATATGCGCCGGGATGGGGGAAAAGTATTGATCGATACCGTTCCTGCCAAAGAATATGCTTATATTATTTTCCGGGGTAATCCGCTGAGTCATGAGATCGATATGCTGAATATGCCGATCAAGACACTGGGGGATCGGATTGTTTTATTGAAAGATATCGCAACCCTGGATTATCGGGAGAAGTCTCCTTCCTCCTATTACCGGATCAATGGTCTGAATCAGTTGAATATCAATATTTTTGCAGAAAAGAATGCTAATGTGATCGACCTTTCGGCCAAAGTCAGGGATAAGATGGATTTGTTGGAAAAGGATTTCGGCGGAAAATATTCTTTGCAGATGGCTTATGATGCCAGTAAGGAACTGGAAGATGAATTGAACCAGACGCTTTTCCGGACCTTATTGACGATTTTGATTCTGCTGATTTTTGTGTTTCTGGTGAGCCGGGATTTCCGCTATTTGTTGATTATCGCCGTTTCTTTAGCTGCTAATGTGCTGATTGCTTTTGTTTTCTATTATTTCCTGAAAGTAGAAATCCATATTTATACTCTGGCAGGGATAACTGTGTCGTTCGGTATCATCATCGATAATGTGATCGTTATGGCCGATCATTACAGACATCATCGTGACCGGAAAGTATTTATGGCTATTCTGGCTGCGACGCTGACGACGATGGGGGCTTTGACCGTCATTTTCAACATGGACAATGAGATCATGCGGAATATGTGGGATTTTACTACGGTTATCATTGTCAATTTGTCCGTATCGTTATTTGTAGCTCTTTTCTTTGTACCGGCTTTGATGGAAAAAATACCGTTGCGGAAAAAAGAAGCCAGAGTGCGTGTTGCCCGCAAGAGAAAAGTTGTAAAATTTACCTGGAAATACAAGCGGTTTATCGGGTTCACCTGGAGATTCAGGAAAGCATGGGTGATTTTGGCTATTCTCGGATTCGGATTACCTGTATTTATGATTCCTTCTTCAGTGGACCGCGATAAGTCGTATGCCGAGACCTATAACCGAATCTTTAGCAGCGAATGGTTTCTGACGATCAGACCCTGGATGGATAAGCTGTTGGGAGGAAGCCTGCGCTTGTTCGTGGAAGGAGGAAAAGGGGAGTGGAGGCAAAATGACAATAACGACCGTATCCGGACCTCCCTGAGTGTAGTGATGACAATGCCGCATGGAGCGACGCTGGAACAAATGAACGAGGCATTTATGAAAGTGGAAAATTTTGTCTCCGGATTTCAAGAAGTCGACCTTTTTACGACGAGTATCAGTTCTGCTAACGAGGGAAGAATGAAAATCACCTTTAAAGAAGAAGCCGAGATGACCGGTTTCCCCGAGAGGCTGAAGAATGAATTGGTGCGTTATTGTAATTCGATCGGGAATGCCGATTCACAGATTTCCGGAGTCGGAAGGAGTTTTTCCAATAGCCTGGGAGACGGTTACCGCAGTGAAGGGCTGAAGGTGGTGGGATATAATTACCGGCAAGTGATGAAGTATGCCGAAGTCTTGAAGAACAAGCTATCTGAAAACCGCCGGGTGAAGAAATTATATATCGGAAATGCCCGGAATCCCGAGAAAATGAGGGAGTTTGTGGTGAAAGTCGATAAAGCTAAACTGGCCCGTAATAATTCGAATGTCAATGATATTATGTGGAGATTGAGGAGTTTGTCTTATGCCCGGGATGAGTATACTACGGCTTATATCGATAACGAACAGACTTCTATTGTTATCCGGCCCAAAAATACGGTGGAGACCAGTATCTGGGAGATGCAGAATTATCCGGTACAGGGCGATAAAGCCACTTTCCGTTTGAGTGACGTCGGCACGATCCAATATGAGGATACGTTCGATAAGATCACGAAAACGAATCAGGAATACGATGTATCGGTACAATATGATTTTATCGGGGATTATATGTTGTCGAATAAGGTGAAAGAGAGAGTGATGAAGGAAATGAACCAGAGTATGCCGATCGGTTTCCGGGTGAAGGAAGGCCGGGATTATTGGGGAGGATACTGGAAGATGAGCAATGGGTTCGATCGGCGTATTCTGTATATCTTACTGGTATTCTGTATAATTTATTTTATCTGTGCCATCTTGCTCGAATCCTTGAAGCAAGCGATGATCGTAATGCTGATCGTGCCTTTGTCGTTTATCGGCTGTTTTTTGGGTTTTTACTGTTTCGGGCTGGTATTTAACGAAGGGGGATTGGCGGCCTTTATCCTGATGTGCGGATTATCGGTGAATGCGGTGTTGTATATTCAGAACGATTATAATAATAAGATCATTGCGGGAAAAGCGAGAGGGTTACAAACTTATTTGAGTGCCTGGAATGCGAAAATTATTCCGATTCTGCTGACGGTTATTTCCACAATTTTGGGATTTATCCCTTTCCTGATCGGAAGTAACGTGGCCGATTTTTGGATCAGCCTGGCGATCGGGACGATGAGTGGCCTTATTTTTTCTGTATTGGTGTTGATGATTTATCTGCCTTTGTTTTTTATGCGTAAGGAAGATAAAGCGGGATGCAGACGGAAAAACAGTGGGATGAAGGAAGGGGGAAGAAAATGGTTAAGTCATATTGAATTGAATAAGATACGGGGATTCATAAAGCATTGATGTTTTCCTTTTTGGTCATTAAATATTAAGAAAATGATTGGTTTTTTACTCAAACGTCCCGTCGCGGTAATCATGAGCACCATTGCCTTTTTGGTATTGGGGGCAGTGGCTATGTTTCAGCTACCGGTTTCATTGATGCCGGATGTAGATATTCCCGAGATCAGTATACATTATACTCAGGATAATGCCTCGGTCAATGAAATGGAAAACAGTATCACCAACTTACTGAGAGGGCAGCTGCAACAGATTCCGTCATTATCGGACATTACTTCCGAATCCAGGGAAGGGAGCGGAACGATAACCATGAAGTTCGAATACGGCACTTCGATCGATTATGCTTTTATCGAGGTCAATCAGAAAGTGGATGCTGCGATGAACAGCTTCCCTAAAGAGATGCAACGGCCTACGATTATTAAAGCTTCGACTTCGGATATTCCTGTATTTTATATTCAGTTGAATTTAAAAAAATTGGAATCGGATATCAAATTCCTGGAATTTTGCGAATTTGCCGATGCCGTTTTGAAAAAGCGGTTGGAGCAATTGCCGGATGTCGCGATGGTGGATATTAGCGGGATGTATCAGCCCGAAATGTATATCTTGCCCGATGAAGCCAAAATGAAGAGTCTGAATATTACCCAAGACCAATTGAAAGAAGCTATCGATCAAAATAACCGGGTGTCGGGAAGCTTGTCGATCCGGGACGGTTACTACCAATATAATATAAAATTTACCAGTCAGCTGATGTCGGTCGAAGATGTCCGGGAGGTATACCTGAATATCGAAGGGCGTCTGATGCAGGTGAAAGATATTGCCGAAGTGGGCATACGGCCGAGAGATAAGAGAGGGATGTTCGTGAATGGCGAAAAACAATCCCTGTGTATGGCGGTGATCAAACAATCGAGTGCCCGGATGTCGGAGATGAAAGAGAAAGTCAGTGAAATGCTGGAAAATTTTGAAACAGAATATCCGGATATCGAATTTTCCGTATCGCGGGATCAGGCTGCCTTACTGAATTACTCGATTACGAATTTGCAGCAGAGTTTAGTATGGGGGATTATCCTGGCTGTGTTTATTATGCTGTTTTTCTTGCGGGATGCCCGTTCACCGATGATTATCGGGATCAGTATACCGGTTTCTGTGGTTATCAGTGTACTGTTTTTCCAGTTGATCGGTTTGTCTATCAATACCATTTCTCTGTCCGGTTTGATCATGGGGGTGGGGATGATGATCGATAATTCGATTATCGTCATCGATAATATCAACCAGCGAAGGGAACGGGGAGATTCGCTGTTTGTGGCTTGTGCGGACGGTACGGCCGAGATTTTCCGTCCCCTGTTGTCTTCGGTGTTGACGACTTGTGCGGTATTTGTGCCGTTGATATTTCTGGGAGGAGTTGCCGGGGCTTTGTTCTATGACCAGGCGGTAGCTGTAGGTGTCGGGCTTTTTGTCTCGCTGATCGTTTCGCTGACGATTGTCCCTGTCATTTTTTTTCTTCTCTTTAAAAGAGCACATGAAGACGGAAAAATCAGTAATTTCGTCAAACGGATCAGTTTTAAGCATCTGGATAAGTACTATACGATTGTCTATCACTTTGTGTTCTATCACCGCCATAAGACCATGCTGATCGTGGCTGTGCTGGTATTGTTGGGTGCTGCTACGGCTTTTTTCACTAAAGTGGAACGGATGCCTCCGGTAGAAATCAATGAAATGTTGATCCGGACAGACTGGAACAATAGTATTCATGTCGATGAAAATTATAACCGGGTGCAGGATATTATCCGGCAGTTTAAGGGACGTTGTACTGAAATATCCTGTCATATCGGTGAAAAACAGTTTTTCCTGAATCCCGAGGATAACGGTAATATCAATGAGGCGGAGTTTTATATAAAAACTACCGATAATGAAAGCCTGAAAGTTTTGGTCGGGGATATAACCGCTTATATTAAGAAAAACTATCCGGAAGCCCGGGTAGAACCGGCGAAGGTGGAAAATCTGTTCGAACAGTTGTTTAAGGGAGAAGATGCTCCTTTGATCATTTACCTCTCGGGAGAATCTGCCCGCAAGATAGAGGAACTATCGAAAATTAATGCATTTATCGACCATTTGAATGAGGAAATGCCCGGACTGAAATTGAATAAACCTGCCGTACAGGAAAGAATCGTAGTCCATATCTTGCCCGAACGTTTGGCGTTGTATAAAGTGAATCAGAATGTGTTGCTGAATACGTTGGAAAAGAATATCAGTAAGGTCAGTATCGGAAAATTGAATACGGGGAACCTTTATATTCCGATTGTCATTACTGAAAATGAACATACGATCCGGGATATTCTCAACGAGGTGTATGTGTCTAATTCGGATAGGAAGTATATTCCGGTAGCTGCGTTGACCGATTTGTCAATGGAATACGATTACAAGAAAATTTTCGGGAAAAAAGAAGGAGTCGTCGTGCCTGTTCAGGTTTACCATACAGGAGATAGCATCCAAGAAATTATAAAGACGGTGAGGACAGAAGCGGTAAAAGCTAATCTGGATCCTCATTTCGGAGGGGCTTATTTCGAGGGGAATGAGACTTTCTGGCAGATGTTGATGATCGTAATCGTGGCCCTGCTGATGCTCTACTTTATTTTAGCCAGTCAATTCGAATCGTTGACATTACCTTTGATCGTATTGATCGAGATTCCGATCGATGTGGCGATGACTTTGCTGGCATTGTGGATTTGTGGGATCTCACTGAATCTGATGTCGATGATCGGTATCGTGGTCATGAGTGGTATCGTGATCAACGACTCGATTCTGAAGATCGATACGATCATCCGGCTTCAACAACAGGGATTTCCTTTGCTGGAAGCCATTCACGAAGGTGGGGTGAGGCGGTTGAAGCCGATTCTGATGACGAGTTTGACTACTATTTTTGCTTTGATCCCTTTTTTATGGGGTGACGATATCGGTTCCCAATTGCAGCGGCCGCTGGCGGTAGCTATGATCAGCGGGATGACGATCGGTACTCTGGTCAGTCTGTATTGGGTACCTCTGTGTTATTATTATTTAGTTAGAAAAAAAGGAGAATAGACGATGGAAACATTTACGCGGTGGGTGTATTATTTTTTGGAGTCTTTAGGTCTCGATCTCAGTTATATGACTAATCTGAATCGCCTGATTGTTCTTGTATTGATAGCCGTATTGGCTTTTCTGACAGATTGGATTTGCAGGAAAGGGATTGTACGGTTGGTGCGTAAGGTTACCCAAAAGACAAAGGTGACCTGGGACGATCTGTTGTTTAACGATCGGGTCATGAATAATTTCTGCCACATCCTGCCGCCTGTGGTAGTATATATACTTTTGCCGATCGCTTTCCCCGACGGATCGGATGCCCTGGCGTTTATCCGAAAGCTGTGTATGGTGTATATTATAGCGGCTGCTTTGCGGTTTATCAACATTTTTCTGGGAGTCATATTCCAGTTGGCCACACAGAAAGAAGTATTTCGTGACCGGCCTCTGAAAGGTGTCTACCAGATTATTCAGGTCGCTTTGTTTTTTGTCGGTTCGATTTGCATTATTGCTGTATTGATCGAGAAATCTCCTATCCATCTTTTGGCTGGTTTGGGAGCTTCGGCTGCTATTTTAATGTTGGTTTTCAAGGATAGTATCATGGGCCTTGTTTCCGGAGTGCAACTTTCGGCCAATGATATGTTGCGCCCGGGGGATTGGATTACGATGCCTAAATACAATGCCGACGGTACGGTGATCGAAGTGACTCTGAATACAGTGAAAGTCCGTAATTTCGACAATACGATTATTACGATCCCGCCTTATGCATTGGTGAGTGATTCGTTTCAAAACTGGAGGGGCATGCGGGAGTCCGGTGGACGTCGCGTGAAACGTTCTGTCAATTTGGATGTGAATAGTGTCTGTTTCTGTACCCCGGAAATGCTGGAAAGATATAAAAAGATCGTTATTTTAAAGGAATATATCGAGCAAACCGAGCAGAAAGTACAACAATACAATCAGCAGCAGGGGATCGACGATTCTGTGCCGGTCAATGGAGTACACCAGACAAACCTGGGCGTTTTCCGGGCTTATCTCGAATTATACCTGAAAAATTTACCTGTCGTAAATTCTGATTTGACGTATATGGTCCGGCAATTACAACCGACCGAAAAAGGAATCCCTTTGGAGGTGTATTTCTTCTCCAGAGAGAAAGATTGGGTGCCTTATGAGAAAATCCAGGCCGATGTTTTCGATCATATTTTTGCGGTAGTTCCTTATTTTGGTCTAAAAGTATTCCAAAATCCTTCTTCTGCAGATATAGTCCGGGTTTTAGAAAGAGTGTGATTGGTGTTTTGTATAAAACAATCCGTTTTTTTTATAAGTGTATCTTGATTTAATCGTTCTATCTTTGGGGGAGATAAATGACCTAAAATCGAAAACAATGAGTAAAATTTTATTCGGATTGGTGGGGATTGCTTTGATCAGCTCGTGTACGCGTCCGGGAAGTTTATATAATGGCGGACAACGGATTGCTAATTGTGTTACTTCAGAGCCTTTTGAAGTACCGGTTCAGGAGGGGTGTGCCACCTATGTGATGTATGGGCAAGATACTGTCGCTATTGTCACTCAGCCGATGACCATACAAATCCCGAAAGGGATGAAAGTATCGACGAAGGGAAGTACCGGTGATGAAATCTCGATCGAATATGAGGTATTGAACGATACAGATGCTAAGATTGCTTATAATAAATCCTGGCAGGCGATTATGTTCGAAGATACCCGTTCCGGTGATTATGATTACAATGATTTGATTATCCATGTTCGGAATTTACATTCCTGGAATAAATTGCAGATCGATATTCAACCGATTGCTTTAGGGAGCCAAAAGGTGATCAAACTGGGATGTGTGATCGGTAATGATAAAAGCGAACATATCATTTCGGAAGATGTGCGTAAAGACTTGTTCGGTGGTGAAAAAGGATTTATCAATACACAAAGCGATCTGCAACCGGTCTGTTATAGCCTGGAACGCCGTCTCGACCATGAATTGGAAAAAGGGAAAGATGAATATGCTAGTATCGCCTGGTTTATTGAAGTAGATGATAATCGGTATTTTGCAATAAATGCCGATGCTGAATACAGTGACTATGATTTATTGAATGAGGAAGGGATGCCTTATGGTCTGGTCGTTTATGGTCTGAACGGCAGTCACGGTACGTTTGCTTATGCCGAAGAAAAAATTTCTTTGTTCGAAGCTTATCCGGATTTCAAAAGTTGGATTAATGGGGAAGTAGTTACTTTTGGGAAATATGCCGACAAGAAAATGATCTACAAATACAATTATGAAAAAATCCCCGGGATGACTAAGCGGATCTGGGATTGGCAATAATGGAAGGGCGACAGCCTAATCCTTCTTTTACGGTAAAAAGGTGTAGCCGTGTAGCGATAGCAACGTTAAAACTGAATGCTCATCGTTTTTGTTTAGAATAGAATAAGTTTTAAACCTTATGAACTTTCTAAACTAATTTAATTCCAGGTTTATTTTTTCTTTCTATTCCGATTCCGGGTGAACCGGTCTGATGACACAAAAAACGAAATAGAAAATGGATTCTACTCTCACTGAGATTTAAGTTCTGAAAACGGTACCGCTTTGTCCGTTTGCTTCATTGCTACTCTCCAACTACAATATCGACTTAGCATGTTTTGAGCGAGAAAAGGAGTAAAATGGGACGATAGGTCCGTCCCGGAGTACGGAATAAAAAACAGCAGACCTTTTCAGGGCCTGCTGTTTTTTATAAAGATGAATCTTAAACTATTTGGCATAGTTGATTGCCCGGGTTTCGCGGATGACGGTTACTTTAACCTGTCCGGGGTAAGTCATTTCATCCTGGATTCGTTTTGCGATATCGAATGAAATTTTTTCTGCTTCTGCATCCGAGATTTTTTCACTCCCAACAACGACTCTCAATTCCCGTCCGGCTTGGATGGCATAGGTCTTCACAACTCCATTGTACGAGAGTGCCAGATCTTCCATATCTTTCAAGCGTTTGATATAAGATTCGACAACTTCCCGACGTGCACCCGGACGAGCTCCTGAGATCGCATCACAAGCCTGTACGATAGGTGCGATCAGTGTCGTCATTTCGATTTCTTCGTGGTGGGCTCCGATAGCATTACAGATATCCGGTTTTTCTTTATATTTTTCAGCTAATTGCATACCCAGAATAGCGTGTGGTAATTCCGGCTCGTCGTCGGGCACTTTACCGATATCATGGAGTAATCCGGCACGTTTGGCTTTCTTCACATTCAGACCCAGTTCGGCTGCCATGATCGCACAAAGATTAGCTGTTTCACGGGCATGTTGCAATAGGTTCTGACCATAAGAAGAACGATATTTCATTTTACCGATCAGACGGATCAGTTCGGGATGTAAACCGTGGACTCCTAAGTCGATTGTGGTGCGCTTACCGGTTTCGATAATTTCTTCTTCGATTTGTTTTTTCACTTTATTCACTACCTCTTCGATGCGGGCAGGATGGATACGTCCGTCTGTTACCAGCTGGTGTAAAGACAGACGTGCAATTTCCCTTCTTACCGGATCGAAACCCGAGAGTACGATCGCTTCAGGAGTATCGTCGACGATGATTTCAACTCCTGTTGCAGCTTCGAGTGCGCGGATATTACGACCTTCGCGTCCGATAATCCGGCCTTTGATTTCGTCCGAATCGATGTGGAAAATAGAGACTGCATTTTCGGTCGCTGTTTCGGTCGCTACACGCTGAATCGTCTTTATCACGACCTTTTTAGCTTCCATATTGGCAGTCATTTTAGCTTCCTCCATGATCTCGTTGACATAAGAGATGGCTTCTGCCTCTGCTTCTTCTTTCAGAGAGTTGATCAGTTTTTCTTTTGCCTGCTCACCGGACATACCTGAAATGGCTTCAAGTTGTTCGATTTGCTGTTTTTTGATCTTGTCCAATTCTGCCGTTTTCTTTTCGATCAATTCTTTTTGTACTTCTATGTTGCTTTGCTGGCTTTGGAGTTCTTTCCCTTTGCGTTGTATTTCTTCCAGTTTGCGCGAAATATCGGTTTCCTGTTGTTTTAACTTGTTTTCGGCCATCAACAGCTTATTATTTCTGGCAGCAGCCTGTTTTTCATGTTCGGCTTTGATCTGTAAGAATTTTTCTTTAGCCTGAAGAATTTTATCCTTTTTGATCACTTCTGCTTCAGCTTCAGCTTCTTTGATGATATTTTGTGCCCGGTATTTCATGGCTAATCTCATAATAAACCAGCCGATCGCTATACCGACGAACAAAGCTATCACGCTTGCGATTATTGTTGTCATTGTCATATTTCTGTTATTAATTAAATTTATAATATAGTTTAATGTTACACTGTTTTCTCTTTTTGTAAATGCACAAAAAAATCCCGCACTATTTCTTTTTAATAAAACCCCTGTATGACACGGGTAGAGCTGCCATTTGATTCAGACTTCCACTGTCCCGAAGGAACTCCGAAGAGTCGAGGCCTGTCTTGTGCAAATATAAGCGTCTGCTCTAATTGTTTGAGTGTTGAGTTTTTCGCTTAAAGTCGAAATAATGCGGGAATATCTATGTTCAAAGAACTCTAAAAATACTTACTCTTTGATGAATTCATCAAGTTTCAAATTAATTTGTTCTATTTCATTAAACTTCTGTTCTTGTTGCAGCATTTTTATCGTATGCAACAGCGAAACATAAGCTAAAAAATAAAAAGGCTCCGGTTCTGTATTTCCGGTTTTATATTTTAAAACACGTTCATTAATTTCCTTTGCCGCTTTCCGGATGATCTCTTCATCTGCTGCTGAAATATTCAAATTCAGAGGTATATCGGCAATAGTTAAGTTAATGTTGCGTTTTTCAGACATAATTAATTATTCAAAAGAGCAATACATTTATCTATCTCCCGCACCAGTTGGTTGATTCGCATTTTCGCTTCATAACTTCCGTTCCCTTCCGAAATTGCACTAGCCACTCTGGTTGTTTTTAGTTTATTGTTTAAATCTTTGTTCTCTCTTTGCAGGTTTTCAAGCTCGGATTGCAAATCCTGTATTTTGCTTTCCAGACTTTTGTTCTGTTCCAGAGAGGATATATATAGTTTTATCAGTCGTTCAACTTTCGTGTTTAGCTCGTTAATAACGGCATCTTGTTTTGCTGTCATAACATAATCTTTACACCACAAAGATAGAATAATTTCTTTTAAATATCAATAGTGTTATTAATTTTGCCATGGATTTAATGGTTTTTATATGACAGATAAAATAATGTGGAGAGGGTTTGGAGTTTTATTATTGATGTTACTTCTTTTATCATCAAACGTTTGGGCGCGAACGGACACGTTGCTTTACCCGTTGAAAAATATTCCGCTATTGAGTGGAAATTTCGGAGAATTGAGAGCGACACACCTGCATTCGGGACTGGATTTTAAAACTGAAGGGCGAGAAGGACTGCCGGTGATTTGCGTGAAAGAGGGTGTCGTGGCTCGCGTAAAAGTTTCTGCCACGGGGTACGGGAATGCTTTGTACCTCGAACATGAAGGGGGAATCACCACGGTGTATGCTCACTTAAGTCGTTTTTCACCCCGGGTGGCGAAAGTCGTGAGAAATATACAATATAATAAGGAGTCATTCGAAGTGGACGAGAATATGCTGGGGTATGAACTCCGTTTTCACGCGGGCGACACGATAGCTTATAGCGGGAATACCGGGTCTTCAGGTGGTCCTCATTTGCATTTTGAGGTGCGCGACACGAAAACGGAGCATGTCTTGAACCCCTTGCGCTTCCTTTCGGTGAAAGATCAGACCGGACCGAACGTGCGGGGAGTTTACGTGTACCCGGTTTCGAACGAGGGACTACGTACTTCGCCCTACCGGGTTGAGGTGAAAAATACGGGCAACCGAGTATTCCGGGGAGGTCGGGTCTGTGTGCCTGCCGGTAGGGTTGGTATCGGGGTGCAATCTGACGACTACATGAAAGATTCTTGGAACAAGTTGGGCGTGTATGACTTGAGCGTGAGTGCTAATGGTCGGGAGGTTTTTAAGATGATCATGAATGAACTTTCTTTTGACCAGACCTTTCTGGTTAACGAGCTTAAAGATTTTCATCATTATCGAGATAGCCGGTTGGTCTATTTGACTTTCGGTAATTATCAAGAACAATTGTTGTCCGTTTGTAACCAGGATAGGGGATTCATCCTGGTTGAGAAAGACAGCGTGGTGGATGTCGTGGTCGATTTGTCGGATATAAATGGAAATCGTTCCAAGATCATGTTCCAGTTATGGGGTAAATTCCCCTCGCTGGAATGGGGCTTGGCCGAGGGGGAAAAATTATTGATGAACCACCAAAGTGATAGTTTGAAAAAAGGGAAATATACCCTGTGGTTGGAGGCTGATGCTTTATCCCATCCGATCGTGTGCAAATCTGTGGTGTATTCCTGCGTGAGAGATAGTGTCGAGACGATAGAGGTGTTTTCTACCGGAAAACAAATATACCCGTTGATGAAAAGTGCCCGTTTGCAGGTTAGCGGGAAGTTCCCGGAAAAATCCGTGATTTGTTTGCTGGAGAAAAACAAACGTTTTTCTGCCTTGAAGACTCGCTGGACGGAGGAGGGACTTGAGGCGTCGTCCCGGGTGTTGGGTGAATACACGGTTCGTCAGGATACGATCGCTCCGGTAATCCTTTACATGGGCAGGGCCGGACGGAAGATCCGGTTCCGGATTGCTGACGACTTGTCAGGTATTTCTTCTTATCGGGTTGAGGTAAATGGAAAATGGTGTTTGTTCACGTATGACGCGAAAAATCGTCTGCTGGAAGGCAACATAAATGAACCCGTTTTCGTGAAAGGAAAAAACAGGCTTGTCTTGAAAGTGGAAGATGCCGTGAAAAATATTGCTATCTTTGAGACGGATATTTATAAAAAGTAGAAGTAACAATGAATATAGAAGACGCGAAACAACTGGCAAAGCAAGGTGATCGGGAGGGAGCAATTGCTCTGCTCCGACAGATGTTGGAACAGAATGAAGGCGAGCGGGAACTTGTGCTGCTGGAATTGGGAGTGGTGTATAATGCCATGGGAGAGACAACGCAAGCGATAAACCACCTGAATGAGGTGATGCGCATAAATCCCGAAAATGCAAAGGCGAAGGCTTATCTGGAGATGATTAACGGAATTCTGAATTATTATTGTAAGGACTTGTTGAATCCTTGATGTGTCGCTGTGATTTCCTTAAAATGCCGGGGTGATTTGAATATGTGTTGCAGTATGTCGGCTATCTGGGGAATAGGTTTGCCTGACAAGCAAGGATAGGGAGGCTTGCGACATGGGAGCTGCCGGAGTACGATCGTCATCAAGCCCTGTTTATCTTGAAAACTATGGGAAATCCTACTGAAATCCTAGGGAGATAATCCCGCTTAGTCGTTGCTCATCCGTTGCACATCCGTTGCTCAAGCGTTTCGGGATGGCTGAGCTACGGCTAAACGTCGAGAGAACTTCGAATAAGGGGGATTATTTGGGTAAGATTACCTCTTGTTCTGGGTTAGATTAGGGTAATATGACGGACGTGAATGAGATGGTGTCACCATTTTTAAACACGCTGAAAATCTTTGGAGAAGGCGAATGAAAGGAGGTAAAAGATTGCGTGACACTAAAAAAGAAGTTTTATTTTTATATCTCGATTAATTGATTTATCTTTGCAGCCAGTTTTCGAATTGTTAAATATGAACTTCAATCCGCTTGAAAGGGGGTGGTCAATTATTTTTGAGATAGTAAAAAATATACATATATTTAATTAGGAAGCAGCATATTAGGGTGTTGCTGGATTTTTTTATTATAAAATAAGTATTCATTTTTTTAAAATTATAAATCATGATAATTGTACCATTAAAAGAAGGCGAAAATATTGAGAGAGCACTGAAAAAATTCAAAAGAAAATTCGAAAAAACCGGCGTGATTAAAGAGTTGAGAGATCGTCAGGCTTTCACCAAACCGTCTATTAAAAATAGAATGGCTCGTATGAAGGCTGTCTATCGTCAATCTTTGCAGCAAGCGGAAGAATAAACGATCGCTTTCTTTGTTTTTCCAAACAAAAAAGCGTAACTTGCTTACGTTATTAAATAATAGAGATGATGCAGATAGAATTATTCTTGAGGTATTTGAATGACGTGAAGCGTTGTTCTGAAAATACGATCATCGCGTATAAAGCGGATTTGTATCAGTTCTATGTTTTTTGTGGTTTGGAAAAGAATAATGAGGATTTTTCTCGCGTGACGACCAAGCTCATCAGAGAATGGGTCGTGGCAGAAATGAGGGGTGACTTGAGGGAGAACGGGACGAAAGGGAAGTTAAGTGCCGCTTCCGGCAAACGTAAGTTGAGCAGCGTGAAGGCGTTTTTCCGTTTTTTGGTAAAAGAAAAGGTGATAGAGACCAATCCTGCCGAGGATATTAGCGGGCCGAAGTTACCGAAACGATTGCCGGTTTTCGTGAAGGAAGAGGAGATGGAAAATACGTTGAACGACGCGGAAAAAGAGAGCGGTTTTTCCGGATTGAGGAATTTCTTGATCTTGTTGATGGCTTACGATACTGGTATGAGGCGTTCTGAAATTGTTGGATTGCAGGTAAAGGATGTAGATCTTTCACGTCGTTGTATTCGTGTCTTCGGGAAAGGTGGAAAATGGAGGGAAATCCCGATCATGGCCGAGTTGATGCAGGATATCGAATGTTATCTGGAAGCTCGAAGGCGCATGGTGGAGCAGGAGCATGGCATGTTTTTCGTGACGAACAAGGGAATGCCGATCTACGCGAATTTCGTCTATCGTTTGGTGACGGAAGAGCTGAAAGAGCATACATCTTTATCCAAGAGAAGCCCGCACGTGTTGCGACACTCTTTTGCCACGCATCTGTTGGAAAACGGGGCGCCGATTCAAGGGATTAAAGAATTGCTGGGACATTCCAACCTGGCAGCCACTCAGGTGTACACTCATAATTCTGTGGAGAAAATGTTGGAGATTTTTAAACAAGCTCACCCGCGAGCATAAATTATAGGAGGAAACGATATGGACATTAGAATTAATCCTGTAGGTTTTTCAGTAAATCCAGTGTTGGAGGAATTCATCAACAAGAAATTCTCGAAATTGGAGAAGTATCACGACGGAATTATGAGTATAGATGTGACGTTGAAATTGGAAAAAGACGATCATCTGGAAAATAAGTTAGCCGAGGTGCATGTTGATGTCAAAGGGCAAGACGTGTTTGCTAAAAAGAACGCGAAAACTTTTGAAGAAACAGTGGACGAGTTGTATGATGTATTGAAGAGACAACTTGTTCGCGCAAAAGAAAAAAGAGAAAATTAAGAAAAATGATCTCATTTATTGTGAGATATGATTTTTAATTTGTACATTTGCAAGCCAAATTAAATGGGTTTTCTCGCACTTGTCTGGGTAATTTTCAGGTAAACAGCGAGTTACTTGCATGAAATTGAGTTATTGAGATAAATTGTTTAATAATAAAAATTGTTTTAGAGTTATGGCTAAAGAACATTTTGACAGGTCCAAACCACACGTAAATATTGGTACTATCGGTCACGTTGACCACGGTAAAACTACTTTGACGGCTGCTATCACCACGGTATTGGCAAAAAAAGGGCTTTCTGAATTACGTTCATTCGATTCTATCGATAACGCTCCGGAAGAAAAAGAGAGAGGTATCACCATTAACACTTCTCACGTTGAATATCAGACTGCAAACCGTCACTATGCACACGTTGACTGTCCGGGACACGCCGACTATGTAAAGAACATGGTAACTGGTGCTGCTCAGATGGACGGTGCTATCTTAGTTTGTGCCGCTACTGATGGTCCGATGCCTCAGACTCGTGAGCACATCCTTTTGGCTCGTCAGGTAAACGTTCCGAGAATCGTTGTATTCTTGAACAAAGTGGATATGGTGGACGACCCGGAAATGTTGGAGTTGG
>ENA-ORUX01000405-ORUX01000405.1-human-gut-metagenome-genome-assembly--contig:-NODE-405-length-42244-cov-11.570931_pt1 | contig 42244 bp, 50 predicted proteins | sample MGYA00242087_ERZ509225 | MGnify/ENA primary metagenome ERZ509225 (study PRJEB26280, sample SAMEA2338864) | human gut metagenome | biome: human gut; feature: human-associated habitat; material: faeces... | reverse complement strand
CGTCATTTCCAATGCAGCAATGCTAAGCTGCCTCGGAACGTCAATCCACGAAACGGATATTCGCTCATTCAACAGCAATGCTTTAAGAGTTTATAATCCAGTAACCGGTATCCGCCATCGCAAAGCAAGTACTACTTCTGAAATAAGGCAGAAGATTTGCAGCTATATTCTTAATACATTTCCGAATGTGCGCCGTATAAAGATTGTTGATACCGGTAAAAACTTTTCAGCTCGCGTATGGTTCAAGTCTGGTAGGACATTTTGTGAGAAAGCATATTCAATCAGGAATCTGTATGGAATACTAAATGATAAGATTAAATTTATCTCTGAACAATAAAGAATGTTGCCCGTATGGAAATATCCGTATGGGCTTTTTTTAAAAGTTCCCCTCAAAATGTTTAGTCTCCTCATGCACTGTCATGTCTGCCCCTTTCAGGTACTTGTTGGTTGTAGAAATATCCGCATGACGTGCCTGATCACGGGCTATGACGATTCCTTCAGCATTGGCCAAATCACGGATACCGGTATCCTTCAGAGAGTAGAACTGGTAGCTGTCCGGAAACTTCAGTTTTGCTCTGACCTTATTGAAGTAGTTCCTGTACACACGGGTGGTCACCTTCTCACGTGAGGGCTTAAAGCCCTTACCGAACAGATAATAATCATTGGGAGAATTAAAAACGCCCAGGTCAAGCATCGACTTAATCAGTGCATCATTCAGTCCGACCATGCCATCCTTCCGGTTCTTGCTGATACTGGAACCGATAAATACTTTCTGTTCCTTCAGGTTGATGTCAGCCAATCGGATATTGGAGATTTCATCCGGACGGATAAAGGTGTAATAAGCAAACTGACACAAGAACAGGAAATGCGGATTCTCTTTCTGGAGATACTTCCTGAGCTTCTGAATATCCGGAACCGTCAGGGCAGAACGTTTCTTCTCTTCTTCTGCCAGCTGTCGAATCTTCTCAACCGGATTATGAGTAAGGTATTGCTTTTCCATCATCCAGTTACAGAGTGAAGACAACCAGGTACGGTAGTTATTCCGGGTTCTGGCCGATGAATCCCGGTCAAGCAGCACGTAGTCCAAGAAGTCAGAGATGAAAGACTGGTCAATCTGATACGCATACACGATGGCCGGAATATGTTTGGCTGTATACTCCTCAAAGACTCGCAGGCGCTTCTCATAATCCTTCAGAGTATTCTCCTTAATGGTGCCAGCTGCATACAGTTTGCCCAGATATATATGATACCTTTGGATAATATCTATATACGGGGTGTATTGCCTGGAGTTCTCTACATTAGCCCAGGGATTCCATCCGGAACGGAGCTTTACATTAAGATTGGTGATGATTTCATTTGCCCGACGGCGACGGTCGGTCAGCTTGGGTATTCCATCCAGCATATACTTTTTCCGCTTCATTTTCTGTTCCAGCGGATCGTATGCCGTGAAGTCAATATACCATGTTTTACCAGTATGTAACTTGGGTTCTGTGTACGAAATTACACTCTGAATCGATGCGTTTTTTCTAAGTGATGAACACATTTTTTTCTACGTTTTTCGAATTCGAAAACGCAGTACGGTTTGACATCATGAAAATTAGTTGTCCGAAATTTGTCCGACCTATAAACGGACAAAAGCTGCAACTTATTCAGTTACAGCTTTTTATCTCGGCACGGGAAGAGAGGCTCGAACTCTATGGAAACTTTCTCCCTCCTTCCCTATCTTGATATTCAAGCTGTTACGTTTTCGAATTATGTGATTATTTTATATTGTTTGTCCCAAATCTGTCCGACTTTCAGTGGGGTTAACCAACTGATTCATTTGCTCTAAGAGTAGAATTCTTTTATCTTTCTCTTCAAGCAAACGTTCCAGCAATTCGATTTTTTCTTTGTACTGCTGCTCATTATCTCCTTGAGCTGATGAATAAGCCTTGAAAGGTTTCTCCCGTTCAAAGAACACATCCATCGACACCCCGAAAAAATCCGCCACTTTCTCCAGACGTTTCACGGTGGGATTCCCGTTGACAATCTGAGCCAAAGAAGCATTGGCTTCAGTACCAAGGTATCTTAAAAGCTCCTTGTTTGTAACCTTCTTATCTAACAATAATTGTTTGATAACATTACCATTATACATTGTATTATCATTTTTTTCTCTTTCAAAAAATATATCTATAGATACATTGAAAAAATCAGCAATTTTCTCTAATGTATTGCAGTTTGGAACGTTTGTTCCTTTTATTATATTATCAAGAGTGGCTTTTTGTATATCAGCATAACGATAAACATCAGCTTTCTTAACCTTCCTCTCTCGTATTAATTGTTCTATGATATATCCTTTGAACATACTTGCTTTAATTCTTATTTAATAGAATTTGTATTGTACGTTCCTTTTCAGACAACAATTCTTTAAGATGTTCAATTTCCCTTTGACACTCGTTCAATCTTATATCTCCTGAAACTAGATTTCCATTACCATTTACACTATGACCTATACTTGAATGAGGCATTTTCTCATTATCAAAGAAGTAATCTATTGATACTCCGAAAAATAATGCTATCTTTTCTAATCTCTTTGAACCTATATCTGAGCCTTTTAAAACGTTTTCTAGAGTTTGCACAGATATACCAACCTTTTCACAGAAACCCTTCTTAGTCAATCTGTTGCTCTCTATTAATTCAACTATTCTTTGAGGTACAAGCATATATTATTTAATTTTTAGTCATTCTAAATATCAATAAATATTGAATATATAATAAACAATACTTTGATTATTATCAATAAATCTTTAAGTTTGCACTATAAATTTAATAATTAAATCAATAGCAAATAATATAATCATCTAAAAAGTAACAGAAATGGTAATATCTAACTATTATTTATCTCTATCGGGTAAAGTGAAAAGTAAGTTCATTCAAGATGTGATTGAATTGTGCGGAATATCCTACCCCTCTTTCTTCTACAAGATGAGAAACGATTCATGGACCAAACTTGAACGCGAAGCGATAGAGAGGTTTATTCAAGAAAATGAGAAATCAAGTTGAGTTCTACAACACGCCATCAGGCTATGTAATGTGTGATGATGGCAACTATACCACCCGGCTATCAGAATCCAGCCGGGAAGTAGTGGATGAATTGCTTGATACCATACGAGAGTGTTATTCCGATGCGTACCGCGCACTTGAACAATGCTATTCCAAGTCAAGCAAAAATTCCAGATACCAAAAATTCAGAATAGTGAATCGCTTCATACGATGTAATTGTGGAGAACTGGATACCCAAAAGATAGATTTTATCGACGGGAATATCAATATCGAGCAAGTACATTGTCCTCTGAGAGGTTCCGGTGACTGTCAGTATGAAAATGTGATATGCAATCCCAAACGTACATCAGCCCTTACCGTAAGACAGCTACAAATAGCAGCTGCACTAGCCGAAGGACTGACCCCACTAGAAGTATCAGACAGATTATATATCTCAATCCATACGGTACACAATACCATACAGGCAATTAAGGTAAAACTAAACCTCAAAAATACTACCCAGATAATCTCCTGGTACAACAATATGAATAAGTAAAATATTGATTAGTAGAAAATAAAATTATGGAATACGTCACTTCACCCAATCTAAAATCTCCAATGCTTCTTGACAAATACATAGGATTTACATTAGAAGAAATGGACCTTGCCGGTGAGATAATAACAAAGGCATTGGAAAAAGAACTGGCTAAAACAAAGAAAAGATATGAGAAATACCTGAGCATACAAGAAATCGGAGAAGCCACTACACGTCAGCAGACAATCCTATATAATGTTGAGAAAAGATACAATGATTTGGATACTCTTGTACACGACCTGAAAGGACTGATAGATTTTAGCAAAAAACTGAGAGACCCAAATCGATTAAAACCAAACATGGGAGAACAAGGAGGTCACATATGAAAGAAGAAGATTTGGTCATGGTTTCTGCCGAAGCCACAGGCTTAGGAGAGCCAATGGAAGCAATTATAGACAAGATAGAAACATTCATGGGACAAACCCTTGTCACGGTTACTTATACACGACCGACCGCATTATCCGGCCTCGGTGGTTGCTTTGTGGATGTACATATAACCTTAAAAGAATATTGAATTATGACAAGAAAAAAAGATATAGTAAAACTCAATAAACTGCACCTGATTAAACGTAGAAGGATGCAAAAGTTTCATGCTAGGAAATATATTAGACTATGCAAGAACTATGGAGGGAATCAAGAATCAATACGATGTCTTCAAATGTTTGTGTCAATTAAATATTTAAATCTCGATTCTGAATTAAGAAGATGTGTTGGCACTTATAAAATCAGATTTCAGGAAAAAAATAAAAATTATTATGCAGATTAGACAGTGGTATTATGGGAAACATGAAATTACACAAAATGGAAGAATGAGAATCCGTCTTCCATACAAAACAAATTGAGCACGTCTATTACACTTCTGACATGCTGGTACGTAAGGTGACCGGTTACATTATAATATGCCGAAAATCGTTGAATAACGGTATCTCAAAAAATACCCCCAGACGAAAACGAGTCCGATGGGATGGCTATGGACGTTGTTACAACATCAACAACAATACCCGTCTGCGTGACCACGACATACACTTCTAATCTATCTTTTATAAAGCCGGCAAATGCCTGATATTTGCCGGTATCCAAAACACTCTAAAACATGATTTCCAACTCAGACATAGAAAAGATTCTTGACCGTGCCGACATAGTAGACGTAGTAGGACAATTTGTCCAGCTGCAACGGTCCGGAGTCAGATACAAGGCATGTTGTCCGTTCCATCAGGAAGACACCCCGTCCTTCATGGTAGACCAGGCACGCGGCTTATGGTACTGCTTCGGTGCTTGCAAAGAAGGTGGCAACGTCATTAAGTTTGTGGAGAAAATAAATAACATGAACTTCCCAGAGGCGTGTCACTGGCTGGCCGACAAATACGGCATCGATATAGAAGACAAGAAAGAAGAGAAAAATCCGGAAGAGCTAAAGGCAATTCGCAAACGTGCGTCCATGTTCGCAATAAATGAATTTGCGGCTCAATACTTTCTTGCGAACCTGCAAAAAACAGAAGCTGACGCTGCACGGGCCAAAATCAAACAGAGATGGGGTGAGCAATATCCTCAGGAGCAGGGTATCGGTTATGCACTTCCTTCCTGGTCCGCTTTTGCAGACGCAGCCATCAAGGCCGGATACTCTGCCGACCTGATGGTAGAGTGCGGACTGATCCGGAAGCGCAAGGAGGGTGACGGATATTATGACTTCTATCGTGACCGTATCATGATACCCATCCGCGACCGGTTCCGGAACATCATCGGGTGGACTGCCCGCGACATGAGCGAAGTGGATGGCACTCCCAAATACCTCAACTCCTGTCAAAGCGATATATATGACAAGTCCGACAGCATATTCGGTATTGACAACGCCATCAGGCAGGCTGCCAAAGAAGAAAAGTTTTATTGTGTGGAAGGTGCCCCCGATGTAATGCGCCTGCAATCCATCGGAATAAACAACACCATTGCCTCGCTGGGTGCTGCCTGGACAAAGAAACAGTTCTACCAGATTAAAAGGTATGCCACTTCCCTTTGCTTTCTTCCGGACGCGGACGCCATCAAACCAGGCGAACAATACGGTACCGGAATAGCAGCCGTCATCAAGTCCGGCCAACTGGCTATGGAGTGCGGTTTCTCCGTATCCGTAAAGGAGATTCCATGTGGTGAAGGAAATACGAAAAATGATCCGGACTCTTACTGTACCAGCCGTACCAAGTTCAAAGACCTTGACGAAGTAGATTTCATCACCTGGTATGCCGGATATGCCTTCAAGGCTGACGGTACCACCGAAGACAAAAGTTCAGCCGTTTCCAAAATTGCCCAGATGGTGGCCATGGTTGGCGACGAAGTCAAAGAACAGATGTACCTGGAGCAGCTGAAGAAAATCTATAACCATAAGAATCTTTGGCTTACGGCCATCAACCGTGAAAAGAAGAAAATTTCCGAATCCAGGGCAGACAAGACACAGACCATCAACCGGGACCTGCTGGCCAAATATGGATTCTTTGAGTCCAACAACTGTTATTACTCAACCAACGACGGGAAAGAATATCAGTGGTCAAACTTCGTGATGCAACCGATGTTTCACATCAAGGACTCTCTTAACCCCAAGCGACTGTACCGCATCAAGAACCAGAATCGCCAGGAGGAAATCGTGGAGATGAAGCAAGAAGACCTGGTGTCGTTATCAAAGTTCAAACAGAAGGTCGAAGGACTGGGTAACTATATCTGGCTGGCTACCGAAAAAGAAATGACACGCCTGAAGATGTATCTCTATGAGCAGACGGAAACCGCGATGGAGATTACCCAGTTAGGGTGGCAACGCAAAGGATTCTATGCGTTCGGCAATGGAGTATTTGACACCGAATGGCACCCGGTAGATGATTATGGTATTGTTCGCCTGGGCAATAAAGGAAACTACTACCTTCCGGCCTCCAGTCTGATTTACCGGGACGATGACAAACTGTTCCAGTTCGAGCGGCGATTTGTCCACCTGAACTACTCCGGCATCTCCATGAGAGACTACTTTACCAAACTGGTAGGAGTTTTCGGAGATAATGCCAAAGTAGGCATCTGCTTTCTCCTGGCCACATTGTTCCGCGATGTGATTACCGGTTATACCAAGAGCTTCCCCATCCTGAACCTGTTCGGACCGAAAGGTTCAGGAAAGTCAGAGCTCGGTCACAGCCTGATGTCCTTGTTCATTATCGACAACACACCTCCCAACATTCAGAATGCCACTATCCCGGCACTGGCAGAGCTGGTAGCACAATGTTCAAACGCCCTGGTACATATTGATGAATTTAAAAACAACATTGACATCGACAAACGCGAATACTTGAAAGGTTTATGGGATGGAGCCGGGCGCAGCCGTATCAACATGGACAGAGACAAGAAGCGTGAGATAACAGCCGTTGACTCAGGAGTCATCCTTTCCGGACAGGAGATGGCAACAGCTGATATAGCTCTCTTCAGTAGACTTATATTCCTGACGTTTTCCAAATCAGAATTTACCGATGCGGAAAAGAAACGATACAGCGAACTGGTAGACATTCGCAAACGAGGCCTGTCACACCTGACCCTTCAGATATTGCGTCATCGGGCCAAGATGGAGCAACAGTTCGTCAGCAACTTTCATTCCTGTTTGTCTGACATTATTGAAGGACTGGGGGCAGAGAAAGTGGAAGACCGAATCTTGCGTAACTGGATCATACCGCTGGCAGCCTTCAGAACACTCGAGGGTGTACTTGACTTGCCGTTTTCATACCAGGATATTCGCAAGGTTACACTGGATGGCATAATCCGTCAGAATGCAGAATGTAAAAGCAACAATGAATTGGCCAACTTTTGGAATGTGGTATCTTATCTGCAGCAGGATGGTGAGATATTTATCGAAGGTGATTACCGTATAGAATATGTCAATAAGTTCAAAAGTAACCTGATAAAGATTGAACAGCAGTACCAGGAACCCAAGGCCATCCTGATGATGCGCAAGAACCGCATCTTCATGCTGTATAAAAAGTTCGGCAAGCAGGTTGGCGATTCAATTCTTCCGGAAGGCTCGCTGGTGTACTACCTGGAGAACTCCAAGGAATACATGGGTAAAAAGAACTCAGTCCGGTTCAAAAACATACAGCGTGGTGTGGAAGTTCAGAAAATAGAAACGACTCCCACCGGAGGAATATCCTACAAAAAGACCTCGACACCGGACATTGCCCTGTGTTTCGATTACAAGATGATTAAGGATACTTATAATATTAACCTCGAGGTAGAGGTGGAAGGTAATGAGACCACAAGTGATGATTTAGATTGAATATTTTAATATTAAAGAATCATGGAAACAAAAATTATTGCAAAAGTAAACAATGTGGATATTGTTGCCACAAGTGATGAACAGTTGGTACCTATCCGTCCGATATGCGATGCATTGGGTATTGACTACAAGGTTCAATGGCAAAAGCTGAAAGATGACGAAGATTTGAGTTCAACTATGGTGCTGAGCACCACGGTTGGAGCCGATAGAAAGGAGCGTGAAATGTGCTGCCTTCCTATCCGCTATATTTTCGGATGGCTCTTTACTATCAACCCCAAGAATGTGAAACCTGAAGCTCAAGAGGCGGTTCGTGCTTACCGCCGCAGTTGTTACGATGCTCTTTACGCTCACTTCTTCGGATCGCAGAAACGCCAGATAGAACAGAATCAGATTGAGATTAGATTGCTTGAAGAACTTGCCGACCTGAACCAGCAACAGCAGCAGTTGAAGCAGACTATATCTGAGAAGCGTAGAAAACTGGATAAGTTGCGTGAAGAGAGATTAAAGAACGAACCTCAATTGTTTGATTAAGATTGGTTATAAAAAAGGTTTTAGAGTTTATAAGGGCAATCGTTGTGAAACGCTTGCTCTTTTTTTATTTCTATTCTTTGCTATTTCAAAACAAATCACCATATTTGCAGTGCTCATTACAACGTAACTCTAAATGCAGGACGACAGGCTTGCATCATTTGCAGGCATTTTTTATGTCCGCATACTTCGTAGTATCAAAATATTGGTATCCGTGTACCCCCGTGTATAGGCTTAATGGCCGTACAGCATTTGGAGTTGAATGTGATGAGCAACGGGACAGGCATGGATACCTTTTTTATTTATATGTTAAATTACAACTCTATTTCCAATGCAGCTATGCTCGGCTTCAACGGAACGTCAATCCACGAAACGGATATTCGCTCATTCAACAGCAATGCATTAAGAGTTTATAACCCGACTACAGGTGTTCGTCATCGCAAGGCAAGCACAACTTCTGAAATAAGACAGAAGATTTGCAGCTACTTTCTTGATGCGTTTCCGGATGTACGTCGTATCAAGATAGTTGATACTGGTCAAAAGTTCTCAGCTCGTGTATGGTTTAAGTCCGGCAGGACATTTTGCGAGAAAGCATATTCTGTCAGTAATCTTTATGGATTATTAGATGAAAGGATTCGTAATGTATTGTACCAATAATAATATTGTAGAGAGATGCCTGTACGGTTTACCGTATGGGCATTTTTCGTATATGTCAAGACCAGTTTCTACCTTTTCCCACGGGGCGAAAATGGCTTCTACACCTTCTACACTTTCTACAATGTTGAAAATAAGTGATTTATATATTCTACAACTATTCTACAAACCTTCTACAAAATTCTACAAAATGCCGTTTTTGTTAAAACCTTCTACAAATTACTTCATTTTCTACATAATTTCTACAATTGTAGAAGCCTTATAAAATTATAAACTATTGACTACCAGCATATTTTATTTTCTGTAGAAAGTGTAGAAGGTGTAGAAGGCAAAAAGTATGTCATATCTGGAAATATACTTTTTGCTTTTGGGCCACATTAATAGCATATTTATTTATCTAAAAAGTAATATATATATTATATTTGTAATAGATAATCAATTCATTATGAGCCACATTGTGTTTTATATCAAACTGGAGCCTTATTTAAAGCAATGGCTTCACAATAGCCTGGGAAATCCGGTGGTATTTCCACCGCAGAGTAATGAGAATGCTGTTATCCGCCGTTTCCTCCGGAAAAGGCCACCGGAAGTTCAGCCGGAAATGGCAGAAGACGAATTGACAGCCATCGTCATTCCCGACAGCAAAGCCAAGCCGCCGCAATATTATAACTACCTGGGTAAAAAAGCCAAGGCAGCTGTAAAGGAGACCATCGAAGACCTGTTCCGGGCGAACCTCTGGAATGAGATGAGCGACCTGACTAAACGCGATTGCGGACTGAAAAAGACCATCGCTGCCTGGTGTGAAATGCACGGCATCGATGACGACTATTCGGAGACTGTCAGACAGAAATACTACCGCATGAGGACCAGTTATAGCCGGAGAGGTATCTTTTTAGGTTCTTTAACCAGAAAACACTCGGATGAGTAGGCCGTTTTTGTACAAACCCAAACAACACCGAACACACATAATCCAATAACGATAATCATGGTACATCTGATTCAGAACATTAGAAAAGTAGAATGCATCGAGGCCTATCACCTTCAGCATTCAGACATCATAGCCGACCGGGGAGTATGGCTGAATGTCTACCAGCAATTCAGCCCAATTTCAACCATCGGGCTGAGTTCAGTCGAAATTTCCGACAAAATCGAGAACAAACAACGCATTTTCACCACCAAACTCACCATGTTCCGGTCAAAGAAGCTGCTACCTGGTGCCAAAAAGTTCTGCTTCAAGGTAACAACCGTCACCGGCTCCAAGTTCCTGATTGGTTCATCCGAAAAGCCCTACCCCGTCATACAAAACGAAGAGACTTTTCCGTCCGCAGCCAGTGGACGGGCAGGTGTTACCGTCACAGTAACCCTGACCTCCCCTATTCCGATGCTTGCCATATTAGATTAGAGTCTTTTTATGCAATATATATAAGGTATAATATTGCGTAGACTAATTTTCGACAACATGGATTATAGTATTAGTATTGATTCACACATCGGTCCTTGGGGATATTCGAAGAACTATATCCGAAGCCAGATGTCAGGTTTGAAAAACAAGCCTGTCAATGTGCGTGTATCGTCCCTCGGTGGCTCGGTAGACGATGCGCTCGACATCCGGCAGCAGTTTCTTGATCACGGCAACGTGACTTGCTACCTGTATGGATACGTGGCCAGTGCGGCTACCATCCTGGCTACCGGTGCCAAGAAAACCTGCATGTCCAGATATGCATTCTATCTTATTCATAAGGTGTCAAACTGGGTGGATGCCTGGGGCAACTACAATGCCGACCAGATTCAGCAGCTTATCGACGACCTGAAGGCTAACAAGCTGGAGAATGACAAAATGGACTTGGTACTGGCCAACCTCTACGCCAACAAGTGCAAGAAAAAAGTAGATGACATTCTTCCAATCCTGAAAGAAGGACGCTGGCTTACTGCCCAGGAAGCACTTGAATACGGATTCATTGACGAAATCGTAGAAGACGGCTCAAAACTGAACTTCGACGATGCCATGAAGACCCGTTTCAACATGTTCCATCTTCCGGCTTTGCCTTCAATGGAGGACAAGACCGAAAGTCCGGAAGCAGAAACCGCGCCCAGTTGGTTCAACAATTTCGTGAACAAATTCTTCAAGGGACACCAGCCGGATACTCCACAGGCACAAAATAAACCACTCAATCATTCAACAACACAAATGAAAAAGGATTATCAGAAAGTCAATTCCATCTTGAAAATCGAGGGTGTGGAAGTTGACAAGGATGGTAAGGTAACGCTTACCGAAGAACAGGTCAAGGCCCTCAATGACCGCATCACCAATCTGGAACAGGAATCTTCTGATAAAGACAATCAGATTTCAGAGCTGAAAAAGCAGAATGAGAACCTGAAAAAGACCGATGGTGAAGATACCACTCACATTAATGGTGACGAAGGTGAGGATGATGACCTCACAAAGCTCAACACAGCACAAGAAATGTTCAACAACGTAAAAGAATTGTTATAATATGGCAGATACAAAAGGTTACGTACAGATTACTGATGAACAGCTTGCCAAGTCGGCTGTCAAGTATAGAAAAGAATTGCTTATGATGCCTGTTCTTGCCATGGCTTCAACTTTGCAGCACATGTCTCAGAGACCTGGTGTTATAGGGAAAGAGACTGTAGGTGAAATTAATGGTGACATTGAACTCGGGCCGTATGATGAAGGGCGTGTTGATGAAAATGGTGTATCCATTGATCCGCGTACATTAGAGACTTTCTTAGGTAGCGTAGTGAAAAAGTTTTCCCCGAACTCTGTATGGCAAACAGTTTATGGCAACTTGATTTCAAAGGGGGAAGCTTTAAAGAATGTCGACATCACCCGTCAGGTTCTTGCTTTCCTTTCTGCTAAACTCGGAGCTAATCTTAATGCTGTCTTATGGTCTGCTAAACGTAATGAGAGTGGAACAAAATCAAAAGACCTTTTTAACGGTTTTGATACCATCACAAAAACAGAAATGGACGCTTCCAAGATTTCTGCAGACCTTAAAAACATGTTTACTATCGAGGCTATCAGCAAAGACAATGCTGTGGATGTTTTAAAGGAATTCTACCGTGCTGCCGACCCTGTGTTGCGAGAAACTCAAACTAAACTGTTTATTCCTCAGGGTGTTTATGACAACTATGTAGACGATTATCAGGCTACCGTTGGCCATGTTCCTTATAATACGTCATTTGAGAAGACGTTTCTCGAAAGTTCTAACAATAGATGTGAGCTGGTTCCTCTGGCTAACAAAGCCGGTTCCGCTTTCATTCACCTTACTACAAAAAGTAATATGCTTGTTGGTTACGGTAATGGTGCTGATAAGGAAACGATTCTGGTAGAAAAGCATCATCCATTCAAACTTGATTTTGTTGCTACCATGTTTTTTGGTGCTGAATTTGAAACAATTTCTAAAGAGCGTCTGCTGGTGGGTACCATCGACGGTACAACTCCGGTTCTCGCTGGCATAGGAGGGTAAATTATGGCAGTAGATTGTACAAGCAAAGGGATGTACGAATCCCTTTCCTGGTGCCCAGGTCAGACCTCGACACCAGGTATCAGACGTAAGGTGTTCTTTATTCCAAAAAGTTGGATTAAAAAATGGCCGGTTCTTCCTGCTATTGACGGAGCAGAAAGCATGGCTGCATTAGCCACATACGAAGGCGACTTTGTGCTGGCAGCTGACAAAAAATGGCAGTATATAGAATTACTGACCACTAAATCGTCCATCAACGCAGAGTCACAGGGTGAAATGCCTTCCAAGACTATTCTGAACAAAGCAACGCTGGTTCACGCAGGTACAGATGAAGAAGCCTCCGGTTTCTGTCGCCAGGCCAACATCGATGAATTGATCTTTCTTTGTCAGCAGAAGAATGGTAAGTTCCGCGTAGTCGGTTCTGAAGCTTTTGACCCTTCAGTCACCATTTCACAAACTTCAGGAGAAGGAGACACCGGTACTGCTGGTACCACCCTAGAGGCACAGTGTACGGACATTTGCCCGTCACCGTTCTACACAGGTAAAATCGAAACAGAAGATGGCGATATCTCCGGAGCGGATGGTAGCGCAATCCTTCCGGGTGGATAATAATAGGAGGCTACAATTATGTACATAGATGAACAGTTAACCATAAACATGCAAGGCTGGCTCAATACGGAGCCGGCCAAGCGTGACCTGATGAAAGGTGCGGAAATGGTGCTCAAGCTGACCCGTAACCGCATCCTTTATCAGAACATTTCCCACAATCCGCAGAAGTTTGCAAGCAAGATTGAATATGAGCTGAAGAAACATCTGGCCATCCGCCTGGATAGAAAGACGATTCAAGACGTGGTCAAGATGGACAAAGAGCTGGTTCCGGCCGTAGCTGAAACACTGGCCACCTTCCAGCCTGAAATCAGTTCTGACGACGACACACCGCAAGAAGCGACCATTGCCAAAGGCAAACGCACGGATCATGATTCACTACCCGAAGAAATCCGTCAGCTGTGGGAAGCCAACAAAGACATCTACTTCCGCCTGAAGCAGACTTTTGAGACTTTGAAAACCATGAAGGATGCTCTTCCATGCGACAGGTACGAATACCTGAAGCAACTGGAAGAGCTGGATGCCAGATATCGGGATAACATGAACAAGTACGACCATTTCAATCCGGACAATCAGGGTGCCGGCGGTACAGAAGGTGAATCACCTGAAGACCCTGCTGAAATGGCCAAAAAAGTCAGTGCAGCCCGCGGCTATCTGTCAGACAACAAGAAGAAACTGGCAGAGCTGAAGGAATCCGGAGACCAGGAGAAGTACGAGAAGCTGCTGGCCAAAGTACAGCAGAGATACGACTTCCTTATCTCCACCAGAAACAACGTAGGAGAAGACCAGGTGAATGCCTTACGTGAATTAGGGTTGAAAGCATGAAACATGTAAACCGATTGCTGAAGCCGTTATCCGATGTGCCGTTACAGGCGTACCTGGATAACCGGCTTCAGCTTTTTGATGTCCTCGAGTTCATCCTGTCACAGACCGGACCGGCTAAAGTCTACGTGTCCACCTTCTCTACTTCCGAGGAGTTCTTACGCAGATTGTTCTCCCTCCGAAAACGGCAGCTGATTCTTCACTCTGTCCTGATGGCAGACCTGAAGGCAGCTAAGAAGACTGTAAATCTGTACACCTTTATGTCTTCCGTATTCGATGATGTGTACCTCACGGAGAATCACTCCAAGGTACTGCTTATCGAGAACGACCGCTGGATGGTTACAGTCGTTACCAGCCAGAACCAGACGCGAGGAAACCGGACCGAATGTGCAATGATCACGACGCAGCCAGACCTCTTCCTTACCTTACGAGACCAGTTTTCCGAAATTATTAGTACCCGCAGCATACACCTCAATGGAATTCACTTCAGCACAGATTGACAAAATCAAGGAACTTGCCACGATGCTCACCCCGGTATCGGATATTGCAGTCCTGATGGACGTAGACGAACGCCGTTTGCGAGAAATCATTTCCGACAAATCCCATCCGGCCAGCATAGCCTACCGCAAAGGGAAAGCCGAACGGGCATTGCAGATCCGGCAAAACGAGCTGGAGCTGGCAGAAGCCGGAAGCCCGTTGGCGGTGCAGCTTGTGGGTTCCTACATCCGTGACATGGATTCCGACGAAGATTTATAACTATGCCATTACCCGCAACGATTGATATTGCCAAAGAAAACCTCTTCGCCTCGGTCGACGAGATGCGAGAGCGTAACATTCCCGAAGTCATCCAGCAGCGTCTGCTCCGGCTTCGGGACATGTATAATTACTGGCTCCAGTACCCGCGCATACGGGAACAGGAAATAGTGCTCGAGCTTCAGAAGCGATACCAGATACAGAAGTCAGCTGCCTACGAAGACATCCGCATCATCAAATACCTGTTGGGTGATTTGAACAAAGCCACCAAGGACTACCATCGCTACCGCTTCATCCAGCGCAACGAAGAGAGTTACGAGATGGCCAAGCGCATGAAGGACGCCCGGGCGATGGCCGCCTGTGACAACTACTACGCCAAATACATGCAGCTCGACAAGGAAGATGCCAAGGACTTAGGCTACGACAAGATTGTGGTGCAACCCTTCCAGCCGGACAGCGACCCGACGATTATCGGAATTAAACCGATACCGAACATCCGGCAGCGCATTGCGGATAAGATAAAGCAGTACATGAATGAGGATGTCCAGGACATCCAGTTTGAGGATGCCGACTTCAACGAAGACGACATTTTCAACCCTAAAAAATCACAGGAGGCACCCGAACCATGAGAGAATACTTCCATGACACCCAGCAGCAGGTGCTATTCACACCGGCAAAAGACATAGTGCTTTGTGCCGGACGTGGTTGGGGGAAAGGTCCGATTCATGCCGCTATCAATCTGCGCAACATGCAGCGTATGCCAGGAAGCATCACCGGATTTGTGGCGGCCAACTGTAAGCGTGCCCTCACCAATACCATCCCGTCCATGCTGATCCACTGGCAACGCTGGGGCTTCAAGCGCGACGTACACTGGACTATCGGCAAGAAACCGCCGAAGTCCTGGGGATGGGGTGAACCCATCTTCCAGCCCGACAACTGGGAGAATGTCATTTCCTTCTACAACGGCTCGATAGGTTACATCATCAGCCAGGACCGTTCCGGAACTTCCAACTCCTTTTCACTGGATTACCTGGACATCGACGAAGCAAAGTACATCGACTTCGAGCAGCTGAAAGACGAAACTCTTCCGGCAAACCGTGGTAACAAGCAATATTTCGGCCATCACTACTTCCACCATGGCATGCTGATTACCTCCGATATGCCGGTCACAAAGAAAGGTTCCTGGTTCCTGGACTACGAAAAGAAGTGCGACCCGGAACTGATTGAAGTCATCCAGGCGACAGTACATGAGATTTGGCGGACAAAGAAACGCATCCGCGACCTTCAGGCTAAATCAGAACCGGTTCCTTTGTACCTGAAGGATTATCTGCGTACCCTGAACCGTGACGTGTGCCGCATGGGTTCTGTGGCAGTTCTGTACCGCGAGTTCTCCACGATTGAGAACATGCAGCTGCTGGGTGAAGCATTCATTAATCAGATGAAGCGTGACCTTCCCCCACTTACCTTTCAGACGGCCATCCTCTGCCGACGTATCGGTATCAGTCGAGACGGCTTCTACTCCAGCATGACAGAGGGGCACAAATACAATGCGACCGACTTCAGCTACCTGGACAGTCTGGAATATCAGTTCGACAAAATCAAGGAGCCTTCCTGCCTGATGGATGCTGACCTCGATAGGGATAAGCCCATCTGCATCGCCTTTGACTTTAATGCCAACATCAACTGGCTGGTAGCCGGCCAGCCGGACCGGAACCGGCTGAAGGTGATTAAGTCGTTCTGGGTAAAGTATGAGCGTAAGCTCGAGGCTCTGGTGGATGACTTCTGCAAATATTACCGGCACCAGCGGCACAAGGAAGTCATCTTCTATTACGACAGCACGGCCTTGGGTTCCAACTATGCAGTCAATGACGAAGACTTTCATTTCGTGGTGGAACGTTCCTTTCGGGATAGGGGATGGGAAGTACGCAATGTATATATAGGAAGTCCGATGAAGCACATTGAGAAGTGGCTGCTCATCAACCGGATGTTTGCAGGTAGGGCTAGGTTATCACCATTCTTTAATGAACAGAACAATGAAGACCTGCTTATCTCTGTCCAGACTGCAGGTGTGTATAACGGCGGCAAGGACAAGCGGGGTGAGAAGCTGGCAGAGACGGAGGAAGACCAGCTTCAGGCAAGAACGGACGGTTCGGATGCCTTCGATACGTTGTGTATCGGTTGTGAGCGGTTCCCACAGCTGACGTTCGATCTCTTTGTAACCTCGTCCATGTAATCAGAAATGCTAATTAGATATTTCATTGAGGTGTGTCCCGATGACCGTGCAGATGGTTGTCGGGGCTGTTTTTTATGCTTTTATAGGTGCTTGGTTGTTAATATAATTAACATATTCCGCATGTATACATGTTAAATAATTTAAGGTTTTGTAGCGCGGTGAGGGCAACCCTTCATAAACCTCCATACAGATTGTATTTATTAATTTATGTAAATATTTGATTCTTTGTGCTTTATAAACTTGAAGAGCGGAAATACCAAAAAATATTATCTGTTTAGCCTTATAGGAAGATGCTAATTCATTGTGAAACAATTTTCTAGCATCCGAAAAATCCCCAGCTTATCGGGATATATCCTGTGATTCCCGATAAGCTGGGGATTTTTCGGGTTAAAAGGTAGAAAGACACTCTGTAGTCTTTCTGTGCTGGAGATAGCGTTCACGCAGCGGCCCACCCGCCCCATTGCTTTCCCTACTGGCGGTATAGCTAAAGCTATGTATTGTTTGACTGCTCTTCTGTTCTTCTCTTCGGAATTCATATCGGTGTCACCTCTCACTGCCGGTTACGCCTTTTCATCACTGCAAAGGTAAATGTTGCCTGCCGTATGCCAAGTTCAGGCGCTGTTCACTGTAAAAATCTCCACCCTTCCAGGGTAGTATTCAAGGCCGGGCTTTACGGTGAAAACTTGTCTTTCACGGCTGGCAACACCTTTTGACGCAGTGTAAAAGGCGAAACAAACCGACAGCGAAAGGCGACGGAATAAAAAAAAACTCAGAGAAGGAAGAGCAGAAAAAAGGCTCACTACCTCGGCTCGAGGTTCAAGAATAAAACTCTAAAAACCACTGATATGAAAACCTTTACCGAATCCATGCTAAACCAGTGCAGAAAGTACATGTTCAACTTCTTTGACTACCTGCCCACAAAGTATCAGGCCAGCGCAAGAGACTGGCAGGTGAGAAAATTTGTGTGGGCATTCAAAGACGGTAAATGTGCAGTTTCAGCTGCCCAGCTTGTCGCAAAGAAAATCCGTGAGCAGTTTGGCACGTCAGCGAGTGACATGGTGTTTGTCTGTATCCCAGCCAGCAGCCAGCGGAAAAATGAAATCCGATACAGAGAGTTTTCGGAAGAAGTGGCCAGACTATCGGGAGCGGTAAACGGATACAGCCATATCACGGTAGAGGGTGAACGGCTGGCAATCCACGAGAGCAAATCAGGGAAGCACGTAAACGACGTGCAGGTAATCAACTTCGACAAGGAGTTTTTCAAAGATAAAAAAGTGCTTGTCTTCGATGACGTGATAACACGTGGTTACTCCTACGCTCGTTTTGCCTGCCACCTTGAAAGTTTTGGCGCATCCGTTATCGGTGGAATGTTTTTAGCGAAAACCTTATTTGTCTAACAATTTAATAAACAACATTATGAAAGATTTATTCGAAATTTGCGGAGAATGCCGCCACTTGAGCGACGCAGAAGTAGTTTATCAGCTCACCAACAACAAGGAAACAAGCAATCAGGTGAACGCCATGTTAGCGAACGGCAGCAATGTGTCGATAGAAGACATTTGTAACCTGCTGACACCGGCACGCAGAGATATGGCACTGGCAGTCATTGAACTATACAAGAGAATCAAGGAACGGAAGAACAACTACAAACGTATAACTTCCAGCGCCGACGTTTACGAAGTGATGCTTCCCTACATGGCAGACCTGAAAGTAGAGGAATGTTGGGTTATCTTCCTGAATCAGGCATCCCGAATCATCCGCAAACAGCGTATCTCAGTCGGAGGGCTGGCGTCTACTCAGGTAGATGTAAGAGTGATTTTACACGAGGCACTTTCTTGCAATGCCACCACCATAATACTCTGCCACAATCACCCGTCAGGTAATTTCCAACCAAGTAAGGACGACGACCGCCTGACGCATGCCCTGCTGGAAGCGGGACGAATTATGAATATCAGGCTTCTTGACCATGTGATAGTAACGGATGGAAGCTATTACAGCTACGGGGACGAAGGACGCCTGTAGGGGCTGCAAATGGCCGTAGCAGCGTTTAGGGAGGTGGGTAGCGTCGCGGCCGCCCGCCGCCCGATTTTGCCTGCTGACACAAGCAAAATCGGGCGGCGGGAAATAAGGTATTTACTTTTTCTACGCCTAAAATCGGCGATAATAATAACTATTTTACTATTATTTTACCGTTTTTATTTGTAGATAATAGTAAAATTACTATCTTTGCACTGTTGAATTAAAACAGTGATCTATGAAGACAGTGAAAGTTTCAGCAATTCTCCAGAAATTGCAGGATGACGGATGGTATCTATCGAATCAAGAAGGTAGCCATCGTCAGTTCAAACATCCTGTCAAGAAAGGAAAAGTAACCGTCAACGGTCATCCTTCAGACGATGTTTGGGGATTTTTGCTAAAGAGTATTGAAAAGCAATCAGGGTTAAAATTTTAACCCTGAGCGCTTGCTCTAATAGATTTTTAATTCAACATAGGCGGTCTTAATAAGACCGCTTTATTTGAAAACTTAATACAATATTATATGGATAAAGTTGTTATCGAAACCGCACGTACTGAAAACGGATATAGTGGTGCATGTGAATTGCTCCCTGGGTGGATTGTAGCTACTACTGGTGATTTTGACAACTTTAAAAAAGAGGTTGTCGACAGCATCCGCTTTTATGTAGATTGCGCCAAAAAGGACGGAGATGAATATCCTGCGGTCTTTGATGGAGAATATGAACTTGTGTACAAATTTGACGTGCAAAGCCTATTACTTTATTATCAGGGTATTTTCTCTTTTTCTGCTCTACAAACTATTACTGGAATAAACCAAAAGCAGCTTGCACATTATGCAGCAGGCAGAAGCAAGCCACGCCCTCAACAGGCTGAAAAAATAGCCAGAGGGTTACATAATCTAGCAAAAGATTTAATGTCGGTCACTGTTTAATTCAACACTTTGCTTTGACTGAGAGATAGAAGGAGCCTCTTTGTAGGCTCCTTTTTTATTGGATTTTTTGCCCTCCTCTAAACATTTTATTACATTTGGACTATTATTTTTATAACAAATTTAATAGGCCAAATGAAAACACAAGATTTCGTCGCAATAGACTTTGAAACCATGACACCGGAACTGACCAGTGCATGCGCCATAGGGCTTGTAAGAGTCCACAACGGGGTTATCAGCCAGAAGTTCTACTCACTTATCAAACCGATACCAGACTCCAGGACTGAACGTAACACCCATGTACACGGTCTGACGGATGAGATGGTAGCCAACGCCCCCACCTTCTCCGAATTGTTCCCTTTACTAAAATCCCTCATCGAAGATCTTCCGATTGTATGTCACAACAGCTCCACAGACATCAACGTCTTCAGAAGCTGTATGGAATACTATGGCCTGACCGGCATTGACCTAAGCCACTACGTCGATACACTCGAACTGTACGGCAAAGGCTTGAAAGCATGCTGTGAAGAAAACGGCATCCAGCTTGTCAACCATCACGACGCACTGGCCGATGCGGAAGCCTGTGCAAAGCTCTATCTCTGCTACCAGGGACACCTGGCGAAAGACCTTGCACATTACGACCTAAAGGAAGTAATGGCAAATAAGGAAGCACGCAAGTACGACCATGACACCTTGATGCCTTTATCTGAGGAAGACATAGAAAACAAGGATACGATTTTCTTCCAAAAGAAAGTGGTGATTACAGGTGTCTTCTGTGCCTACCCTGACCGCGATGAACTCGGTTCTATTCTGAAATCATTCGGTGCAGACATAAATACGACAATATCAGGCAAGACAAACATTGTCATTGTCGGTGAAGGTGCCGGCCCATCCAAACTCAAAAAGATTGAAGAATTCAATGCCAAAGGAAAGAACATCCGGCTCATTTACGAGAAAGAATTATGCGAAATCATGAACGAAATAACTAAACACTAAGAATATGGCTATCAAAAAAGAAAATGTAAACTTGACCTACGACGCTTTGTGGTTCAAGACCTTTATGGACAGTGGAGAATTGACATTCTACAATCGAGAAATCTTTATCTCGCCAGGAATGGCTGGAAGACTGGACATCTTCATGCAGTTGCTGGGTAATGTGGGCGGATATGCCAGAACCACGAACTTCGACAAAGATCTTGACGTAGTGGTAGTATCAGATTACCTGATGAACAAATTCAAGAGCGGAGAGAAAGACGAATTCTTCCAAATGCTCGAAGACCTGATTAACGCCAGCGCAACTCCCTACCGGAAACTGAAATTCACTACAGAATCTATCGTACTTGAATCATTAAACACCCGGGCAAGTGGCCAGCTTCGTCAGAACAAGAAGGACTTGAAAGATAAGAACACGACTCCGCAGATGATTGAAGCAATCAACCAGGGCATAGAAAGAGATGAACTGATGCTCGGCATGATTAAGAAATATAAAGAATCTACCAAGGAGCCACAACAACAGAATTTATTTTGAGACATAAACAAGTATGATTGGATTTATCCTTATAATATTTTTAGCTGGATTTATATTTATCGCTTATTTGAAAAAATCGAACGACTCTTCAAATAACAAATCCAATGGAACGATAAGTAGCAATACTTCAAATTATGACAATAACAGAACACAATTAAATCATGCATCTAATACGCAAAAAGCTAAAGAAATACCTTCCACTGCAAAAAAAGTGAATTTTGCAGTGAAGGGTACATCCTATCGCTCTCAAGCCGATATTAATGCAGCAAGAAATGTTCGAGTAGGTGATGAACTTACTTTAATTCATGAAGCATATAATGATTATGACTCATTTGCAATGATGGTATTAACTTCCGATGGGCATCATATTGGTTATGTAGAGAAAAAGTATTCCATGTGCTTCTTTGCATATAAGGACAAAATATATAAATGTATCGTATCTAAAGTAACTAATGACGATGTACCATTTATATATGCCAACGCTTTTCTGCCTTTTGATGCACGTGTTCCGGATGATGACTTAAAAGTTCAGAAGATGACATCTAAAGAAGGGCAATACATAGGCAATGGAGTAACTGTCAAGATTACTACCGAGCATAGTCTTGCCCATGAAACCAACCCCGATTTGGAGCTTGCTGAAAAATTAAAATATAGTGAGCCTGAAAAAGCCGTTGAGATATTTTTGTCATGCGCTGCAAATGAATCTGGACTGTATTCTTTACACCAGGCTTGCTTTTGCTATCGTAAAATGAAAGCCTATGATAAAGAAAAAGAACTGATACAGCAGATTATTACAGTATGTAAAGACGAAGGCAAAGAAGAATACATTCCTGAATATGAATCACGGCTAAAATCTGTAGAATATTACATCAACAAACAGAATGAAAAAGGAGAACTGGACAAAGCGTATTCTCTCCAAAAGGAAGGAAAATATAAAGAAGCACTTGACCTTTATCTTTTTTACTTCAATAAAGATAAGTTTGTTTTAAACTTAACTGACAGAATCATCCAATGCTATCGGAAGTTAAATGACAAATCAAATGAAACAAGGATGCTTGAATATGCTCTAAAAAATAAACTTTCAGAATCAAACAAACTAAAATATGAAAAGAGATTAGAGAAACTAAAACAAGAGCAATAAGACTTTAGGCTATCTTTAATTTCATTGATACGCTTTGCTATTTATGAATAACAAGAAAAATTAATCACACTCAGTACTCCTTAGCCAGTACAGCTGTACTTCCCTGAAAGTACTCCAGTACTTCCATGGCAGTACTGAAGTACTCCTTAGGAAGTACTGAAAACATGACTGAAAGGCTCTATAAAAAGCGGAAACCATAAAAAAGTTTCCGCTTTTTCTTTTGCCATCTCAAAACAAAAACATACATTTGCAGTGCTTACCATTTGAAACAGGCGAGATGGCTCGCCATTTTATGCTGCGGGCATTTTTTATGCCTTGTGGTTTACCATATCGTATAAGTTCCGTCCCGTGTGGAGTGTTAATGCACCCACAGCCTGTTTCAGGTGGTAAGCAACGGGGAGCGGAACTTTTTTGTTTCCTCTCCGTAATTTAATTATTTATTGTTTCATTTTAATGCTTACCAAAAATGAAAAATCAAATTGCCCTGCCTGCAAACCAGGCAAAACAAAGCCGTATATCGTTATGGCTTAACCGTGAAAATGTATTGTTCTCCTCCATCATGGAAGAGAAAGTTTCCAACCGCCAGACTGTGCTCATTTCCCAGGCACTGGCTTCTTTCTGTATCTTAACCTGTTCCGTATTCACCCATTGGCTGGCCGCCATTGCCTGCCTCTGCTGGTTTGCTTGTTCCATTTTACTTTGCAAGAAAGGAGGTTTATAATGGATGACAATGTAGAAAAAGCGGTTTTCAGAGTACAGAAAACTTCTTATTACAATAAGAATGGGCTATTCATCGAAGAATTCCAGATATGTATGAATGGTTGTGATAGCATCATGTGCCAGAGAGAGGAGTTCGAAGATTTATACAAGATAATGGGTATTGCCCTTAATGACAGAAAGGAGGAGACAAATGGAAGAGGGAGTAGAATTTGAAGTTTTAGTTCTTCAGCAATATTGCGAACAATGGCTTCCAGCTAAGGAAGTTACAGATTATACAGTATTTAAGACATCGCAACAGATACAAGACGAGTTGAGTGAAATGGTCGATATAAGTATTAACGATATAACGTTCAACTTACTCAAAATAGGTTTTAAGATAGCAATTAATCCAGAAGGGAAACCGGCATGGATGATGCAGCGCAGATAGACTGCAAGTTTTTAGATGATTACATTTTTTCTACATTTATATCGAGGTGTGGCGTCGTGAGGACGCTGCACCTTTTGTCTTTTTACCCCTTTCCGGAGCCGGGTATCTTTGAGAAAAACAAAGAATTATGCTCAATGTTGCACATAACATACCCGACTTTGTCCTATCTTCTGATTTGGAGGATTTCACATTCAGTGCAGACCAGAATGTTAGATTCTCACTTTCACAAGACAGCACTTTAATTTTCGAAGAGACTTATACACCGGATGCAAATAACGAAATACGTATCCTCGACTTATTTTCCATCATAGAGCCATACCTCCTCGAGACGCCGATGGCTAGGTTTAGCTATCAATTAATTGTCCCTGGAGAAACCTTATACAAAGGTTTTATCGTGCTGTTATGCCGTCCCATCATCCCCTGCAGTGGAGTAGATTTCGTGACGAACTATTTCCTGACGACCTTGGCTGGGCGTGACAAAATCACCTCCTTTGGTCGCACGGAAACCCTTTACCTTACTACCGGAAGTTTGTCTTCAGGCGGTACGACTATTCCCGTGACGGCAGAATGTGTCTTCGTCAACGACCAGAACCAGCTTCTCAAATCCACCCGTTCACTGGGCAATGTGGCCGACTACGGTATCCGCTCCATAGACGTATCCCCTTCCCGATTTACCCAGTCCGGCTACCGGCTGTTGCGGTACACCATCCTGGCCGGCGCCCGGAAGCAGACTTTCCACGTAGACCAGGACGAACCGGAATCCGTCGGCCTGAAGTTCCGGAACTCGTTCGGATGCGTCGAAACATTCTACTTTGTGGGCGGAGATACGGTAGAGCCGGAACTGACCCGGAGTGCAGCTTACTTCGCCGGGCAATACAAGAACTATTACGTAGACGAGCAGCGCAAGCACACACTCAATACAGGTTACATCCCCGAAGGTATGTTCAACCTGGCCGACGATGTGGCAAGGGCTACCGAAGTCTGGCTGATGGATGAATTCGGAGACATCCCGATAACCATCACCGAAAGCAATACCAGCCGGAGCGATGAAGACGACGGACTGTTTGCTTTCACTGTTTCCTACATCTTCGCATCCCGGTACCAGCAGCGGCTCCGTCTGCTTCCGGACATTTTCGACGACTCATTCGATGACACATACAATTAAAGCCTATGAACGTAATACATATCAAAGACGCATTAAGACTGCTCGAGTCCGGGCAGCCCTGCAACCTGAAGCTCTGGAAGCTCAGCACAGGTGACATTCTGGAATACAAAGGCGCGGTGTGCGTCGGCTCGCACTGGCGACAAGGACTCCATCGGGTTCGCCTTCCGGCATCCGGCTTAATTCGTTCCTTCCGCGACATATCCCTTTTCGAAATTAACAACATGACAATTTACCTTTAATATGGACAAGACAATCCTGCAATACGACGGCGACTTCATGCCTGGTGAGATATTCGATATCGAGGTTTCCAACGTGGCCACCGAAATGGCTTCCGTAGAAGACAGCAGCCTGGTGTTCGATGAAGATGCAAATGTAAAGACTACGCCTGTTCCCGGCCGGAAAGGCATGGCGTATGTCAATTTCGGTGAAGACAACCAGCTTCCGTTTAATATCATCAAGATGATAGGCATCGACGAAGTGATGAGCCAGAACAAGCTGTTCAACGTCATCACCTGTTACGGTGCCGGACTGAAGTACATGGACGTAGACACCAGACAGCCGACAACCCATCCCGAAATCAAACGCTGGCTGATTCACAACAGCCTCCCGCTATTCCAGCTCGAGCAGGCTACAGACATGAAGTATTTCTTTTTCTGTGTGTCGGTCATCATTCTTTCCAGGGACGGCAAAAGAATCAACCGGCTCATTCACAAAGAGGCCTGCTACTGCCGTTTCCAACAGGCCAGAAGGGGCAAAATCAATCACGTGATTTATGCCAATTTCCGCGAAAACGCCTCGCTCCGTCCGGAAGACTACGAAGTCATCCGTCTGCTGGATCCGCGCGACCCGCTGGGCGACCTGATGGTACTCATGGGGCGTGAACCTGGACGCGATGGTGAAACAAGAGTCCGTACAGAAGACCGTAAATTCGCTATTCTTGTGCGCTTCCCCACACCCGGATTCCAGTATTACCCCATCCCCTACTACACCAGCATTTTCCGGGGCGACTGGTACGACATCAAGCGACTGATTGGGAAAGGCAAGAAAGCGAAGCTCCGCAACCATGCCAGCGTAAAATACCAGGTCGAAGTACACAAGGACTACTGGAGTAACATTTGTGCGGAAGAGCGCATTACCGACCCGCTGTAGAAGATGGAGCGTATCAAAAAGGAGAAGGAAAACATCAAGAACTTTGTTTCCGGAATCGAAAACAGCGGCAAGGTCTGGATTACCGGATACTACATCGACCCGAATGGCCGTGAAGTCCGGATGGTACGCATCAATGTGGTGGAGACCGGCAAGGAAGGCGGCGACTGGAGCGAAGACATTCAGGAAGCCAGTAACATCACCTGTTACGGTGACAACATCCATCCCAACCTGGTAGGTGCCACACCAGGCAAGGGACAGAGTAACAACTCCGGTTCAGACAAGCGCGAGCTGTTCACGCTCAAGCAGGCACTGGAGATTCCTTTCCACGACCTGATGAACATCCCGCATAACATCGTCATCGAGTACAACGGATGGAGTGAGAAGGTGTATCCGGATGTACCCATGGTGCTGCTCACCACCCTTGACCAGAACACCGACGCCAAACAAAAGACAGCTTCAGACCTTGAAAACAAATCCTAAAACGAATCAATATGGCTATCACATTTTCACAAGAGATTTTCGAGAAGATTTGTTCCTCTGCCACCCATTCTACGGCAGAGGTGTATGATATGATTGCTCCTCACCTGGACGACACGCTTCAAAGCATCAACTGCGTGCTGCTGGGTGACATGGCAGACAAATTAGATACTGTTCCCGGACTCGAGCAGGCGGTCACAAAGCTGGTTTGTCTGCGTACCTATCAGGAGCAGATACCACAACTCGACCTGGTACTGACTCCCACCGGATTCGGTGTGGTGTCTAACCAGAATCTGGCCCCGGCTTCGGCCGACAGAGTGAAGAACCTGCTGCAACAAGTCACCAATGCAGCCGAAGATACCTACGACCGGTGTCTGGAGCTGCTGGTCGGTACCAGCTGGGCAGATACGGCACAGGCCCGTATCAACATCCCGAACCTGATGTATACAGCCAAACAACTGAAAATGTACGTTGATTTTCCTTCAGCAGATGTACATCGTTCCAAGCTGCTCGAGTTCCGGACAAAGATGTACCAGGCAGAAGAAAAGATACGGCAGCAAGTGTCGGCCGAGTTCTTCGACCACATCCTCGAACAGGCCCGGCACAATGCGTTCACTAAAGAAGAGTCTGCCATGGCCGACTACATGTGCAAGTTCATCGGCTTCTGCATCGCAAAGAACTGGCCGGCAGCAAAGAGCATGCTGGAACGCATCGAGAACTACGCGGAATCCAAAGTAGAGGTATTCACCAGCTACAAGGACTCCGAGGCCTACAAAGTCAAACATTTCCAGACTTACCAGAATGAAAAGAATGATTCCACATACTTTTGGGGGTAGAATACTCGACTTCCAGTTCCCCACTTCCTGGCAGCAGCTCAACCAGGAACAGCTTCGGTACGTATTCCTGGTCATCACCCTGTTTTCTCCGGTCAAGGCTAAGACTTACGTCTTCATGCGCTTCACCGGAATCCGTGTCCGGAAGCGAGTGAAAGGAGGATGGCTCTGCACGTTCCGCCTGAACTGGCACAAAAAACTGAGGTTCATCCTTCAGGACTGGCAGGTGCGCAGCTTCCTCCGGCAGATTGATTTCATCTCCGAACCCAACGCTTATCCCGTCCGGCTGGACAGGATAGGCGGTCGGTATGCCATCGATGCACTGCTACACGGCCTGAGTTTCGAAGATTACCTTTGTTGTGAGAACCACTACCAGGGCTACCTGTATTCGCAGGACATTTCCCAGCTCAAGGCCCTTTATAGCTTCCTCTACAAGAAGAAGCCGGGCGTCAAAGGTTCACTGAAGGCCGCCTTTTCCCGCATCAAGGAATACGAACTGGTTTCCGTATTCCTCTGGTGGGGAAGCATCAAACTGTACTTCGCTTCCCTTTTTCCCCATTTCTTCCAGCCGTTCCACCAGAGGACCGACGCTGATCAGCCGGAACTGCCCGACCTGATGGGCGCGATGAACGCCCAGATCCGGGCACTGACCGGTGGTGACGTGACAAAAGAAAAGGAAGTCCTGCAGATGGACTGCTGGCGGGCCCTGACCGAACTGGACGCCAAAGCACACGATATTCAAATACTAAAATCAAAACAAAATGGACACAAGTAAATTCTTTGACGGCCACGCCTATTTTAAAGAACTGACCGAAAAGAACAAGCTGGCCAAAGCCAACTCATTCTTTCCATGTTCCTGCAGCGGTATCAATTCACTCCAGGATGTACTCGACAATTTCCGGAAACAGTCTGCTTTCGTCTGTGTCGACGATACCAACGACGCAGCCACCGAACAAATCGGAGGCGGCTGGTTAAAGAAGCGCACCTTCACGGTATTCCTCCTGATTCGTTACCGCTACGACGACATGACCGAGCGTGCGGCAAAGCTGGACATCTGCCGGCAGATATTCAGACAGTTCCATTCCCGCATGATCCGTGACAAATACATCTACGAAGACCTGGACTTATCCTTCCTGAATGTATCCCGCATCTACACCCGTGAACTGGGAGAATACTTTATTTCCGGATGTACCGGCTTATACTTTATGGTCGAACTGACCGAACCCACAGATTTATGTTATAAGGAGGACGAGTGGAATGGCTAATACAGACACTAACAGGCCGGCAGCCACCGATGAAGACCGCAGAAAATATCAGGAAGCCTGGGCAGAAATGATGGTGAATATCTGGCGTGAAAAGATTGAGAGGCTGCACGTCATTAATACTTACTCGCTTCACCAGCAGATACGCGATAACGTCATATCTGCCACGGACTCAGTATCTACCATTCAGCACAAGTTTCTGGAGTACGGCATATATCAGGACATGGGTGTTGGTAAAGGATATACCAAAGGTAACGGCGGTGACTTAGAGATATTAAACCCGGTCTATCGTGAAGAACACGGGCTAAATGTGCCTCGCAAAGTTGGGCCAAAACCCGGTGGATACTATACATCCGGCAATCCGCGTAAACCTCGAGAATGGTTTTCCCGGCCCTACTTTGCATCCATCATGGTACTGAAGGAACAGATGGCCTACATGTACGGCGAAGAGTTCTGCGGTTTGCTTGTCGATAAAATCGAGGAAGCAAACCATAAGCGCAGCACTACTCTCAAATCACGTTTATACGGAACGCACAAGCGTAAATAAAACAATGTCTTTTTGAAATCTAACTCGGTAAGTTTACTTCGTAAAAAACTCAGAATTATGGCAACAAAAACATTCGAAGAATTAAAGCAACTGGCCATCCAGATCCGCGACGAAAAAACAAACAAACAGAACACAGCCACCCGTGTAGGCACGGCAATGCTGGGACACATAAACAAGCTCGAGCAAGATTACTACGACAAGACAACAATCAACAACCGAACAAGTGAGTATAACGTATCAATAAATCATCCGACTTCCGGTATATCCAGTTCAAACAAATACGACCTCTCAAGTGCGATTGCGCAAGTTCCGGCAGAACTTAGGACTTCCGGACTTACCGTTAGCTTCCTGAATGAGTCCGGAGATATAGAAAAATGGGAGTTCAGCGGCGGTTCCTGGGCGGTTAGCAGCTTTTCGCAGGTAGGGGCTATGAAAATTACTGAGCTAGAAATAAAATCAGATTATGTATCTAGTCCTGATGAACTATATACATTCACAGACATAGAATCTATTGGTAATCTTTCTTCTGCCATTTTAGCTGATGGTAATATAGGTGGAGGAGCAAGTAATGGTAAAAGAGCTATATATACAGTAACAGAAGGCGATTTATTATATATCAATGTAAATAATACAATAACTGATAATGGATTCTTATTGTATGCTTTTTATTCAAGTACAGATACTTCATCAACAAATTTAATTCAGAAAGGTAAGGATTGGAGGAAAGGTGATAATAAATTTATTGTAAAATGTCCAAGAGGTGCAACAACATTAGTACTGTCAGGAAAAAATGAAGAAAGTGTATATTTTAATGTGGCAAAACTTACAGATAAGTTTGCAACCAAAAAAGAATATACAGAAGGTATTAATAATCTGTCTAATGATATAGTTTCATTGTCTGACAAGGTTTCAACTATGGTACAAATAAACGTACCTCAATTAGGTAAATGGATTAATAATTATGGTGAGGTTGGGGATGTAGCTTCTTTAGGATTAAATTCTTCTGGCTCATATACATATATCATACAAGACTGCAAAGAAGGAGATACCTTTATAATAAATACATCTACATCGGCTCCTACAGCTTTAAGAAATTGGGCTTTTTTGGATGCTGAAAATAGGATTTTATCTTACATGAAAAGCGGAACTTCTGATAATGAAAGAATAGTTGCTCCTGCTGATTCTGTTAAATTAGTTGCAAATTTCTTGACAACGAAAACATATTCTTTAACTAAAATACTACCAATATCTGAAAGATTAGAAGAAATAGAAGACTCTATATCTTCACAAGATAACATTTTACCTATTACTCACGGCATGAGCGATATGGGATGCATAGATTACGAGACATTTACTACAGACAAGGAGTATTCAGTTATTATAGAATATGGTCAGAGTCTTTCTAGAGGGCAATTACAACCTAATACAGGAGGAAATGTTTATATAGAGGACGCATTAGATGGATGCCTATCTATGGGAAATAAAATGACGTTGGAAGATGGCGAGCTACAGACAGTAACGACGAATAACGGTTTAGGAGAACAACCACCTTTACTTAATTGTATGTCCACACTGAAAATGTTATTGAATAGAACTTTTTTAAAAGGTATAAATTTAATAGGTACTACTCCCGGTATAGGAGATACAGCTATTGAAGACCTTGCTAATGAGGATGGCGCACCATATACTTTGTTCAAGACCCAATTACAGAATATTGTAACAAGAACCTCAAATAAGGCTAATTGCGTTGCTATTATATGGATGCAAGGGGAAGCTGATGGATTAACATTAACAACTGACGAATATAAAACAAAACTGCTTGAATTAAAGAATAATATGCAAAGAGATGTTATGTCTATATTAGGGCAGGATAAGAAGCCTCTATTTTTTACCTATCAGACAGGTAGAGGTTTCCCGCAAAGGCAAGCTGTAGCACAATATCAGTTTGCCATGGAAAATGATGATGTTATTTTGCTTAACCCTGTATATTATTTGCCTGGTCCAGCGCATCCTTCAGCGAATGGCTATAGATGGTATGGAGAGCAATGTGGTTTACAACTATTTGATGTTCTATATAAAGGTATTAGAAAAACGGCAGTTATGCCTATGGCGGCAAGAAAGATAGGACAAAATGTAATTATAGATTGTATTGTACCTGAACCTCCATTATGTATAGATACTAATATAATAACCGAACAACCTAATTACGGATTTGATGTATATCTTAATGACAGTCCTTGCACAATAAGCAATGTATCTATAATAGGAGGTACAAGTATTAAGCTAACCGTTGTAGAAGATATAAGTGATGGCACTGTTCAATGTTCGTATGCTTATGGTTTAGGTAAATTAGGCGATGGATATGGGAATGTAAGAGATAGCAATAAAGCTATATCAAGAACTAAATATATATCAGATGATGAATTGGGTGTAACAGATGGTATTTTCCCAACAGATGAAAATGGTGAACCTCTTACGGAAAAACCATATCCAATGTATAATTGGCTTAATCAGTTTTTATTGAATGTAGAATAAACCGTGTAAAAATATATAGGTAGGGATTCCCTACCTTATTAAGAATCAATTTATGCTTATGTCCAGTGTCTTTAAACTAAATAACTATTATAGATTGAGATGCTATTGCTGCTAACTTCCTCTGTATATATTGTTCTTCACCTAAAAGAGGATGTGTACCATCTGTAGTATAAAAATTTTTTGTAGGTTTCCCTGTTTCCGGATTATTAATTTTTCCAGTGAATCCAACATTAACATCTAATGCAATCAAAGGGAATCCCCATTTTTCACATAATTTTCTTTGCGCTGTACTTATTATTTGTCTTGTGTCGTCCCAAAATGTGCATAAAGCTATTTGTACTGGTTTCCCACCATCAATATTATACCATTTTGATTCTGTATCATTTTTCATATTATAGCATAATTCATAATATTTTTTTATGCAATAATCATACATGGCTGCTTTTAGATTATTATCTAACCATGCCCCACCTTCATACAGCTCTTTATTAATTGGTATTATTTTAGCCGTTTCATAATCTGAAGCCTTGAAGGCTTTCAATTCATCTGCGTTATATTCTCTATCTCCCTGTACAGGCAATAGTGTATATGCATCTCTGTCATGAACATACATTATTATTAATGCGTCATGATTTTCAAATTCTTCTTTATTGAATAAATTTGGTAGATCTTCCAGGCTATTATTTTTACCATAATTATATAAAGCATTAGCCAAATATCCAATATTAGTGGCTCCGACTGCCTTATTAATTGAATTGACATTTTTGCTTTTACACGCAAGTTCAAACCATCCGTTGTTCGAACTACCTATTGATGCTCCGACAAGCATTACACTTCCCCCCGAAGGTACATATAACGCTGCGTTTACATAATTATATCTAAAGACATCATCATAATTTAGTTTTGTTGATATAATTTGTAATATATCTTCATTTGCATTTACAAGGTCTTCTCCATTCCATTTGTATAACCCGTCTTTATACTGATATATTGCTCCGGGTATAAATTGTACAGTTTCCCAACCATCTTGAGTATATCTTCTTAGTTGTTTAGTATTAGTGTTATAATAAGTTCCAAAATTTTCTTGAGCTTCACTGTTAAAATTATATATATGAATCAACATGTCTGTAACTGGAACCGGTTTATCTTCTTCCTCTTCTACTTGTTGATGTAACAACGACCAATTAATATCATTTGGAAAGTTACCATCACCAAAATCATTAGTTCCAATATATTGCTCAGTTCTCCAACCGAAAGTTGGATGTTGATAAGATATAATCATACCTTGTAGCCTTTCATTCCTATTAACAGCTTTTCTTGTTGTAGCGAAATCAGTGTTCCAGGTTAGAATTGCATTACAAAATCCATTGTAGCCTTTATCATAACTTTGAGTATATGTTTTAGCTATATAATTATTCCCATCATATATAACCTCAACTATTTCATTTTGTTTCCATCCGTAAGTATCGATCACATCTTTATTATAATACAATATATTCTTAGCACCTGTATTATTAATATTTAATGTGGCCGGAGTACTACTTTTGTGTGTGTTGACAAATTTAATCAACATTCTACATCTATCAGATAAGACAAAGTTGTTCACAATTACAGTTTTTTCTATTGTCGCACCTCCTGTATTACATACAACATATAAGCTATCTGCTAATACTGTATTTACAGTTCCTATTCTTGCATCAGCATCTACAAGGTCTTCTCCATTCCATTTATATAACCCGTCTTTATACTGATATATTGCACCAGAGATAAATGGTATGGTCTCCCAAGAACCATCTTCTTTCAATTTTCTGAGCAATTTAGTTGATTTGTTATACATTATATCTCCAGCATTAACCGCTGTTTCCTTGACTAATAATGTCTTACTATCTAACTTGGTAAGTTTTTCAGCCCCGACCTGCGAAAAACTGCTAACCGTCCAGGAACCGCCAGTGAACTCCCATTTCTCTGTGTCCCCGGATTCGTTCAAGAAGCTGATGGTAAGCCCGGCCGTCCTAAGTTCTGCCGGAACTTGCGCAATTCCATAAAATCAAGGTATTATGTTGTTATTTAAGATGCGGTAGAATATAAGTAGAAACAAGGCTACTAGCTAGTTATTTCTACCCATATTCTACTTCACTATGTCTTTTTACCCTACTCCATGACTTCATACTTTTGAGTAACAAACAATCAAAAGTATGACAAATTTATCCAATCTGTTTGAGTGGCTGAAGATTAGTAACCGCCCAAAACACCTCAAAGCAGGTATCATTATTTTTATCATCTGGATTGGCTCAGTCCTTCTTCTTACCACCATGACTATCCTACAAGCTGCATTGACCGGTGCAATATGCGTATTTGTAGCAATGTGTGCTGTAGAATATATTCAAAAAAGCATTGGTGGGAAATGGGACTGGCTGGACATTTTGGCCGGAATACTCCTTCCTATAATTGTAGTTTTGATTATTTACCTATATGGAGTTTTTAAATGATATCGTCAATACAATCAGTAGTATCCTTTCTTCAATTTTCCTCCCACTAATAGGAGTATTCATGTTTCACGACGCACGGCGTAGAAAAGAGGAAGCAACAGCTCGAAAGGAAGAAGCAATTGCTCGTAAAGCCGAAACGGACAACATTACCAGTTATGCTGCAGAATGGAAAGAACTTTATGAAAAAAAAGAAGCTAAAGTACAAGAGCAGGACAAAAAGATAGACCAGCTTTATGCGGAAAAGAATGAAGACCGCCTACGAATTCGCGAGCTCATGGAGAAAAATACAACATTGGAGTTAGAGAATCAAAAGCTGATTGTAAAACGGTGTGACGTAAGAGGATGCGGTAAAAGACAACCGCCCAATGATTATTAACTATAAAAGCAAGTTTTTTATGACAACACAACCACGAGGCCTGCGTAATAACAACCCAGGCAACATCCGCAACTCAGATGCGACAGACTGGCAGGGAGAGATTCCTGCATCTAAAAAACAAGACAAGACCTTCGAAGAATTCGAAGACATGGCCCATGGTTACCGGGCATTAATCAAGCTGCTGCAGAACTACCGCCGGAAATACGGATGCCAGACGATTGCAGACTTCATCAGCCGATGGGCACCCAGAACCGAAAACAACACATCAGGCTACATTTCACGCGTATGCCAGGAGATGCAGGTACCGACAACCTACGTCCCGAACGTGGAGGACAAAACGACCATGTGTGCCTTTGCAGCTGCCATTTCTCAGGTAGAAAATGGAGTTCCGGCTGTAATGGCAGATGTAGAAAAAGGATGGGCATTGTTATGAGAGCTTTAATCATACTTTTTTTCTTCTTTGTGTGTGGTTCGGTGTTTCTCGGGTGTAAATCCGGGAAGCACCTTACTTCAGACAGTCACACACAGATCATCGTGCATGACAAACTGGTACCGGTATTCCGCCCGGCTGATTCCGCATCCATCCGGGCCTTGCTGGAATGCGACTCGAACGGTCGCGTCGTCCTTTCCTGGTTGGACATGGCACAGTCCGAAAACGCACGTTTACGGTTCAAACTGGATTCCATGGGTAACCTGATGGCAGACTTCAAGGTACCTTCAGATACGGTATTCATTCCAGGAAAAGACAGTACAATCATTCAAAAATCAGTGCAGACGATAGAAATAGAAAGGAGGCTTACCCCATGGCAGAAGTTCTGCATGGTATTCACCATCGTAGTGCTTATTCTCTTTGTGCTGTTTGCAGTGTACAAAATTCGTGTAATCTTAAACAAGAAATAATATGGCTATAGACCAGGTAGCAACCGTCGAGGTCCGCGTAAACGGTGAAGAAGCAAAGCAGGAACTCAAGAATCTGGAAACGATTGCGTCCGGATTAAAAAAGGAACTGGCAGATGCTTACCAAGCCGGTGATACATCTAAAATCAAGCAGGTCACTTCCGAGCTTCGGAAAACGGAAGCTCAGATTAAGACGCTGAAGAAAGATACCACGGCGCTTACCGAGGTAATGAATAACCTCGACAAAGCCACGCCTAAAGAACTTCGCGCCACCCTGACAGCCATCAACCGACAGCTGAACAGCGGACATATTAAGCGAGGTTCTGCGGAGTGGAAATACTACCAGCAGCAGGCCAAACTGGTGACAGCCGAACTTCAGAAGATAAAGACTGAAGTACAGGAGACAGAAGGATGGTTGTCCCGTTTCAACAACGGTTTTGCTAAATGGGGTGGCTTGTTGGCGACGGGTGCAGCCACCATCACGGGTGTATCTATGGCCCTGAATACCCTTCGCAACAACCGCGACTCCAAGGAATCCTCCCAGGCAGAGCTGAAGGCTTTGACCGGACTGGATGATGAATCTATCCAGTGGCTTACAAAACAGGCCGAGCAACTGTCCACTACCATGGACAAATCCGGCTTGCGAATCCGACAGTCATCCGACGAAATTCTTCAAGCCTATATGTTGATTGGTTCCAAGAAACCGGAACTTCTGAAAGACAAGGAAGCCCTGAACGCCGTCACTATCGAAGCCATGCGACTGGCTGCAGCGGCCAAAATCGACCTGAAGGATGCCGTAACGGCCACCACCGTATCCCTTAACATGTACGGAGAATCAGCAGACCAAGCAGCTCGCTATGTGAATGTGCTAGCCGCCGGTTCCAAAGAAGGTGCAGCCGATGTTTCCGCCCAGGCCGCATCCATCAAGAATGCGGGTGTGGCCGCCTCCGGTGCAGGGGTGAGCATCGAACAGCTGCAGGGTACCATCCAGATGCTGGCAGAAAAAGGACTGGAAGCAGAACCGGCCGGTACCGCACTCCGTAAGTTCTTCCTGGTACTGCAGACCGGACCGGATGAAACCAACCCGAAGGTAGTAGGCTTGCAGACCGCACTCGAGAACCTGAACAAAAAGTCCCTGACAGCGGCACAGATCCAAACTATGTTCGGCGAGGAAGCCTATTCTGCCGCCACTATCCTGATAGACAATGCGGATAAAGTACGCCAATACACAGAAGCTGTCACGGATACTAACATAGCCATGGAACAGGCAGCCATCAACTCCGATACCAACGAAGCTAAAATGGCACAATACCGCAACAGCATCAAGGAGGCCGGCATCGAACTGATGGAGCGGCTAAACCCTTCGTTGTCACTGCTTTCCGGCTGGACGACAAAAATCATCGTGGCCCTCCCTACCCTGATTGACTGGTTTATCAAATACAAAGATCTCATCATACTAACAGTTGGAAGTTTAGGCACATATATGGCAGCTCTAAAACTGGCTACATTATGGGAAGAGAAATTTAAAGGTGCCAAAGCTGCAAGTATTATAATAGATAAGGCTAAAGTAACATGGACTAAAGCAGTGACAGCTGCTTCATATCTACAAGCTTCTGCAATGTTCTTGCTAACCACGAGAATGTCAAATCTTACAACTTCTATAAGACTTTCTGTTGCAGCATTGAAAATGTTCTTCACCACTCTAAAACTTAATCCTTTCGCAGCCATATCGACAGCAGTAACAGCGTTGGGATTTGGTATATATAAGTTAATAACTTATACAAGTGACGCAGACAAGGCCTTCAAAAATTTTTCTACAAACAACACACAACAACAAACGGAGCTTTACAAACTTTACGATGCAATCAGAAATACCAATGAAGGTAGCAGACGCAGAATCGAGCTTATAAAAGAATTCAATGACAAATATGGTGGTTATTTGGATAATCTTCTTTCAGAAAAAGACTCTGTTCGTGATATAGCAAAAGCCTATAAAGACGTTTCTGTAGCCATACAGAATAAATTAGCCTTAGAAGAAATAGAAAAGAGGAAATCAGAAATAACAAATAAGTCCCTTGAAGATAGAGCCGATTACATGGCTGAGTTTCAAGGCATTTTATCACGTAGACTAACTTCATCTACAACTGATAATATCAGAAATGTAGTTATAGGCTATGTAGATGATATGGTAAAAAAAGGATATACGGAAAAACAGATTGCAGATGCCGTGTCCAAATCATTATATAAGAAGTATGGCAATTCATTAAAACTCTATGACTTGTCAGACGCTAAAGATGCTATAAAAGATTATGTATCTATAGTAAAAAATGATTATGATCGTATCGCAGAAATAGAGAATAAATTTAGTGCTTTAATCGTCAAGACCAAAGAAAATCAGAAAGCTGTCAATCAATTAGACGAAATAATCGTAACTCCAGATAAAAATGGTAATACTAATACAGATATAACAACAACTCGGACAGATAACAAACCATCTACGACAGAGATTGCGTCCACCGCAGAGAACAAACGATACTACGATGAACTGTCCGACCTGAAGAAGTCGTATCTGGCCAGCGATGAGATGACACAGCAGGAATACACCCGTTTCATGGAAGACCTGGAGATGCGTCACCTTGAGAACATGATGGCAATCGCCGGACTGGAGCCGGAGAAACGCCAGCAGATTGAACAGAAAATTCTCGAAGCACGAATCAAGTACAAAGAAGAATGCAACAAGCTGGATGAAGAAGATGCCAACAAAGCATCTGAAGAAGCCTTTACCCGCCTAGAGAAACAATACCAGCTGGAGATTGAAAGTGTGACACAGAAGCATTATGCCGGACTTTCATCAGAACAGGAATACCGTCAGCAGCTACTCGATATTCAGAATGAATATTACGACCAAGTGCTTTCTTCTTCTGAAATTTCCGAAGAAAAGAAAGCTGAGATTATTGACAAAAAACAACAGGCAAGCCTTGAAAAATCCCGTAAGAATTACGAAGAAAATCAGCGAAAGATAAGAGAGCAGCTTTCATTCGCACAGAATATAGGTCAGCAGTTTGGCGAAGCATTCGCAGAAATGCTGACAGACTCCGAAACGTCCCTGGGTAACTTCATGAAAGCAACCTTGGAAATAATCCTGGACAGCCTTCAAAAAATGATGATTGCATACATAGCTGAAACGCAAATGAAAAATATTGCAACCTTAGGTTTCATCGGACTAGCTAAAGCTGCAGCCGAAATTGCATTAATCACAGCGGCCTTCCAAACGGCAAAGGCTGTAATAAATGGTTTTGAAGAAGGTGGCTACACCGGCTCCGGAAAACATGACGAACCCAAAGGAATAGTCCATGCCGGAGAGTTCGTGGCCAACCGTTACGCCGTCCAGAATCCAGCTATCCGTCCGGTTCTTGACCTGATAGACCAGGCACAGCGAAACAATACCATCGGCAGCCTGACTGCAAAAGACGTATCAGCCGTATTATCACCTACCAATAGGATGACAACAAACAACTACTATCAGACTGCCGAATCATCCAGCCAGGAATCAACGGCAGTCATGCTGCAAAATATGAAATGCATGGAGAAACTTCTCAAAAGATTAAACGAGCCGATATTTACCTATACAAAAGCGACTGGTAAAATGGGCGTGAATGAAGCGCAACAGTTAGTAGAAAAAATGAAAAACAATGTTTCACGAAAACGCAGCAGGTCATGACACGATTATTTATTGATGGAAAAGAAGTGGCACTACAGGATGGCTTTGAGCTTGATTTTTATACGCAGAATCCATTCTTTACACGCAATGGTGACTACACATATGATTTAGATATTGATTTGAATCATCCTCATAATAGAAGAATATATCAATCTTTAAACCGCTCTGATATTACTCAACGGCCTGAGAATCGTCAGGCCATATTAATCTGTGGAGCGATAAATATCATACGTGGAACTGAAATTATATTGTCAGTAGAAGACAACATTGCTAAAATTCAGATTGTGGCTGGGAACTCCGAGCTGAACTATCTTTCAGGCGGCGATAAAAGATTGCGTGAACTGGACTTTGGTACCTGTGATACCAGTCTGGAGACAGCATACACCAGCTTAAACCAGGCTTTTCCAGACATGAATTTTGTTTGCACTCCTATTTTTACCAGTTATGATACAAGCGGCAATTTAAGATACTTTGATAATCAGATGAATATCACAACTGGTGGAGCCAGCTTTATTCAAGGGACTTACATCTCACCACAGCCTTATTTGCTTTTTTATGTAGAAGAGCTAGTGAAAATATTGGGTTATAAACTACAAAAGAACACATTAAGAGAAAATAAGAGATGGTGCCGGCTCTTTATGGTGAATGGCTACAGAACCACCTCGTTCGCAAAGATGCTACCAGACTGGAGTGTAGACGAATTTCTAGATGAGATTGAGAAATTCTTCAACTGTATCTTTCTCGTAAATCAGACAGATAAAACTGTTCAGATTATCAACATTAATAGTTTTTACGAAAATTCTCAGACTATATGCCTCGAAGATATAAAAGATGAAGATATCATTAAAAAGTATGATGCAGACGAAGAATTATCTGTTGACTATGACAATGTAGAATTTGATTTTCCTGACATAGAAGATTACAAATACAGCTGCATCAATCCTGAAGTTTTATCACTTTGTACAACAAAGACCTATAACCGATTTCTCGATGTATGGCCTATGCTGGATTCTGAGTTCGACAAACGATACATTTACCATACCAAAGACTTTAACTTGGATTTTGTTGGAGTCGAAATAAACGGATTCCACCGACAGCGGATAGTGAATCGTTTTTCTGCAGTAAAAAACAATTCAGACGGTGATATAACATCATTAAAAATAATTCCGGCTGAGATTTATGCTGGTGTTTCCGGCGTTTCAGACGGAAGTTTTACCAATGGAGCTTTTACTGCTACTTATGCCCGCAACAATAATGCGGTAGACGAAACTTCAAATGAAACAGGACTGAACGAGTTAATAAAAGAAGGGATACCAGAAGAAGAAGCTCCAGACAAAATTTATGTGGCACTATATATGGGATACCAAGGCTTGTTTGTAGGAGCAGGTGAACCAACCGCACAATACAAGGACTATAAACTGCCTATGTCTGCAACAGATACATATTACTATATCAATACTGATAATTTCAATTACTTGCTAAAATTCCAAGATGAAGAACTTACCTTACAGCTTTCTGGAAACCAAGGATTATACGAAACATTCTATAAAAATAATTTAAAGATAGATACCCGAACTGAATACCAGTTCTGCTTTCTTGCAAAACAAATATATGACCCCAAATCCATTTTCTTAATCCGAAATAAACGATACTTTTGTAAAGAGTTACATTACATAGTCGAAATGAATGGATTAAATGATGTAGTTGAAGGAACTTTCTATCTAATAGAGTAATATTCTGTTTAAACTATATAATAAAGGGCTATCCCGTTGTGAAACGCGACAGCCCTGCTGTTAAGAACTAAGCTATTGATATAATTGTTATTTATATCTAAGATATTAGATGCGCTGTTGTACACTATAAAAATTATAATTACTTTTGCAACAAAGAAGCACTAAAATAATAATAAAAAAGGAGGTATCATGTGTATAATTAAAGACGTTACTCGATTCATCGCGAATGGGGCAAAAGTTTTGCGTGATTCTTCCCGCGGTGAATACAAACAGGAATCTGAAATTATTTCCCAACTAAAAGAAGAACTTTTTGTCGAATCTGACAAAATGGACGATAAATCCAAATTAAGACAGGATAGAAAGAATATAGAGAAAGACGTAAGAGAAGCTTGGGAAAAATTAAAACTAAGTAATGGCTAAACAACAAATTCAACAAAAAGAAACTGTCGTTGCAGGACAAGGAGGTGTAGGCCAACAGTTAGAAAGGACTTATACCGTAGATGATAACAGTTTGCCTTCTCCCCAAGAATTAGCAGCTTATAAGGAAATAGACCCTCAAATTGTTACGTTCTTGATGGAAGCTTCCGTTAAGGAGCAAGACCATCGACATAAAATGGATAAAGTAAAGTTTGATTTAGTTCGAAGATCCGAATCAAGAACAGGAAGAATGAACTGGTGGGGTATGGCATTTGCTTTTTTATCTATTGTAGTAATTGTAGCCCTTGCTGCTTATGCTTTATATTTAGATAGACCTTGGTTTGCTGGAATATTAGGAGCAGGTACATTAGTTACAGTTGCCTCAATATTTATTAACAAAGAAAAGCCTGATACAAAGAAAAAATAATCATAAACTTATCCTTTCCCAGTACTCCTTAGCCAGTACTGCAGTACTTTCCTGAAAGTACTATAGTACTTCCGCGGCAGTACTGGAGTACTCCTTAGGAAGTACTGAGAACATAACTCAAATACTCTATAAGAAGCGGAAACCTTAAAAAAGTTTCCGCTTTTTCTTTTGCCATTCCAAAATAAATCATCATATTTGCAATGCTAAACATTTTATATAACGTTGGATGCAGGGCAATTGGCTTGCATTTTTGCAGGTATTTTTTATGTCCGCATATTTGGTAGTACCATTAAATACTGGTATCCGTGTACCCCCGTGTGGAGCGTTAATGCGCCCACAAGCATTCGACGTTAATGTGTTTAGCAGCGGGACAGGCACGGATACTTTTTTATTTATATGAACACTTTAAACGTCATTTCCAATGCAGCAATGCTAAGCTGCCTCGGAACGTCAATCCACGAAACG